>Ga0207705_10000049_pt1 | contig 170616 bp, 140 predicted proteins | sample KBSC13metaG_FD_184314 | JGI IMG/M metagenome (GOLD analysis project Ga0207705, IMG submission 184314) | Corn rhizosphere microbial communities from Kellogg Biological Station, Michigan, USA - KBS C1-3 metaG (SPAdes) (version 2) | ecosystem: Host-associated > Plants > Roots > Rhizosphere >... | reverse complement strand
CGTCCGCATTCACGTCGAGCGCGATGACCGAGGCGCCTTCGCGTACGAAAAGCTCGACGATGGCACGGCCAATTCCCTGGGCGGCCCCGGTGACGAGAACCTTCTTTGCGGCAAGGCGAGGCATGATTTGAATCCGATTGGGGTTAGGGGCGGTCGCTCTGACGGAACACTAGCTTCGCTTCAGGCCAATCCTGTTCGGCCTTGGCTGGGCGGCGCTGCAGGCGCGCCATCCGCCGATGCCAATCCACTAGCTCAGGAACGGTAGCGCTCTCGCGGTCGAGCCCGGCGGGATCGAAATCGTCGGATACAGTCATGATCATCACGAGCCGATCGGTGTAACGAAAGATTTCGAGATCGAGGATGCCGTGCCGGCGTTGCACGTCGAGCACCGCTGCCGGCGTATATCCGGGCAGATGCGCTTCCTCATAGGCCGCGAACACCGCGGGGTCGTCGGCCAGGTCCTGCACGCGCACGATCCGGCGTGGGCCGGCAGAACAAGCTGTCGGCATCAGCGCTTTTCCGGCTCGATACCGGAACGCTCGATGATAGTGCGCGCCTCCGCCGGCCAACCCGATTTGGGAACCAGAAGGTTATCGGCCTCACGATTGTTGAGATAGGGCGTCCAGGACCCGGTCCGCCGCCCGGAATCATACCAGTTCCCAATCGCCTGATTGTCCATCGCCGTCCGGCGCGGAGCGATCTGGTCCTGCGAATTGAGGTTCAACCACACGCCGACATTGCTGATGACGTTGTTGCGCAACGTCACGTAACGCGACCCTTCATCGAGGTAGAGGGCAATCCCGCCAGGCACATTGTAGATGTAATTCTCGGCGATCAGCGCGCCCGGATCGGCGGAGAGGTGATAGATCGCCCCGCCGTCCGGGAACCATTGTTTGACCTCGTGGACGCGGTTGCCGACGACCACGGTGTCACGCAGGGTGGTGGGCGTGGTGTAGAGCAGATTGCCGGGCTGGTTATAGTAACCGCGGTTCGCGGTCAGGTAGGCGGCGCTCCCGCCCGGATCGTTGACACCCCAGCCCCAGCCCACGTCAATTCCGTCATAAGGCGTGTCGGACACGTCATTGTGCCAGATCACCGCGCCGCTCGCATATGTGACCAGGATCGCGGCCTGTTCGCGATAATGCTGCGATACGGTGTGCACGTAATTGTTGCTGATCAGGATGTCGCGAACGCTCATTTCGGGCCGCGAGGGATGGTGCGCGTCGGGTCGCACGCCGCCTACCATGATCGCGCCGCCGGCTAGGTCGGTGAAACGCGAGCGAACCACATCGATCGCGGAAGCGCCCAGGCCGATGCCGCTGTCATTCGCATCCGAATTGTTACCGATGCCGAGCCCGACCTGACCGAGCTGCGTGAATTCGTCATGGTCGAACGTGATCCGGGTCGCTGCCGCCACCTGTACCGCCGCAGGTTGCTGGCGCCAGCGGTTACGCATCGCTTCGAAGCCCCAACATCCCCACGAACAGTCGCGTATCGGATCCGTCGGATAGCCCGCCCAGTCGCCCGCCAGAAAGGAGCCGCTCTGCTGGCTGGCGTAGCCCTCTGGCCCGGAGGGCAATAGCCAGCTGGTGTGACGGAAGCTCAATCCGCGAAACTGCAGATCCTTGATCGGTTCGTCATAACTGCCCGCGATCGATATCAGCGTTTCAAGCCGGGGGAGTATCACCTCGATCCGCTTCATGTCCTCACCCTGGGCAGGCTTGTAATAGAGCTTGCCGGCGGCTGGATCCGCAAACCACTGACCGCTTTCGCGCAGGAAGGCGAACGCGTTGACGAAGAACAATCCGGCTTTGTCGCCCCAGACCGATCGCGCAAACGTGTCGTAGCCGACCAGATTGTTGCGCCAGCCGGGTTGCTGCATGATGATCCGGTTGCCCTCGATCCGGTCGACCATTGCATGACGATCGGTGAACCATCCCGTCGCCTCGACTTCGATCCGGCGCTGGTCCGGAAGGCTCGCAAGGACGCGCCAGGCGGGATCGACAACTTCGATACCCCAGTCGTGGAACGCGAACGCCGTGCGCGGTGCCCTGACCGCCGCCCGCGGCGCCATATGGCCCGCTACCCATAATTGCCGTGGATCGACCCCACGCGGAATGTCGGCAGACCAGATACCGCGACGCGCATCGGCAAGCTTCCATCCATTCACCGGCATGCCGCCGGAAAGAATCGGATGCGCGCCGGGAGCAGCTTCCCAGCGAACCGTATAGCCATTCTGGCCGCCGTCCTCGGCGGCGAAATGCAAGGGCGCCGGAAGCCGATAGACGCCTTCCGCCAGCTGAACGGTGACGTCATGATCGCCGTTCAGGCGCCGCACGGCGGCCTGCGCCTTTGCAAGGCTCGCCAGCGGGCGCGCCGCCGAACCGTCGCCATCGTCGGAGCCTTTTGGCGATACCGCAATGACCACCGCAACCGGCGCGGGGCGATTGCTGATGTGGATCGAGCCTGCGTTCCCCGCATGGGCGGCCGCGGCCGGATCGAAGGTCGGAATATTGGGCGATTGCGGTAATGTTGCGGACGATGGGAATGCCATCATTCCCGCCGCGATGAATATGGCGGCCACGCTATTCCCGGTCGGCATCCTGACACTCCAGCGCATAGAAATCGGTTGCCGCTCCCGCGAACAAGCGCCCGACATCGGCGCCGGCACGCGTGGCCATGCTTAGGGAATCCTCGAACCAGCGTTGCCAGCTATCGCCGGCAAGCCACAGGACGGGCCAGTCGCTACCCCACATCAGCCGGTCGCCAAACGACGCGACGAGGTGGTCGACATAGGGCATGAGCGCGTCCGCCGGCTGACCGATTGCCTGCTCGGTCCGGAGCCCGGACAGCTTGCAATACAGGCCGAGCTCGGCAAGCGCCCCGATCTCGGCTCGCCAGGGATCGAGCAGTCCCAGGTCCGCGCGTGGCTTGGCGGCATGATCGATCACGATCGCTAGATCCGGCCAGCGTTCGGCCAGCCGCACCAGCATCGGCAGATGGCGCGGCTGAACCAGCGCCTCGAGCCGCAGCCCGTTCGCCACCATCGCCTCGAGCGCAGGCGCAAGCGCCTCCTGAAGCAGCCAATCCGTATCCGCGATCGACTGGAGCATAGGGCGCAAGCCGCGAAGCTTCGCGGTTCGAGACAAGCGCTCGATCCGTTCGGGCGCATCGCGTGCGGCCAGGTCAACCCAACCGACAACCGCGGCGATCCCGGCGCTGTCGCCCGCAAGCGCGAGCATCCATTCTGTGTCCGCATCGGTAGGCTGCGATTGCACGAGCACCGTTCCAGCCAGCCCCCGGCCGACGGTCTCAGCGGCAAGATCGTCGGGCCCGAAGTCGCGGTAGATTTGGGATTCCCGCGCAGTGGGCCATTCATGACCGGGTGTCGACAAAGCCCAGAAATGCTGGTGGGCATCGATAATGCGCATCGGGTCAGCCGCTGCCGGAAAGCGGGCCGCCCGTCATCGTACGGACCTGATCGGGAGCACGAAGCAAGCGCCCACCACGACGAACACCGCTGCGAGACAGAATAAGAGCGGATAATTGTTGCCCGTCGCGCTGAGCAAGGCGGCGGCCATCGCCGGGCTCAAGATCTGGGGGATGTTGATCGCCGTCGTCAGGATGCCAAGATCCTTGCCGGTGGCATCCTCCCCGTCCGGCCTGGCCGGAATGACACGCGTCATCAGCGCGAGATCGACCGACATGAAGGCACCGTAACCCACGCCGATAAGCACTGCATAACCGAACATTCCCGGAACGTTGGGCGATACGAGCGGCGCGACCACCGCCATCGCCATGATGATACCGGCAAGGAACACCAGCGGCTTCAAGCGGCCGAGCCGGTCGGCAAGCCATCCGGACATCAGGCTGGAGACAACCAGCGCCACCAGCGTAACCGAAGACATGCGCGCGATCATCGCGTTGGCATCGGCCTGGCTGAGACCGATATGGTCCTCCAGGATGTAGAGAAGGTAAGTCAGGATTCCCTGATAGCCCATGTAGATCGAAAAGCGGCCGAAAAAGGCCCAGGCAAAGTCGGGATGCTTCCGCGGGCTTATCCAGAATCCGCGCAGGAAGGCGCCCAGCTTGAAGGGCGGCGGCGGAGCCAGGTTGGTCGGTAGCGGAGGCTCGGGATTGAGGAGAACGAAGGACGCGCAGGCCAGCATGACCCCGGCACCCAAGATCGCGTAGGCGAGAAACATGTGAACCGCGAGCAAGCCGCCAAAGATCGTCCCGGCCGAAAGGCCCGCGGTCATGGTGGCTCCCACCACACCCGACACCGTCCCGCGCTCATCCGCCGGGAAACGGTCAGCGACGACAGTCGTGATCGGCGGCAACATGCAGTTGAGACCGACCGTAGCCAGAAGCCAGAAAGCGGTGATACCGATGATATTGCCGCCATGCGGTATCAAGATGGTCGCGATACCCCCGACCAGGCTCCCCCAAATAATCCATGGCGTGCGCCGGCCATAGCGGCTGCGCGTGCGATCCGAGAGCGCACCCGATACCGGCGTAGTGGTCGTGCTGAACACGGATGTGATGGCGAATACGATGCCGAGCGTTGCTGTCTTGCCTGCCGGATCGATGTCCTGGATCTGGTTGGGCAACAACACCCCGAGAATCGCCGCGAAGAGCGCGAACAGAACGAAAAAAACAACGCCCAGGCTTACCACCAACACCCATTTTCGGCGTCCGGTCAGCGCGGGTGCGAAAGGAATCGCCAATTCGGTCGCCATCATGACGCTCCCTTGGATCGGGGCGACGAAGCTCCTCCGGATCGGGCCTCTTCGCTCAATGTCAGCCCGTGGCCCGGAACGTCGCGACCGTGGATCAGCCCGTCCGCTATGGCGAACGGCTCCTCCACCAAGTGGTCGAAATTCTGAAAGCTATATTCCAGCCAGCGCACTCCTGGCAGCGCCAGCGCCATGTTGACGCCGAGCTCGAGGAAGCTGTTGCCCAGCGTCACCTCGATATTGGCCTCGCTCGCCAACCAGCCCGCGCGCATCACGTCGGACACTTGCCCATGGACGTTGAGCATGTCGCACGCGCGCGCCTCGATCAGCTTTCGCTTGCCGGAAAGGTCGAGATATTCGCCGGAGTTGATCCGGCTGATACCGAGCGAACGCAAAAGGCGAAGCCCGTCAAAATCGTCCCGCGGGATCGGGTCCTCAACCCAATAGATGGTGTGACCGGCCCGTTCGAACAGCCGCAATGCCTGGATCGTTTCCTGCGCCGTCCAGGCTTCGTTGGCGTCGATCATGACCGGTCGTTCGCTACCGGTCGCCTGGCGCAAAAGATCGAGACGATGCAGGTCGCGCTCGATCTCGGGATGACCGACCTTGATCTTGTAGCCCCGAAATCCGCGCTCGCATGCCGTTCCGAAAAGCTCGACGAAATCATGATCGGAAAGGTGAAAGTCGAGTCCGCTCGCATAGACGGGCACGGACTGCCGGGTGGCCCCGAGCATTTGCCAGAGCGGCAACCCGGACTGCTTCGAAAACAGGTCCCAGACGGCGTGCTGGAGCGATTCCTCGAACGGCAGCGCCATACGCCGGAAGTTGCCCCCCCGCACGCGCTGTACTCCCAGGGCGATCGCGGACGGATGCCGTCCTTCAAGCGCCGGCCAGGCTTCGACCCGGAAGATGCGCTCGATTTCCTGAGCGTCGGGAAGGGGCACGAACAGGGATTGCGCGAAGCCGAGGCCAACCCGTCCGGCATCGTCAATCAGTTCGACCGCGACGACGTGCGCCTCGTCGGCGCGAACCTGAGAGTCTCCGATGACGCGATCGCGGGCGAATTGCATCCGCGTCAAGCGGAACCCCTCAATCATACCGGATGCAGACATTCCAAATTCCCTGTTTGATATATCTTACTGTCGTTGAATGCAGGTGCTGGCAACCTGATTTCGGCAACAGTTTAGGAGCTGCGGCGCAACCAACCGCTTGGCGCAACTGCCAAGGCCGGGAACCTTCGCGCGGAAGCGAAGCGGCCACGGTGCAAGGGGCCGTGGCGACAGGCCAGACGTGAAAGGTCGGCCCCGTCGCCGCGACATCTTGCGAGCTCGCCGATCAGAACCTCACGCGTACGCCGGCGCTGTAACGCCGCCCGACGCGGCGATATTCCTGCGTATTCGCAATGACATTGGCGTAATGGAATTCCTTCGAATTGGTGAGGTTGGTCGCGTCCGCCGTCAGGATGACGTTGTTCGTGACGGACACCTGGATGCCCGCATCCAGCTGGTCATATTTGTCGCTGAATTCCGGAACGCCGGTCTGCGTCTGCGGCGCGACCAGATAATGGTCCCGCCACGTATAAGAGACGCGTAGCTGCAACGGCCCTTTTTCGTAGAAGCCGACCGCCGTGTAGCTGTTCTTCGATAGGCCCTGCAGCGAATAGCTGACGGCATTCTTGGCCGCATTCGTATAGCTAGCGTTGCTGCTCGTGTAGGTATAGCTGAGTTGGGTGCCAAACCCGTCCAGCGGCGCCCACAAGCCTTTGAGCAAAGTGCGGTAGCTCAGTTCCGCCCCCTTCACTGTGGCGCCCTTCCCGTTAACCGGCTGATCGACGATGAAAGTAACCTGATCGACCTTCTGCGTCGTGACGCCGCGGGTGATGAAGGAGTCGATCGACTTGTAGAACAGGGTCGCGGACAGCAGCGAATCCCGGTCATAATACCATTCCAGGCCGCCCTCGATCTGCGAGGCTCTGAACGGCAGCAGGTTGGGGTTCCCACGCGTGATGCGCTCGTTGCCAGGATTGCTCGTGATGCTTTGGGCCGACGACAAATCGGTCAGGGTCGGCCGCGAAATCACGCGCGAAGCCGCCGCACGAAGGATCAGCTTGTCGGTTAGATCCAGGCGCGCATTTAGCGACGGCAGGATATCGGTATAATGCCCCTTGAAGCTGAGCGGAGTCAGCCCGGACAGGACGATGACATTCTGCCCGGTCCCGTTCGGCTTGGCGCTCAGCACCGTCTGCCCCTCGCCGCTCGAGGTAAAGTGCGTGCCCTCGAAACGGACGCCGGCATTGATCGCTATCGGCAAGGCGCCGAGTTCGCCCTTGAACTGGAACATCAGGTAGCCGAGCGCCACCTTCTCCTTCACTGCCGAGCTTGCTGCGGGATCGACCGCGATGGGAGCCAGATTGCCGCTGTGCAGTGCGGGATCGGCGGTGCCGTTTAGACCAAGCATGGCCTGGAAAAGCTTGTCCGCGTCGTAATCGACCCAGTCGGCGGTATTGCCGCCGGCCGCCCCACCGAAGAAATTGAAGTTGGTCGGCGTGAACAGGTTCGACGGAAGCAGGACGTCACTGCCGCAATAAGCGCATTGATTGGGTTCGGTGAAGCCGGTGGTCCGCTTCGTCCGCTGCGAATAGCCCAGGCCGCCATACGCGGTGACTGCGCCGCCGTCCCACGATCCATCGATCCGGCCTTCCTTGATCCGGTCATCCAGGTTCTGGCCTTCGCTGTTCATATAGTGGGCCAGGCGATGGGAAACGTCGGTCGCCGCGTTCGGATAATTGGGGTTGGTCACCGTGAAGCTGGCAAGCGGCGACCCGGTCTGCCGGTCGTAGGTATAGTCCATGTGCTTGAGACGGACCGTCGTAAAGAGCGCTCCGGCGTTGCGGAACTTCGCACGGCTGGCGTCGAGGTCGAGCGCAAGGGTGAAAGGCCCGCTTGCCCATTTCGCATTGAATCCGAACAGGCTGGTAGTGGATTTTGCGGGCCGATTTTCCACGATCTCGTCCACGGTGCCGTCGTGGAAGCTCTCGGACATCGCAGTGCCGCCAACATGGACGGTGCGCGATTGGCCAGCCACCGTCTCGGTCGTGTCCGACCCGCCGACGACCACCTGCTTGACCAGGGTACCGCCGCTGAAATCCGGCACGATAGCCGAACCGTGATAATGCTCGTTATCGTGCGAAACCAGACCATCCAGCGTGAGCGTCAGCTCGTCGGTCGGCTTATATTGCAGTGCGCCATCGACGCCGAGGCGCTTGCGGTGGGAGAATTCCACCTGGTTGGTGAAATTATGGTACATATCGACATTGCGGAACAGGTTGACCTTGCTCGTGTCGATCCGGGGCGCGCAGCCGCCGGCGGTCGCAGAGCCGACGCATAAAGCTCCGCCACTGCTGCTGACCGATCCGTAATAGCCGTCGTCGAAGCTGCGTGGGTAGGAGCTCGCGCCTACGAAAAAATTGTCCGTCCGCTCATTCTTGTCGTCATAAGATACGACCAGCGATGCTCCGAACCGGCCGGTATCGTCCTTCCAGGTAAGATAGGCCGCTCCCGACGGCGTTTTCTTATCGCCGAGCTGGTCGTAATTGACGCGCGCGGATCCACCCCCGCGCAGTCCAGCCTTCTGTTCGAGCGGACGGAGCGTATGGATGTCGATCGTCGCGCCGATGCTCGCGCCGTTGAGGTTGGCCTGCGGGCTCTTGAAGACCTCCGCTCCGGAAATGAGCTCGGAAGGAAGAATGTCGAAATTGAATTCGCGGCCGGCGCCGTCGGTCGCGATGACTCGCCCGTTCACCGTGACGGTGTTGAATTCAGGTCCAAGCCCACGGACCGTCACACCGTTGCCGACACCGCGGTTGCGATCGATCGTGATGCCCGGAACGCGCTGAAGCGACTCCGCCACGTTCTGATCGGGCATTTTGCCCAGATCTTCGCTCGCGATCGCATCCACTGCGTTGATCGCCGAACGCCGGATTTCGATCGACTGCCGCTGACTTGCCCGAATGCCGGTCACTACCACTTCCGTGGCATCCGGGACTCCGGACGACGGCGACGGGCCTGCCCCGGCCGCCTGACCATAAGCCGGCGCCGCCAAGGCCGCCGCGATAGCGGCAACCGCGATGCCGCCACAGAAGTGCTTTGATGCTGCCATTTCATCCTCCCGTTATCGTTGAAATTTCAGTACAGGGAGTCTGAAAGACGAGCAATGGAAAATTAAGTCCTTTAAATACCGATACTAAGCAATAATGTCCGCTCTCGACGTGGCGGTTGACCCCGAATCGGACAGGAAAGTTGGATATTTCCCAAGCTACGCTCGCAAACTAAGATATCAACGACGATGGGCGTTTCGCCGCGCATGGCGGAAATATGTGCGGGGAAAGCCCTGCGCTCGCTATCGCGAGGACTGCCAGGTTGCCGCTCATCGGGTTGCTTTTTTCGGGCTAGCTGGTGCAATTGGTTCGAGGAGCCGTTCGTCGCCGGCCCCGGAGCCTTAGTGGCGCGAGGCTCCGCGCGGCGGCCTGTCGGACGGCGATACGGGGTTTGAAAACTTTATGCCTAGCGCACCACGACGAGCGAATGGCAGTCCGTCCCGGCGGAGCGGGACCGACGGCGAGAAGGCCGACGCAAGTCTGGGGGACAAGGCCTATCAGGCTATTTTGCAGGCTTTGTTCGACCGGACGATTCCGATCGGCGCCGAGCTTTCGCAAACCGAGCTCGTCAGGCTGCTGGGTATAACCGTGCAGCCGCTACGCGATGCGCTTCGCACCTTGGAAACGGAGGGCCTGGTAACGATCCATGCCCGCTCCTGCATCCGCTTCGTGCGCGCGGACCTCGAACTATCACGCTCGACCTATCAATTCCGCTCGCTGATCGAACGCGCCGGTGCGCGTGCGCTCGCCGAGACGGGGGATTCGAAGGAAATTCGGTCCCTTGCCGAGGATCATGAGGCGCTGCTCGCACGAATCGAAGCCGGTGCATGGACCGCTAAGGAGGAGAAGGAACTCGATCGGTTGGAAGACCTGCTGCACGGCGCGCTGATTTCCGCGTTGCGCAATCAACTGATCGAAACCACCGCGCGGCGGTTGAAAAATTATGTGACGCTTGTCCGGCTCGATTGGCTCACGACACGGCCGCTCGCGATCAAGACGGTTCGCGAGCATCTCGAGATACTCAATGCCTGCGCAGCCCGCGATGGCGATGCGGCCGAGGCTGCGCTGATTACGCATTTCCAATTGGCGTTGCAGCGGCTGATCGGCATGGGCTGAACCGCCCGGGGAATTTCTGGGTAACGCGGGACGGCCCTTCTGCCGCCCCGCGCCCTTCACTTACTGCAGCTCGAGCACCACCACCGACTTGGGCGGCAAGGTCACATCCAGCGCGTCGCCCTTGACGCTCGCGCCGGTGAAAGCCTGGGGTACGACCGTGTCCGGCTTGTCGAAGGTGTTGATCGCATCCATCGCGCCTGCGGTCAGGATCCGACCAGACACGCCGCCCGCCGACAGGCCCGCCAGTTTCGCGGATACCGTGGCAGGCTGGTTCGGATCCATATTCGCCAGCGCGATATGGAGTTTGCCATCCTTGCCCCGGGCGGCAGACGCGCTGACCGCGGGGATCGCCCACTGATCCTTGTTGTACCAGGACGATTTGATGTCGATCGGCAGCTGCGTTGCGTCCTGGAACGGCTTGTACATCTGGAAGATGTAGTAGGTCGGCGTCTTCACCATCTTCGCGCCGTCGGTCAGGATCATCGCCTGCAGCACGTTCACCATCTGCGCGATGGCCGCCATCTTCACGCGATCGGCATGCTTGACGAAAACGTTGATCGTCTCGGCCGCAAGCAGGGCGTCGCGAAGGCTGTTCTGCTGGACAAGGAAGCCCGGATTGCTGCCCGGCGCCGGATCGTACCAGCTGCCCCATTCGTCGACGACCAGCCAGACGCGCTTGTTGGGGTCATATTTGTCCATGACCGCCGAATGCTTGGCGACCATCTCTTCCATCTTCAGGCCGTGCGCCAAGGTGGACGCCCATTCGTCCTCGCCGAAGCCGGTGGCGGCCCCCTTGTGCGCCCAATTGCCGCTGGGGATGGTGTAATAATGGAGCGTGAGGCCGTCGATCTGATGCCCCGCGTCGCGCATCATCACTTCGGTCCAGTTATAGTCGTCGCTGTTCGCGCCGCTCGCAATCTTCATGACCGGACCGCTGCCGGGGTGGATAAAGGCCGCATAGCGGCGCGTTACGTCGGCGGCATATTCAGCGCGCATATTGCCGCCGCAGCCCCACAATTCGTTACCGAGGCCGAGATAGGTGAGCTTGAACGGCGCGGGATGGCCATTGGCCGCGCGTTCCTTGGCGAGGCTCGAGCCGGTCGGGGAGGTCATATATTCGACCCATTCCGACACTTCCGCCGCAGGCACACTGCCGACGTTCGCCGAGACGTAGGATTCGGCACCGATCAGGTCGAGGAAGCCAAAATATTCCTGAGTGCCGAAGCTGTTATCCTCGGTCACGCCACCCCAGTTGCTGTTGACCAGAACCGAGCGCTTGGCCTGCGGGCCGATCGCGCCGCGCCAGCGATAGGTATCGGCGAAGCAGCCGCCCGGCCAGCGCACGAACGGCACCGCCAGATCCTTGAGCGCATCGACCACGTCCTTGCGGTAGCCGCGGACGTTGGGAATGCGCGATTTGGGGCCGACCCAAATGCCCTCATAGATGCCGTGGCCAAGATGTTCGGCGAACTGGCCGAAAACCTGCCGGTTGATCTGCGGCCCTGGCTGATCGGCGTGGATCACGAGCGACGCCGTTTCGGGAGCGGCGGCCTGCGCCGCCGAGCTCGCGATCAACCCGATCGCCGTCATGCATGAAAGCCAAAGCCGCATCAAAAATCCTCCTCATATGTCGGACAAGTGCTATTGCCGCCCCATTGCCGTGGCAAGAGGCTTTCCGAGCGGGCGTGCAGACGTTTGCTTGGCCGACCCGGCTCCGCCGAGCCGATTAACAGACATTGCGGGGGCATCCGTCGGCGATGGCCGCCCTCATAGGCTGCCTTTGACGGCGGGCTGACCCAGACCTGTTCCTAGTCCGGCAGGACGACGGCGTGCTCGGTGGAGAAGCTGGCCGACTGACCCGCCACGCCCGTATCAGGTTGCCCCGACCCCACGCTCACCCGATACGGCCCGATTGCGACCTGTCGAATGCCGTCGGCCGACACGCTGCTCAGATCGCGCGGCGATAGGTCGAACACCAGCTTGCGGGTTTCACCCGGCTTGAGCGACACGCGCTGGAAACCGCGCAGCGCGACGCGGGGCGCGCCCGGCGTGTCGGGGAAATTCAGATAGAGCTGCGCGACTTCGTCACCCCCGCGCGCGCCGGTGTTGCGCACTTCCGTCGACACACGGATACCTTGCTCAGCGCCCCCCCGAGCCGGCTGAACCGTCAGCGGGCTATAGGAAAAGCTGGTGTAGCTCAGCCCGTAACCGAAGGGATAAACCGGTTTGCCGGTGAAATAGCGATAGGTGCGGCCGGCCATCGCATAATCGTCGAACGGAGGAAGGTCTTCGAGGCTGCGATAGAAGGTCAAAGGCAGCCGGCCCGCGGGGTTCGTCTTTCCGGACAGCACATTGGCGACCGCCAGGCCACCCGACTGGCCGGGATACCAGGCTTCCAGGATCGCGCCGGCATTGTCCTTCGCCCAGGCGAGATTGATCGCGCTGCCGTTCATCAGCACGACGATCAGCGGCTTGCCCAGCGCCTTGGCTTTCTCCAGCAGACGGCGCTGATCGGCGGGCAATTCGAGCGAAGTTTTGTCGCCACCCGAGAAACCCTCGACATGAACCGGCATCTCCTCGCCCTCCAGATCGGAGGTCAGACCGACGACCGCGACAATCGCGTCGGCGCCCGCAACACCCGCCGCCAGGTCTTTGTCGAGATCGGTCGAAATCCGCTTCCAGAACATCGCGGTGCCGGCAGATGTCGCCCCGGATTCAGATTGGAGCTCGACTGGATAGCGCTTGCCTTTCTCCAGCTTCACATCGACCAGGTGGAGCGGCTCGGCCCATTGCGTATAGCGCGCGGCAGAAACCGCCGGCTTGCCATCGACCCTCAGGCTGCCCTTCACGCCGGTAAGCGCGATGCGATAGGTGCCGCTCTCGGGCGCGACCAGGTAACCCGTCCACACGACTTTGTGCTGGTCGCCGACCTGCTTCATCTCGGTCGCGTGCGACGTGACATTCGGTTCGATCTTGGTCGCGACCGGCTTGACCTCATAATCGCGTGGCGCTTTGGCATCGCTTCCGGCCGCTGCGGGCTTCGCGTTGTAATATTGCGCGCGCAACCCGCGCTTGCCGTCCGGCGTCACGAACATCGCGTCCGGCACGGGGTCGCCATCGGTGATCGATGCGGTGAAAGGTACCGTTTTGATCTGCGCGCCCGGCATCGCCTTTCGCAGCCCTTCGAGCACCGAAATCGGCGGCGCGCTCTGCGCTGACGAATAATTGCCGCGCAGGACGCGGGTCGCATCGAACAGCGGGCCGATCAGCGCGATCTTCGTGGCAGGCTTGAGCGGCAGCACGCCATCATTCTTGAGCAGAACCAGGCTTTCGGCGGCGGTCTTCAGCGCCAGCGCCTGATGCTCGGGCGTTCCGATCGCACTGACCGGCGTCGCTGATGGCGCGCGCTGGGACAGGCCGGGCAGGTCGCCATTGCGGAAGCGGGCGGAGAAGAGCCGCACCAGCGCCCGGTCCAGATCCCCTTCCCCGATCAGGCCACGTGCCACTGCCTGCTTGTAGCGTTCGCCCAGATTGGTCGCGCCGCCCAGCGTCGCGCCATTGCACTCATTGTCCACGCCTGCGCGAACCGCGGCAGCGACACCGGCGGCAGGGTCGGGCGCATATTTGTGGTGCTGCGAGATGTCGACGACCGCATCGCAATCCGACACCACATAGCCTTTGAAGCCCCACGCGCCGCGCAGATGCTCCTTCAGGAGCAGATCGCTGGCGCAGGCCGGCTGGCCGTCGATACGGTTGTAGGCGCACATGACCGATCCGGCATGCGCATCGACGATCGCCGCGCGGAAGGCCGGCAGATACGTGTCCTCAAGATCATGCCGCGAGACGAAGACGTTGGCGGAATGCCGCGTCGATTCCGGGCCGCTATGCACCGCGAAATGCTTAGGCGTGGCGATCACGTCGGGCAATTCGGGGTCCCTGCCCTGGATGCCCGTGATGAACGCGACGCCGATATTCGCGGTCAGGAAGGGATCTTCGCCATAAGTTTCCTGGCCCCGGCCCCAGCGCGGATCGCGGAAGATATTGATGTTGGGCGACCATGTGTCGAGCCCGGTCCCGATCTTGCCGAGCTTGCCCGTCTGGCGTCCAAGCGTGTGCAGCGCGCGGACCTCGGTGCTGATCGTCGTGGCGACATCATGCACCAGCGGTGTGTCGAAGGTCGCGGCCAGGCCGACAGGCTCCGGGAAATTGGTGGTGGGCACCGCGCCGATCGCTCCATGGAGCGATTCCGTCCACCAATTATAAGCGGGGATATCGAGCCGCGCGATTGCCGGCGCGACATTGACCAGCTGCCCCACTTTCTCGTCGAGCGTCATCTTCGCGACGAGCGAGGCAGCAAGCCGTTCGGCATCGGCCCGAGCGCTTGAGGACGGAGCGTCGGCTTGCGCGACCGCTGGCGCAGAGCTCAGCGCGATGCCGGCGAGCAATAATCCACGCAGAAGCGCACGCGGCTTGATCGGCATTTTCCATCCCCTCATCTTGGTTTTCTGTTCACATGGCTCTGTCAGATCGGTGACAGGCCATGCTCCTGTATCTTTCGGATCAGGTCGCGATGCCGCGGCAGGCCCAGGCGAAGTTTCTGCGTCATGGTAGCGTTCTCGCGCATCGTCCGCTCCGCGAGCTTGGCGTCCGCGGCAATGGCGTCGGGCGCCACCTCGGAACGAAAATCCATGCCGTAGAGCACATATTGGTAGCTCGCCGCGGGAAATACCTCGTCAAGCCGGTCGAACTCGTCGTGAAACCAGGGCGGCTGATATTTCCACAGGCGCAACAGATCCTGGAGCCGGTCCGGGATGGTTTCCGGCAGCATATTGTCGCGCCAGAATGCCGTGTCGCGGCGCTTGCTCAGCACATAATGGAGCTTGAGAAAATCGATGATCCGGCCCCAACGATACATCGTGGTCTCGTTGAACCGGCGGGCCACGATGTCCATCACCTCGCGGTTGGCGGGCATCTGTTCGGCGATCATTTTCGCCGACAGCTCGATCAGCACGATCGCCGAGGATTCGAGCGGCTCAAGGAAACCGGCCGCAATCCCGACCGCGACGCAGTTGCGCTTCCAGAATTGTTCGCGATGGCCGGTCCGCAGCTTGATCTTGCGCACCGGCTTATCCTTCACCGCGTCGCCGATATAGGCGCGCAGCTCGCGTTCCGCCTCGTCGTCGCTCAGATGGCGGCTGGAAAAGACATGACCGACGCCCCGGCGTGTGGGCAGGCCGATATCCCAGATCCAGCCCGCGCTTTGCGCTGTCGACTTGGTATGCGTGGCGATCGGGCTATTCTCATCCTCGTACGGCACCTGGATTGCGAGCGCGGTGTCGCAGAACAGGACGTCGCTACAGTCCTTGAAGCCGACGCCCAGCGCCTTTCCCAGCAGCAGGCTCGCAAAGCCCGTGCAGTCGACAAACAGATCGCCTTCGATCTCACCGGCCTGTTCGGTGACGATGCTCTTGATGTCGCCATCTTCGGTGAGCTCGACACGCTGCACGTCGGCAAGCACGTGCCGCACACCTAATTTCTCGGTGGAATGGCGCTGCAGGAAGGGCGCGAACTTGCCCGCGTCCAGATGGTAGGCATAATTCTGCAAGCCCTGATATTCGGGCGTGGTAATCGTTTTGGGCGCCAGGCCCTCGTCGCAGATTTTGCCTTGCGGGCAGACCGCATCGCAGAAGCTTTGGCCGTTACCTTGCTGAAGCCAGTGCGGGACCAGGTTCAGTGTCTCGAAACCCTGCGGCAGGACGAGCGGGTGGTAATAAGCGTCGTCTTCGGCACCCGTAGTCCACTTCGCGAATAGCGCCCCTTGCTTGAAGGCGGCGTCGCATTCGCGGAAAAAGTCTGTTTCGGAAACGCCGATCTTCTTCAGCGTCGAACGCAGGGTCGGCCACGTCCCCTCGCCCACGCCGATTATCGGCACGTTCGGCGATTCGACCAATGTGACGGAAAAACCCGCAGGAATCCTGCCGCGGTGCCTGGCAGCGATGATCGCCGCTGTGAGCCACCCCGCGGTACCGCCGCCAACGATTACGACATTTCGAATGGGGCGCATGTCCGGAAGAGTAAAAAAAGAGGGGGATGCCGGCAAGCCGGCATCCCCACTCAGGGGGTTAGAGGTGGAAGCGGGCGCCGAACACGTAGCGGCGACCGTAATTGAAGATGTCCAGCGTCTGGTTCTTGAAGCGACCATGCGTGCTGAAGTTGGAGTTGTTGAGGTTGGTACCCTCGACGAACACCGTGATCTGCTTGGTCACATCGTAGCTGGCCGAAGCGTCGATCTGCGTCTGCGCATCGACGTAGACCGGTTCGGCGCCATAGGTGCCGCCCTGGCCCTGGCCAAGGCCGGACAGATAGGTGTCACGCCAGTTGACCGCGACACGCGCCTGGATCCCGTGCTTGTCATAGAAGGCGACAAGGTTCGCCGACTTGGCAAGACCGGTGATCGAGAACGCCGAGCCGCTGACGTCGGCCGGGTTGTACTTCCGGTTCGTCGACGGGATCGTAGCGTTGGCCTGGACGCCGAAGCCGGTGTCAGCAAACACCTGCTGCCACGCGATTTCCACGCCCCGCACGGTCGCTTCCGGACCGTTGATCTGGGCGTTGACGTTGAACTTCGCCACCTGACCCGTGCTCGGATCGATCACGTTGTTGATCGTCTGCTGCGACACGCCGCCAACGATGAAGTTGGTGATGTGCTTCAGGTAGAAATCGACGGAGAAGTAGGAGTTCCGCTGATAATACCATTCGGCGCCCGCGTCGAAGTTATCCGACAGATACGGCTTGAGGTAAGGGTTGCCGCCGCTTGCGGACAAGCTGCCCACGCGGAGGGTTCCCAGGTTCACGGTCGGCTTGAGTGCACCCAGAGCCGGACGGGTCAGCGTCTTCGACGCGTCCAGGCGGACGAGCAGCGAAGGCAGGATGTTCAGCTTCACGTCGAGGCTCGGCAGGATGTAATTATAGTTCGACTTGCCGATGATCGTCGTGGCGGCCGAATAACCATCGTGAAGCGGCCCAAGCGCGGGATCCGGCTGGATCAGCGTCGGGTCACCCGCAGGACGGGCGAGACCAAGCAATTGGCGGCCCTGCGCCGAGGACGAAAGATGCGTGCCCTCGTCACGGATGCCCGCCGACACATGGAACGGCATGCCCGCGATGTCCGTCTCGAAATCGGTCTTGAAGAAGATGGCGTACGTCTTCTCGGTGATTCCGAAGATGCTGCCCGCGTCGAGCGTCGGCTTCACCGATCCGCCAGTCTGCTCGAGCGCAGAATAGATCGGATACGGATCATAGACGATGATCGACGGGCCGAGATTGCCCTTATAGCCGGGAATGAAGCCCGACGTACCGATCGTGCCGTGGTAGATGCTCGCCGGCAGCGGACAGATGCCGCCGGTCGAACCGCCGGTGCGGCCCGAGCAGACGCCATAGCCTGAACGGCTGGCGAACACGCCGTTGCTGAACGTGCTGGTGTTTTCGCCATAGAGCTTGTCGGTGACATATTGACCGCCGAGCTTGACGCTGAAGCCGTCCTTCTTCCAACCGAGGGTCGCTCGGAGCTGCTTCACCAAGTCGGTGTTGTAACCAGCGCCGCGGACAATCACGTGCGAACCGATCACACTCTGATCAGTAAAGCGCGAGACGTTGCCCGACGGACCGATGTCGTGGATCTGCGGATAGTAGCTGTCGCTCGGCCCCAGGATCGTAACACCGGTGTTGGCGCCAAGCACCGTGGTGCTGCCATTGGTGCCGCCGTAACCGATATCCATGCTGTCGCTGTAGCCGTTCCGGCCCGGATTACGCGTGCTTCGCGCAATCGCTCCGTCCACGTCGAGCGTCAGCCCTTCCATGAGGTCCCACTTCAGATTCGCACCGAACTGGTTCGTCTCGAAGATGTTACGCGCCAGGTTGGCGTTGAAATCCATCGGCGTGCCGAACTGGTTGAAGTCGACCGCGGTACCGTTGGAATCCAGCTTGACGTTCCGCAGATCGCCGCCGTTGAACCAGGCAGCATACCCATAATCGGTGCTGTGGATTGTCTGACGGCTGAAATTGTCGTCGATCGTCAGCAAGATGTTATCGGTCGGCTTCCACTGAACCGCAACGCGGCCATCGATACGCTCATCCTTGTTGTAGGACTGATCGATGCCCTGCTGCTGCGGTACCCAGTTGGCCTGGCCCGTGCGGTTGGCGTCAACCTGATCGCCAGGATTGCAAACCGCCGTGAGCTGACACTTGAACAGGCCGAGGTTGGTGCCCTTCTGCCCGATCCAGCCGGGGATGAACACGTGGTTGGCCTTGGTGTCATGGCGCGAATACGCCACGTCGGCCAGGACGCCGATCGTATCGTCAGCAAACGTGTCAGAAATCAGCACGCCGCCCGTCGGGACGACTTTCTTGTCGCGATCCTGGTACGAACCCGACGCAGACGCTGCAACATGGAGCCCCGGCCGGTCGAACGGCTTCGGGAACTGGACGTCGATCGTGCCGCCGATCGAGCTGGTCGAAAGCTCGACGTCCGGCGTCTTGTAGACGCTCAACCGACCGACGAAGTCCGCACCGACGGTCGAGAAGTCGACGTTACGACCGCCGGTCGCCGTCGAGATGTGGCGGCCGTCATACAGCGTATCGACGAAGCCGCCGCCGAAGCCACGGATGCTGACGCCGGTCGCTTCGCCGCGCGCGCCCGAACGCTGGATCGAGACACCCGGCAAGCGCTGGAGAGCCGACGCTACATTGGAGTCGGGGAACTTGCCGATATCTTCGGAAGAAATGGCGTCCACAACGCCCGGAGCGGTGCGCTTGATGTCGAGGTTACGCTGCAACGAGCCACGGATACCGGTAACAACGACTTCGTCGGCCGTTTCGGTAGCGGACGTCGTCGGGGCAGCAGCCTGTGCAAAGACCGGCGTAGCCGCGGAAAGCGCGAGCAGGCTGGTCGCCGCAATCAGTAGCGGCTTGCAGCTACGCGCACCCGGATAGGCCGTTGAGCCACGGAAAGTATCTGTCAATTTCCCCTCCAATTATTGTGCGGCCGGCGAGCCGCAGCCCCCTCAGCCATTCGTTGGCAATCGCGCGCCCTTCCCGAAGTTCGAACTTGCCGCGCCCAAGGGCCACAGACCGTTCGCCATCGAATCTCGACACATCGATCGAAACGCAAAGTAACCATCTGCGGTAGCGCTATCAAGAAAATTGTCTGAGTAAATGAATTGCATTAATCGCGGCGTTGCTTTTCCGCCACGGAAACCGCGGGGCGCGCGATCCGGTCATTTCGGCATAGTATTGATTTCCTGTGATAATTGTTGGGCTGCTGGTTTTTTAACCGTTTCCATTCGGACGGTGACCGACCCAGCTTTCCCGGTAGTGGCGCGGCGATTTTGACCCGCTACGCCGATGCGACCGGTCACATTTGCTCCAAAAGGTGGCTTGCCAGCCTGCGTCGCGAAAGGGCATGGATCGGGAAAGGGGAGGAAAACGTGGTCGCACAATATGAGCTGCTGAATTCGGAGACTCACCGGGCTCTGAAGATGCGCCCGGATATCGGCACCTACCCTCCGTTCGTGATGGTCACGATCAACGAGTTTCCGGCAGCCGCGGCCGTCTGCCCGCTCTTTTTCTCCAAGGATTCGGAAACGGGCGAATTCTACGTCGGCGCTATGTTCGGCTTCACCGAGGGCGAATTGCTGGTCGAGGATGCTGACAAGCGCGATGCCTTGTTTCGCCCGCTAGAACTACAGCGACAGGGTTTTCTCATTTCCGACGAAAATATCGCGATCGACCTGGCGCATCCCAGATTTGGCGACGGAGCCTCGATCGCGCTTTTCGAGCAGGACGGCACGCCGAGCGAGGCGATGCGCCGCGTGCAATGGGCGCTGGGGCAGCTGAAGGCCGGGATGGATGCCACGCGCGATTTCGTGCGGGAGTTGCTCACACTCAAGCTGATCGAGCCCGTCGATATTTCGCTCGGCTTCGATGACGGTCAGCGGCTGCAACTTGAAGGGCTCTACACCGTCAGCCGGGACGCCATGAACGATCTCGACGACGCCACGATCACCCGGCTTTTCCGCAACGGCTATCTTCAGGCGGCCTTGTCGATGACCTTCTCCCTCAATCAGGTGGCCGTCCTTGCCCGCCGCCGCAACGCCCGGCTGGCGACGGCGTGAAGTGACCGCCATGCCGCATCCGTCGCATGGCGTGCCAGATGCGGATCCGGCGTCATGGGTCGACGCAGAGGCATTTCGGCAGGACATCATGCAGGCCTGCCGCCCGGCCGTCCTGCGGGGCGCTTTTCGCGACTGGGCTTCAGTGCGCGCGGCGCAGGCTTCGCCCGCCGGTTTGGCCGATTATCTGCGCCGGTTCGCCACTCCGGTTCCGGCGCAAGCCTTTGTGGGCGATCCCGCGATCGCCGGGCGCTATTATTATGCCGAAGGCCTGAGCGGCTTCAATTTCGAGCGGCGGGACACGACCCTGCTCGCAGCGATCGACCGCATTCTGGCGAGCGCGGCCACGCCAGGATCGCAAACCATCTATGTCGGCTCGCTTCCGGCGCAGACCTATCTCCCAGGCTTCGCGCAGGAAAACCGGGCACCGATGCTGCCGCACCATATCGATCCGCGCATCTGGATCGGCAATGCGTCGAACGTTGCCTGCCACTACGACACGTTCGACAATCTGGCGGTGGTCGTGGCCGGACAGCGCCGCTTCACCCTCTACCCGCCGGAGGCGGTGGCTAGCCTCTACGTCGGGCCACTCGACAATAATATGGCGGGTCCCCCCGTCGGGCTTGCCGACGGATCGGAACCTGGCGACCAGCGCTATCCCGCGTTCGAACGCGTGCGCGACCAGGCCTTGCAGGTCGACCTGGAACTTGGCGACGCGCTCTACCTGCCCAAATTGTGGTGGCATCGGGTCGAGGCGACTGCGCCTTTCAACGTGCTGATCAATTATTGGTGGGACGGCTTCGCCGCCGGCCCCGACGCGCCGAACACGGCGATGCTGCTGGCGATGATCGCGATTGCCGAACGGCCCGCGCCGGAGCGAGCGGCGTGGCGCGCCTTCTTCGACCATTATGTGTTCCGGCCGAACGGGCATCCGCTGGCCCATCTGCCAGAGAGCAAGCACGGCATGTTGGGGCCGATCGCCGGCGGAGGCTACGGCCGTATCCGTAGTCATATCATGCGACTGCTGCGTGGGGACTGAATGCTTCCGATGATGCGAAAACGAGCGAAGGCAATGGGCATGGTCCGCCGATACGGATGGGCGGCGCTGATCGCGCTTGCCGTTCCTCAGACAGCTCTGGCCGCGAGCGCCTTCCCGGTGAAGATCCTCGTCGACGCCGGGAAAAGCGAAGGCCCGGTCAACCCCGTATGGCGCTTTTTCGGCGCCGACGAGCCCAATTATGCGACGATGAAAGACGGGCGCACCACACTCGCCACGCTGGGGCAGCTCGCGCCCGGCAATGTCTATTTCCGCGCCCACAACCTCCTCACCTCGGGCGACGGCACGCCCGCCCTCAAATGGGGATCGACCAACGTCTATACCGAGGATGCGCAGGGTCGCCCCCGCTACGACTGGACGATCGTCGACCGCATCTTTGACACCTATCGCGCGAACGGCGTGAAGCCCTATGTCGAGATCGGCTTCATGCCGGAAGCGCTGTCGATCCAGCCTGTGCCTTACCAGCACGACTGGCGCCCCGGCAGCGGCACCCTGCGCACGGGCTGGGCCTATCCGCCCAAGGATTACGCCAAATGGGAAGAACTGGTCTTCCAGTGGGTGCGTCACTGCGTCGAACGCTATGGCAGCGCGGAGGTGGCGAGTTGGTATTTCGAAACCTGGAATGAAGCCAATCTTGCCTCGGCTTATTGGGGCGGGACGCGGGATGAATTCTTCCGGTTGCACGACGCAGCGATACATGGCGTGCGACGCGCCTTGCCGCAGGCGCGCGTTGGGGGTCCCGATATCGCCGGTATGGGCGACGATTTCCTGACCGCGTTCATGAGCCATGTCGGGACGGCGGGAACCCCGACCGACTTTCTGTCCTTCCATGCCAAGGGCAAGCCCGAATTCTTGGCCGATGCGAACGGTGCCGGCCATGTGCGGATGGGGATCGCGACACAGCTGAAAGTGGCGGATCAGGAATTTGCCGCGATCGAAGCCGTCCCCGCCTTCCGCGCCAAGCCGATCGTGATCGGGGAATCGGATCCTGAAGGGTGTGCCGCCTGCAAAGGCCCCGCCAATGCCTATCGCAACGGGACGATGTATTCGAGCTACACCGCCGCATCCTTTCCCCGCCTCCAGGCATTGGCAGCGCGCCACCACCTTGCGCTGGATGGCATCCTGACCTGGGCGTTCGAGTTCGAGGACCAGCCTTATTTTGCCGGTTTCCGCCAGCTCACTTCGGCCGGGATCGACCTGCCGGTGATGAACGTCTTCAAGCTGTTCGCGATGGTTCGCGGCACGTCGCTGGCGGCGGTTTCCGACCATCAACTACCCCTCGAAAGGGTGATGAACGGCGGCGTCCGCGACGTAGCCGATGTGGGCAGTATTGCAGCACGGGACGGCAACCAGATCGCCATGCTGATCTGGCATTATCATGACGACGATCTTCCCGGCCCGGACGCATCGGTACAGCTCGACGTCGCGCACCTGCCGCCGGCCTTCCGCAAGGGCGCGCGCGTGACCGAATATCGCGTCGATCGCGACCATTCGAACGCTTATGCCGCGTGGATCGCCATGGGTTCACCCGAGGCCCCGAGCAATGCCCAACGCGCCGCGCTGATCCAGGCCGCCAGGCTGGCCACGATTGGCGAAGCAGACAGGGCTGTGAGCGTGACGGGAGAGTCGGCCCGGATCGACCTTACCCTTCCCCGCCAGGGTGTGACGCTGGTCGTACTCAGCGCGGGAGCCGAGCGGGATGCATCGATCACGTCGCACTGAATTCGCGAAGACGGGCCTTTTGCGGACCCGGGATCTGGAGAGGATGAACGCATGAAACTTAAATGGTCGATCCGGCTTGCCGCGACTTTTCTGCTCGCCGGCACAACCGGCTGCGCTTTTGCCCAGGCGACCACCGACGCGCCCGCAGCGGTCGCCGGTGCGCGCGCGGTCACGGTGCAGCATATCAAGGTTCATGCTCCGTCGATCGAGGGTAATCTCGAAGGCGAAAGCGCTGACCGCGACGTGCTGGTCGTGCTGCCGCCCAGCTACGCGTCGAACCCCAAACGGCACTATCCTGTTCTGTATGCGCTGCACGGCTATTCGATCGGCGCAGAACAGTGGATCAAGGAAATTCATGTGCCGCAGACGGTCGAGGGCGCCTTCGCCAAGGGCGCCCGGGAAATGATCCTGGTCCTGCCGGATTCAAAGACGGTTCATAACGGCTCGATGTATTCCAGCTCAGTCACGACCGGCGATTTCGAGACGTTCATCGCGCGCGACCTGATCCGCTATGTCGATGCGCATTACCGGACGATTCCCGATCGGCTGAGCCGCGGCTTGGCGGGTCATTCGATGGGCGGGTATGGAACCAGCCGCATCGGAATGAAGCACGCCGACATGTTCGGGGCCATCTACATGATGAGCCCCTGCTGCCTGTCGACGGCGATGTTCAATTCGACGAACCCCGAAACCGCCGCCGCGCTCGAAGCGGTCAAAACACCTGCGGATTCGCCCAAGCTGCCCTTCCTGCTGCGCGCGCAGCTTGCGCTCGCTGCCGCATGGTCGCCCAATCCGAAGAACCCGCCGCTCTATCTTGACCTGCCGACCAGGAACGGCGTCGCACAGCCCGACATCCAGGCAAAATGGGCGGCTAATTCGCCCCTCGCCTTCGTCGATCAATATGTCGGCAACCTGCGCTCCTATCGGGCCATCGCGATCGATGTCGGCGATCAAGATGGCCTCAAGGTCGATGCCCGCAAACTCCATGAGATCATGGACAGCTATGGCATCCCCAACAGCTTCGAAATCTACCCGGGCACGCATGTCAGCAAGGTAGCGTTCCGCTTCCAGGATAAGGTGATCCCCTTTTTCAGCGAGCACCTGGTTTTCGAGAAGAAGCGCTGAACGGAACTCGCGAGGGCGGGGCCCGGCGCGCGCGGGCCCCATCCGACTTGCATTTCAATTTTCCATCGACATGCGCGTGTCTTCCAGCGCGAGTTCGACCAATGTGCGCATGGCCAGGCTCGCCGCATCGGAATCGCCAGCCGCGATAGCGTCATAGACGGCGGCATGGTCCGGAATCGGATTGCGGGGCAAGGCGCGTGCCCTTTGCTTGAACTGCGTGGTCCAGCTGACCGCCGCCCCGATCGACGCGCCCAGCGTGATCAGCGCGTCATTGCGCGTTGCCTGCAGGATCGCATCGTGAAACCGGCGGTCGGCGGCGCGCCCATCCTCGGTCGCGAGTGAGTGCCGGCGCATCCCGGCAAGCGCCTCTTTCATGGCCTTGAGATCGGCCCGATCGCGCCGCGTCGCGGCCAGTCCCGCCGCCGCGGGTTCCATGATCAGGCGAAGCTCGAACAGGCTGCGGATCAATTGCTCGTCCGGCTCCCCCATGAAGGCCCAGGCGAGCACGTCGGGGTCGAGCAGATTCCAGCGGGTTCGCGGCAATACCCGCGTACCGGCTTTCGGCCGGCTTTCGACCATGCCCTTGGCGGTAAGGACCTGAATGGCTTCGCGGTAAGCGCTTCGCGAAATATTGAGCGCTTCGGAGAAGGCGATTTCCCCGGAGAGGGTATCGCCCGGCGCGAACTCGCCTGAGAGGATCGCGACACCCAGCCTGTTGGCAACCGCGCCCCGCAGCCGTCTCCCCGTGTTGCGCAGCGTCCCCTTGCCGGCACCGTCGCCCTGCCCCTTACGCCCTTTTGCCAATTTCGGCCCTTGTTCTGCGTCTCCCCGCGGCTCTTATCACAACCCCCGTCCCGACATGAAAGGAAGATTAGTTAGCCGAGCGCGCGGCATGAGGGCTTGATACAAATACTCAGACAAAATAGGCCCGAGCGGCGCGCGGATGGCCTGCGAACGCAACAGGGAGAGACGGGTGGTACGAACGGGCATCGCGCTGGGCGCACTCATTCTGGGGTTGGCGAGCATGCCGTTGGCCGCCAGGCCGGTAAAGGCCAGCACGCCCGCGCCCGCCCCGGAGCTGGACGCAAATGGCCACCCTCGTTCCGTCATCGGGGGCAATTCGGAATTCCGCTTCGTCCGCTTGCCCGACGGCGTTCAGTTCCGCCGCAACGGCATTACCAAGACGATCCTGTTTTACGGCCCTCGCACGGTTCGGGTGAATGCCAATCTGGGCGAGAATTACTGGACCGCGCCCAGTTTGGTGGTCACTACCAAGCCGGGCAACGTTTCCTTCTCTGTCACCGAAACGCCGTCAGCGCTGCGGATCGCCACGGCCAAGCTCCAGATCCTGATCGACAAGCAGACGGGCGCGCTCCGCTTTTCGGATGCCGCCGGCAAGCTTTTCACCGAAGAGGGGCCGGATTCGCCTGAAACGTTGAAGCGCGTGACGATCTCCGGCGCGCCCAGTTACGAGGCGCTCAACACGCTGAAACTGCAGCCGGACGAAGCGATATACGGCTTCGGCTTTACGGCGGACGATCGCAGCAATCGGCGCGGCGCCGACCTTCTCCTGGTCCAGACCAATATGGGCATCATCATTCCAGTGATGATGTCCTCGCGTCGCTATGGCGTGATGTGGGACACCTATTCGCAGATGCGCTTCAAGGACGACGCGAACGGCGCCTCCTTGTGGGCCGAAAGCGCGCCCGGCGGCGTCGATTATTACTTCATGGCGGGCGATACGCCGGACGACGTCGTGCGCGCCTATCGCGATCTGACCGGTGCCGCGCCCATGTATCCGAAACAGGCTTTTGGCCTGTTCATGAGCAAGGAACGCTATCAGACCCAGGATCGCCTGCTGGAGGTCGCGCGTACCTTCCGGAAGGAAGGCTTCCCGCTCGATTATATCGTCCAGGACTGGCAATATTGGGGGTCGGACAAGGACGGTAGCTGGAGCGGGATGATCTGGGATCCCGTTCGCTATCCCGATCCCGCAGGCATGACGAAGACCCTGCACGACATGCATCTGAAACTGATGGTGTCGATCTGGCCCTCGATCGGCAACGATACCGCGCTGGCGCACGAGTTGGATGCGCATGGTCTTCGCTTCGCGCCGCTCCACTGGATATCGAAGCACGCCCGTGTCTACGACGCTTACAGCCCGCTCGGGCGGCAAATCTATTTCAAATATATCAAGGCGGGCCTGTTCGACAAAGGCGTAGACGCGCTGTGGATGGACGGAACGGAGGTGGAGGTCAGCAGCGCAATGTGGAACGCGGCTGACAATATCCGCGACACCAAGGCGCTCGGCTCGAACGCGCTCGGCGATTTCACGCGCTATCTGAATCCCTATTCGCTGCTGACGACGCAGGGCACCTATGATGGCGAGCGCGCCACCTCCAACAAGCGCGTATTCACGCTCACGCGTTCGGCCTGGGCCGGCGCCCAGCGCACCGCCGCCGCTTCCTGGAGCGGCGACATCTTCGCAAGCTGGAAGACCTTCAAACAGCAGATTGCGGGCGGCGTCGATGTGACCGTCACCGGCAACCCCTACTGGACCCAGGATACGGGCGGATTCTTCCTTGCTTCCTATACCGGCGGTGAGAACAATCCGTTCTGGCGCGAGCTTTTCGCACGCTGGTTCCAATATGCCGCCTTCAATCCGATCATGCGCGTGCATGGGACTGATGCGAATCGCGAGCCCTACCTGTTCAAGACGCTCGATCCTCAGGTCTATGCCTCGCTGCAGGCCAGTGTCGGCCTGCGCTATCGGCTGTTGCCTTACATCTATGGGCTTAGCTGGAAGGTCACTTCGGCCGGCTACACGCTCATGCGCCCGCTGATGATGGATTTCCCCGACGACCGTGCGACCGACACGATCGACGACAGTTTCATGTTCGGCCCATCCTTTCTGGTGCATCCCGTGACGCGGGCAATGTATCGGGTCGAACCGGCGCCGCCCGCGACGATCCCCGCAGACTATCTGCGCACGCCCGATGGGCAGCCGGGCCTTGCGCTCCAATATTTTGAGGGCGAAAATTTCGAAGCGCCCAAGGGCCGGGTCATCGATACCAAGATCGATCACAACTGGCCCGACCCGCCGCTGGCGGACATTCCCGCTGGATTGACTGCTCTCAGCCATTTCTCCGCACGCTGGCAGGGCACGCTGACCGCTCCGGAGGATGGCGAATACGAACTTGGCCTGGAAGGCGACGATGGCTGCCGCCTGACAATCGACGGCAAGACGGTCATTGATGATTGGACGAAGGGCGCCGCGCGCTACCGCCAGACGGTCCAGACCTTCCGCAAGGGCCAAAAGATCGCGGTGTCGATCGATTATTTCCAGGGCGACGGCAATCGCAGCCTCCGCTTCGCCTGGCGTTTGCCAAGCGAGCGCGCCGCGCTCCGCAGCGCCGACCCGAAACTCGACCTCACCGTCCGCACCTATCTGCCAAAGGGCGCGGACTGGTACGATTTCTGGACCAATCAGCGCCAAAAAGGTGGGCAGTGGGTAACGCGCCCGGCCCCGCTCGATATCATGCCGCTTTACGTAAGAGCGGGCTCGATCGTTCCGCTCGGGCCACTGGTCCAATATGCGACCCAGTCCCCGGACGCGCCTTATGAGATCCGTATCTATCCGGGCCATGACGCGCGCTTCACCATCTACGAAGACGACAACGAGACCTACGATTACGAGAAGGGGCGCTACGCCTCCTATGATCTCGTCTGGGACGATCGCACGCGAAGCCTGACGGTCGGGCCGCGCCACGGGCGCTTTGCGGGCATGGTCCCGACGCGGCGCCTGAATATCGCGCTGATGAGCGAGCGCAATGCGACCGGCCTGAGCGCCGCGGCGCCGTCGAAAAGCGTGGTCTATCAAGGCAAGCCGGTGACTGTGTCCTTCACCCGTTAGTCGGGCTCGCGCATTCCCTGGCCGGCAGCCCTCGCACGGCTGCCGGTCAGGGCGCGCGGCAGCCTCCTTTCCGTCGATTGCAATCGAATCATACGAGCTGCGGCTTGAACGCGGCGTCCTGCGTGAGCTGCTATGTCAGCCGGCGCATGAGCATTTGATACCGCTACCGCGTTCTTAACCAGCGCAATTATGCTGTTGGCACATCGAATGTTGGCAGGATATGATACCGCTCACATCGGCCGCTACATCCATCATGGATGATCGCCGGAAGAACAAGATGAAGCTGCTGCCCTCGGGCAGCGGGTATCACCGGGAGAGGAGTGCCGCTTTGGCCAATCTGCTGAAACAATTGCGCGCCGGCGCCGCCGCGGCGACCCTGATTATCGTCGGTCTGGCGCCCGCCATCGCCGCGGATCCTGTCGCGCCCGAGGCGCCCGGCCTCGCGCCTTATTTCGTACCCGTCAGCAGCGCTCCCAAGGCACCCGATGCCGATGGCTTCCTGCAGCGTTGGCTATTGCTGGAGCCGATCGTCAAACCCAATCGCAGCAACACCGGGTTCACCGGCACCTATGTCCGGCAGGCGCTCACCACCGAATATTTCAAGGGCCAGTTCAAAGGCGCGCCTCGTGACGGGCAGACCGTCGCGGCGGGCGCGCCCCTTCGCTGGCATGCGCTCGATTCAACTTTGTTCGACGTAAAGCTGTTCAACTTCGCCCAGGGGCTGAACAAGCCGGTCTATGGCGTGATCTTCTGGGCCGTGACGGTCATCGACAGCCCACGCGAAATCAGCAACGTCCGCCTCGCAGTCGGATCGAACTCCGCCTCGATGTGGTGGGTGAACGGCAAGGAAGCCGCCGGATTGTTCGGCGACCGTCGCATGGTGATGGACGATGTCGTGTCCCAGCCGCTGACGCTGCACAAGGGCAAGAACATCCTGCGCGGCGCGGTGATCAATGGCCCCGGCCTCAGCGATTTCTGCGTCCGCTTCATCGACGAAGACGGCCACCCCATCCGCGATATCGCGCTCGATCTCCGCTGAGAGGCGTCAGCCTCCTCCCCCCTCTGCTTCAGACCAAATTTTGCAGGAGAAGTTATGCGGCACCTCGCTCTGGCAGTGACCTGCGCGTCCCTGGCCCTGTTTTCGTCCGCGCCCGCGCACGCCCAGCTCGCCGGCGAGCCCTATATCCACGATCCGTCGACCGTCACCTTGTCCGACGGGAAATATTATACATTCGGCACCGGCCGCGGCGGCCTCGTGTCGGAGGACGGCTGGACCTGGCATGCGGGCGGTGAACGGCCGGGCGGCGGCGTGGCGCCCGACGTGATCAAGATCGGCGATCATTATTATGTCGCTTATGCCGTCGGCGGCGGCGGCATGAATGGCGGGCATGCCAGCAACGTCAAGGTGATGTGGACCAAGAGCCTCGATCCGAAGTCGCCCGATTTCGGATATCATGATGTCGGCGTGGTCGCGTCCAGCAACGGCGTCGAGGATTGCGACGCGATCGACCCCGCCTTCCTCTATGCGGAGGGCCGGCTGTGGCTGAGCTACGGCACCTATTTCGGCTACATCCGCCTGGTCGAGCTCGACCCAAAAACGGGCCAGCGGCTGGCCGGCAACCAGCCCGTCGATATCGCGATCGATATGGAGGCGACCGCCCTGCTCTATCGCGACGGCTATTATTACCTTCTGGGCACGCACGGCACCTGCTGCGACGGCCCCAACTCCTCATACAATATCCGCGTTGGCCGTTCGCGCAGCCCAGCCGGCCCCTATCTGGACAATATGGGTGTCCCGTTGCTCAAGGGCGGTGGCAAGCTCGTCGTGGCGGGACGCGGCCGCGCCTTCGGCCCGGGCCATTTCGGGCTGATCGACCTCGGTGACGGCATGGAGAAATATTCCATGCATTTCGAGGCGGACATGGACCGCAGCGCGCGCAGCGTGCTCGCGATCCAGCCGCTCGTCTGGAAGGACGGCTGGCCCTTGGGCGGAGACAATGTCACCCCGGGCACCTATGAAATCCAGTCGGAGCGGGCGGGCGGTGCGCTTGAGCTCGCCGTCGACTTCGTCCGGATGCCCATCGACCGACGCGGCGGCTTCTTCGGCCCGCCGGCAGGTCCGGTCAGCCCGGTCGCGATGCAGACATTGGCACAGGATTCAGCCGTCTGGCCGGCCGGCCCGATCGATGTGGATCTGGGCGATTATATGATCCGGCCTCACCAGCAATGGACGATCACGCCGGTAGCCAATGCGGGCGGCTATTTTGGTGCGCCTTATTACAAGATCGTGATCGCTGGCACCGACCGCGCCTTGGCCGCCACCGCCGATCGGAAGGTGGTCGCGGTGCCGGCCTTTACCGGCGCGGATGAGCAACTCTGGCGCATCGATCAGCTGACGGACGGCACCTACCGCATCACCCCAAAAACGAAGGTGGCCACGAAGACGCCGCTCGCACTGGTCGCGATTGGAGCCAGCACACCTGTGCTCGCCACGTTCGACCCGCGCAGCGACGCGGGACGGTGGGTCTTCAAGACGCCGTAAGGCGTCGGACCGATTCACCTGCGAAAACATGATTGCAGATATGACATTACGCCGCTAGCCGAGGCGAAGGCCAAAGCGAGCGAGGCGGATGAAAGCTGTAATTTGTCACGAACCGGGCCGCCTCGACGTGGTCGAGCGCCCCGCGCCGCATGTCGGCGCGGGCGAGGTCCTGATCCGTATTCGCAGCGTTGGCCTGTGCGGCACCGACTATCATATTTTCGCCGGGCGGCACCCGTTCCTCGAATATCCGCGGGTGATGGGGCACGAGCTCGCGGGCGAAATCGTGCAAACTTCGCCGGGTTCCTCGTTCCAGGTGGGGCAGATCGTGGCGATCAACCCCTATCTCGCCTGCGGGACCTGCATTGCCTGTCGCAAGGGCAAGCCCAACGCCTGCATGAATATCCGCGTGCTGGGCGTCCATACCGACGGTGGAATGTGCGAGCTGCTGACGGTGCCGGAACGGGCAGTGCTCGACGCGACCGGTCTCACGCTGGATCAGGCGGCGATGATCGAATTCCTCGCCATCGGATGTCACGCGGTAAGTCGTGCGGGAGTTGCTCCCGGCGCGCGCGCCCTGGTCGTTGGCGCCGGACCGATCGGCATTGCCGCCGGCCTGTTCGCGCGGCTGCGCGGCGCCGCCGTGACTTTGGTCGATACGCGCGGTGCGCGGCTCGCTTATGCTCGTGAGGCGCTTGGCTTCACCGACGTGGTCGAGGCGTCGCCTGCACTTTCGGCCGCCTTGCTGGAGCGCACGAGCAGCGAAATGTTCGACGTCGTGTTCGACGCGACCGGCGCGCTCGCGGCGATGGCGCAGAGTCTGAATTATGTCGCGCATGGCGGGACGTTGGTCTTTGTCGGGGTGGCGCCCGGCGATCTGGTCCTGTCAGACCCCGAATTCCACAAGCGCGAAACCACGCTGCTTGCCAGCCGCAATGCCCTGAACACCGATTTCGAACAGGTGATCGCGGCGATCCGCTCGGGCGATATTCCCACCGCTGCGCTTCAGACGCACAGCGTGCCGGCGCTAGAGCTGCCGGAACGGCTACCCCAGTTGATCGCCGAGGCCGACCACGTGCTCAAAGCCATCGCTCATTTCTAGCAGCTACCGACGCTGAGCAGGTCGGAATCGACCGACGCCTCGGGTTGATAGCCGAGCCGGTCGGACACGCGCGCAGCGGTGGCGCGCAACAAGTCGCGGGCCGCATCCAGTCCGACCTTCTGGGAGCCGTCTATCAGCTCCAGAAACGGTATCGTGACCGCGGCGACCACATCGCCGTCGAAGCCGAAAATGGGAAAGCTGATGTCCGTGACACCATGCGTGATCGGGCTCTTGCGAATGTCGTAGCCGCGGCGCCGGATGTCCGCCACGCGCCCCGCGAGCCAGGCGCGGTCGACCTCGATACCCTGCTCATCCTCAGCGGCCCGCACGATCCGCTCGCTCTTCTGGTGCTTGGAGAATGCCAGCAACACGTGGCCCGAACAACTTTGGATGATATCGATCTGGGCACCCACCTTGAGCGCGAAGCCCCTCCGACCGGGCTGCTCCTCGCGGGCAATCACGACGCCGCGCCCCTCGCTAACTACGACGAGGTGGCAGGATTGGCCCGCCTCGATCGCCAATGCCTGCATCTCGGGCAGGGCCGCGCGAACGATATTCTGCGCTGGTGTCGCCCGGTAGCCGAGCTCGAGGAACTTGTAGGCAACCGTATAACGGTCGGTGCTCGACGACCTGCGAAGATAGCCGAGCCGCTCCAGCACGACGATGATCCGGAACAGTTCGCCGACCGACCTGCCAAGATCGGCAGCGATCTCACTCACCAGCGCCCCATCGGGCCGCCCGGCGAGCGTTTCGATCACCTCGAACGCCTTTTCAATCGCCGGCGCCGCATAGGGCGTCTTCAGTTCCGTTCGCGCCATATCCTCCCCCTCGCGCCTGATGAAATGCAGTTTGCGCGATTGCCTCGCACAAGCAAGCGGCTTGGGAAGACTTGGCCGTGCGCGGGCCTCTCAATACCCGCGACGCGTGCGCGCAACAGGCATGGTCAGGCAATGTATGCCCCCTCCGCAACGCTCGAATTGCGACACGTCGATCGTATCGACATGCACACCGCGCCGGCCGAGTTCAGCCGTGACACGCGGGTTGCTCGCCGAGGCGATGACTCGCCGGTTACCGAGCGCAAGCAGGTTGCAGCCCAATCGGCGCGCCTCCTTATAGGTCACGGGGATGATCTCGATCCCTTCGACCTCAAGCGTCCTGAGCAGGTCGTCATGCAGGACATCGACGCAAGCAAGTGCAAGATCCTCGTCGACCATGCAGAATTGCGTATCGAAATGAAGGAAATGGGGGTCGAACCGATAGGTCATCGTGCGCCATCCCGCGGCTGCGAACAGCTCGCACACCGCCTCGGCACCGCGCTGGGATGTGCGCTCGCCGGACCAGCCGACGATCAACAGGCCATCGCGCACGATACAGACATCGCCCCCCTCGATCGTACCGACCTCGATCACGCCCAGTGTGGGCATCTTCGCATTGCGCGCGAACAGCAACATCTCCGCGACTTCCATCCGTCGATGGGCCGCGGCAGGGCTGAGGCCAAGCAAGCCCCAGGGCGTCATAACGGCCGCGTCGCGCGTGAAGCACATGTCCGGCATGCCGGGCTGCGGCACCATCAAACGGGTGGCGACGCCGTTCGCCTCGAGCGCTGCTTCCAGCATCATATGCTGTCTCGTCGCCTCGACGATCGACGGATGAAAACCTTCGCACAGGCTCTCCCGCGTCACCGAACAGCAGGGCACCGCCTCGAGATAGGTAGGGCGGCACAATAGCAATTCGGTGAGCGGATCGGTTTCGCTGTAAATGCCCGTCTGCGCGGTCTGCCGTTGCAGCGCGCCCGCCATACCATCGGAAAATTCGAGCTTCATTGCTCTCTCCTCGCCCTATGCAAGGCCGGAGACGCGGTTTTGGTTCCGGCAGATGTCGTCGAACTAATTCAGATCAGGGCGTTTTCAGGCGAAGATCGCCTTGGGAATATGGGTGATCCGGCAGGCGAGGTCCGCCTCGCCCGAGGCGACAACATAATAATCGCCCGCATCCGCGATGCCGGTCGTGAACACCACGTCGCGCACATACATCTGATGCTCGATCGGCCGCGTCAGTTCGGGGTCCGCTTCGAGCAACGGCTTATGTTGGGTGAATATTGTCTTGCTGGGATCGTTCTTGTCCAGGATCGACCAGTAGGTGCGATAGATGCCCACGATCTCCTTGGGCTCCACCCCATGCCACAACGTCAGCCAGCCGCGGTCGGTCAATATGGGGGGTGTTCCCCCACCCATCCGCGCGGTCGCGACCGTGTCGGCGTGTGGGCGGATGCCGGGCATCCGGTAAGGCTTCCAGTGCAGCGCATCGGGCGAGGTGGCGAGATTGATGGACGGACCGGCGCGCCATTGGCTGCCGGGGGGATAAGCAAAATAGAGGTCGCCGAGCGGCCGCGTCTGCGCCCAATATTGGCCGTCAATCAGCCCTTCGAAGATCAGCATGTCCTTGTTCTGGTGATCGAGCACGATGTCCTCGAACCGCCAGTCCAGGCCGTTGTCTGAGCTGTAGAGTGTGGTCGAATGCCGCTCGGGGCTGACCGAACAGGTCGTCATCAGCCACCGTTTCCCGATCTTGCTGATGCGCGCATCCTCCAGCCCATACATCTGGAAGGAGGCCTGCGGCGCGATCGCCTTGTCGTAATGATGCGCGATCACCTCCGTGCCGTCCGGCGAAAGCTCGACCGGCAGCAGCCAGGCGAGCGAGGTCAGCGCCATGATTTTCCAGCCGCCGCCATGAAGCGTGAACTTGCGCGGATCGGCGGTGTTGGCGAGTTCCAGCGGCCAGGCGTCGAGCACGTAACGCCCGTCGTCACACCAGCGGATATTGTGGACCTTGCCACCCACGATGGGATTCCGCAGCGCCTCGGCCACCCGCACCATCATCAGCAGATTGCCGTTCGGCAGTCTCGTGAGCGCGGGATTGAATGCACCCAGGCAATAGGTTTCCGCTCCCAGATGCCCGGCCAGCGGCGACCGGCTGAGATCGATATCGTCCGGGACCAGAACCAGCTTGTCGACGGGAAAGCTCATTCCTTGGGCTGCTCGCGCGGCGCGATGGTGAGTTGCTGAACGATCGCGCGGTTCGGCTGGGTCAGCACATAATGGACCGCGACTGCGATGTCCTCCGCGCGCAGCATCTCTTCCTTGCGGATCGCCTCGGCCTGCTCTTCGGCGGTGAAATCCTTATATTGGAAGTCCGCTCCGGTTTTGCCGGGCTCGATCAGGCAGGTCTTGATATTGTTCGGCGCCAGCTCTTTGCGCAGCGCCTCCGAAAAGCCCTGTATGCCCCTCTTCATCCCCGCATAGACGCTCGATTCCGCGCTCAGCGTATGCGCGCTCATCGATCCGATGAAGATGATGTCGCCATGATCCTTGAGCGCCTCGGTCGCGGCATGCGCGCTGAGCAGGTAAGCGGTGAAATCGACCGCGATCGCGTAGCGCAACTCGGCCTCGCTCATCTTGCTGACGCCCATGGCCGGGATGGCGGCATTTATCACCGCGACGTCGATGCCCCCCAGCGCTGCCACTCCGGCTTCGAAAAAGCGCTTCACATTATCCGGATCGGCCAGGTCGATCGCGATGCCTTCGCCCTTGCCGACCTCATTGATCCGCAGCAGCGCGTCTTCCAGGTGCCGGGGGTCCCGCCCGCAGATGAAAACGTCCGCGCCGTAACTCGCGAGAAGCACGGCGATCGCGCGGCCTATTCCGGTGGTGCCGCCGGTGATCAGCACTTTCTTTCCGTCCAGGGCGGGCTGGCTGGTGTGGGCGTCGGCGTCGCTAGTCACGGGATTCTCCTGTCGAGCATCGCGGAAAGCCCGCATCGCGATGAAGTTCCCGAATTCCCGAAAAGCTTGCCCACCTCGTCGCGCCCAATTGCCTCCTGCAATCGGTGCCGCCATCGTGCATGATGGAGCCGCGATGACAGATTTGCTGGGCGCCGTCCTTGCGGGCGGCCGATCTTCCCGCTTCGGAAGCGACAAGGCGCTGGCCCTGCTCGACGGCCGTCCGCTGATCGAACATGCAATCGCGGCACTGGCGCCTTATGTCGGGCGGACCGTGGTTTGTGGCCGCGATGATCCGCGCTGGACCTGCCTGGCCGATCTGCCCGCGCCCAACATGGGCCCGCTCGGCGGGCTGGCAGCCGCCCTGGCCTACGCGCGCGACAAGGGTTTCTCCGCCGTCTTGAGCACGGGTTGCGATATGCCGGTTCTGCCCGACACGCTTGTCGCCGCGCTGATCGGCGAGGGGCCGGCAGTGATCGAGGGCCAGCAATTGATCGGCTACTGGCCTGCCGCGTTAGCCGACCGGCTGCTCGATCATCTCGGTCGCTGCGAGCGACGATCGATCCGCGAATGGATGGAGGTCGTCGGAGCGAGGCAGGTCCCGCTCGCCGGCACCGACCTTCCCAACATCAATCGGCCCGATGACCTCAGCGCATGGACCGCGCGAGGCTGATAGCGGCGTCTGCCCGGGGATCGCGCGCGGCAACCGCTTCACCGACCAGGATCAGGGTCGGCGCATCTTCGCTCACCGCACGCACCAGGAAGCCGAGCGCATCCAGCCGGCCGCGCACGATATTCTCGTTGGGAAGCGAAACGTTGGTCGCGATCATCACAGGCGTATCGGGCGCCCGGCCGGCTGCAACCAGCGCGCGCATGATATCCGGCGCGGCGCTGCGGCCCATGTAGATGGCGAGTGTCGCATCGGGTTGCGCGAGCGCCTTCCAGTCGAGATCGAGTGCCTCCCCTGCCCGCGCGTGGGCGGTGACGAAGGTCAGCTTGCGTGCGAGCCCGCGCAGCGTAAGCGAGGCGAGCCCGCTCGCCGCCGCCGCGCTGGCGGTGGTAATGCCCGGACAGATACGTACCGGCACGCCCGCTGCCACGAGATGCTCGATCTCCTCTGCGGAGCGGCCGAAGATCGATGGATCGCCGCCTTTCAGGCGCACGACCTTCTGTCCTTGCAGCGCCGCAAGCAGCATGAGATCGTTGATCTGATCCTGTCCCTTGGAATGACGGCCGGACCTTTTGCCCACCGAAACCATCGCGGCATGCGGCGCGAGCGCGAGCACGGCCTTGCCGACCAGTGCATCGTGAAACACGATATCGGCCTGGCCGAGCAGCCGTTCGGCCTTGCGCGTCAGGAGATCGGGGTCGCCCGGGCCTGCGCCCACCAGCCACACCGTGCCGGGTTCGAATGCGTCAGGATGCATGGGCTAGCTCCGATTGCGCGATCAGGTTGGCGATGGCTGGGCGGCAAGAGCCGCAATTGGTGCCGGCGCTGAGCGCCTTGCCGACAGCGGCGACATCCGTCAGCTTCTGCTCGGCAATCGCGCTCAGGATCGTGCGCATGCCGACGTCGAAGCAGACGCAGATGATCGGCCCGCGATCGACCGGCGCGCCCGGCGCCCGGCCGGCGAGCAAGGTCGGCGCGACGTCGGGCGCCTGGAGCTGCGCGATCAGCCAGTCGCGGGGCGGCAGTTCGCCGGTCGCGGTCACGAACAAGGCCGCGGCAACACGGCGGTTATCAAGCACTGCGACCCGCCACGATCCGCGGCTTCTGTCCCGCGCCTCGATTTGCGCACCGTCCGGCAGGCTGGCGGCGAGGCGATCGGGCTCGCCGTTACCGGCGATCTCGTACAGGAGCCCGCCCGGGACGGTGATCCGCGTCCGCCACAGGCATTTGGGCGGCGGCGTCTCTGTACCGCGCACCAGCAGGAAGCCACGCCACGCGCACTCAATCTTTTCGATCCGGGCCGGGGTCAGCTTGAAGCCCGGCTGGCCCGAATGCGGATCGACCAGGGGCCGCGGCAACAGACCCGTTCGGCCGCCGGTCGATTGACGGTCGGTCCAGTGGATCGGGGTGAACAGCTCGCCGGGCCGCTGGCGGTCGGTGACCGCGACGCGGAACAGGCTTTCGCCCTGCGCGGTCGCGACACGTGCCAGCCCTCCATCCTCGAGGCCGTAGGTCGCGGCGTCGTCGGGGTGGACTTCAACCAGTGGCTCCTCGCGATGACGGGCAAGCTTGGCGCTGAGCCCGGTGCGCGTCATCGTATGCCATTGATCACGATAGCGCCCGGTGTTGAGCGTAAGAGGCCACTCGCGCAGCGGATCGGCGAGCGAGGCCTGGGTTACCTTGATCAACCGCGCCTTGCGGTCGGGGGTCGAATAAAGACCGTCGGCGAAGGCTGCGCCGCCCCAGCGAAACGGCTCGAGCGCGTCGTAATCCGCATTCCCGATCGCGGCGTGCTGGCGAAGATCGAACAGGCGGCCGCCGTCATTCTGATAGGCCGAAAGCCGGGCATGTTCGCGATAGATATCCGCCGGGCTATCGAAGGCGAAAGCCGTCTTCCAGCCCATGCGGCGGCCGACCTGGTTGATGATCCACCAATCGTGACGTGCCTCGCCCGGCGCGGGCAGGAAGGGGCGCTGGCGGCTGATGCATCGTTCGGAGTTGGTGACCGTACCGTCCTTCTCGCCCCAGCCCGTGGCGGGCAGGCGGACGTGCGCGTGCACGCTGGTATCGGTCTCCGCGATCACGTCGGACACCACCACGAAGGGGCATGTGGCCAGCGCCTCGCGCACCATATTGGCGTCGGGCATGCTGACCGCCGGATTGGTCGCCATTACCCAAAGCGCCTTGATCCGCCCTTCGCGCACAGCACGGAATAGATCGACCGCCTTCAATCCCGGCTTGGTCGCCATGCCGGGCGATGCCCAGAAGCGTCCGACGCGCGCCACGTTGTCCGGCGCGAAATCCATATGCGCGGCGAGCGTCGAAGCGAGCCCGCCGACCTCGCGTCCACCCATCGCATTGGGCTGCCCCGTGATCGAGAACGGCCCGACGCCCGGGCGGCCGATCCGGCCCGTCGCGAGATGGAGGTTGATGATGGCGTTAACCTGATCGGTCCCGCGCAGCGCCTGATTGATGCCCTGGCTGAAGAGCGTGATCGCGCGGGGCGTCGCGGCGAAAAGTTCGTAAAAGCGCGAAAGATCCGCCGGCGGAACGTCGCAGATCCGCGCGATCGTCCAGAGGTCGTGCCCCTCATCGAGCGCGTCCCAGAAACCCTCGGGCACGTTCACATGCGCGTGGAGATAAGCCTCGTCCACCAGGCCTTCGCGCTTCATGTGCGCGAGCGCGCCGTTCATCAGCGCGACATCGCTTCCCGGCCGGATTGCCAGATGGAGATCGGCATCTTCGCACGTCTCCGTCCGACGCGGGTCCACTACCACCAACTTGGCGCCACGTGCTGCCCGTGCAGCCTGGATACGCTGATAGACGATCGGGTGGCACCAGGCAGTGTTGGATCCGACCAGCGTGATCAGATCGGCTTGTTCCAGATCCTCATAACTGACCGGAACAACGTCCTCGCCGAACGCCCGCACATGGCCCGCAACCGCACTCGACATGCATAGCCGGCTGTTGGTGTCGATGTTGGACGAGCCGATGAACCCCTTCATCAGCTTGTTGGCGACGTAATAATCCTCGGTCAGCAACTGGCCCGAGACGTAGAAAGCCACGCTGTCGGGCCCATGCCGCGCGATTGCCTCGCGGAATTTCTTCGCGACCAGATCGAGCGCCTTGTCCCAACCGACCGCGCGCTTTCCGATCATGGGACGGAGAAGGCGTCCTTCCAGCCCCACCGTCTCGCCGAGATGCGTACCCTTGGAGCAGAGCCGCCCGGCATTGGCGGGATGATCGGGATCGCCCTTGATCGTCACGCCGCGTTCGCCCGTCGGCGTTGCGACGATGCCGCAACCGACGCCGCAATAGGCGCAGGTGGTGCGGACCGCCATGCTCACCTCAGGCAGCAGCCTTGAGTGTCGAGGACCTGCACAGGAGAACGCGCCCGCCGTCCACCTTTACCGGGATAGTGGGCGTGCATCCCTTGTCCTCTCCCATCGCCTCGCCGGTGGCGAGGCTGATCCGCCAATTGTGCAACGGACAGGACACGGCGTGGCCATGCACGATACCCTGGCTCAGCGGCCCATGCTTGTGCGGGCAGCGATTGACCAAGGCGAACACCTGATTGTCGCCGGTGCGGAAGATCGCGACCTCTTCCCCGCCCGCGACCGGCACCGTGCGCGACCCACGCACGGGGATGGCTGACAGCGGGCCGACATCGATCCAGTCTCCGATATACATGTGCGCTTACTCCGCTGCGATCGCTTCGATGGGACGGAATTCGCCAAGATGCGCATGCTGCTCGCGCTCCGATCCGGCGGCGCGCGCCGCCCACGGATCGTCCTGGCTGAAATTCTGCGAGAAGAGGAAGCGGCTCGTCAGCGCCTCGCGCCCGACCTCGTCCTCGACAATGCGTTCCTGGATGTAGGCCAGCCCGACACGCTCGATCCAGGGCGCGGTGCGCTCCAGATAATGTGCTTCCTCGCGGTAGAGCTGGATGAAGGCCGCGCAATAATCGAGCGCCTGCTGCTCGGTCGTGACCTTGCACAACAGATCGGTCGCGCGGACCTTGATCCCGCCATTGCCACCGACGTGCAGCTCATAGCCGCTGTCGACACAAACCACGCCGAAATCCTTGATCGTCGCCTCGGCGCAATTGCGCGGGCATCCGCTCACCGCGATCTTGAACTTGTGGGGCATCCACGAACCCCAGCTCATCTTTTCGAGCTGGACTCCAAGGCCGGTCGAATCCTGCGTGCCGAAGCGGCACCATTCGGATCCGACGCAGGTCTTCACCGTGCGCAGCGACTTGCCGTAGGCGTGACCCGAGACCATGCCCGCGGCGTTGAGATCGGCCCAGACGGCGGGCAGGTCCTCCTTCTTGATACCGAAGATGTCGAGCCGCTGGCCGCCCGTCACCTTGACCATCGGCGCATTATACTTCTCGACCACGTCGGCGATCGCGCGCAGTTCGCGCGGATTGGTCAGCCCGCCCCACATGCGGGGAACGACCGAGTACGTGCCGTCCTTCTGGATGTTGGCATGCATCCGCTCGTTCACGAAGCGGCTCTGCTGGTCATCGACATATTCGCCGGGCCAGGCGCAGAGCAGGTAGTAATTGAGCGCGGGGCGGCAGGAGGAGCAACCGTCAGGGGTAGACCAGCTCATCCGCTGCATCACCTCGGGGATCGATTTCATCCCCTGCGCGACGATCTCGCGCCGCACGTCGGCATGGCCGAAGCTCGTACATTTGCAGACCGTCTTGACCGCGCGCTCGCCGCCATAATCGTCGCCCAGGGTGAGGGCGAGCAACTGCTCGACCAGGCCCGTGCAGGATCCGCACGATGCCGACGCCTTGCATGTGGCGCGCACCGCGTCGAGCGTGCAGGCCCCTCCTTCGATCGTGGCGACGACCTTGCCCTTGCTGACGCCGTTGCAGCCGCAAATCTCGGCATCGTCCGAGAGTGCCGCAACGGCCGCCTTAGGGTCCGCCTGCCCACCTCCCTGGGCGAAGGCCTGGCCGAAGATGAGGAAATCGCGGACGGGCGAGATATCCTCGCCCTTCTTCATCAGGTCGAAATACCAGTTGCCGTCGGCGGTATCGCCGTAAAGGACCGCGCCGATGATCTTGTCGTCCTTGACGATCACGCGCTTGTAGACGCCGCGGCTGGCGTCGCGGAGGACGATGTCTTCGCTCTCGCCGTTCCCGCCGAATTCGCCCGCCGAGAAGACGTCGATGCCGGAGACCTTGAGCTTGGTCGAGGTGACTGAGCCCCGATAGCCGCTCGGCTTGCCGACCAGCCCGTCTGCCAGCGCGCGGCACATGTCCCAGAGCGGTGCGACCAGGCCGTAGACCTGACCGTCATGCTCGACGCATTCGCCGACCGCGAGGACGTCGGGGTCGCTCGTTACCATATGGTCGTCGACTTGGATCGCGCGGCCGACCGCGAGCCCGGCATCGCGTGCCAGCGCGACCGACGGGCGGATGCCGACCGCCATCACCACCAGGCTCGCCGGAATGACACGCCCGTCCTTCAGCCGAACGCCCTCGACCTCGGTCTCGCCGAGGATCTCGGCGGTGTCGGCACCGGTCAGGATCGTCTGGCCGCGCGCCTCCAGCGCCGACTTGAGCAACCAGCTGGCGGCCTCGTCGAGCTGACGCTCCATCAGCGTTGGCATCAGGTGCAGGACGGTGACCTTCATGCCGCGAAGGCTCAGGCCATGCGCCGCTTCAAGGCCGAGCAGGCCGCCGCCGATCACCACCGCCTCGCCGCCCTTGTCGGCGGCGGCAAGCATGTGATCGACATCCTTCATGTCGCGGAAGCTGATCACGCCCGGCAGATCCTTGCCTGGCACCGGGATGATGAAGGGGTCGGATCCGGTTGCGATCAGCAGCTTGTCGTAACGCGCGGTCTTCCCCGATCTGGCGGTGACCGTCTTCGCGGTACGATCGATCGCGACCACCGGATCGTCGGTGACAAGATCGATCCCGTTATCATCGTACCAGGCGCGATCGTTGATCACGATCTGCTCGAACGTCTTCTCGCCCGCAAGCACCGGCGAAAGCATGATGCGATTGTAATTCACGTGCGGCTCGGCGCCGAAGATCGTCACGCGATAGCGCTTCGGATCGCGCTCGATCAGTTCTTCGATCGCGCGGCAGCCCGCCATGCCATTGCCGACGACGATCAGGTGCGGACGCGAATCGCCGCCCGCCTCATCCATCCTGTCGTCCGCAGCAACCTGCCCCTGAAAATCCATGCCAAGCTCCAGAAACGAAAAAAGGTCGCCACGCGGACGCTGGATTTCCCAGCGCCTGCGTGGCGACCTTGCCTGACATCCTTACCAGCGCGCGAAGCCCCGGTCGGATGCACCGTCCGCGCCCGCCAATGGGTGCTTTCGGCTATGTCTGTGCGGACGGCCTTGTCCGCTTGAGCAGGAAGATGCCGTGATTCTCGTCGCGTCTCAAGTCTTTTATTTTGCACTGCATCATAAATCGTATCACGACTGATCGGCGTACGGCTTTCGACCGCCAAAACGGATGGTCACCCAGGCCGCGGCCGAATACCTGATCGGCCCGGGCTTGATGCGCCCGGGCCGATCAAGTCACACGCTTACAGGATCCAGTCGAGCTGGAGCCAGAATTTGTGGGTGTCGGTCGCGAATGTATCGGCGCGATAATCGGCATAGCGCGCGGACACGACCGCACGGCCGAACTTAGCGCTCGCAAGCAGGTCGAATTCGTTGCCCTCGTGCAGGCTCAGGCGGTCGCTGTCGAAGCGATGATAAACGCCCTGGAAGGTCACGGCCTGCGCCGCGCCGATCTTCTTCACGCTGTATCCGACGCTGCCATAGAGGTCGCGCACGCCGTTCGGCGGCGTGGTCAGGAACTTGTCGCCCCAGCCCTGGAACTTGAACAGGGTGGCAAGCGGCGTCTGGAACGAGGTCAGCGCCACGCCCTTGTCCGCGCCCAGCACTTCATAGCCGCCGTTGAGCTTCCACGAGGAAACATCGAGCGTCCCGTCGATCAGATAGTAATTCGCGCGATAGCTGTTCGGATTCTGGTGATAGTCCGACTGGGTCGCATAGCTCGCCTGCCAGGAAAATTTCACCTTCTTCGACAGCGGCCGCGATCCCGTGAAGCGGGCGCCGTAGGTCTGGCTCGAGAGGCGATAGCCCTGAACCGCGGCCTCGTTCTGGTCGACCAGATAGGCGAAGCCGGTGATCGTGCCGATCGGGGTGACGTAGCTCAGGTTCGAAAGCACGTTCTGGCCCGACACCGCCCGTTGGCGCGCGCCGAAACCGTCGACGCCCCAGATGGTGCGAACGCTCCAGACGTAGCTCACGTCCGCTTTCAGACCCTTGATGGGCGTCCATTCGGTGCGCACCGCGTCGAACGTCTGGCCATTCTGCCGGAAGCCCGAGAAGCCGATGAAGCGTTCGTCGTCGAGCATGATCCGCTGGCGGCCGGCGGTGACGGTGAGCGTCTTGGTGCGGTATTGGAGCTGGGCACGGCTGAGCGCGATATTCTGCGGATCGTTGATCAGCGGCCGCGTCGCGGCTCCATGCAGTCCGTCATAATAATTGTTGTCGATCGCGAGCAGGCCCTGCGCCTCGACCAAGGCGCTGAACGGACCGTCGCTGGCCGACACACCCGCCCGCAAGCGCGCGGTCAGGGCCGTCGAATCCTTGGCGAGGCCGTCCTGATGGTCATTCTCGTAGCGAACGCGCAAGTCGACCAGCGGCTTGAGCAGGATCGGGTCGGCACAAGCCGGCCCTGCAGCGGCGAGCAGGCTCGCCGCCAGGATGAAGCGCTTCATTGATTTCCCCTTTTTGCTCCTGTTGCTCCGGTAAGACACCGGAGCCGCAGCTCTTTGTGCGACCTTGCGGCCGCTACCGTGACGCCGCTCTCCCCGCCGGCGTCACGGCTCGTTCGTTCAGATACGCACGCCCTCGGCAGCGACTGCCCAGGTACGCCGCCACTTGCCCTTGGCGATGCTGATTCCGCCGAGCGCGACCAGTGCGAGGCCGGCGAAGATCAGGAAGCCGGACTGATAGCTGCCCGTCAGCTGCTTGGCGAAGCCGAGGCTGGAGGCGAGGTAGAAGCCGCCGAAGCCGCCCGCCATGCCGACCAGGCCTGTCATCACGCCGATCTCCGCGCGGAAACGCTGCGGCACCAGCTGGAACACCGCGCCGTTGCCCGCGCCCAGCGCCAGCATCGCCACCACGAAGAAGCCGAGCGCGCTCTGCACGCTGGGCGCGATGCTGACGCCGGCGAGCGCGACGGCTGCGGCGACATAGACGACCGACAGCGTCTTCACCCCGCCGATCCGGTCGGCGATCGCGCCGCCGAGCGGGCGGATAAGCGAGCCCGAGAACACGCAAGCCGCGGTGCAATAGCCGGCGGTGATCGTGGTCAGCCCGAACTGGTCCGTGAAATAGATCGGAAGCGAGGCCGCCAGCCCGACGAAGCCGCCGAACGTAACCGCGTAAAAGGCCATCAGCCACCAGGCGTCGGCGGTCTTGAGCGGCTCCAGATAGGCGATGACCGATTTGGGCGCGGGCGCGTTGGGCGCATCCTTCGCGAGCGCGAGATAGATCACGAACACGATCGCGAGTGGAATGCAGGCCAGCCCCAGCACAGTGTTCCAGCCGAACATCTTGGCGAGCATCGGCGCAAACAGGCTGGCGAACACCGTGCCGGAATTGCCCATGCCGGCAATACCCATCGCCTTGCCCTGATGCTCGGCGGGATACCAGCGGCTGGCCAGCGGAAGCGCGATCGCGAAGCTGGCGCCGGCAAAACCCAGGATCACGCCCAGCGCGAGCGTGCCGCCAAAGCTGTTCACGCCCAGCATCCAGGCCGAAAATAAGCCGGCCATCACGATGAGCTGGCTGATCGCACCCGAACGCTTGGGGCCGATCCGATCGACCAGCAGTCCGTTGACCACGCGCAGAATCGCGCCGGCCAGTGTGGGCGTCGCCACCATCAGGCCCTTTTGCGCGGGGCTGAGCGCGAGCGTCTTCGCGATTTCGGGCGCGAGCGGCCCAAGCAGGACCCACACCATGAAGGCGAGGTCGAAATAGAGGAATGCCGCAATCAGCGTCGGGCGGTGGCCCGCGCTCCAGAAACTGCTCGTCCGGGCCGCTTGCCTGCTCTGCCAATATGTCGTCGCCATGCCTTCGTTACCTTGTGATCGATGCGGTGAGCCAAAGAAAAAGCCGCCTCCGGTTCGACCCAAATCGGGAAACCGGACAGCGGCTTTGCTGTCTTTGGTGGACGCTTGGACCCCGACGCTGAGGCTAGCTTCCAATGGACGCGCATCGTCGCGCGTTGGCGGTGATTGTTTCCGATTCGGATTCATTTCGCAAGTGCAAAAAAGGAATTGTCTCGCCCTACGAGATATTTAACCGCACCTAGCTGGGTGCAGGTGCGAAGGTTTCGAGTATTTGCGAGCAGATTGCGCCCTTTCCGAACGACCCGATCGGATGGATCGGACAGCGGCTAGCGCGTCTCCAGCTCGGCCAGATAGGTCGCGACATGGTGCGGGTCGAACACGCGGCCGTCGAAGAAACGATCGGGGCCGAGCGTGAGCGCTCCCTGATGCGCGCCCACGGCCAGCGGCGCGCCAAGCGCGCCTTCCAGCTTCATGCTGGCGCCCGGCATCGGCACGCCGGCATTGCCCAGTGCGCGCCGGTAGATATCCGATCGAAACACGTCTGCGGCAAGGCGCTCGGCCTTGGCTGACGGATCGATCATCTTCCAGCGCACGAACTGCGAATAGATCCACAGCGCCTGGCTGCGCCAGGGGAAGCCGGCAGCCTCGCGATGGAATAGCAGCCAATCGGGAACCGTGATCGCGGGCTCGCCCAGGCGCGGAACGACGGTGCCCGAAAGCGCGGGCATGATCCGCTCGGCCGGCTGCGCGACGTAGCGCCTGTCCGCCAGCAGCTCAGCCAGTTCGGCATGATTTGCCGGCTCGTCGCACCAGGCCGCCGCACGGGACAAGGCACGCAGCAGCCGGTCGACCAGGTCGGGTTCGCTTTCCATCCATTGCGTCCGGAAGGCGAGTACCTTTTCCACGCCGCGCTGCCAGATGCGCGCGCCGCCCGCGACCATCTCGCCAATCCCTTCGGCGGTGGCGACGCTCGCCCAGGGCGCACCGGCGATGAAACCGTCAATCTCGCCGTTCCGCAACGCCTCGACCATCAATGATGGGGGCAGCACCCGCAGCGTCAGGTCACGGTCGGGATCGACGCCAGCATAAGCCAGCCAGTAACGCAGCATCAGCGCATGGCTGGAAAAGCGGTGGACCACGCCGATGATCGGCTTGCGGAAATGCAGCCCGATCGCGCCCGCGAAATCATGTGCCGCGGCAATCGGATCGTCGATGCGGCGCGGCAGATCGGGGTCGAGCGCGGCGGCGAATGCGGTCGACATAGTCAGCGCATTTCCGTTGACGTTGAGCTTGAACGGCGCGGCGAGCGCGGTGCGATGCTGGCTCAGGCCCAAGGTCACGCCGATCGCGAGCGGCGCCAGCATATGCGCCGCCTGGACCTGTCCGTAGACGAGCCGGTCGCGCAACGTCGCCCAGCTGGTCGAGCGGACGAGGTTGAGCTCGATACCCTGTTCGGCGGCAAAGCCCTTTTCTCGCGCGGCGACGAGCACGGCACTGTCGGTCAGCGGGACGAAGGCAATCGAAATCGAAGTCACATCTTGCCTCCCAAAAGGCTGCTCGCGGTGATCAGCGCCTCGGCAACCTCGGCGATACGGCGGCCCTGGTTCATTGCGGTTGTACGAAGCAAGGCGTAGGCGTCCGCCTCGCTCAACTGGCGGCTCTCCATCAGGATCGCCTTGGCACGGTCGATCGTCCGGCGCTCGGCAAGCGCGGTCTTGGCTTCGTCCAGCTCGGCCTGCATTCGCGCGAACGCGTTGAAACGACGGATGGCGAGGTCGAGGATCGGCTTCACCCGATCCTTGCGCAGGCCATCGACGACATAAGCCGACACGCCGGCATCGATCGCAGCGCCGATCATGTCCTCATCCGACTGATCGACGAACATGGCGATCGGCTTCGCCAGGGCACGGCTGATCGCCAGCATTTCCTCAAGCGTATCGCGGCTCGGGCTGCCGAGATCCATCAGCACGACGTCAGGGGCTATCCGCTCGATCCGCGCGACGAACGGGCCCTGCGGCGGCACGAGGTGGATATCCTCATAGCCTGCCTCGCGCAGGCCTTCCTCCAGCACTGTCGCGCGCAACCCGCTGTCGTCGACAATTACAATCCGCAAACTCACGCCCCTCTCACGCGCGTAGGATGGAAACGGGAATCGGGTGCGGTCAACCCCGTTGTGCGCTGCGGTATCTGACGCAATTCAGCAGAGCGGGGTTACCCGCGATCGCGACGCATCTACATGCGGGTGGGAAGGCCCGCCGCCGCCGTAAAACGCTGGATATCGTTGCCGGGAACACGCAACTTCAGGCCCCAGCCGCGCACGGTCTCGATCGGATCAAAATGGCCTGCGCGGATGAATTTTCGCCGGATGCGATAGACGTGAACGTCCAGCGTATTGGCGCTGGCGCCTTCGCGTTCGAACGTCTCGGCCAGTGCCTTGGCCGATGCCCGTCCATGCCGCATCAGCAGTTCCAGGATCGCGCCCTCGAGCGGCGAGAGGAAAATCTGCTGTTCGCCGACGAAGAATTCGACCGGATCGTACAGCACCGACAGCATGCCGCAGCGCAGGCAGACCCGGTCGGGCACCCCTGAAAAACGATCCCGCGCGCGTTCGTCCCGCGCCCCGGACTCCGCCCGATCGAAGCCTGTCATCGCACCACACCATCCCTGTTGGCTGCGGGCATGATAATCGGCGCACGCCTGTCTGCTGTGTCGGCTGTTGCGAAAAGACGGTTCCCTGCAGCGAACGCCCCATTACGACCGCGACGGTGGAATAAAGCGCGACGATCGGCCACATATCGCGGTCAAGCTAACCGACCTCGACATCTCCCACCGTCGTCCACGCACCACCGGTGCTGAACATGACGCGCAGGCGATAGCCGCTCGCACTCTTGTCGATCCGCCACACGAGCGATCCGTCGCGCGAGCGCCCGCCGGCGGCCGGAGGCGCATCCTGGGGCAAGGAGGGCGGCTTGTGGCAGGTCTTGTGCCGCGGCTGCAGCGGCACGTCGCCGGCAGGCGTCCCCGTGTCGTCCTGCCTGCCGCCATCATAGACCCAGCGCCAGCCTCCGGCATCGTGGCGCCAGATGGTGAAGTATCGGCCCATCGCCGTACCGCCCTTGCGCCGCCAGGGCCCGGTCGAGAAAGCGAGGCTGCCATCGCAGGACGTGACGACATGCGCCGGCCACCACATCACGGCGACCGGCGGATCCTTGCGGCCGTCGAGGAAAGGCGCGGCCGGCTGCGGCCCATCCAGCATCATCACCGCGTCGGGTGCGGCAAAGGCACGGAAGGCGGTCCACTGGCCTTTGGTCTGCGCGGCGGACGCGAACGCCCGCTCAGCCTCAACCACGGGCTGGGCGGCCTGTGCGAGCAACAGCAATGGCACCATGATCATCCCCCCATTCTTCGTCCCCACCGCCGATGCAGTCAGCGCGGCGGCCGAGGGAGCCTGCTTGCGCGGCCCCGTGATTCACGCGCGGCGGCCGACCGCGGGCGCGAATTTGTTGTCGCGACGGCGGCCGAGCATCATCCCGCGCTCGAGCCTTACGCACAAGGCGCGGTAATAATCGGTGAGGAAGCCCAGATCGTCGCCATCGTCGGCCAGACCCGCCTTGTTCCGCACCGCCGCCGCCACCGTCGCGATCGCCTCGGGCCGGCCAACCCGCAGCACCTCTTCCAGCGTCTGCAATTCATAGACGCCGTAAAGATCGAGCGCCGCATCGGTGAAGGTGCGACGCGGGCGCACGACATCTTCCGCGCTCCGGCTCACATCCGCCCCGATGTCCGCACCCAGTTTGGAGCGCACCGTTTGCACTACCCAGGTTCCGCCGACCAGGTCGCCGATCCGCAACCGGTCGCGGTTCATCAGCGGGAAGAACAGGAAGATGCCCGTCCACAGCAAAGCGAAGATGACAAGGAAAGCATCCGCCGCATTCTGGCTTGTCTGATAGAGGAGGAAGGACAAAGGCAGGAAAATCTCGATCTCGCGCATCGCATTGCGTGCGATCACGGCGCCCCCGGTCAAAGGAGCGCCGTCGCGCGCGACCACGCGCAGGCCCAGCGCCATTTTCCCCGGAGTGGCGCCGCGTCCGCTTATCTCGAACAGGACGAACCAGCCGTTACGCAGCACGAAGAAGCCGATCAGCCAGAGTATCTCCAGTATCTGCGCCTCGCCGCTCTCGATCAGATAGGAGATCGCGATCGTGACGAGGATCAGGATCACCAGCATGATGAAAGCGTCGAGCATGAACGCCGCGGCACGCGCGCCCGCTCCGCCCAGTTCGAGCCGGAGGTCAACGCCTTCGGGCGTTACGAAGCTGCGCCGCAGCGTCCGCGGCGGTTTGGGTTCGCCCCGCTTACGAAACGGCCACATGGCGGTTCCGCGGCAGATAAAAATAGGTCAGCCATCCGGTCAGCACTGCAAGGCCGATCGCATAGCGCTCCCAATCGACCTGGATCGTCTGGCGCCCGATCCCTTCGAGCAGACCCGCCACGATCAGCATCACTACCGTGCCGGCCATCGCGACCGACGCCTGGCGGCCAACGGTGAAGGCGAAATCGGTGCGGCCCGGCCGCCCTGGAAAAGCGATCGCGGTGCCGATGCGGAAGCCTGCCGCGCCGGACAGGATGATCGCGAATATCTCGGTCGTCCCGTGGATGGTGAGCCAGCCGGCCGCCTGAAGGCCCAACCCTTTCGCGGTGAAAACCGCCAGGAAGGCGCCCAGCATCAGCCCGTTATAGGCGATCAGCAGCACCGTCGGAATCGCGAACGCGAAACCCAGCGCGAAGGAGAAGATCGCGATCTGCGCATTGTGCGTGAACAACGCCGTCGCGAATACCGCAAGCCCGTCCTGCTGGCGGCCGCTATTGTAGAGCGTGTCCCGCAACGCCTGCGCGCTGGCGGATGGGTCGCGGCCCTGCGCCATGCTGTCGGGCATGATCGAATAGAATAAGGCGGGGTCGTGAATCACGGTCAGGAAGCCCGCGATCGCCGCGATCAGCGTCAGTACGAACGACGCCAGGGTCTCGCGCCAAAGCCCCTGCACCGCCTGCGGCCAGCCCCGTGCGAAGAACTCCTTGAGCTGCGTCCAGAAAGAGGTCGGCACGCCGTAGATCTGGAAATAAGCACGCGTGCACAGGGCCTCCAGATAGGTGACGAGCGCGCGATCGAGCGAGGTTTCGCGCGCCACCGACAGCGACGACAAGGCCGAACGGTAGAGCAGCGGCAGCATCAGCAAATCGTCTTCGGTCAACGCGCCGATGCCGCGGCGCTCGATCCGGGTGACGATCCCGTCCAGCCTTTTCCAGTTGACCTCGTGCGCGGCGCGGAAGCGGCTGGCATTGAGCAGCAATGTTTCGGCGGGGGCGTTCACAGCAAATCCCTCCGCTTGAGATCGACATAGGTCGCGACCAGCTTTTCCGCGACCTGGCCGTAGGGGCTTTCGATCACATGCGCGCCAAGATGGCGCAGCCGTAGCAACACCAGCTGGCGGTCGCGCAGCAAGGCCGCGGCGGTGACCGCGCGCGTCACGTCGTCGGCGCTGAGCGGCTCGGCATCGACCAGCCCCTCCAATTCGTCGTCGCGGAACACCACCACCAGCAGCAGATGCGTCTCGACCAGCCGCGCGGCAGCGCGCACCATGAATTCTGCCGAGGTAAGATCGGTGAATTCGGTGAACAGCACGATCATCGAACGCCGCTTCAACGCGGTCGCAAGATTTGTCAGCGCAAAGGTATAATTGGTTTCGTCGCTGCCATAATCCACGTCCGCGGCCAGGCTCTGCAATTCGGGAAAGGCTGCGCTGCCGCTGATCAGGCCGGAGGCGATGCGCGGGCGGCTGTCGAAGGCATGGAGCGCGACGCGGTCCCCCAGCTTGAGCGCGATCCAGGCGGACAGCAGCATCGCCGAAACCGCGCGATCGACGCGCGGCAGCCCCGCGACCGGCTCGCTCATCTGCCGCCCGCAATCCACCGCGAACACGATCTGATTGTTGCGTTCGGACCGATATTCCTTGGCGTGCAGCTTCAGGTGTCGTGCCGACTGCTTCCAGTCGATAGCGCGCCGATCCATGCCCGATCGATATTCGACCAGGGCATCGAAATCGACACCATCGCCCCGGTCGATCTGCGACAGCAGGCCTTGCAGCGCATGCCGTTCGAAGATGCGCGCGCCGCTTTCGCGTACCGGGCGAACATCGGGCAGAATGATCGTGCGGAGTGCGGCCGGGCGCTGCGCCTGCTTCCAGACCAGGCCGAGCGGCCCGGTCCAGCGCACCCACAGCCGCTCGATGCGGGCGGTGCCGCGACGGACCGCGACGATCGGCAGAATGCCCTCGCCTGCCCCGCCGTCCAGTTCCAGCCACAACCGGCCCTCGTCGCTCATCAGCAGCAGGGGATCGCCTTCAAGCGCGATCTCGCACCCGCGCGGCACCCTTCTGTCCTTGATAGTGACCGCGATCGACGCATCGGCATCGCCGCCGACGGGCGCGGTCTTCGGCATCCTGACATCCAGCGTCACCTTGCGCGGACTCGCCCCCACCAGCGCGTCGAGCAGGGTCAGGCCCAGGATCGCGAACGGCCATGCCAGCCCGGCATACCACAGACGCGGCAGCAACACGCCGACCAGCAGGCACACGGGCACGCCCGCCGCCGTCGCCCAGATGCCGAGGCGGGTAGGTGATATCAACGCGGCGCCTCGATGCTCTCGATGATGCCGGTCACCACTTCCTCGACGGTGCGCCCGTCAATCTCGGCTGCGGGCGAAAGGATCAGGCGATGGCGCAAAAGCGCGCGGCTCAGCGCCTTCACGTCGTCGGGAATGACGAAATCCCGTCCGTCCATCGCCGCCCGCGCCCGCGCCGCGCCGGCCAGCATCGCGCCCGCACGGGGGCTGGCGCCGCTTTCAAGATCGGCCACGGTGCGCGTTCCACGGATCAGGGCCGCGATATAATCGACGACCTCGTCCACCAGCCTGACCTCGTGCACCGCCGCGATCGCCTTGGCGATGATCTTGGCGTCGGCTTTGCGCTCGACTCCCCAATCCTCGGGCGACATCGCGTCCTGGCGCGCGCCGTGCGTCGCGATGATCCGCCGCTCTTCCGCTTCGCTGGGATAATCGACGCGCTGTTTGAACAGGAAACGGTCCAGCTGCGCTTCCGGCAACGGATAAACACCTTGCTGCTCGATCGGATTCTGCGTGGCGATCACCATGAAATGGTCGCCCAGCGGCAGGCTCTGTCCATCGATCGTGACGGTGCGTTCCTGCATCGCTTCCAGCAAAGCCGCCTGCGTCTTGGGCGGCGTGCGGTTGATCTCGTCCGCCAGCAACAGATCGGTGAAGATCGGCCCCCGCGTCAGCGTGAAGGTGGAGGTCTGGAAGTTGAACAGATTGGCACCGATGATGTCGCCCGGCATCAGGTCTGGCGTGAACTGGATCCTCCCGAAATCGAGCCCGACCGCGCGCGCGAAACTGTGCGCGAGCAGGGTCTTGGCCGTGCCCGGCGGCCCCTCCAGCAGGACGTGCCCGCCCGCGAACAAGGCGACGAGCATGAAATCGAGCGTCGCGTCCTGGCCGACGACCGCCTTGGCCACCTCGCCGCGGATCGCCTTGCCCAGCGCCTGAACCTCTTCCACCTTCACGCCTTCTTCTCCTTTTGCCATTGGTGGAGCGCCTGCGCGGCGGCCACCAGCGCATCCTGGTCCTGGGTCGTCTCGGCGGCGCGTGCGAGCTCGCTGAAGCGATGCCCGCGCCACGCGCCCAATTTGTCGAGATAGGCGTCGAGTGCCGCGTCCTTCAGCCGCGCCGGCACGCCGAAGGTCGCCACCGCGCGCTCGCGGATCATCTGCGCATAGCGCCCGCCCAGCGAGGTTTCGCGGCCCGCGCGGCGGATCAGCTTGGCGCTGTTTTCGACCAGCGCCGCCTTGCCGAAAGCGATCGCGCGGGCGCGCGGGCGGATCGGGCCGAACCGCCCGAGCGCGTGCCAGCCGACCAGAAACAATACCGTCACAAGTGCCAGCGTCATCGCCAGAAACGGCGGCGTGAAGGCCAGCTTGAGCGGGCTTTGCGAATGCCCGAATCCGTTCAGCGTCACGTCGAAATTGATCGTGGTCGCGCCCGTCGAATTCATCCAGTCGAGCATCGCCAGCGCCGCCGCTGCCTGGCGCGCATTCCGGATGCCAGCATTGGACAGGAGATCGGGATCAGCCAATACGTAGGTTGGCCCATCGCCGACCTTTACCAGCACAGCCCCGCCCCTTCCGTCGGTTAGCAGGGGTACGACCTTCTGCCGCTCCGCGTCCTTGCCGGTCCTCTTCGCGGTGATGACCTGCAGCACCCGCGGCGCCATGAACTGGATCGTGCGATCGAAATCGGGGCTTGCGACCAGCGGCCGGCCACCGCTCCGCCGGCGATGGATGATCAGCTCCGTGCGCGGAGCGAACAGGCTGCCCGGATCCACCGCGACGGTCACATCGGCGATCCTGACCCAGCCCTTGTGATTGGGGTCGCCCACGGTCGCCCATTTAGGGAGGACGAACAGCGTCGGCTTGGTCGCGCGCGCTCTCAGTATCGCGGTGATATCGTCGAACCCCTGGTCGGGCGTGACCACCAGCAGATCCTCTGAATCGAACTGGTGCTCGCTGCGGATGATCCGCGGATTGCGCCCCGTGGCCTCCGCCAGCTGCACGATGCCGCTGAAGCCCACCGCGGCGTTGGACAAGGCATGCGTGCCGCCATTGTGGCCGGATCGCAGATCGGGCGCGAATGCCCCCATCACCAGCGTGCCCACGAAGCCCAATATGCCAAGTGCGAGCATCAGCGCGACGGTGCGCACGCGGAACACGTCGCCGCGCTGGGCGGCCCGGGGGTTGATCGCCAGATCGCTCATGCGGCCTTCCAGGCGGTGGTCCGCGCGAAATCCGCATAGGCGGCGCGGCACTCTTCCCAATCCCGCGCATCGACCGCGCGGCCGCCGAACAGGCTACGCTCCACCACGCCGGCAATGCCCGAAAAGAGCTGGCGCGCGCGTTGCGGCAGCGCCGGGGCGCTCGCGAGATCGCGGCTGGTGATCGCCGGCCGTACCAGCCCGGGCCGCCGCCGGCCGATATCCTCGACGCTGCGCAACAGCAGGTGATGCGCGGCCTCCGCGAAGCGGCCCTCTTCGGCGAGCGCGTCCGCTTCCTCCAGCCAGGCGCGAACCGGTGCCGCCTCCGGACGCCACTCTTCCTCCACCTCGACCACATCGGCGCCGCGGCGGCGACGCAATTGCGGCATCCGCCACGCCCCTTCCCGGGCGCGTGTCCAGATCATCCACACAAGCGCGGCAAGCCCGATCGCGAGCACCGACCAGAGCAGGATCCGCGCATAAGGGGCGTCGGGAATGAAGCCGCCAAGCCAGTCCAGGAAACGCCCGATCGGCCGGAAGACCGAGCGAAGCCACTCGCCGAACGCGCGCAGCCAGGCCGGTGCCTGCACCGGGGGATCCGTGCGTTTCAGGTCGAACTGAATGTCGGGATTCGCCCGCAAGGCGCGATGCGCCGCAGCGAAGCGTTCGGCAGCATTCTCAGCCTGACCCGCGATGACCAACCCCCGTTGTCTGCGTCCCTGTGTATCGCAAGACGGGGCGCCCGCAATGGCCAAAAGCAGCGGGAAATGCAGACCATAACGGAGATATTATCCAAGCTGGACAGCGGTTTGCTGGCCCGTCATGCTCTCTCCTATCCGGGGGGCAGCGGCATGGTGGAAGATCGATCCTTCACGGTCGGACGGGTGTTCAGCCGCGGCTTTGGCGTCATGGGCCATAATATCTTCCTGGTGTTCGGCAGCGCATTTCTGTTGCTCGGTCTACCCCTGACTCTGCTGAACCAGGCCACCCTTCAGCAGCGCACGCTGTGGATAAACAAGGATCCTCTGACCGGACTGCTCGCCGGCATGCTCGTCACTTTGCCCATCGCGCTGGTGCTGCGCGCGTTGGTCCAGGCCTGCATTGTGCGAGCGACGGTCGCTGATGACGAGGGCCGCCGCGCGGGACTGGGCGAATGCCTTGGCGTCGCGATCCACAGGTTCGTGCCGCTGATCTGTGTCTCAATCCTGTTCGCGCTCGGCAACGTCGTCGGGCTCGCGCTGCTGATCGTGCCCGGCTTGCTGTTCGCCATGGTCTATGCGGTGGCGGTGCCCGTGGTTGTGGAGGAAAGCGTCGGCATATTCGAGGCGTTCGCCCGGTCGAGCGATCTTACGCGCGGCGTACGCTGGAAAATTCTTGGCTTGTGGCTGGTGGTCCTCATCCTCGCCTGGCTCTGGCAGACGCTCGGGCGGATTGCGGTGATGGCCGCAGATGGGTGGCAGGGTCAGGCCGCCTCGAGCCTGTCCGCAACCTTGTCGGAGATGGTCGTAACCACCATCAGCGCGGCCTTCGTCGGCGCAATGATGACGGGCCTCTACGTCGAATTGCGCAATTGGAAAGACGGCCCTGCACCGAAACGTCTTAGCGAAATTTTCGGGTAGGCGCCTGCCACGGCGCCGAGATGGCGGCAACACGGCCATGGCAATCTTCGCCTAGCTTTGGGGGCAATCGCAGGAGTAGGAGCGGCGCATGCTCCTCGACGACCAACTGCGCCATTATTTCGGCACGGACGATATCGCCGCTATCCCGCCCGCCGCGCTTGCGGCGGGAACCGAGCGGCTGCGGGTTGAATTCGGGCTGCAGAAGGATCGCGGCCGGCGCTTCGCGATGTGGGCCTTGCTTCATATGCTGGGCGCGGCCCCCGATCTGGACGTCGCGTTCAAGGACGAGGCCGACCGCGACGCCGCCCGGACCTTCATGGAGCTGGCCGAGCAAGAAACGGACGACGAGGCCTGAAGGACATATTTTCCCCAGCCGAGGCGCGGCGGATTGCGCTCGCGGCGCAGGGCTTCGGCCAGACAAGGCCCGCGGGGCCGATCGGCCAGGCGCATCTCAAACGCGTGATCGAACGGCTCGCGCTGCATCAGATCGACAGCGTCAACGTGCTCGTCCGCGCCCATTATCTCCCGCTTTTCTCGCGGCTCGGCGCTTACCCGCGCGAGGCGCTGGACCGCGCCGCTTGGGGCCCCAAATCGAAGCGGCGCCTGTTCGAATATTGGGCGCATGAAGCCTCCTTGCTGCCGCTCGACCTGCAACCCTTGCTGCGCTGGCGCATGGCGCGCGCCGAACGCGGCATCGGCATATGGGGCAATCTGAGGCCGTTCGCCGGTGAGAAGCGCGCCGAGGCCGATGCCCTGCTCAGGCGCATCGCCGACGAAGGCCCGCTCGCCGCCTCCGACATTGCCGAAACGCGCGGGCAAGGCGGGTGGTGGGGCTGGAGCGAGACCAAGCAGGCGCTCGAATATCTGTTCTGGTCTGGCCTGATCACCACCGCCACGCGCCGGGGCAGTTTCGAGCGCGTCTACGATCTGCCGGATCGCGTCCTGCCGCGCGCGATCGTCGACCTTCCCACTCCCGACGAAGCGGATGCGCAGCGCGCCTTGCTCGCCCTCTCGGCTAAAGCGCTCGGCATCGCCACCGCAGGCGACCTGCGCGATTATTTCCGGTTGAAGCCGAACGATGCCCTGCCGCGGATAGACGAGCTGGTAGAGGACGGAACCCTGCTGCCTGTAACGGTGCGTGGCTGGAAGCAGCAGGCCTACCTCCATCGCGATGCCAGAATTCCGCGCCGGATTTCAGGGCAGGCGCTGCTGGCGCCGTTCGATCCTTTGATCTGGGAACGCGCACGAACCGAACGCCTGTTCGATCTGCGCTACCGGATCGAAATCTACGTGCCCGCGGAAAAGCGCGTGCATGGCTATTATGTGCTGCCCTTCCTGCTCGACGGCAGGATCGCCGCGCGCGTCGATCTCAAGGCCGATCGCTCGGACGGATCGCTGATCGTGCAGCGCGCGCATCGCGAGACGCATGCGCCTGCGGAAACGCCCGAGCGGCTGATGGCAGAGCTTACTCTGATGGCCGGCTGGCTCGGTCTCGATCGGGTGACGTTTGCCGACGACGGAGCCCTTGCCGGGGAGCTGCGTCGGCTGGGGTAAGGTGGAGCGGGCCGCCGCGGTCAAACCGCCGCGACCCGCTTTCCCTCCACGTTTCGGAAAGGCATCCCCCTTGGTTGCGCTTCACGATCGTGGACCGGCCGCCCCCTTGCGGCCGGATTTCGTCAGGCTGCTTCGGCGAGCGAGGCCTGCGGTTCGGTGATGCGGTCAAGACCCAGGATCATGATCAGGCGCCCGTCGATGGTGGCGATGCCGTCGAGGAACGCGGCCGCCTGCGTCTGTCCGACATCGGGAACCGCCTGAAGCTGTTCGGGCGCGAGCGTGACGATGTCGCTCACCGCATCGACGATGATGCCCTGAAGCTGCTCCCCGATCCGCACCACGATGATGACGTGCCGGCCACTCGGCTCGGTCGTTCCCCAACCGAGGCGCTGGCTGAGATCCAGCACCGGCAGGACGACGCCGCGAAGATTGACCACGCCCCGCACATGCGGCGGCGAGTTCGGCAGCGGCGTGGCGGGAGACCATGCGCGAATTTCGCGGATAGCCATGATGTCGATCCCAAGCCGGCGGTCGCCGATCTCGAAGGTGATGAATTCGTGCGACATTGCTCGCTCCTCAGCCTCTGGCGCCGGCGACGCGCTGAGTGCGCGTGCGGACAGGCAGTTGATGGACCATATTCGTAGCCGCGCCAGCGCTTTCGACGTCGCTGAGCTGGAAGCGGCCGATCTGGCGTGCGAGCGCGTCCGCTTCGGCGGCCAGGCTGCGCGACGCGGCGGTGGCTTCCTCGACCATCGCGGCATTCTGCTGGGTGACGCCATCCATTTCGGCCACCGCGGTGTTGACCTGCTGCAGCCCGCTCGCCTGCTGTTCGGCGGAGGTGGCGATGTCCGCGACGAGACCGTTGATCTCGGCAATGCTGGCGATGATCCGCTGCAGCGCCGCGCCGGTGTCGCTGACCAGCCCGACGCCGGCATCGACCTGTTCGGAGCTGGCGGTGATCCGCGCTTTGACATCCTTGGCGGCATCGGCCGAGCGCTGGGCAAGCGCGCGCACTTCGGATGCGACTACCGCGAAGCCCTTGCCGGCATCGCCCGCGCGGGCCGCCTCGACGCCCGCGTTCAGCGCGAGCAGGTTGGTCTGGAAAGCGATGCCGTCGATCACGCTGATGATCTCGGAAATCTCGGCCGAGGCACGTTCGATGCCGCTCATCGCCTCGATCGCGCGGCCGACGATCTCGCCGCTATGTTCGGCCTCCTCGCGCGCCTGGGCGACCAGCTTGTTGGCGCGGGCGGCACTTTCGGCGGATTCGCGCACGGTGGTGGTGATCTGGTCCATCGCCGCGGCGGTTTCCTCGAGGCTCGCAGCCTGCTGCTCGGTGCGGCGCGAAAGGTCGTTCGACGCCTGGCTGATCTCGCCCGCGCCGGTGTGCACGCCACCGGTGGCCTGCGAGACCGTCGCCAGCGTCGCCGCCATTTCGTCCATGGCGTTGTTGAAGTCTGCCTTGAGCTTGGCGAAGGGGCCGGTCAGATCGGCATCGATGCGTGCGGTGAGGTCACCCTGGGCGAGCTTGTCGAGCCCCGCGCCAATGCTGGAGACCAGGAGTTCGGTCTGCGCCGCCTTGGATTCCTCGGCAGCGCGCAACTGATCGCGGAAGCCTGCCATCGCCTTGGCGAGTTCGCCGACCTCGTCCGCGCGGACATCGACGGGCACGTCGACATGCATATTGCCGGCCGCGAGCTCGCCCATGACGCGGGTCATGCCGGTGAGCGGCTTGGCAATCAGGCGGATGAGGTTGAGCGCGAGGAAGATGGTTCCGCCGAGCGCCATCGTGACCGCAAGGCCGAGCAGCAATTTGGCCATCCAGAAGGTGTGTTGTGCCTGTGCCGCCGTGTCCTTGGCGAGGCCCAGTTCCTTGGCGACGAAATCATCCGCCGCGTTCGAGGTCTCTTCATAAGCCTGACGCATCGGGCCCATCAGCATCGCGATCGCGCGGTCTTTCTGCCCGGCCTGCTCGACCGCGAGCATATTCTGGTCCGCCTTGATGTAGGCATCCCAGGTCCTCTTCACATTCATCAGCGCGGCGCGCGGAAGCGGGAAGTGGACGATCGGTTCGAGCGCGGCATAATCCTTGTCCACGATCGCCTTGCTGTTGCGCATCAACTCGGCTGTCGCCTCGCGCCGGGCGGGATCGTCGGTGAGCGCATGTTCGGCCTCCGCGGACCGGAAATCGGCCATCGCCGTATTCATCTCGCTCGCCATGTTCATCTTGGGCACGCGGTCGTCGACGATCAGCGTCGTGCCGGCATTCATCTGTGACAGGGAGACGGCGGCGAAGCCTGAAACGCATAGCAGGATCAGGGTTATGGCCCCGAAGGAAACCATGAGCTTGGAACCGATACGCAGATTTCGCATGTGACGTCTGACCCCTCGCGCCTGTGCCCCGTGACGGGGCCGCCACCAGGCGCGCGCGCCAGCCCCTTGATAAGAAGGCCGGTGCGCCGGCCGATCGGGAACTGACACGGCGGCCGTCCCCGAATAGGCTTGATATCGGGTCAACCATTTTAAGCTCGGGTGAGGAGCGCCTACCGTAGTTCTACGGGGAACGACCCGCCTTACTTGCGGGCGACGGCCCGCCAGCTAAGCTCGCTTGGGGTGAGGTGAACGGCAATGGCTGCGGCAGACCAGGATTTCCGTCGATCGAGAGCAGCCGTCGTGCTGTTCGCGTTGGCGGGTGCCGCGTCCCTGTTCGCGCTGGCCGGATGGTCGATCGGATCGCCGATTCTCAGCAGCTTCGGGGTCGAGAATTATCCGGCCTGGCCGCTGACGGCGCTCGCCGATCTGTCGCTGGCGTGTGCCTTGTTGCTGACCGGCCGCGGCCTTGCGCTGCTCCGCCATGTGCTGATCGCCATTCCGGTGGCGATCGGTGCGATCGCGCTGGCGGAATATGTTGTCGACCTGCCGCCAGGCTTCGACCGGTTGTTGTTCGCGCAGACGCTTGGCGATGGCTCGCTCACTCCCGGCCGGCCCACGCCGCTCGCCTGCGGCCTGATCCTGGTCACCGCGCTCGCCGCCATTCTGGTTGACAGGCAAAAACGTCACCAATGGCTGATCTTCCTGCTCGCCTGCGTGATGATCGGGCTGGGCGCGATGTCGCTCGCCTTGCTGGCATTGCAGGATGAACTGCTGGCGCAGGCGGGGCGATTGACGACGCCGCTGCCGATCGTCTTCGCGACGCTTGGCAATGGCGGCGGGCTGCTCGCGTCCGTCCGGTTGTGGGACGCGCGTTTGTTGTGGCGGCGGGCGCCCCTGTCGATCGCGCTGGCGCTGGTGACGCTCCTGATCCTGCCCGCCGTTCAGCTGCCGATCCAGATGCGCGTCGAGCAACTGGGCGTGATGACGCCGCTCGCGGCGCAGACCTTCGCCACCGTTTTCCATCTGCTCGTCGTGATAGGGCTGATCGGTTTGGCGATGAGCCAGCTGTCGCGCGACAGCGAAGCCATCTCCGGCATGACGATGGCGCTGCGCGAAAGCGAAGAGCGGCTGCGGTTCGCGATCGAGGCGCACGAACTCGGCGTGTTCGAATGGGACGTGCTGAGCGGCCGCCTGAGCTGGAGCATGGGCGCCGAGAAGCGTCTGGGGATGGAGCCCGGGACGGTCACCCAGGTCGAGACGTGGCGGCGGTTCATCCCGCGCGGCGAGCTTCGCACCTTGCGCGCCACGATCAGCGATGCCGCCAACCGGAAGGCGGAACGGTTCAGCTTCCAATATCATCTGCACTTGCCCACCGGCACGCGCGCGATCGAAGGCTCCGCCCGTTGCTTCTACGATCGCGCCGGGCTGCTCATCCGCGTGGTCGGGGTCGATCTGGACGTGACCGATCGCGAAGCGCGGGAAGCGGCGCTGAAGGCGGGGCAGACGCAGCTCCAGTCCATCCTGGAAACCGTGCCCGACGCGATGGTGGTGGTCGACGATCGCGGCCGCATCACCAAGTTCAGCGCCGCCGCCGAGCGCCTGTTCGGTTATGGCATGGGCGAGGCGGTCCATTGCGACATCTCGATGCTGTTGCCCGAGATCGAGCCCGGCCGGCACAATGCATTCCTCGCGCGCTATCTCGGCCCCGGTGCGCGCTATACGGTCGGAAAGTCGCGCCCTCTCTCCGCGCGAAGGGCGAACGGCAGCGAAATTCCGGTCGAGCTCAGCGTCGGCGAAAGCTGGATCGGCGGAAAGCATGTCTTCACCGCCTTCATCCGCGACATTAGCGACCGGCTGGCGGCGGAAGAGCGGATGGAACAGCTCAATGCCGACTATGCGCATATCGCGCGCCTCAACGGCATGGGCGAGATGGCCGCGGCCCTGGCGCACGAATTGAACCAGCCGCTTGCCGCGACGGGGAATTATCTGGGCATCGCCGAACAGGTCTTGCTTCAGGCAGGGGGCGATCCGAGCGCGGTCGAGGCGCTCGATTGCGCCAATCGGGAGCTATTGCGCACCGGAGAAATAATTCGGCGGCTGCGCGATTTCATGGCCAAGCGCGACGTCGAATTTCACGTCGAGGACTTGGAGGAAATCGTCCGCGATGCTATCGCCCTGGCATTTGTCGGACAGGTGCAAGTGCGGACCATATGCGATATTTCGCCCGATGCGCGGATGATTGTCGTCGATCGCATCCAGGTTCAGCAGGTACTTGTGAATATATTGTACAATGCTGCGCAGGCGGTGCGGAATTTCTCTCCTGAAAACCGTATCATACGGATCGAGGCCGAAACCGCGGACCGCGCGCTGACGCGCGTGACGGTGAAAGATTCAGGCCCCGGTTTCCCGGACGACGTGCTCGCCAATCTTCACGCGCCGTTCGTGCCGAGCCGGGACCGCGGCATGGGGATCGGCCTGTCGATCAGCCGCCGGATCGTGGAATCGCACGGCGGCGGGCTTGCGGCCTACAATGCCCCAGAGGGGGGAGCGATCGTGACCTTCACGCTCCCGGTCTATCGAGAGGAGAGCGAAAGCGCGACGTGATCAGGCATTTCTACATAGTCGATGACGACGAGTCGGTGCGTAAGTCCCTGCATGGTCTTGTTCGGTTGCGTACCGATACGATTATCCGGAGTTTCAACTCGGCCGACGCCTTCCTCGCGGCGATCGGGGATCTCGAAGCCGGCGTGGTTCTGCTGGATGTGCAGATGCCGGGCGTTTCGGGGATGGAGGCGCTCTGCATCGCGACGCGTCATCCGACCCCGTTCCAGGTGATCATGATCACCGGCCATGCCAATATCACGATGGCGGTGGAGGCGATGCGCAACCAGGCGTTCGACTTCCTTGAAAAGCCTTACGACCATCGCATGCTGATCCAGGTCATCGAAAAGGCTTATGCGCGGCTGGAAAGCGCGGTGCAGGATCAGGCGGGCGCGGACACAGCGCGCGCGCGCCTGGCATCCTTGTCGGCCCGCGAGCGCGAGGTGCTGACCCAACTGATCGACGGCCGGCCCAACAAATTGATCGCCCATGAGCTGGATCTCAGCACGCGCACGGTCGAATATTATCGCGCCAACGTGATGGCCAAATTGGGCGTGCGCACCCTGTCCGAGGCGCTGCGCATCGCTTTTGCGGGGGGAATGATAGCTCTGAACGATCCCGGCCGTCCGCCCCCGGCAGGGTAGAGACGGTCGCCACCTCACCCCGACCGCCCGCGCTCGCCGGACCCGATCGAGTTGGATCGAGCGCCCGCTTCAGCTATGCGGGAATTCGATAGATCAGAAGCGCAAGAGGGTGAGACAACATGAGACGGCCCCCCAGCCTGACGAGCTTGCGCCTGTTCATGCAGGTCGCTCATCACAGGAGCTTCAGCGAGGCGGGTCGCGTCGCCAACATCTCGCAGCCCGCGCTGAGCCGCACGATCAAGCTGCTCGAGGAGGAGCTGGGCGTCCGGCTGCTCGATCGGAATTCGCGGAATGTGACGCTGACCACCGCCGGCGAGGCGCTCCTGCCGACCGTCGAGCGCCTGACCGCGGATTTCGACGGAGCATTTCACGAGCTGGCGGAAACATTTTCGGGCGCGCGAGGGCGGGTCGTCGTGGGTGTGTTGCCGTCGGTTGCGGCGGCGCTTCTGCCGCGCGTCATCGCGAGTTTCCAGCCGCGATATCCGCAGGTCGAACTCATTCTGCGCGATCAGATATCGGGCGCGCTTTACCAGCAATTGAGCGAGCGCCAGCTTGACCTGGCGATCACCACGCCGCCGAGCGTGGAGGGCATCCGGTTCGACGCGCTGTTTGATGACGACTGGATGCTGGTCTGTCCGGCGGGCAGCAAGTTCGACAGGCCCGGGCCCGCGCGATGGTCCGAATTCGAAGGCGAACAGTTCATCGCGATGGCGCCGCGCAGCAGCGTGCGCGACCTGACCGACCAGGCGATGGCCAAGGCCGACGTCAAGGCCCGGTTACTGTTCGATTGCACGCAATTGGCAACCGTCGGCGCGCTGATCGCCGCGGGCCTCGGCATCACCGCGCTGCCGCGCACCACGTTGGGAATGCTGCAGGCCGGCGCGTTGACCGCGCGGCTGCTGATCGAGCCCAAGATCGAGCGCACGATCGGGCTCGCCCGGCTCGATGGCCGCACCCTCTCGCCCGCGGCCGACGCGTTCGTGCGCCACCTCGAAACCGAGCTGCGCGGCAACCTCGCCGGGGCGAGTGGCCAGGGTTGAAAGTCCGGCGGGGGGGGCTCCCTCTCCGCCGGTCGCGTCAGAAGTTGAGCGTAAGCTGCGCGGTGTAGGTACGGCCGAACGGGTTGGAATAGGCCCCGTTGAACGCCCCCTGGCTGGTGATCACGACCGGCGGATCGCGATCGAACGCATTCTGCAGCGTCAGCGACGCCCGCAAGCCCTTCAACACCCCCAGAACGGGCGACTTGAACTCGGTCCCGTAGCCCAGCGTCAGGTCGACGGTGGTCCAGCTGCCGACCTTCTGCGGCGCGATCGTATTGTTGCGGTTATCGACCGCCAGATCGTTGGTGTAGGCGCCGGTATAATTGAGGAACAGGTTGCCGCTGATCCCGCGCCAGAACAGGCCGAATGAGCCGCGGCCGCGCCATTCGATCGGCGTGTTGTAGAAACCGAGCCGGTCGGTGAAGGGTTGGCCCTTGGCCACCTGCTCCTTGTTGCTGATCGTCCAGCTTGCCGCCGCGGAGGCGGTCACCGCGACCTCGCCGAAGCGGTGATTATAGCCGATCGTCGCGTCGAGCCCATCCTGCTTGGTCGCGGCAAGGTTGGTGTTGCGCTGATCGACCAGCACGTTGACCGAACAGAAATTGGGAATGCCGCCATAGAGGTTGGTGCGTGCCAGATAGGCCGCCAGGATGGGATCGGCCGAGCCGATGTTCGAGTTGGAACAGCTTGCCGGATTGTTGATCGGGAAGATGTAGGCCGCATAGCCCGCGTAATTGGGGTAAAGGCCCGCCAGGTAAGCGTTCACGGCGTTGGGGGATGCAATGCGGTCCGTATATTTGATGCGGTAATAGGTGCTCTCGATCGTGAAATCGCCGAGCTTCAGCGTGCCGCCGAACGACCAGGTCGTCGCCCTTTCGGGCTTCAGGTCTGGGTTGGAGCCGAGGAACAGGGCCACGTTCGCCAGCGTCAATCCCGCCGCGGGCAGGTTCAGGAAGCCGTTTGTGACGCGCGGATCCTTGTTGGTCCCGGGGAAGGAAAAGGACGAGGTGTAGGAGTAGAGGTTGACGTCGGGGAGCGACGGCGCGCGGAAGGATTTGCCCCACGAGCCGCGGAAGCTCAGCGCATCATTCACCTTCCAGGTGCCGCCGAACTTGGGGTTGGTGGTCTTGCCGACGTCGGAATAATGATCGTAGCGCACCGCGCCGTCGAAGGTGAGGCTCTGCATCAGCGGTACGCCCATCTCCTCGCTGACGATCGGGAAGTAGAGCTCGCCATAGGCGGACCAGACGGTGCGGCTGAAATAACTCTTCTGCTTGTCCGTATCGAGGATGAAGCCGTTATCGTTGTTGCGGTTGGCGCCGTTGATGTTGAAATTATAGGACTTGTCGCGCTCGCCGCCGATCGCTGCGCGCACCGGGCCGGCGGGCAGGGAGAAAAGCGGGCCGTCGAGCTTGACTACCGCATCGTCGATGCCGTTGCCGCTCTTCTGGACATTGTCGCCGAGGAAGGTCGCGATCTGCGAGGCCGAAAGCGGCGTGCTGCTGAGCGGATTGATAGCGCCGAGATTGATTTGATATTGCAACGCAGTCGGGTTCACGTTTAGCCCGCTCTGGCAATAATTGCAGGCCTTGTCGCGGCCATAGGTATAATAAGCCTCGGCTTTCCAGCTCGCCGGAAGCTTGACGCGGACGCCGCCGGTGAGGCTGTAGGTGCGCGACGTGTTATCGAAATTGCTCGATCCGATGTCCTTGATCGCGCTGTACTGCACGTTCAACGCCGCGCCCGGCGCGACGCCGGGGATGCCGCTGATATAATAAGGATTGGGGGTTGCGGTCGCCTTGCCCGCCGCGTCGAATAGGAAGGGCGACAAGGTCACGTTCCTGATTTCTGTATTGATCGATCGCGAGAAAGTGTGGCGGTGGCTGTACGTGCCCTGCAGGAAGGCTTCGACGCGCGGCCCCAGCTCCTGGTTCATGAACAGGGTCAGCTGATGCCGATCCACCCGCCCGGTATAATCGCTGTAGTCGGATGAATCGGCGAGATTGGGCTGGTTGAGCAGCAACTGCGCCGGCGTCAGGCCGACATTGCTGCCCTGGGGCAGGCCAAAATAAGTGTTGGCGCCCGCGAGCGGGAGGACCGGGTTCACCGCGCCGTTCGCATTGGCGACATAGATGTTGGCCGGCCCGGCGAGCGTCGCGCTCGTCCCGTTGAGCCGCGTGTCGGGGCCGCCAAGCGGCGTACGGTCCTGGCGGAGGAACTTGTTCCTGCCCGCCAGATACGGATTGCGGTGCGCATATTCGTAGCTGACGAGGATGTTGCCGCGGCCGAGGCCACCCAAATCACCCCACGTCTTGCCCGCGGTCAGCGACGGGGCATATTCGACACCGCCGACCTGGTTGGTGACACGAGTGGAAGCCTCGAGCCCGTCATAATCCTTGCGCAGCACGAAATTGACCACGCCGGCGACGGCGTCCGACCCGTAGACCGCCGACGCGCCGTCGACGATCACCTCGATCCGGGCGATCGCGGCGATCGGCACCTGATTGGCTTCTGTGAAGTTGGACGCGGCGCCAGTCGCGACGACGCGGTGGCCGTCGACCAGGGTCAGGGTCGCCTGCTGGCCAAGGCCGCGCAGGTTGATCGCATTGCCCTGCTGCGAATTGTACGAACCCTGCGTGCCGCCCTCGCGGAAATCGCCGAGGTTGCGGACCTGGGGCAAGGTGCGCACCGCGTCGGCGACGCTGCTCACGCCGGTCGAGAGGATCGTCGCGCGATCCAGCGTCACCGCCTCGCTGCCAACCGGCTTCACGCCCGAAATATTGGTGCCGGTGACGACGACCTCGCTCGTGTCGCCGGTCTTGCTGTCCTGCGCGATGTCACCCTGCTGCGCGATCTGGTCGCCGGCATCGGCGGTCACGCCGGTCGGTGCGTTGGCGCTGCCGGTCGAATCCGCGGCGTTGGCGCCGGCGGTTTGCGCAGCGGGTGCGGCGGCCTGTGCCATGGCTTCCGTCGAATAGCCGGCGGCGAATATTGGCATGAACGCACTCATCAGTGCGATCAGGCTTGTGGACATTCCGCTGACGCGCGAAGACCTGTTCATGATTTTGCTTCTCCCAAGTTTATCGACCGTGAGGACGGCTTCTTTTTCGATAAATATCTAAGAGGAGAAGGAAGCTGTTGAGAATTAGAAATATCGGATCGATCTATAAGGAATCATAATAGGTAAACGATACTTACAGATGTGGATTAGTCGCCGATAATTACTTATAAGCAGACGCCGAAAAGCTCGCCGCGCCAGCGCGGCGAGCTTCAGGGAGCGTCGCTGCGGGAGGGTTCAGGGCTTCATCGTCGCAGCCTGCAGAGTTGTCGTGGTGGCCAGGCCGGCTGACCCGGCATCCCTTGCGACCGCGATCCGGTAGGTGCCGGCGGGGATCACCCACCTTTTCCTGGCGGCATCGAAATCGGCGACGAGCCGTAGGTCGCCGGCAAGCTTGACTCGCCGGCTTTCCCCTGGAGCGAGCGACAGTTTCTGGAAGGCGACGAGCCGGCGGACTGCGCCACCCGGCCGTCCCGTGAGGTAGAGCTGGACGACGTCCTTGCCCGCCCTGTCGCCGCTGTTGGTAGCGGTGACCTCGGCCTCCAGCACCTTGCCGCCGCGCACGACCAGATTGCCGTAGGTGAAATTGGTGTAGCTCAGCCCGTGGCCGAACCAGTAACGCGGCGTCTCGCCCTTGCGGGCATACCAGCGATAACCGACATCGCTGCCTTCGACATTGTAATCCACCGGAACGCGATCGCTCGGCCCGGCCGTCCAGCCGGGAATTGCGGGCCGCGGCAACTGGCTCTCGCTCATCGGCCAGGTAATCGGCAGGCGCCCCGACGGATTGACCTCGCCCGTGAGCACCCGCGCAATCGCCTCGCCGCCCCGCGCGCCGCCATACCAGGCCTCGACGATCGCCCCGACCTTGTCGGCCCAGGGCAGCGCTACCGGGTTGCCGCTTTCGACCACCACGATCGTATTGGGATTGGCGGCGGCGACCGCCTCGACCAGCGCATCCTGGCCCATCGGCAGGTCCATGCTCGGCACATCGTCGCCCTCGCCGCTCGGCTGGTAGACGAAGACGATGGCGACATCGGCGTTGTGCGCCGCCGCCGCGGCGGTTTCCGGATAGAAACCGGTGTCGAAGGAGACCTGGGCCCCCTTGAGGCGCGACCGCAGCGCGGTGAGCGGCGGGGAGGGATGGAACACCACGTTTGAGAAGGCCGCCATCATGCCTTCGCCACCGATCGGCACGCTCGCCACCGGCAGGATCGCTTCCTTGCGATAGGGGGTGGTGACCTGCGACGAGCCGGAGCCGGAGGCAACGCCCGCATCGGCATGGCCGCCGATCACGACGATCCGCTTGGCCGAGGCCGTGAGCGGCAGGATATTGTTGCGGTTCTGGAGGAGGACGATGGCGTCTTCTGCTTCATGCTGCGCCACGTCGGCATGCGCGTCATAATCGATCCGGGCAGGCTTGTCGGTCCGGTCGAACAGGCCGGCCGCGAACATCGCGCGCAGCACCCGTCCCGCCGCATCGTCGACGCGCGCCGTCGGGATCTTGCCCGCCTTGACCGCTTCCTTGAGCGGCGCGTCGAACCAGACTTTGGCATCGAGCTGCTCACCCGATTGCTGGTCGAGTCCGCCCATGAAGGCATCGAGGCTGTGGACGGCGCCCCAGTCCGACATGACGAAACCCTTATAGCCCCAATCGCCTTTCAGGACCCGGTTGAGCAGCCAGTCATTCTGGCAGGCATAGACGCCGTTCACGAGGTTGTAGGAGCACATGATCGAGCCCGGCTGGCCGCGTTCGATCGCGATCTGGAAGGCGAGAAGGTCGCTTTCGCGCGCCGCGGCCTCGCCAATGACGGAGTCGACCGTGTTGCGGTTATGCTCCTGGTCGTTGAGTGCATAATGTTTGGCGGTCGAGATCACACCGGTCGACTGGATGCCGCGGATCGAATCCCCCGCGATCACGCCCGCAAGAAGCGGATCCTCGCCCGCATATTCGAAATTCCGCCCGTTGCGCGGATCGCGCGCCAGATCGACCCCGCCGGCGAGCTGGACATTGATCGTCTTGGCGCGCGCTTCCGTGCCGACGACCCGCCCGCCTTCATAGGCGATCGCAGGATCGAAGGTGGCGGCAAGCGCCAGGCTGGAGGGCAGGGCGGTGGACATGTCCCCGGGCCCGCGCACCATCAGCGGATTGGTTACGCCAAGACTGGCATCGCTTTCCTGCAGGGCAGGAATTCCAAGCCGCGCGTTCCCGGGAATGAAGCCGGCGGAGCCGATCGCGCCGGCCGGCAATTTGAACGGGCCGAACGGCATCGCCATCGCGCCGTGCAGCAGTGCGACCTTCTCGTCGAACGTCATCTGCGACAATAGCAGCCGGGTGCGATCGTCCGGCCCCAGGCGCGGGTTCATCCAGGGGCGGGATCCGCGTGCGATGGGGCCGTCCTCCGCAAGCGTCGGCGAAGGGACGCTCGCCGCGACGCCGGCCAGAAGAACGGCGGCAAGCTTCCAGGACTTCATCTTTCCCTCCGAGATAGTGTGTGGAGCGGCGCCGAAAAAAGGTGGCCACCGCGAGCGGGGCCACAGGGGGATTTCGGACTGCCGGTCTCCACGCGGTGACCCGCTTGTCGGGAGGATGATGCGATCGGTGCTTCAAGAAATAAAATACAATTTTGGGATAGATCAATCCATCTTTTGAATAGATGTGGCGACGCCGATAAAGGCGGCGCGGACGGACGCGACCAATGCCGGCTCCCAGCCGCCGGCGTTCATATCCAGGCGGCGATCAGGCGGTTTCGAAGGTGATCCGGGGTTGGCAGTGGGTGCGCGGCAGCAACGCCGAGGCGACCGCGATCACCTCGCGCGAGCTGGCGCTCACGCCGCCCCCGCCGGCGGGCCCGTTCGTATAGAGCGCCTCGACCTCCGCGCCGATGCGTCGTGCAGCGGTGGCGGAATCGGTCCGCGCGACGATCCGCACGCGCACCTCGAGCGGTTCGGGGCCGACCGCATCGCGTCGGTCGACCGCATCGACGCCGATCAGGTCGCCACGCCATTCGCGGGTCTCGATACCCGCGATCTTCAGCCGTTCTTCCACCACCGCGAGTGCAAGACGGCCGCGCTCGACCGCGCCCGGCCCCGCATAGGAAATCTGACCTTCGCCGATAAACCCGTCCTTGTAGCCGATCGAGACCTTCAGCTCGTCCGGCCGGGCACGTCCGGTGGCGCCGCTCGCCGAAACCCTGTCCGTCCCCATCTGCGCGAACCGGACCGCGCTGAAATCGGCAACGACGTCGGCCTGAAGGTAGGAGGACGGATCGAGGATTTCGTAGAGCAATTGTTCGGTACAGGTCGCGACCGAAATGCGGCCGCCGCTGCCCGCCACCTTCCCCAGCGTTGCATTCCCCTCTTCATCTACCTGGGCAAAGGGGAAGCCGAGACGCGCGAGATCGGGCACATCCTTGAGCCCGGGATCGGCGAAATAGCCGCCGGTAAGCTGTCCGGCACATTCCAGCAGGTGGCCCACGAGGGTGCCGCGCCCCAGCCTGACCCAATCATCCTCGGCCCATCCGAATTCATGCATCAACGGGCCGAGAAAGAGCGCGGGATCGCCGACCCGTCCTGTGATCACGACGTCGGCGCCTTCCGCCAGCGCCTGGGCAATCGGCGCGGCGCCGAGATAGGCGTTGGCCGACAGGATCCGGTCGCCCAAATCCGCGGTGGTGCCGGGCCGATCGATCAGCGGCAGTTCCTTGTCCCTGATCAGGTCGAGCACGTCGTCGCCCGTGACGGCCGCGGTCTTCAGCCCGGCAAGGCCGAACCGGCGCGCGACCTGCGTCACCGCGCGTGCCGCCGCGGCGGGATTTGCGGCGCCCATATTGCTGATGATCCGGACGCCCCGCCTGAACGCCGGAGCGAGGACGGCGGTCATTCTTTCCTCAAGCCAGGGGTCATAGCCCGCGTCCGGGTCATTCTGCCGCGCCGCCTGTGCAAGCGCGATGGTACGCTCCGCCAGGCACTCGAAACCCAGATAATCGACCTGGCCATGCTCGACGAGTTCGAGCGCGGGCTCGATCCGGTCGCCGGAAAAGCCGGCTCCCGCGCCGATTCTGACTGTCTTCATCACGCTTCAGACCCTTAGAACGCCAAATAGCAAAGCCGCCACCGTCATCACCACGCTCGCGCCGAGGAGCCATGGAATCGAGAAACGCTGGTGGCTGCCAAGCTCGATCCCGCTGAGCCCGGCGACCAGGAAGGTCGCGGGGGTGAGCGGGCTGACCGGGAAACCGGTCGTCATTTGCCCGAGCAAGGCGGCCTGCGCGACCTCCACTTGCGGAACGCCGAAACGGCCCGCTACGTCGGCGATCACCGGCAGCACCCCGAAATAGAAGCTGTCCGGGTCGAACAGCAGGCTAAGCGGCATCGAAGTCAGCCCCAGCAGCACGGGTATTCGGGGCCCAAGTCCGGACGGTACCGCGCCGACAGCCGCATTGGCGAGGGCGGAGATCATTCCCGAACCGCTCATGATCCCGGTAAAGGCGCCGGCCGCGAACAATATTCCCGCCATCAACAGCGCGGCGCGCGCATGCGAATCGATGCGCGCGCGCTGCTGTTCCGCATTCGGATAATTGACGATCAGGGCGACTGCCGTTCCGACCATGAACACGACGACCGGCTCGGCCAGCCCGGAAATCATCGTGCCGAGCACAAGCAAGGTCAGCAGCAGGTTGAACCAATAGAGGCCTGGCCGGTGCAACTCCTGTTCCTCCACATCCGGAGCGGCGATCGGATGTCGGGCAAGCCCGCCGGCCGCGCCCAATCGGATCTCCTCGCGCCCTCCCAGCCACCAGGCAGCCCCGAACACGAAGGCTAGGCCGACGATCTGGACGCCGATCATTGGGCGGAAGATCGTCATCACCGGGATACGGAGCGCGGCCGAGGCGCGCAGAGTCGGCCCGGTCCAGGGCAGGAAATTCACGCCCGCTGCGAGCGAAGCGGTGCAGGCGAGCACCCGCCGATCCATCCCCAGGCGATCGTAAAGCGGGCGCAGTGCCGGAATTGTAACGAGGAAGCAGACCGCGCCGGACCCGTCGAGATGAATCAGGAGCGCCAGCAGCGCCGTGCCGACAGTGATGCGCGTCGGCCGTTCGCCCACCATCCGCAAGACGCCTCTGACGATGGGGGCAAGCAGGCCGGCGTCGGTCATCACGCCGAAGAACAGGATCGCGAAAACGAACATCCCCGCGACCGGCGCAATCTTGGCGATGCCACTCACGACATAAGCCGGGACCTGCCCACCCAGGCCCGCCGCTATCGCGCCCAGCAACGGCACCAGGATCAGGGCGGCGATCGGCGACACCTTGTTGGAGAGGATCAGGCCGAACAGTGCGACGATCGTGATCATGCCGATGATGGCAAGCATTCCCAATCCCCTCGCATCCCACCTTCCAGGGCACATCTAGGGCGTGCCGCATTTATTCAACAAGCTCTATTTGGTTATTCAGCTATCCGGAATTTGCATCGGTTTTGCGGCGCTGGCATCGATCGCCCGATAGGCTTGGGCAGACCTTAGCGAAGCACATTGCTCGCCTCGGCTTGATGCACGATCCGATCGGCATCCTCCGGCAACAGCCAGCCCGCTCGGACCTGCGCCCGCGCGACCGCGCGGACCCGAAGCACGAAGCCCTGATGGTCGTGGTAGCGTTCGGCGAGCGAGAGGCGTGGATCGCCCACGGCGATGCGATCCGCGCGGGTTCTGGCGAAGGGAATGAACCCGCCCATGAAGCCGCATGGGCCACCGGCACCATAGCCCTCCTGCCGCTGGTTCCAGCCGGTATAGGTACCGATCGCGACCAGGAATTGCACCGAGGGCACGCCGCCGACCTCGTTGCCGTCGGCATCGACCCGCGGCACGACCGAGGGGATCGTCTTGCGGACGCGCGGCGGCTGTCGCGTCAGCACGCCGCTCACGTCGTGATAAGCGAAGCCCGTCCCGAAATCATAATCGAGGAAGCTATTGAGCTTCCCATCGGGCGAGGGTGCGCCCGGAATGGCCGGCCAGCCCATGGCCGTTGCGTTTGCCGGGACGAGCTGGCGGTCCGCGAGCCGGGGATAGCGACTGCCCGGCGGCGGGCGGCCCTGAGCCACCCAGGCGAGCAGTCGCGCCATCAGCGCGCGCATCGTGTAAAAGGACGGATTAGGATTTGAAGCGAGCGCGCAGTTGGGCGCTCCGGGAAAGGCGGGGTCGCCGGTCAGGGCGAAGGCGCCGCTATGCGAGCCGCCATGGGTCACGCCCGGGAAATAGTAACGGCGCACCTCCGCCGGCAGCGGCAGATCGGCGCGCGCGTCGGTTCCCACCAGGCCCGGCGACATCCGCAGTCCCCAAAATTCGGCCGCGCCGAATGTCTCCATGATCCTGGGGCAGGTGTGGGAGGCATGGCATCGGTCGAGCAGGCTGGATGTGCCGCGGCCGCGCGCGCGGTCATTATAGCGTGTCCACCACAATGTTCCCTCGCTGCCCGGTTCGAACAAGGTGGCCGCGCCGCCCGGCACGCCGAAGCGGATATTGAGCGGAACCTGGCGGGCGGCGATGTTGGGGTTCGCGCCATCGAAAGTGCGCCGGCCGTCTTCCGCGGCATTGAAGCCGAGATTGATGAAGCTTTTGACGAAATTGCCCGATTGCGACGTGCCCGTGATGATCGGCCAGCGCACCTGGCCCGCCACCGGGTTGGGCGTGCCCGCATCGTCGGCCCGCGCGTAGCGGAGGAAGGCCGCGAAATCGCGCACCGCTGCAAAGCCGATCCCCTGGACCAGCGGGTCGCGGCCTTCATAGACCAAGGTGTAAGCGAGCTTCGGATCGAAGCCGCCGCGCACGCACAGGCGGGCGGGATCGGGCGTGCCCGGGAAGGGTCTGTCCTCGCAATCGGCAAAGGCCCAATCGCCCGGCGCGATCGCACGATAGGCGGCGTCATCCGCAGTCTGCGAGAATAGATGCGCCCTGCCTGTGTCGAGCGAGACCGGCTGGGGGCGGGCGGTGGGACGACCGATGCTGCCCGTGATCGGAACACTTTTCGCGCCGGCTTTGATATCGACGAAACGCTGGAGCACCGGCCCGGTGAGCGGGCCATGCGCCCCGCGCGCGACGGGCACGGTCGCTGTCTGGAGATTGGCATCCTTGGGAAGATCGGACTGCCAGCCGCTGATCGCGCGGATATGCCCGTCGGGATCGGCGGCGACCGTCCCGTTGCCGCGATTGGGTACGTCGTAGAACAGCGCCCCCGATCCATTCGAGAGCGGCCGTGCGATCGCAAAGGTGGCCGAATAATCGACCCGGCCTTGCCCGTCGCGCGGCGCGAATTCGAGGTCGGTGATGATCCTGTTGTGGGGATCGCGCGGATCGAGCGTGCCTTCGTAGTGACCGCGCAGGATTTCATAAACGGGCGCCCCCGGGCGCGCGGCGGGGACCCGCTCACGCTGCTCGACGACCAGGCGCGTCAGCCGGGCGTCCGCCGGAGCGGCAATCAGCACGAGACAGGTGGCGGCGAGCCGCCTGGCCTGACGCCTCATGCTTCGGCGCTCCCGTCCTTCGTATCGATTTCTATGTCGAGGATTTGCGCGCCCAGCGTCTTGCCGTGCGCATCGAGCGACAGCGAGCGCGTCACGCCGCCGCTCAGCGCGCCTTCCAGGATGAAGTTCAGCGCCCCGAGCTGCGGAAGTGCGAACCGCTGGATCGAACGTAACGGGAGGCGAGGCAGGTGTGCGGCGATACATTCGGGAGTGACGGCGCGGACCAAAAGGTCGAAATCCGCATGGTCGAACGCGATCACGGAAATCTGGCAGGTATCGCCCTTGTCGCCGGTGCGCGCGTGGGCAATCTCACGCAACCGCATGACAGGCCTTTGCGAGGTCGCGCGCCGGGGTGTGACGAGGCTGCCTGGGCTCCGCTCGGTCATCGTCCAGAGCCCGGCCGTAGGGCGAGCGCGGCAAATCCTCGATCAGGCCGCGGCTCACCTGCATTCCGGTCCCCCATTTCGCCCAGGCATTTTTCCTCCTCATCGCGGGGGCGCTTATCGGGCGAGACAGGCTGGCACGGAAATAGAGTCTGCGGAAGGACCCATAACAAAACTCAATAGACCGTCATCCTTCCCTCAATGCGGATCATTAATGTTCGGGCGCGAAGGGACAGCTATCCAATAAGCTGATAGATCAATGACAACTCTTTATTTCCGCTACCGTTCTTGCCCCTGATACTGCGCGGACAGGTAACCGGGAACGGGCCGGAGCCTTGCGCGATCCGGCCTCCCGCAGCCCCGGACGACAGACAAGGATTGGGAGGGGGAATGAAAAGCGCGATTCTGCTCGGGATTGGATTGGCCGCCATGACGGCTTCGGCGCTGGCGGTTCCAGTTGCTGCCGCAGGGCCTGCGCATTCCCGGGCACGGGCTGCTGCGCGCCCGTGGATGAACGCGTCGCTCGCGCCCGAGGCGCGTGTCGCGCGGCTCCTGACGCGGATGACGCAGGAAGAGAAGCAGACGCTGGTTGTCGGCTTTTTCGCGACCAGCTCTCGTGCGCAGAAGTTCCTGGCCCCGGCCGGCTCGCGCGAAGGATCGGCAGGCTATGTGCCGGGCATTCCCAGGCTTGGCATTCCGCCGCAATGGCAGACGGACGCGGGCATCGGCGTCGCCACGCAGGGCGCCGCCGAGCGAAAGCGTGAGCGGACCGCCTTGCCTTCGGGTCTGGCGACCGCGGCCACCTGGAACCGGGCGCTGGCCTATCGCGGCGGCGCGATGATCGGCGCCGAGGCACGGGCGTCGGGGTTCAACGTCATGCTCGCGGGCGGCGCGAACCTCGTGCGCGAGCCGCGCAACGGGCGGAACTTCGAATATGGTGGCGAAGATCCGCTGCTCACCGGCGACATGGTGGGCGCGCAGATCGCGGGTATCCAGTCCAACGGCATCATCTCGACGCTCAAGCATTTCGCGATCAACGATCAGGAAACCGATCGCAACCAGGGCAATGCGGTCATCGATCCGAAGGCGGCCCGTCTGTCCGACCTGCTGGCATTCGAGATCGCGCTGGAGAAGGGCGATCCGGGCTCCGTCATGTGTTCCTACAATCGCGTCAACGGACCCTTCGCCTGCGAAAATCCGTGGCTGCTGACCGATGTTCTTCGGACGGAGTGGGGCTTCAAAGGCTATGTCATGTCCGATTGGGGCGCGACGCACTCGACCGAGGCGGCGATCTCGGCCGGGCTCGACCAGCAATCCGGCTTCCCCTTCGACCGCAAGCCCTATTTCGGCGCCGACCTGACCAAGGCGCTATCCGAAGGCCGCGTCGCCAGCGCCCAACTCGATCAGATGGCCTCGCGCATCCTGTTCGCGATGTTCAAGCACGGCCTGTTCGACCGGCCGATCCTTTCGGCCGCGGACGATCTGCCGGACAGGATGCTCGCTAAGAATGCAGCTATCAGCCGCGCGGACGAGGCCGAGGCGATCACGCTCCTCAAGAACGATGGAGGCATCCTGCCATTGGCGGCGCACGCCAGAAGGATCGTCCTGATCGGTGGCCATGCGGACAAGGGCGTGATCGCGGGCGGCGGATCGTCGCTCGTCTATCCGAAGGGCGGCAATGCCGTGCCGGGGCTGAAGCCAGCCACCTGGCCAGGACCCGTCGTCTATTATCCGTCGTCGCCGCTAGACGCGCTGCGCCGGCGCCTGCCCGATGCGCGGATCGACTATGTCGACGGCACCGATCCCGCCAAGGCGGCCGAGTTGGCGCGCGCGGCCGATATCGCGATCGTGTTCGCCACGCAGTGGTCGGGCGAAAGCTTCGATGTCCCGCTGACGCTGGATGGCGGCGGCGACGGCCTGATCGACGCGGTCGCCACAGCCAATCCCCGCAGCGTCGTCATACTCGAGACGGGTGGCCCCGTCCTCACGCCCTGGGCGGCCAAGGTCGCCGGCATCGTCGAGGCATGGTTCCCCGGGAGCGCGGGGGGCGAGGCGATCGCCGACGTTTTGACCGGCCGGGTGAATCCGTCGGGCCATCTGCCGGTAAGCTTCCCCGCCACCCTGGGCGAGCTGCCACATCCCGCCGCGCCTGGTAAAGGCGAGTTCAAATATGACGAAGGCGCGCTGGTCGGATATAAATGGTATGACAGCCGGCACCTGAACCCGGCCTTCGCTTTCGGTCATGGCCTGTCGTACACCAGCTTCGAATTTTCCGGGCTGGGCGCGACTGTGACCAAGGGGGCGATCGTGGTCCATGTCCAGGTCCGCAATACCGGCCGCGTCACCGGCAAGGCGGTCGCACAGCTTTATGCGGCGGCGCCGGGATGGGAGGCGCCGCGCCGCCTGGTCGGCTTCGAAAAGGTCGAGCTCGCGCCCGGTCGTGCCGGCCGGGTGGCGCTGCGCATCGACCCGCGCCTGCTCGCCGACTTCGACGCGGACGCGCATTGCTGGCGCCTGGCCCGGGGCAAGGTGCGCTTCCAGCTCGGCGATTCCTCCGCCAACCTCACGCAAAGCACGACCTTCCCCCTGTCACCCGCCGCGATTGGCAGAAAAACAGGACTATGCCGGGGCGGCACTGCAGGCTGAGCGACGTACAAATCCATACGAGATCGAATCAAGGGAGTGGGCAAATGAAGAAGGCAAAGCTGTTGATGACGCTGATGGCCGCCGCGGCCGCAGTTGGCGTCCATGCGCAATCGCCGGGGCCGGTCGCGCGGATCGAAACGGGCGCGGTGCGCGGCGATGTGCAGGACGGCGTGGCGAGTTGGAAGGGTATTCCCTACGCCGCTGCTCCGGTGGGGCCGCTGCGTTGGCGCGCGCCGCAACCGGCCGCGAAATGGTCCGGCACGCGCGATGCGGTTCAATATGCTCACGACTGCATGCAGAAGCCCTTCCCGAGCGATGCCGCCCCGTTGGGCACTGAGCCGGCAGAGGATTGCCTCTATGCGAACGTCTGGAAGCCCGCGGCGGCCAAGGGCAAATTGCCCGTGCTGGTGTGGATCTATGGCGGCGGGTTCGTGAATGGCGGCGCGTCACCGCCCACCTATTCGGGCGCAAACCTTGCCAAGCAGGGTATCCTGTTCGTGAGCTTCAACTACCGCGTCGGGCGGTTCGGCACCTTCGCGCTGCCGCAGCTGACCAAGGAAAATCCGGATAATGGCCGCCTCGGCAATTACGGGATCATGGACCAGATCGCCGCGCTAAAATGGGTGAAAAGCAACATCGCGGCCTTTGGCGGCGACCCGTCCAACGTGACGATCATCGGCGAAAGCGCGGGGGGCATTTCGGTCCATTATCTGGTCACCTCACCCGAAGCGCGCGGCCTGTTCAACAAGGCCATCTCCATGTCCGGCGGCGATGCACGTACGGGCATGAGCGACAAGGGACTGAGCGATACCGAGCAGGTCGGCGCAAATTTCGCCCGGTCCAAGGGGATCGACCCAAATGCGCCCGACGCACTGCAGAAGCTGCGCGCCTTGTCAGCCCAGGAGATGACCGACGGCCTTAACATGGCGTCGATGGGCGGGCGCGGCGGCCCGCCGACCTATGCCGGGCCGTTCATCGATGGCACGGTGGTGGTCGAGCCCGGCAAGGCGATCGCCGAGGACCGCTTCACGCATGTGCCGATGATGATCGGGGCCACCAGCGCCGACATGGGCGGCAAGAGCGGCTTCATGATCGCTGGCGCGCGCGACGCGTCCGCCCGCTATTCGGATAAGGGCGTTCCGGTATGGGAATATCGCTTCTCCTACGTCGCGGATTCGGTCGGCCAGCCGGGGGCACAGCACGCGACCGACATCCCCTTCTTCTTCGATACGGTCAGCGTCAAATATGGCGACAAGACCACGCCGAAGGACGTCTCGGTCGGCAAGATCATCAGCACCTATATCGCCAATTTCGCGAAGACGGGTGATCCGAACGGGGCGGGCCTGACCCGGTGGGCGCGTTACAGCCGCGCCAGCGACGAAATACTCGACTTCGGCACGGACGGAAAAACCGTGGCGGGACGCGATCCCTGGGGCACCCAGATCGATGCCGGGGTGCAGGCGCTCGAGCGCGCCAAGCAATCCGGGCATTATACCTCGCTGACGACGCCGATCGGGCAGCTTCTCGACGATCCCGCCGCGCACGCGATCCTCGACAAATATATTCCGCAGGTCGTGAAAATGGATCAGATCAACATGGCGCGCGGTCTCACGCTCTCCGCGCTCCAGGTCTACATCCCGGCCATGCTCACGGAGGCGACGCTGAAGCAGATCGACCAGGATCTGGCGCAGATCCCGATGCGCCACTGACGGCGATCTAGCCGGAGGCGAGGCCGGTCCGGGTTGCATGATATCCCGGATCGGCCGCATCGCGTCGGGCATTGCACCTATGTTCAGCCCTCTGCGCGCCTGATAAGCTACGGTCGGCGGCAATTTCGCGGAGGGCTCCGTGGCTTATCAGTTGAACATCAACGGCAAGACGCGCGAGGTCGACGCGCCCGAGACGATGCCGCTTCTGTGGGTATTGCGTCAGGAACTGGGGCTGGTCGGCACCAAGTTCGGCTGCGGCGCGGGCCTCTGCGGTGCGTGCACGGTCCATGTCGACGGGAAGGCGCGGCGCTCCTGCCAGATCCCGGTCGGGACGATCGGCGCGCAGAAGATCACGACCATCGAACAGGTCGGTGCGACCGAGACGGGCGCCAGGCTGCAACAGGCCTGGCTGCAGGTCGACGTGATGCAATGCGGCTATTGCCAGGCGGGGCAGATCATGTCCGCGACCGCCTTGCTCAATACGACGCCCAAGCCGACGACCGCACAGATCCAGCAGGCCATGGCGGGCAATATCTGCCGGTGCGCCTGTTACCATCGCATCGAGGAGGCGATCCACCTCGCCGCCGGCGGGACGAAGGAGACGCACGATGCGGCATGAGGCGCCGCGCTCCGGGGTTAACCGGCGGACCCTGCTCAAAGCATCCATCCTCGCCGGCGGAGGCCTGATGCTCGAGGCGACGATCCCATTCCAGGCGGATGCCGCGGAGAGCGGCGTCGCTGGCGCGCGCGATGCGCGCCTGTCCGCCTTCGTCACGATCGCGCCCGATAACCGCATCACGATCGTCGCCAAGAATCCGGAGGTCGGGCAGGGCATCAAGACGATGCTGCCGATGCTGGTGGCTGAAGAGCTGGATGCCGACTGGGATCACGTCGTCATAACGCAGGCCGACGCCGATGCCGCGCTCTATGGCCCACAATTTGCGGGTGGATCGCTCTCGACACCGATGAACTGGATGCCGATGCGGCAGACAGGCGCCGCCGCGCGCGCTATGCTGATTCAGGCGGCGGCGAAGAAGTGGGGCGTGGAGCCGGCCCGGCTGCGTACCGAAAAAAGCCGCATCATCGATCCGCAAACCGGGCGCAAGCTGACCTATGGCGAGGTCGCGTCGGACGCTGCCGGGCTTGCGCCGCCGGACCCGAAGACGCTCGCGCTGAAATCCCCCGAGAAATTCACGATCATCGGCAAGCCGACGGTCGGTGTCGATAGCCATCGGATCGTCAAGGGCGAACCGATCTTCGGTCTGGATACGAAGCTGCCGGGCATGCTCTACGCGGCTTATGAAACCGCGCCTTCCTTTGGAGGCCGGCTCAAAAATGCCGATATCGTGGCGGCCAAGGCCGCGCCCGGGGTGCGCCACGTCATCCCGATCAAGGGCGACGGCGATTATGATGGCGGCCTGGCTGACGGCGTAGCGGTGGTCGCCAGCAACTGGTGGCTCGCCAATCAGGCGCGCGGCAAGCTGAAGCTGGACTGGGATCTTTCCGCTGCCAAGGGGCATAGCAGCGCCGCTTATCAGGCAAGGGCGGAGGCGCTTCTCGCCGGGGCGGACAAGGGCGCCGACATACGCCGCGACGGCAATCCGTCCGCGAAAATGGCGACCGCGGCCAAGACCCTCGCTGCCCACTATTCCTATCCGTTCATCGCGCATGCGCCGATGGAACCGCAAAATTGCACCGCCTTGTTCAAGGACGGTGCGATCGAGATCTGGGCCCCGAGCCAGAACCCGCAGGAGGGCAAGAGTGCCGTGGCGAAGCTGTTGGCGCTGCCCGAGGATAAGGTGACCATCCATGTCACCCGCATGGGCGGAGGCTTCGGCCGACGGCTGATGAACGATTATATGGTCCAGGCGGCGGCCATCGCGAAGCGCGTCCCCGGCACGCCGATCCAGCTCGTCTGGAGCCGCGAGGACGATATGAAGCGCGATTATTACCGCCCGGGCGGATGGCATGCGTTCGAGGCGGGGTTGAGCGCCGACGGCAAGCTGATCGCCTTCCAGGATCATTTCATCACCTTCGGCGACGGCAAGAATGTCGCGCGCGCAGGTGATCTCGGCGCGCACCATGTACCCGCAGGGCTGATCGATGATCTTGCGCTGACCCGGTCGATGATCCCGACCGTGGTTAATACCGGCTGGCTGCGCGCGCCGTCGTCGAACGCTCTGTCCTTCGCCTTCCAGTCGTTTCTCGACGAAGTGGCGGAAGCGGGCGGGAGCGACCTCCCAGCCCTGATGCTGGCCTTGCTGGGCGAACGGCGCGTGATCCTGCCGCCGGGCGAGCGGCCGACCCCGTTCGACACGGGCCGCGCCCGCGACGTGATCGAGAAAGTCGTGGCCGTATCCGGCTGGCAGACGCGGCCCAAGCTGGCGGGACGCGGAATGGGGTTTGCCTTCTACTTCAGCCACAACGGCTATTTCGCCGAAGTGGCGGACGTGAGCGTCACCAAACCGAGCAAGATCCAGGTCCATAAAGTGTGGGTGGCGGGCGATGTCGGCAGCCAGATCATCAATCCGATGGGGGCGGAGAACCAGGTACGCGGTGCGGTTATCGACGGAATCGCGCAGGCGATCGCGGGCCAGGCGATCGAATTCGTCGATGGTGCGGTCCAGCAGAGCAACTTCCACAATTTCCCGCTCGCGCGCATGCCGGTGACGCCCGAGATCGAGATCGCCTGGGTGCGAAGCGACAACCCGCCGACCGGGCTCGGCGAGCCCGCGCTCCCGCCGGTCATCCCGGCAGTCGCCAACGCGGTCTATGCAGCCACGGGTCTGCGGGTTAGGTCGCTGCCGTTGAAGCTGGCATTGGCCTGAGATGGCCTGACGCCAGTCCGCAGCCTATATCCGCAGCAATGCACGATCATGAGGCCGTCCTGACCGCGTTCGAAAGCTGGCGTGGCGACCCGATGGCGCTGGCGACGGTGATCTCGACCTGGGGCTCGGCACCGCGTCCGCGCGGCAGCCACATGCTGGTCAATGCCGATGGCCGCTTCGCCGGATCGGTGTCGGGCGGCTGCGTCGAAGGCGACGTGCTGACGCTGGCGGGCGAGGTGATCGCGAGCAACCGACCCGAACGGCGCAGCTATGGCGTGTCCGCGGCCTCGGCCTGGGAGGTGGGGCTGCCTTGTGGTGGCACTATCGTGGTGCTCGTCCAGCCGGTTTCCGAGACAGGCTTTCCGGAACCCTTGTTCGACGCGCTCCTTACCGCGCGGCGTGAGGCGCGTACCGTGCGCATCGCGACCGACCTCGACAGCGGCCGAAGCTTCATCGACGCCACCGAGCGGCCGGAGCATTTCGTGAATCGCTACGATCCGCCGCGCCGCCTTTTCATCATCGGCGCGGTCCAGATAGCGCAAAGCCTCGCGGCGATCGCGCGCTCGCTCGGGACTCGCACGGTCGTGATCGATCCGCGCGGGCGCTTCCTGACCGCGGAGCGCTTTCCCGGGACCGAGCTCGACGATCGCTGGCCCGACGAGGCGCTCGCGGACCACCGGCCCGACGCGGCCAGCAGTGTCGTCACGCTCAGCCACGACCCCAAGATCGACGACCCCGCCCTGATCGCCGCTTTGGCCTTTCCAACTGGCTATGTCGCGGCGTTGGGATCGCGCCGCAGCCATTCGGCCCGGCTCGGACGCCTGACCGCCGCAGGTGTCGGCCCCGACGATCTCGCCCGAATCCAGGGCCCGGCCGGCATCGACATCGGCGCGATCGGTGCGGCCGAGATCGCACTTTCGGTCGCGGCCGGGATGGTGGCGGCCCTGGGGCGGGACCGGGCGTGACGATCGCCTGCCTCCTGCTGGCGGCCGGGCAATCGAAACGGTTCGGGGCGGGGGACAAGATCGCGGCGCCGCTGAACGATACGCCGCTCGGCCTGCATGCGGCGCGAACCCTGCGGGCCCTGCCGCTCGCATCGCGCCTCGTGGTGACCAACAGGAGCGATCTCGACTGGTCCGGCTGGACGATCGTCCGCAACGGCCAGCCCGACACGGGGATCGGTCATTCGATCGCCCTCGGTACCGCTGCCGCACGCGCCGCCGGCGCCACGGCGATCCTGCTGGCGCTCGGCGACATGCCGTTCGTTCCGGCAAGCCATTTCGAACGCCTGCTTTCGCATTATCGCGGTCCTGACAGTTTGGCCGCATCCAGCGATGGCCAGCATCCTATGCCGCCCGCGCTTTTCGGTGCGCGCTGGTTCGACGCGCTGGAGGCGCTTTGCGGCGATCGCGGCGCGCGAGGGCTCCTGGACCAGGCCGCGCTGGTCGAGACGCTGCCGGATCATCTGGCCGACGTGGATAGCGCGGACGATCTGCAGGCCCTGCAGCGTCGCTTTTTGCCCTAAGCCGGATAACAGGACGTTTCTGGCGCTGGACCGGGCGCGCGTCGGCTTGCCGAGTGGCGGTGATTGGTCGCCGGATCGAATGTAAGTCATTGAAAGGGTGGTGGACGCACTAGGGCTCGAACCTAGGACCCGCTGATTAAGAGTCAGCTGCTCTACCAACTGAGCTATGCGTCCATGCCTGTCGGGCAGGAGCGGCGGTGCCGCTTGGAGGCGCGCCGTTAGCAAGGCCGGTCAGCGTTGTAAACAGCGCAATGCGATTCCCGCGCACCTAAGGCGGTGCCGGCCGTTCAGCTGTTGCGCCCGCGGCTGTGGCGCTGGACCGCCATCAGGAAGCCGAGGCAGATCAGGACGGTCATCATCGCCGATCCGCCGAACGAAACCAGCGGCAAGGGAATGCCCACCACCGGCGCCAGACCCATCACCATCAGCAGGTTGATCGCGACATAGAAGAAGACGGTAGTGGTCAGCCCCGCGCTCGCGATCCGGCCGAAGCGGCTTCGGGCGCGCATCGCCACGCGCATGCCCCAGCCGATCACGAAGCAATAAGCGAGGATGATGGCCAGCCCGCCCGCGAGGCCCCATTCCTCGGCCATCGTCGCGAAGACGAAGTCGGTATGGCCCTCGGGCAGATAATCGAGATGGCTCTGCGTACCCTGGAGGAAGCCCTTGCCGGTGACCCCGCCCGATCCGATCGCGATTTTCGACTGGATGATGTGATAGCCCGTGCCGAGCGGGTCGCTCTCGGGGTTGAGGAAGATCTCGATCCGGTTGCGCTGATAATCGTGCATCATGTGCAGGGCGACCGGCATCAGCGCGGCGGCAATGGCGAACACTCCGACGAACCAGCGCTTGGGCACGCCCGCCAGGTACATGGCCGTAACCCCACCGAACGCGATCATGAGCGCGGTACCCAGATCGGGCTGGACCAGCACGAGCAGGAAGGGGACGCCGATCAGTAGCGCGGCCGGCCAGATTGCGGAGAAGCGGCGCATCTCCGGCGCGGGCATGGCGTCGTAGAAGCGCGCCAGAACCAGCACGATCGCGGGCTTCATCAATTCGGACGGCTGGAGGCGGATGATCTTGAGGTCCAGCCAGCGCCGGCTGCCTCCGCCGACCGCGCCCAGCGCTTCCACCCCGAACAGGAGGATGACGAGGATCAGATAGATTGGCCAGGCGGCGCTTTTCAGCTGCTGCTCGTTGAGCCGCGACAAGGCCATCGCGCCGAGTAGGAACATGACATAGCGCACGCCCTGCGGCAGCGCCCAGGGCATCATCTTCCCGCCTGCGGCCGAATACAGCACGACCAGGCCGAAGCCGGTGATCGCGCTCACGACCAGGATCAGCCCCCAGGGCATGCGCGCCAGCGGTGCGGGGATCAGGCTATTGCCGCTCAATCCGCGGGATCCTCTCCGGCTGCTTCCTGTGGGGTGTCGGGCTGGGCGGTGGCGATGCCTTCCTGCGCTTCCTTCCAACGGGCGACGTCGGCGGCCATGCGGGTCGGGATGTCTCCGCCCCATTTCTCCTCGAACGCGGCGAGCGTGGTCATCGCATGGTCGGGCGCGAACAGGAAGGTCATCACGTCGCGCGCGATCTGTGCGGCGGCGGCGCCATGGCCGCCATGTTCGAGCGTGACGCCGATCGCGTATCTGGGTTGCTCGACCGGCGCGAAACCGATGAAATGGCCATGGTCACGCAGGCGCCAGGCACCGCTTTCGCCGAGCGCCTTGGCGCGGCCTGCGGCGCGGTCGGCGGCGCTGATGCGGCGGACCTGCGCGCTGCCCGTCTTGCCCGCCATCTCGATGCCCGGAACCTGCAGCCGGGACGCGCCTGCCGTGCCCGCGCCGCCCGTGTTGATCACGTCGCGCATGCCTGCGTGAACCACCGCCAATTGCTCGGCATTGATCTCGAGCTGGCCACCCTGCGGCCCGTAGCGCTTGTTGCCGATCAGGCGCGGGGCGAGGCGCTTGCCGCTGGCGATGCGCGCCGCCATCACGCCCAGCTGAAGCGGGTTCACCAGCACATAGCCCTGACCGATCGAGGCGTTGATCGTGTCGGCGGTGGTCCACGGTTTCTTGTAGCGCCGCATCATCCACGCGGTGTCGGGAAAGGTGCCGTAGCGTTGCTGGACCGCGGGAATGTCGAACTTCTCGCCCAGACCGAGCTCGTGCGCCATGCCCGCGACCTTGTCGATGCCGAGCCGGCGGACCATCGTGTAGAAATAGACGTCGCAGCTTTGCTGGATCGCGCGATGCATGTCGATCGCGCCATGACCGCCGTGGCGCCAGCAATGGAAGGTGGCATTGCCGAGGCGGAAGAAGCCGGGGCAGTTGACTGTCTCGTGCGGATCGACGCCCCAGCGCAGCAAGGCGAGCGCGTTCATCGGTTTGACCGTCGAACCGGGCGGATAGAGGCCGAGCAGCACCTTGTTCATCAGCGGCAGATGGTCGTTGGCCGACAGCATGGCCCATTCGGTCTTGCTGATCCCATCGGTGAAGGTGTTGGGATCGTAAGACGGCATCGATACCATCGCCAGCAGGCCGCCCGTATCGCAATCCACGACCACGACCGATCCGCTATTGGGGCCGAGCCGGCGGGCGGCATATTCCTGCAGCGGCGCGTCGATCGTCAGGCGCAGCGTATGGCCCATCTGCTCGGGCTTGGTGGTGAGTTCCTGCACGAGTCGGCCATGCGCGGTGACCTCGGTCCGCTTGGCGCCGGGCGTGCCGCGCAGCCACGGCTCCATCACCCGTTCGAGATTCTCCTTACCCACCTTGAAGCCGGGCGTGATGTAGAGCGGATCCTTGGTGCGCTGATAATCCTCGGCCGAGGCCGGGCCGACATAGCCGCACAAATGGCCGACGGCGGCGCCAGCGGGATAGGATCGGGTGAAACCGCTGGTCGGCGCGACGCCCGGCAATTCCGCCTGGCGCAGCGAGACGGCCGCGAAGCGTTCATAGTCCAGCCCCTCGATCACGGGGACGGGCTGGTAGCCCGGCGACTTGTCGAGCGCGTCCTTGATCCGTTCGACATCGTCGTGGCTCAGGCTGAGCATCTGGCGCAATTCGTCGATCGCGCGGTCGGGGTCCTGCAGCCGGTCGGGGATCAGGTCGACGCGAAAGCTGGTCTTGTTGACCGCGATCGGCTTGCCGTTCCGGTCGACGATCCAGCCGCGTCGGGGCGGGATGATCTGGCTCTGGACGCGGTTGCTCTCGGCCAGCTTGTCATATTTGTCGCGCTGCGTGATCGACAGCCACGCCATCCGCCCCCCGAGCAGAGCGGCAACGCTCGCCTGCGCGCCTGCCAGCACGATCGCGCGGCGCGTGAAACTGTAGGCCAGCGACTGATCGGTAACGACCCGTCCCCGGCGCTCGAAAAGGCTCATTTGGCCAGCCGCCAGCGGTCGAGCAGCGCACACAACCGCGCGACCGGCGGGAAACAGAGGATGGCGAGGACCGTCGGCGGGATCATCGTCCACGGCGCGCCCCCGCCCGCGACGAAATAGCCGATCGCGCTCTGGCCCAGCGCGCAGAAGATTATGGCGCCGCCCGCGATCCACCAGTCGAGCCAATGGTCGCGCCACATCGGCCGCGAATCGATCAGGTCGATGCCGAGGAAGGCTATCGTCCACAATGTCATCGCGGTCCCGGGCGCGGTGCCGGTGATGAGGTCGTCGGCAAGGCCGAGCGGCAATGCCACCCAGGCGGCCCATAATTCGGGCCGCAACAGCCGCCAGCCGAGCGCGATCAGCAGACCCAGCGGCGGCAGCACCGGTGCGGTACTGACGAAGGGCAGCAAGGTTATGCCCGAGCCGAGCAGCGTCGAGGCGACCGGGATCGCCTGAAGCCGCCAGGCCGAAGGCTGGCCGAGCAGATCGGATTCGATGATCGCCATCAGCGGCGGTGCCCCTGCGGTGGCGCGACCGGAGGCGGGGACGCGGCCTGGGGCAGCACGATCGCGAAATCGAGCCGGGCGGGTTCGGCGAGTGGCCGAGCGGTCGCGATCTCTCCGCTGGTGCCGGTCACGACCGCGACGGGTAGATCGGGCGGATAGACGCCGCCCACGCCCGAGGTGACGAGCAGGTCGCCGCGCCGGAATCCGGGGCCACCCACGACCGTCGAATGGATTTCCATCGCGCCGTCGCCGCGCCCTTCGCCGAGCGCCGCCTCGCCCGTACGGACGACGCGCAAGGGCACCGCGCTGCCGCCGTCGGACACGAGCACGACGCGGGCGGCATGGCTGCCGACCTCGGTCACGCGGCCGACCAGCCCGTCGGCGGCGCGCACCGGCTGGCCCGACGCGACGCCGTCGGCGCTGCCAGCGGCAAGCGTGACGAAACGGCGCGTGCCGGTCAGATCGGACCCGACGATGCGCGCGGCCACGATCGGCGCGGTCTGCTCGCCGACCAGCTTGAGCGTGCGCTTCAGGCGCGCATTTTCGAATGCGAGCACGCGCGCCTGGATCAGCCCGCGTTGCGCATCGGCGAGTTCGGCATGAAGACGCTTATTTTCGCTGACCGCGCCGAAATAGCCGCCGATATCCTCGGCAAGCGAGCCGCCGCCGCGCACAATCGGGCGCGTGACCTTGGTGACCGGCGTGGTGAGGTCGAGCGCGAGGCCCTTGATCCCTTCGAACGCGGCAGGATCGAAGCGGGCGATCAGGATGAGCGCGAGGCCCGCGACCACGCCCATCGCGGCCGCGACATAGCCGAAGAACAGCCCATATTGGATGCGGCGCGAGAATCCGCGGTCGCGATGGCGCGGCGGGGCCATGGGTCCCGGCCCTGTCCTGGCTTAGGCCGTATGGAGCACGCCGCGGAACATCGGATCCTCCAGCGCGCGGCCGGTACCCAGCGCGACGCAGGTGAGCGGATTGTCCGCAACGGTGACCGGAAGCCCGGTGGCCTGACGCAGCACTTCATCGATCCCGTCGAGCAGCGCGCCGCCTCCGGTGAGCACGATGCCCTGGTCGACGATGTCGGCGGCCAGTTCGGGCGCGGTATTCTCAAGCGCCATGCGCACGCCTTCGACGATCGCGGAGACCGGCTCGGATAGCGCTTCGGCGATCTGGCCCTGCGTGATCTCGATCTCCTTGGGCACGCCGTTGACGAGGTCGCGACCCTTGATCTGGATGCGCTCGCCGACGCCGTCCGCTGGCATCTGCGCGGTGCCATGCTGCTGCTTGATCCGCTCGGCGGTGGCTTCGCCGATCAGCAGATTGTGGTTGCGGCGGACATAGGAGGCGATCGCCTCGTCCATCTTGTCGCCGCCGACGCGCACGCTGGTCGTGTAGGCAAGGCCGCGCAGCGACAGCACCGCCACCTCGGTCGTGCCGCCGCCGATATCCACCACCATCGATCCGATCGGCTCGGTCACGGGCATGTCGGCGCCGATCGCGGCCGCCATCGGCTCCTCGATCAGGAAAACCTGGCTCGCGCCGGCGTTGGAGGCCGCGTCGCGGATCGCGCGGCGTTCCACCTTGGTCGATCCCGACGGCACGCAGATGATGATCTCCGGCCAGCGCGGGAAGCGCCGCTGACCGTGCACCTTGTGGATGAAGTGCTTGATCATCTGCTCGGCGATGTCGATGTCAGCGATCACGCCGTCGCGAAGCGGGCGGATGGCTTCCATATGCTCGGGCGTTTTGCCCATCATCACCTTGGCGTCGTCACCGACCGCGCGCACCTTCTTGACGCCGTTGGTGGTCTCGATCGCCACCACAGACGGCTCGTCGAGGACGATGCCCCGGCCGCGCACGTAGACCAAAGTATTGGCGGTACCGAGATCGATCGCCATGTCGTGCGACATGAATTTGAACCAGCGCATGAAACCCATATCTCAACTGTCCGTCCGACGCGCGACCCGGCGGAGAATCGTTATACCAATGATAGAAAGCCCGGTCGCGGAAGTCCGCTGGTTGGGCTAGACCCTGAGCCATGTCAATACGGCGCCTCCCAGAGCATCTGGTCAATCGTATCGCCGCCGGCGAGGTGGTCGAACGCCCCGCCTCGGCTCTCAAGGAGCTGGTCGAGAATGCGATCGACGCGGGCGCGCGCAGCATCGTCGTGCGCCTGAGCGATGGGGGTATCGGCGGTATCGAGGTGCTGGACGACGGCTGCGGCATGACGCGGGAGGACATGGCGCTCGCGCTGGAGCGGCACGCTACCTCCAAGCTGCCCGACGACTTTATCGAGCGCGTCGCGACGTTGGGTTTTCGGGGCGAGGCGCTGCCATCGATCGCGAGTGTCGCCACGCTGAGCGTGGAAAGCCGCGTGCGGGGCGGTGAAGGCTGGCGGCGCGTGGTCGATAACGGCAAACTGATGGAGGAGGGGCCCGCCGCGCTCCCGCCCGGCACGCGGATCAAGGTGGAAGGCCTGTTCGCGCGCGTGCCGGCCCGGCAGAAGTTCCTGCGCTCGGCCCGCTCGGAATATGCCGCCTGCGTGGATGTGGTGCGCAGGCTGGCCATGGCGCGGCCCGAGATCGGCTTCACGCTTGAGCATGACGGGCGCCGCGCCCTTGCGGTCCAGGCGGGCGAGACACGGCCCGAACGCGTCGCGGCCCTGATCGATCGCGAGCTGGTGCGCAATTCGGTTGCGGTCGATCATGTGCGCGAGGGCATCACGCTCGGCGGTGTCGCCGGCCTGCCCACCTTCAGTCGCGGCGTAGCCGACCATCAATATCTGTTCGTCAACGGCCGCCCGGTGAAGGACCGGCTGCTGATCGGCAGCGTGCGCGCCGCCTATCAGGACCTGTTGGCGCGCGATCGCCATCCGGTGCTGGCGCTGTTCCTGGAAGTGCCGCCCGAGGAGGTCGACGTAAACGTCCATCCGGCCAAGACCGAGGTGCGCTTCCGCGAGGCCGGGCTGGTGCGCGGGCTTATCGTGGGCGGCTTGCGCGCCGCGCTTGATAGTGCGGGCCATCGCAGCGCGCAGCATCCGTCCGCGGCGGCGCTCGGACGCTGGCAGGCCGAGCCGCTCGCGCCCCAATGGGCACCCAGCCGACCGCCGAGCCAGGGCAGCGTGTGGGACAATCTGCCCCAATATAGCCCGGCACCGGCCGCGCGCGCCGAGATGGCCCATGAGGCTCCGCCCGCCCCGGTAGAGCATCCGCTCGGCGTCGCGCGCGGACAGGTGGCGGCGACCTATATCGTCGCCGAGGCGAAGGATGGCCTGATCCTGGTCGACCAGCATGCCGCCCACGAGCGGCTGGTGCTCGAACGGATGCGCCGTGCGATGGCGGATGGCGGGGTGGCGCGGCAGGCCTTGCTGCTGCCCGAGGTGGTCGATCTCGACGAGCCTGCCTGCGACCGGCTCGAGGCGCGCGCGGGCGAACTGGCCGAAATGGGGCTCGAACTGGAGCGGTTCGGCGCCAAGGCGATGCTGGTACGCGCGACCCCCGCTTTGCTCGGCGCAAGCGACGCCAGGCAGCTGGTGATCGATCTCGCCGACGAGCTGGCCGCCTATGACGAGGCGCTGAGTCTCAAGGAGAAGCTGGACGCCATTGCCGGCACCATGGCCTGCCACGGCTCGGTCCGCGCTGGCCGCATCCTTTCGGTCGCGGAGATGAACGCCTTGCTGCGCGAAATGGAGGTCACGCCCCATTCGGGCCAGTGCAATCATGGCCGCCCGACCTGGGTCAAACTGGGCCACGGCGATATAGAGAAATTGTTCGGGCGGAAGTGAAGGGAAGGCCATGTCGGATCAGCACGTCCCAAGCTGGAATGGCCATAGCGGCAATGCGTGGGCGGACCTTCAGCCGATGCTCGATCGGCTGTATCAGCCCTTCGAAAAGATCCTGGCTGATGCCGTGGTCACCGATGGCGCGCGGGACGTTCTTGATGTCGGATGCGGTACCGGCGCGACGACGCTGGCGCTCGCGGAGCGGCTGGGAACCGGCGGATGCTGTACCGGCATCGACATATCCCAGGTACTGGTCGACATTGCCCGGCGCCGGGCCGAGGCGGCGGGCGCGGCCAATGCGCGCTTCATCCTCGGCGACGGGCAGAGCCAAGCCTTCGCGCCCAGGAGCTTTGACGCCGTGGCGTCCCGGTTCGGCGTGATGTTCTTCGCCGATCCGGTCGCGGCCTTTGCGAACATCCATGAAGCGACACGGCCCGGTGGCGGCCTGACCTGCATCGCCTGGCGCCCCAAGAGCGAAAATCCGTTCCAGACCACCGCCGAGCGTGCCGCCGAGCCGTTGATCGGGCGGGTTGGCCCGTCCGATCCACAGGCGCCAGGCCAATTCGCTTTCGCCGATGCGGATCGGGTGCGGAGGATATTGGCTGCCTCGGGATGGAACGGGATCGATATCGCACCGATCGATGTGCCGCTGGCGCTGCCGCGCGACGATCTGGCCGTCTATATCCGCCGCATGGGTTACGTGGCGATCGCGCTGCCCAGCCTGGACGAAAAACTGCGTGCCAAGGTCACCGACGCGCTGGATGCCGCCTTCGCGGGCTTCGTGACCGATGGCGCCGCGCGGTTCAATGCTGCCTGCTGGATGATCCGCGCCCGCGCGTGATGACACTGAGAGATAGCGGATGTGGAGGTTACAGCGGCCTATCAAGCCTTTGAGAAACCGGATCGCATGGCGCGATCGGCACATAGCCCCGCGATGATCGCGGCTGCGTAAGCGATCAGGTCCCACAGCGAAAAGACGCGACCCAGCAGAAGCGCGCCGGGAAGCGTCAGCCGGAAAGCATCGAGCCATGGCACATGGTAGAGCTTGAACAACTCCACCGCCGACGCGATCAGGCCTGACGCGAGCGCGGCCTTCGTTACCGGCCAGCCCGGCCGGATGGTCGAAACGATGCAGTAGATCATCAGCGCCCACAGGATCGAGCCGCCATATTTTACGACCGCGAAGGGCAAGCCCAGGTGCGTCAGCCTGAGCACCAACCCGGCGGCGATCGTGCCGGAAATCAGGAGCGCGGATAGGGCGGGTGGGCGTCCGGACACGCTTTTCGGTTAGCGGTGGGCGGGCGTCAGCGCCAGTTCGTCGATGATCGGGCAATCAGGCCGGTGTCCCCCGGCGCAGCGGCCCGCCAGATCGAGCAATACCTTGCGCATCGCCTCCAGCTTGCGCGCCTTGGCGTGGAGCGCATCCGCGCGGGCGAGCGCGAGCTTCTTCACCTCCGCGCTGGCGCGGTTGCCGTCATTCCACAAGGCGAGCAGTTCGGTGATCTCCTGCGTGTCGAAACCCAGGTCGCGCGCATTGGCGATGAAGCGGAGGCGGTGGACGTCCGCCGCCGAATAATCCCGATAATTGCTGTCGCGCCGCGCAGGTGCGGGGATCATGCCCGTGGCTTCGTAATGGCGGATCATCCGCTGCGACACACCGCTCGCCCCCGCTGCCTCGCCGATCTTCATTGCCGCCTTGACCTTGACATGATGTCAGAGATTAGTGGCAACCAGATGATCCGCAAAGCCTCTGTTTCGTTGCTCGCCCTCGCTGCGGTGCCGCTTCACGCCCAGTCGATGCCGGACATGGCCGGCATGGCGATGCCGTCCCAATCGGCTCCGGCCCAGCCCCCGGCTCCCGCGCATGACATGACGCAGATGGACCCGAATATGCCGGGGATGGACCATGGCGCGATGCCGGCGATGGACCATGGGTCGACGGGCTCGATGACGATGCATGGCGCATTCGGCCCCTATAGGATGACGCGCGAGGCGTCGGGGACGTCGTGGCAGCCAGAGAGCGCGCCGACGGGGGGACTACATTTCATGTCGGGCGCCTGGTCGGTCATGGTCCATGGCGACGCTACGCTGGTCTATGACGATCAGGGCGGCCCCCGCGGCGACAGGAAGACGTTCAGCCAATCGATGCTGATGGGGATGGCGAGCCGCCCGGTGGGTGATCACGGCACGCTCGGGCTGCGCGCGATGCTGTCGCTCGATCCGCTGATGGGAAAAGGCGGCTACCCCCTGCTGTTCGCCACGGGCGAAACGGCGAACGGGCATGAGGAGCTGGTCGATCGCCAGCATCCGCACGACCTCTTCATGGAATTGTCGGCAAGCTATTCCTACGATCTGGGGCAGGGGCGCAGCCTCTATTTCTATGGCGGCCTGCCGGGTGAGCCTGCTCTCGGCCCGCCGACCTTCATGCACCGGATTTCGGGTATGGACCTGCCCGAGGCGCCGATCGGGCATCACTGGTTCGATTCGACCCACATCACCTTCGGCGTGGTCACCGCAGGCTACAGCCAGGGGGCGTGGAAGATCGAGGCGAGCGCTTTCAAGGGGCGCGAGCCCGATCAGCACCGCTGGGATATTGAAAGCCCGAAGCTGGACAGCTGGTCGGTGCGCGGTTTCTGGAATCCGACCGCCAACCTCTCCTTTCAGTTTTCGACAGGGCACATCCACTCGCCCGAACAGCTGGCGCCGACCAAGAACGAGCAGCGCACCACCGCGTCGGTGTCCTATAACCTGCCTTTGGGGCCGGACGGCAATTGGGGCACCACTTTCGCCTGGGCGCGCAAGGACGAGCGGCCCGGGCCGGCGCTGACGGGCTGGCTCGGCGAGACCGCGTTGCGGTTCGCCAGGCGCCACACACTGTTCGCGCGCGCCGAGCATGTGCAGGAGGCGGAGCTGTTCGAGACCGGACCGCTCGCCGTCGAGATCATCCCCATCTCGAAACTCAGCCTGGGCTATGCTTACGCGCTGCCGATGGGGAAAGGGCCTGTCCGGATGTCGCTGGGCGGCCTTGCCAGCGCCTATACATTCCCGGACCGGATCAAGCCCGAATATGGGCATGAGGGCGTGAAGAGCTTCATGCTGTTCGCGCGGCTGAGCCTCGACCGATCAGGCAACTGATTTCCAGCTGGCCCGTTAGCCCCGCGCAACGAATGCATAGGAGCGCAGGATGAAATTGTCTGGCATTGCCCTTTTCGCGGCCTTCACGGCGAGCACGATCGCGGCAGCCCCGGTCGCCGCGCAGGATCGCGTCTCGGAACACCGGGTCGAGATGCACCGCACCGTGACGACCACGACCGATCGTCACGACAATGGCTGGCACCACGGCGTGCGCCGGCACAAAGTGTGCCGCACGCATTGGTATCATCATCGCAAGGTGCGGCGCTGCGTGATGCAGCGCTGGGGCTGAGGCACCGCTAGCCATTACCAACTAACCGTTCGCGCTGAGCTCGTCGAAGCGCCCTCCTTCCCTTGGCCCACGTCGAGAAGGAACGGCAGGCTTCGATGAGTTCAGCCCGAACGGTAAAAATCTACAGCGCGTTCGCTGCGCCAAGGAGTGCCCGGACCGAGGCGGTCGCCACGTCGGTATCCACGCCGACGCCGAAGACAGTACGGCCATCTTCGGTCTTGGCTTCGACATAAGCGGCGGCCTGCACGTCGCCGCCGTGGCCGATCGCATGTTCCGAATAGTCCGCGATATCCATCTGTAGCCCGAAGCCATCCTTCAGCGCGGCGAGCACGCTGGAGAGGAGGCCGTTGCCGCGTCCGCTCACCGATGTCTCGACCCCATTGTGGCGCACGCGCCCGGTGAAGATGCGGTCGCTGCCGGCGTGCGTCTCGCTATAGTCGACCAGCTCATAGGCCTGCGGGCCTTCAAGCTTGTAGTGCGACTGGAAGCGGCCCCAGATGTCGGCGGCATTCAGCTCGCGGCTGGTCTCGTCGGCGAGCGCCTGCACGGCGCGGCTGAAATCGGCCTGCATCCGCTTGGGCAGCTTGAAGCCCTTGTCCTGCTCCAGCACCCAGGCGACGCCGCCCTTGCCCGACTGCGAATTGACGCGGATCACCGCCTCGTAATCGCGGCCGAGATCCTTGGGGTCGATCGGCAGATAGGGCACGTCCCAGATCTGGTCGTTGCGCTGCTCCTGCGCCGCGAAGCCCTTCTTGATCGCATCCTGATGCGAGCCTGAGAAAGCCGTGAACACCAGATCGCCCGCATAAGGATGGCGCGGGTGGACGGGGATGTTGTTGCAATAGGTGACGGTGTTGATCACCTCGTCGATATCCGAGAAATCGAGCCCCGGATTGACGCCCTGCGTGTAGAGGTTGAGACCCAAAGTCACCAGGTCGACATTGCCGGTTCGCTCGCCGTTGCCGAACAGGCAGCCTTCCACCCGGTCCGCGCCCGCCATCAGGCCGAGTTCGGCGGCGGCGACGCCGGTGCCGCGGTCGTTATGCGGATGGAGCGAGATCACCACGCTGTCGCGCTTGCTCACGTTGCGGCAGAACCATTCGATCTGGTCGGCATAGACGTTGGGCGTTGCCGCCTCGACCGTCGCCGGCAGGTTGAGGATCAGCGGATGGTCCGGCGTCGGACGCAGCACGTCCATCACCGCCTCGCAAACCTCCAGGCTGAAATCGAGTTCGGCGGTGGAGAAGGTCTCCGGGCTATATTCGAAATGCCAGTCGGTACCGGGCCGCTTGGCCGCTTCGTCGCGCAATATCTTGGCGCCGGTGACCGCGATCTCCCGGATCTCGTCACGGCTCATGCCGAATACGATCCGGCGCCACGCGGGCGAGACCGCATTATAGAGGTGGACGGTCGCCCTGGTCGCGCCCTCCAGGCTTTCGAAGCTCTTCTCGATCAGGTCACGGCGCGACTGGGTCAGCACCTGCACCATCACGTCGTCGGGGATGCGGCCCGTCCGGACGAGGCCGGAGATGAAGTCGAACTCGGTCGCGCCCGCGCTCGGGAAACCAACCTCGATCTCCTTCAGGCCGACCTTGACGAGCAGGTCGAAGAAGCGGGTCTTCTTCTCCTCGTCCATCGGGTCGATCAGCGCCTGGTTGCCGTCGCGCATATCGGTCGACAGCCAGCGGGGCGGCTTGGTGATCGTGCGGCTCGGCCATTGGCGATCGGGCAGATCGACCTGCGGGAAGGCACGGTATTTAACGGACGGATCGGCGAGCATGGTCATCTTGGTCTCGGCACATAAGAGCGTCGGAGCGCCTTCATTCCTGGCGCGGCGGCGTTTCCCTTAGGCGGTGAGCGGCGCGGCCTCATGCGGCCGCAAACGATCGACGCGCCTAAGGGCGCGTAAGTCGAAGCGTAAGAAGAAGGCCGCGGCCGGACTGCATAATGAGGGTGCCCATAGAGCGGGGGCGATAGGAAAATCAATCGCCTTCTGGCCGCCGTCCCCTCCTTCGATGGAGCGACAGGGCTGGTTGAAAGCTTCTTAACCAAAATGTGGGATGATCGGCGGCTTGAGAGGAAAAGCCTCAATGCTGCAGATCACCTACATAAGCACCGCGCGTCCCGAATTGCCGACCGAAGCGATCGACGAGATCCTCGCCGCCTCGCGTCGCAACAACCATGCCGACGGCATCACCGGGCTGCTGCTCTATGACGGCTACCGTTTCCTGCAGGCGCTTGAAGGCGATGCGCATCGCCTTCAGCGCGCTTTCGATCGCATCAAGGCCGACCCTCGCCATCGCGCGGTCGTGATGCTGAGCAGTTACGAGGTGATCGCGCGCTCCTTCGGAGACTGGTCGATGGCATCGCAGCGGGTCGGCATCGCCAGCGGCAATACAGTGGCGGAATTGGTCGACAGCCTGACCGACGAAGTCGCAGACGCCAATATGAAGGCCCTGTTCCGCGGCTTCGCGCGCTTGCGCCACGCGGCCTAAGCCAGCGCGGCCACCGTCACGTCGATCAGGCGCGGATCCCCGGCGGCGATGACCTTGCCGTCGCTGTGCATGTCGAGCGGCCGCCCGTTCCAGTCGCGCATCAGGCCGCCCGCGCCTTCGACGACCGGCACCAAAGCGGCGAAGTCGTAAAGCTTGAGCCCGTCCTCGACCACCAGATCGAGATGACCGGCCGCGAGCAGGCCATAATTGTAGCAGTCCCCACCCCAGAGCGTGTCGCCGGCAGCGACGCGGACGCGTTCGAACGCTGCCCAGCTGCCGGACGTGAAATAGCCCGGCCCGGTCGTGGCGAGGTGTGCCTGCGCGATCGCTTCGCATGGCCGCGTCCGGACCGGCGCACCGTTGAGCGTGGTCGCCTTGCCCGACGCGCCGACCCAGCGTTCACCGGAAATGGGCTGGTTGATCACCCCCAGAACCGGCTTTTGCCGATCGATCAGCGCGATGAGCGTCCCGAAGATCGGACGGCCGGCGACGAAGGAGCGTGTGCCGTCGATCGGGTCGAGTACCCACACCCGGTCGGCATTCTCGCGCTCGCGGCCATATTCCTCGCCGATGATACCGTCGTCAGGCCGTTCCGCTTTCAGGATCGCGCGCATCGCGGCCTCGGCGGCGCGGTCCGCCTCGGTCACCGGCGACAGGTCGGCCTTCGCCTCCATCGCGAAGGGCTTGCGGAAGAACGGGCGAATGGCATCGGCGGCGGCGTCGGCGAGCCGGGCCGCAAGGCCGAGGTCTGAATCGGTCATTCCAGCTCTTTGCCGGATGTCTCGGGCACCGCCAAGGATACGATCACCAGCGCCATCGCGGTCACCGCGACTGTGTACCAGAGACCCGCCAGCGGGTCGCCTGTCTTGGCGACGATATACTGGTTGATGAAGGGCAGGAAGCCGCCGAAATAACCCGAGCCGATATGGTAGGGGATGGAAAGCGAGGTGTAGCGCACGCGCGCGGGGAACAGCTCCACCAGCAACGCCGCGACCGGGCCGTAGGTCATGCCCGAAATGAAGGCGATGACGATGATCCCCAATGCCACCTTCATCGCGGACTGGAGGGGCGGCCTGACCTTTCCGGTCGGGTAGCCTGCCTCCGCGAGCGCCTGTTCGATGCCGGCATCGTCGGGCGCGGAGAGCACATTGCTGCCGATCGTCACCATCGGTCCGCCGCTTGCGATTGGGACCTTGTGATAGGCGATGCCGCGCTTCGACAGGCTGTCGAGCACCTTGCCGCACGCGCTCGACTGGCCGTGCGTCGCGAGCGGGTTGAAGGTGCAATCGCTGCCGCGCACCACCACCGGCGCACGGCTGAGCGCGGCGGCGAGATCGGGATTGCCATTGGCCGACATCATCTTGAACAGCGGGAAGGCCAGGACCAGCATCAGGACATAGCCAGCGATGATCGGCGGCTTGCGCCCGATCTTGTCGGACAACCAGCCGAACAGCACGTACCAGCCGATCGACAGGAAGGCGGAAAAGCCGACGATCAGCCGCGCCGGCGTATCGTCGATCCGCACCGCATTCTGGATGAAATAAAGCGACTGGAAGTGGGCTGTGTAGAAGATCACCGTCAGGCCGGCGGTGATGCCGAACAGCACGACCAGAAGCTTGCGCCATTTCGGCCAGCTGTCGACGCTCTCCCTGAGCGGGTTCTTCGCGATCCTGCCCTCGATCTGCATTGCGCGGAACACCGGGCTTTCGCGCAGCATCAGGCGCACCCAGAGCGATATGCCGAGCAGCACGAGACTGAACAGGAACGGGATGCGCCAGCCCCAGCTTGCAAAGGCGTCCTTGGCGACGAAATTGTTGGCCGCCACGACCACGCTGATGCTGAGCAGGAACCCTCCCGCGACGCCGGCATGGATGAAGCTGGTATAGAAGCCGCGCTTCTTCCTGGGCGCATGTTCGGCGACGTAGATCGCCGCGCCGCCATATTCGCCACCCAGGGCGAGACCCTGCGCGACCCGCAGCAGGACGAGCAGAAGGGGGGCGGCAATGCCGATCGAGGCATAGGTCGGCAACAGGCCCACGCCCGCCGTCGCCCCGCCCATCAGCGCGACCGTGACGAGGAAGGTATATTTGCGGCCGAGCCTGTCCCCCAGCACGCCGAACAGCACCGCGCCGACCGGCCGCATGCCGAAGCCGACGCCAAAGGTGGCGAGCGTGATCAGCAGCGAAACCGCGCTATTGCCGGCCGGGAAGAAGTTCTGGCCGATCACGCCCGCGAGCGTCCCATAGACGAAGAAATCGTACCATTCGAACACTGTGCCTAGCGTGGATGCGAGGATCACAAGGCGCAGCGGGGAGCGTTCCCCGATGTCGGCGGTAGCTGGCTTCATCAAATCGTCCCTCTCCTGACGCCGGTCTATCCTTATGATCGCGTCAGGCAAAGGTCGTTACGTCACCGCTCCAGGATGGTTCCGTCCGTCGAACTTGACGATCGTCGCCTGCAGCCCATGATCCTCGTCCAGGCAGCGATAATTCACGCTGATATGGCCGGGATGCGAACGCGGCCGGTAGAAGCTCTTGATGCCGCATTGGGTGCAGAAGATGTGCTGCGCGGTCCCCGTGCCGAACCGGTAGGTGGTCGTATCGCGCCGTCCTTCGGTCAGGCGAAAGTCCTTATCCGGCACGATCAGGTGGAGATAGCCGGTCATGCTGCAGATCGAGCAGTCGCAGTCGTCCACCACCACCTGACTTGAGGGGAGCGACACTTCGTATCGGACGAGGCCGCAATGGCAGCCGCCCTCGACCTTGATCATGCCAGTTCCACCGCGATCGCGGTGGCTTCGCCGCCGCCGATGCAGAGCGACGCGACGCCGCGCTTGAGCCCGCGCTTCTTGAGCGCGGCGATGAGCGTCGCCAGGATGCGTGCGCCCGACGCGCCGATCGGATGGCCGAGCGCGGTCGCGCCGCCATGCACGTTGACCTTGTCGTGCGGGATATCCAGGTCGCGCATCGCGATCATCGTCACCGCGGCGAAGGCCTCGTTGATCTCGAACAGGTCGACGTCCGCCACCGTCCAGCCCGCCTTTTTCAGGACTTTCTGAATCGCCGGAACGGGCGCGGTGGTGAATTTGGCGGGCTCGTGCGCATGGGCGGCGGTCGCGACCACCCGCGCCTCGACTTTCAGGCCCAATTCCTTCGCCCTGCTCTCGCGTGCCATCACCAAAGCAGCGGCGCCGTCGGAGATGGAGGAGGCATTGGCCGCGGTGATCGCGCCGTCCTTGGTGAAAGCGGGGCGGAGCGTCGGGATTTTCTCCGGCCGTGCCTTGCCCGGCTGCTCGTCCTTGTCGACCACCGTATCGCCCGCTCGGCCCTTGACCGTGACCGGTGCCACCTCGTCGGCGAAGCCGCCGCCATTGATCGCCTCGTTGGCGCGGCGCAGGCTCTCGATCGCGAAATCGTCCATCGCTTGCCGCGTGAACTGATAGTCGCGTGCCGTCTCCTCCGCGAACACGCCCATCGCCTTGCCCGGCTCGTAGGCATCCTCGAGCCCGTCGAGCATCATCGAATCCATGATCCGGTCGTGGCCGATCCGCGCGCCGCCGCGATGCTTGGTCATCAAGTAGGGCGCGTTGGTCATGCTCTCCATACCACCCGCGATGACCACGTCGACCGAACCCGCGCGCAGCGCCTCGTCGGCCATGATCGCCGCCTGCATTCCCGATCCGCACATCTTGTTGACCGTGGTTGCCTCGACCGAGCGCGGCAGTCCCGCACCCAGGGCTGCCTGGCGGGCAGGGGCCTGGCCCAGGCCGGCGGGCAATACGCACCCCATGTAGATGCGGTCGATCCTGTCGGGATCGACGCCAGCGCGTTCGACCGCCGCCTTAACCGCGACCGCGCCCAATTCGGTCGCCGAAACGGCGGAAAGCGCGCCCTGAAAGGCCCCCATCGGGGTGCGCGCGTAACTGCAAATGACGGTAGTATCGGACATGATTCACTCCTTGCGCGCGATATAGGCGTGCGGGGAGCGTTCGTCAGCGGGGGCGCTTGCCCATCCCAATCGTCATGCCAAAGAAAGCTGGCATCTCAGGAGATCGAGGCCCCCCGCTCCCGAGGCCCCAGCTTTCGCCGGGGCGACGGGTCTTGCTCAATCAGGTGCGATCAGGCGGCCGCGTCGCCGCTGCCGGCCTTGCCCTTCTTGGCGAAGACGCGGACGGGTTCCTTCCGGCCTTCGACCACATCCTTGTCGATCACGATCTCGTCCACGCCGTCCATCGAAGGCAGGTCGAACATCGTGTCGAGCAGCATGCCTTCCATGATCGAACGCAGGCCGCGCGCGCCGGTCTTGCGGACGATCGCCTTCTTGGCGATCGCGCTCAGCGCATCCTCGTTGAAGGTGAGCTTGACGCCCTCCATCTCGAACAATTTCTGATACTGCTTGACCAGAGCGTTCTTCGGCTCGGCCAGGATCTTGACCAGGGCGGCCTCGTCGAGGTCCTCCAGGGTCGCGATCACGGGCAGGCGGCCGACGAATTCGGGGATCAGGCCGAACTTCAGCAGATCCTCGGGCTCGCACTGGCGCAATACCTCGCCGGTGCGGCGCTCTTCCGGCGCGGCGACATAAGCGCCGAAGCCGATCGACTTGCCCTGCAGACGGTCCCCGATGATTTTTTCGAGGCCGCTGAACGCGCCGCCGCAGATGAACAGGATGTTGGTCGTGTCCACCTGCAGGAATTCCTGCTGCGGATGCTTGCGGCCACCCTGCGGCGGAACCGAAGCGGTGGTGCCTTCCATCAGCTTGAGCAAGGCCTGCTGCACGCCTTCGCCCGACACGTCGCGGGTGATCGAAGGATTGTCGGCCTTGCGGCTGATCTTGTCGATTTCGTCGATATAGACGATGCCGCGCTGCGCCCGCTCGACATTATAGTCGCTGGCCTGGAGCAGCTTCAAAATGATGTTCTCCACGTCCTCGCCGACATAGCCGGCTTCGGTGAGCGTGGTGGCATCCGCCATGGTGAAGGGCACGTCGAACGTCTTGGCCAGCGTCTGCGCGAGCAAGGTCTTGCCGCAGCCGGTCGGGCCGACGAGCAGAATGTTCGACTTGGCGAGCTCGACCTCGGCGCCCTTCGCGCCATGGTTGAGCCGCTTGTAATGGTTATGGACCGCGACCGAGAGGACGCGTTTCGCCTGCTTCTGGCCGATCACATAATCGTCCAGATGCGCGTTGATCTCCGACGGCGAGGGGGTGCCGCCATCCTTGCGGTTGACGAAGGTGGCCTTCGTTTCCTCGCGGATGATGTCGTTGCACAGCTCCACGCACTCGTCGCAGATGAAGACGGTCGGGCCCGCGATGAGCTTGCGTACCTCGTGCTGCGATTTGCCGCAAAACGAGCAGTAGAGGGTGCTCTTTGAATCGCCGCCGCTCAACTTGGTCATATCTTCCTTCACTCTCGGCCGCCCGAGTCGGGGGGTATCCTACCGCGCTCATGGCGAGCGGCAAGCCTTACCACGTCCCGGGTTGCCAGCAAGTTAGCGGCGTGCCCCTGCCGTGGCCGTCCCTATATGTGATTGCGCAAGAACGAAACAAGCACCGATCGGCTCCCCGGTCGCCATACAGCGTGCTGGTTCACTTTCGGGCACTGCTGCGCTGGATGAAATCGACCAGTGCGCGCATTTTCGGGGCTTCGGAAAGCGGCTGGCCGTCATATTCCTTATGGCCCCACGCGCCGAACTTTCCGTACGCATCAACGAACGTATAGGCCACATACAGGCCGCCAATTTCCTTTTGCCAGCGATTGAGAAACTGACTGTACAGATCATACATCCGCGGATCGCGCGCCATGGCATTCAGCTGCATCTGCATTTCTTGCTGGCCGGTCACGTAGCCTGGACCGCCTTCATAAGTTCCGTAACGGAGGCCATATTTTGCCGCGATTATCTTTGACTTGAGCGAATGCTTGATCGCCTCATCGATAATGCCCGCCGAACGCGCGAACAGGCTGTCGATGCGCCCTTGGGCGTCATTCGCCGTGATGGCGAACGGGTTATCGTTGAGATAAGGCGCCGTAGCGAGCATATCGACCGACTTCCAGGTCTGCTCGTGCGACAAAATATTCTCGGCGCGCTCCGGCCATGCCGCCTGACTGGCGGCGACACGGACCAAACGTTTGGGCTGGGACGCGAAAACCTCTGACCAGATCGGCATCACCTCGCGCAGGCGGTCGGCATAATAAAAATCAGCCGCCACTGCCGCGCTTTCCGTGGGGTAGCGCGCCTTGCCTCGCTCGACTGCCAGCTTCCCCTGCTGAAATGCGGTATTCCATACCTCGTTCGACAATTCGACATAGACCTTAAGTCCGGGTTTCAGGTGATCCCGGACATAGGTCGCGAACGCACGGTGGTACTCGGCGTCCGCATCCAGCGGCAGGGTGAACCAGGCATCGGCCTGCTGCTGGTTGGCAAGCGCAACCATGTTTTCGACGGCAACGCCGCGCGTGAATTGATCGAAGTCATCCGGTGTCGGGCGGTCGGACCAGCTTTTCGTTTTTGTCTTGTTCGCTTTCATCCAGTCCATGAACCGCAGCACGTGGAAGGGGCGCAAATTTTCGGTGAATTGGGGCAAAAACAGATCGTCCTTGCCGGCCTCGTTAGCGCGGCAGGACAACTGATCGAGGCTTGCGGGGTTACTATTGGCGATAAGCGACAGCATAATCGGCGACGTGTTGCTGGTGGAATTGGAAGCCGGGACGATCCGGAAATCCTGATCATTGCCCACCTTGGTGTTTCCCAGGGATACACCGACACGCCAGCCCTTGGAGACATGGCAGATGATTTCGCGCGGTTGCCAATGCGGATCAGGCTGGACCTCGACCATCAGCTTCGTGCCCAGCGGCACATTCACCGGACGGCCATCGGGCGTCAGAATATCTTGGGAGGGGAATTGCCAAGCGCCGGCGGGCGGCACCAGCCAGACGCCGCCATGCGCCTTGATCAGATCGGCGAAGGAATTGGCCAGCGCGTATGGACCCACCGACGAAAGGTTCATGCCAACCTCCGTGGGAGGAACCACGCTCGCGTCGAGCGCCCGCGGCGTGTCGGTAGCGGCATAAGCGGTGCTGTTGCGGCAGCCGCCGGTGGCGCACACCGCGGCAAGCACGGCGGCAGCCAACAGCGGACGCATCGTAAAGCCCGCTGCGGCGCGGGCTGTCCTGCACAAGGATCGTGACCGGTCTGACGATTTAAACCGCATCTACCGACTTCCCTGCAATTGAGGCCGCACAGACTTATTTTGGAGCCGGTGTTATCGCCAGAGCCGCCGCCGCACGCCGCATCAGGCGGCCTGGGCTTCTTCCGTCGGCGCCGGGCGCTTGTCGAACACCTCGTCGATAATACCGAAGGCCTTGGCCTCTTCGGCTTCGAGGAACTTGTCGCGATCCATCGCGCGCTCGATCTCCTCGATCGTCTGGCCGGTATATTTGGCATAGAGCGTGTTGAGCGCGTGCCGCATGCGCAGGATTTCCCGCGCCTGGATTTCGATGTCCGCCGCCATGCCCTGCGCACCGCCCGAGGGCTGGTGCACCATGATGCGGCTGTTGGTGAGCGCGACGCGCATGCCCGGCTCGCCGGCGGCAAGCAGGAAGCTGCCCATCGACGCGGCCTGGCCGATACAGACGGTGCCCACGCGCGGGCGGATATATTGCATCGTGTCGTGGATCGCGAGGCCCGCCGTGACGACGCCGCCCGGCGAGTTGATGTACATATAGATGTCCTTCTTCGGGTTCTCGGACTCGAGGAAGAGCAATTGGGCGGTGATCAGGCTGGCCATATGGTCTTCGACCTGGCCAGTGACGAACACGATCCGCTCGCGCAGCAGACGGCTGTAAATGTCGAAGCTACGTTCGCCGCGGTTCGATTGCTCGATAACGATCGGCACGAGCCCAGCGGTGATGTCGGCGTGGTCGGTCATTGAAATGCAGGTCCTCTGGCTTGATCGAGCCCAACATCGGCGTTCCGGCCAGTGGGTTCAAGAGGCCTGTATACCGGCACCGCGCCCGGCGAAACCGGAACGGGGCTATGCGGCGCAAATCCGAGGCCGAGCCAGGGGGTGAGGCGCAGCGCGGCCGACGCCCGATAAAGTGTGAGCGGGATCAGCAGCCCGCCGGCGGTGATAAGGAAAACGGCAAACGCGGGCTGGCTCATGCCGATCCGCTCGAGCCCGGCGCGGACCGCCGCGCCGCAGATGACGTGAAGCACGAAAATGGCGAGCGAGGCGGTGCCGAGCGTCGGCAGCAGCGCGATCCGCGAATCGAGGAGCCGCGCGAGGCCGAGCGCGGCGACGATGCCCGCACCCGCCAGTCCATATTGCGCCAGCGCGGCCGGCATCCCCTGCAGCATCGGGACGATCGCGAGCAAGGCCGTGAACGCGACAACGCCACCGACCAGCCAGACGACCGCGTTGCGCGGCGTCCGCAGCGCCGCTTCCAGTCCGGGCCGCCCCATCACCACGCCCGCGGCGAAAAAGGGCAGATACCAGGCGGCGCGGAACAGCAATGGGCCGTTGCCGTAGAAAAGGAAGGTCGCGACCCCGGCGGGCACCGTCAGCAGGAATAACGGCCGCGGCAGCAGTAGCAGGAGCTGCAGCATCGCCAGAACATACAGGAACCAGAATTGACCGATCGGATTGATCCCGATCCGCAGGAGTTCGGACAAGGTGTGGTGTTCGTTGGCGAGGTGGCCCGCGCCCATCGTCAATATCGTCTGGATCGCGGACCACAGGAAATAGGGATAAACGATCGTGATCAGCCGTCGGCGGATGAACTCTCCCCGCGCGTCCGACCGCGCGCCTGCGAACAGGCCGGACAACAGAAAGAAGAAGGGCATATGGAAGGCGTAGATCGCCTGGTCCTGCAGCGCGACTGCCGGGGTCCATGCGAGCAGCCCGGAATGATTTTGGCCGCGCAGGACGTGCGCGTACACGACCAGCACGATGCCCAGACCGCGCGCCGTGTCGATCCACACGGTGCGCGGCGGAGCCTGAAAAGCCCGCAACTCATTACGCATGCCGCCGCCGAACGGCTATGCTGCGGTTGCGTTCCTAGGGGATGGGGTTGAATCGCGGTGAGAGGGTGCGGATGAGCGCCACGCCGAATTTTGCGCCGCAACAAAGCCGCCGGCCGGCGTTTTTCTAAACGCCGGGGAGGGCCAGATAAGCCAGCCGGCGCATCTCGCGCCGCCCGCGGACGACCGTGTCCAGGATCAGCCCCGCGAAGAAACACAGACAGGCGACGATCGCGAGGCCCGTGACGAGGATCGCGGTTGGCTGGCGCGGCACTAGCCCGGTCTGGGCGTAGGTCACCACCAACGGCGCGGCAAGGATCACCGCCACCAGCGCCAGGATCGCGCCGAGCGAACCGAAATATAAGACCGGACGCTCGATCCGGAACAAGGTGAGGATCGTACTGAGGATGCGCCAGCCGTCCCGATAGGTGGACAGCTTCGAGGTCGATCCTTCGGGACGTGCGCCATAGTGCGTGACCACCTCCGCGACCGGCATCCGCAGCTCGAGCGCGTGCACGCTGATCTCGGTCTCGATCTCGAAGCCTGCCGACAGGATCGGGAAGCTCTTCACGAAGCGGCGGGAAAAGACGCGATAGCCCGACAGGATGTCGCTGAACGTGCGGCCGAACAGCCGCGCGAGAATGCCCGTCAGCACGCGATTGCCCAGGCGATGACCGCGGCGATAGGCGGCATCGACCTCGCTCGCGCGCGCGCCGACGACCATGTCGAGATGCTCGTCCAGCAGCCGCTGGATCATCGCCGGCGCGGCGGCTGCGTCATAGGTCGCATCGCCGTCCGCCATCACGTAGATGTCGGCTTCGATATCGGCGAACATGCGCCGGACGACATGGCCCTTGCCCTGCATCGGCTCACGCCGGACGATCGCGCCGGCTTGCGCCGCGACCTGCATCGTGCGGTCGGCGCTGTTATTGTCGAACACATAGATGTCGGCGTCCGGCAGCGCGGCGCGGAAGCCCGCGACCGTCAGCCCGATCGCCGCTTCCTCGTTATAACAGGGGAGGATGACGGCGATGCGCGGGTTCATGGCCGTCTCTTATGGTGCCGCGCCGAAATAGAAAAGGGCACGGGCTCGCGCCCATGCCCTTCTCGATGCCTGCTCCCTCGAAGGGAACGGCGATTACTTGGCCTTCTTGGGTGCGGCCTTCTTGGCCGGCGCCTTTTCGGCCTTTTCTTCAGCCGGAGCCGTCTTTGCCTTGGCAGCCGGCTTTTCCGCGGCGGCCGGGGCCGCCTTCTTCGCGGCCGGCTTCTTGGCGGGCGCCTCTTCCTTTACCTGGTCCTTGGCGGGCGCGGCCTTCTTGGCGGCGGCCTTCTTCGGCTTATGATCATGGTCGTGGTCGTGATGGTCGTGGCCGCAGCCCGGGCCGTGCACATGACCGCCGATCGCGTCGTCCTCGGATTCGATCGCCGCTTCCAGTTCCTCACGCGTGCTCGCGCGGTCGGTGATCTCGGCCTTGTCGAACAGGAAGTCGACCACCTTGTCCTCGTACAGCGGCGCGCGGACCTGCGCGGCGGCGACCGGGTCGCTCATGACATATTCCATGAAGCGCTCGCGATCCTTGGGCGCATATTGCTGCGCGGCCTGCGCGGCGAGCATGCGCATCTCCTGCTGGCTCACCTCGACATTGTGCTGGCGGCCGATCTCTGAGAGCAACAGGCCGAGGCGGACGCGGCGCTCCGCGATCGCCTGATAATCGGCCTTGTCCTTCTCCATCTCGGCGAGCGCGGCGGCGGGATCTTCCTCGTGGCTCGCTTCGTGCTGAAGCTGCTGCCAGATCTGCGCGAATTCGGCCTCGACCATCGACGGCGGGACCGGGAAGTCATGGCCATGAGCGAGCTGGTCGAGCAGCTTGCGCTTCATGTAGGTGCGGGTGAGGCCGTTCAGTTCCTGCTCGACCTGGCCCTTGAACAATTCCTTTAGTTTGTCGAAGCTTTCGAGGCCCAGGCCCTTGGCGAATTCGTCGTCGAGCTTCGCTTCGCCCGGAACCTTGATCTCCTTGACGGTGATGTCGAAGGTGGCGGGCTTTCCGGCCAGGCTCTTCTCGCCATAATCCTTGGGGAAGGTGACGTGGAGCGTCTTGCTCTCGCCGACCTTCACGCCCTCGAGCTGCGCTTCGAAGCCGGGAATCAGGCGGCCCGAACCGAGCTCGACCGCCATGTCCTCGCCCGTGCCGCCGGGGAAGGCGACGCCGTCCTCGGTCTTGCCGACGAAGTCGATGATGACCTGGTCGCCCTCGACCGCGGGATGGCCCTTCTTGGCGGGCGTGAAGCTCTTCTGCTGCGCCGCGAAGCGCTCGATCTGGGCGGTGACTTCCGCGTCGGTCGGCTCGACCGTCAGGCGCTCCAGCTTCAGGCCTTCGATCGACGGGGTCGGGACTTCGGGCAGAACCTCAAGCTCGACCTTGACCTCGACATCCTTGCCGGCGGCATAATCGTCGTCGAGCGCCACCTGGGGCTGCATCGCCGGACGCAGGCCCTGTTCCTGGATCAGCGACTGGACACCTTCCTGCACCGCGCTGTTCAGCGCTTCCTGCTCGAGCGCGGGGCCATGCATCTTCTTGATCAGGTTCGGCGGAACCTTGCCGGGGCGGAAACCGGGCATCCGGATCGTGGGCGCGGCGCGCTTGACCTCGGCATCGACCTTGGCGGCGATGGCCTTGGCCGGAATGGTCAGCTTGTAGGAGCGGCGGAGGCCCTCGTTCAACGTCTCGACAGTCTGCATGGTCGCTTACTCAAAGCCTTCGAAAAATGGATGCGTCGGGCATGTCGGGCTGGTGCGGGCGAAGGGACTCGAACCCCCACATCTTGCGATACTGGAACCTAAATCCAGCGCGTCTACCAGTTCCGCCACGCCCGCGGCACGCTCGTCGGAAGCGGGGCGCTTATAGCAGCAAGGCGCGAAGGGCAAGGAGAAGAGGGAGCCCGCCGAAGCGCGGTTCGTTGGTCTCTCCTAAGAAGGAGAGAAAGCATGGTGAACCAGCCGGACGCAGACCTCGATTCCGACCCCTCAGGCAAAAGCGATTCGCCCGGGCAACCGGACGAGGACAAGCAAAAGGCCGGCGCCGGGACGGCGGATAGCGCGGGCGATTTCGCCGGGACGGCGGGCACGGGTGGCGAGAACAAGGTCCAGGACCAGAGCTTCGAACGCTGAATCCGGGCCAGATACGGGCCGAACGACTGGGCCAAAAAAAGCGGGGTCCCACGCGGCGATCCGATCGGTTAGGTCCGGTCGGACGCCTTTTCGCATGGAGCAGATGATGGCGGACGGTGCCGGCAACGCGAAGGACATGGCGGCGAAGAGCGCCTGGCCCTACCCGAACGAAAGCGAGGCCTATCGCACGGCGCGCACCGCATTGCTGGCGGAAGAGATCGAGCTGCGACGGCATATCGAGCGCGTCGCGGAGCAGCGCCGCGCCTTGCCGCCGGGCGGCGAAGTCACGGGGAATTACCTGTTCGACAGCACCTATGGTCAGGTCACGCTCGCCGACATGTTCGGGGACAAGCCCACGCTCATCACCTACAGTTGGATGTTCGGGCCGGAGCGTGAGCGGCCGTGCCCGATGTGCACCAACTTCCTTTCCGCGCTGAACGGTATCGCCCCCGATCTGGCGCAGAATGCGGCGGTGGCGGTATTCGCACGCTCCCCCGTGCGGCGCATGCAGGACTTCGCGCACGAGCGCGGCTGGCGAAACCTGACCTTCTACAGCGATCCGACCGCCGCCTATAGCCGCGACTATCATGCGTTCGTGAACGACAAGGACGACATTCCGGCGCTCAACGTCTTCAGCCGCAAGGATGGCAATATCCGCCTGTTCTATGGCGGCGAGATGGGGCCCGAGGCCGCCGATCCGGGTCAGGATCCGCGCGGCGCGCCCGATCTGTCGCCGCTCTGGACGTTGCTCGACATGACGCCGGAGGGGCGCAGGCCCGATTGGTATCCGAAGCTCGATTATTGAGCCGACAAAGAGGGGGGAGACAGATGGACAAGGTGCGACAGGTGGCGACGATCGTCGCCGGTTTATTGCTGATTTATCTCGGCATTCTCAATTTCGTCTGGCGCGACAGTCTGCTGAGCTGGCAGCCGACCCCCGATGGCGCCGCCTGGAAAGTCCCCTTCGCCTATCTGTCCGGCCTGACCCTGATCACAAGCGGGATCGGCATCCTCGTACCACAATGGCGGACGAAAGGCGCGATGCTGGGCGCGGGATGGATCGGGCTCTGGGCGCTGCTGCTGCATCTGCCGCATGTCGTTACCGATCATAATGTCGCGGCGCTGCTCGGTGTGGGCGAGGCTTCGGCGAACGCGCTCGGCCTCGCGACGCTCACCGGCTGCTTCGACACGAACAGGCGCGCGATGCTGTTGCGGCTCGCCTTCGGCCTGTGCCTGGTGATCTTCGGCGCCTCGCACTTCGTCTATGCCGATTTTACCGCGCAGATGGTGCCCGCCTGGCTGCCCGACCGGCTCGGCCTCGCTTACCTGACCGGCGCGATCCACGCGCTCACCGGCGCGTGCCTGCTGGCCGGTATCCGGGTGCGCCTCGCCGCGACGATCGAGGCGCTGATGATGTCGTCCTTCGTGCTGCTGGTCCACATACCCGGCGTCGCGCACGCGCCGCAGGACCGGATGCAGCTGACTATGCTCGGCATGGCGGCCTTACTCACCACGGCGGCTTGGCTGATCGCAGGCTGGCGGCGCCTGCACTCAGAAGTCGCCTGATCCTTCGCTTGTCCCTCACTCGGGCGGCGGCTAGGCTGGAGCAGTAACCGGGTGAGGGCGTTGGCGTGCCGCGAACATTTCTGACTGTCTTGGGCTTGGCCGCGCTCGCGCCGGTGGCGGCGGTTCGGGTCACACGGCTGATCGCCCCGCCGACCCTGTCTAATCAAGCCTGCGGCGCGAGGTGCGCGTGATTTTTGTCGCGGACCGAGACGTCGGCAGGAACAATAATTTCAATCTAGTGCGCATGATTGCTGCAAGCGGAGTTCTATTCTCGCACGCATGGCCTCTGGCGCTTGGAAAAGCAACAATTGAACCGCTCTTTACCGAGACCGGTTACAAGCTCGGCACTACCTGTGTGACAATATTTTTCGCCATTTCTGGGTTTTTTATCACGAAAAGCTTCGAAAATCGTGTCTCGATCAGCGATTTCGTGCTTGCGAGGATCGCTCGTATTTACCCGGCGCTGGTTGTGGTGTTATTACTGACAGTATTTCTGTTGGGTCCTTTATTTACTACTCTCAGCCTGCAGCAATACTTTTCTGATCGACACACATGGACTTACCTGCCACGTAATTTGTCGCTTGGAATGATGCAATGGCAATTGCCCGGCGTTTTTACGACGAATCCTGGCGGTGACGCAATAAACGGATCTCTCTGGACACTGATCAGGGAGGTGAGTTGCTATGGGCTGATCGCGCTTGCCGCATTGATGCGACTTACCAGGCAATCTCTTTTCCCGTTTGTGCTGGTGATCTTGGCTTTGTCCGTCTTGTTCATGCAACAAAGCGAAGGAGGCGGGCTTCTCCATTCTTCGTCGACGCTTACCTTTCCATTCGCGCTAGGATCGGCTGCATATATCTACCGCCGCGTTGTGCCGCTGAGTGCCTTCTTGGTCTTCGGGCTGGCTTTCGCTGCAGTAATTTTGCGAAGCACAGCATTTTATCCACTCATCCATGCTGCCGCGCTCAGCTATTTTGCGTTGTGGTGCGGGTTCGTGCGTTTCCCCGTGATTCAAATTTATAACCGCTTGGGTGATTACTCCTACGGAATGTATATTTATGCCTTCCCCGTAGAGCAGGCTACGATTGCCATTTTTCCCTCTTTGTCGCCAATTCAGCTCGTGTTGATGAGTTTTCCGGTCACGCTGCTCTTGTCATGTCTTTCTTGGAATTGGATTGAGCTTCCAGCACTCGCGCATCGGCACGTTATTGCTGCGCGCATCCGGCTGCGGCGGAGGCAGGCAGAGCCGTAATCGGCTGGCCTGTCACCTTGCTGCCATCGATGTTGGAAGCTAACCCTTTTACTCTTCGTGGATCCGGCTCGCTCTCGGGGCGAGCCATTCTAGGCGTGGTTCGTGAGGTCGGTAATGAGTCTGCATGCGTGCGCCGTGGGAGCCTTTAGCTCTGGGAATCGCGCAGGAGAGGATTTCTTCATGCGGTTTGGACCACTTTGCCGATCACGATTGTTGCGATGCTCGTGGCTTGAAGCGGGATCGGTATCTGATTGAGCGTCACGCGTCTAACCGTGGACGCGCCAGCGTGGACGATGGGGTGCAGGGTAAAAGGCAGTAAAACGATCGCCTGTGCGAGAGCTGCCAATTCTGCTGTCATGACTGAATTGATTGGGTAGCGCGATGATCTCAATTTTGGTGATGGCCGTAAAGGGCGCGCTGGTTCTATTCGGATCGGTTTATCTTTTTGCGACTTTGCTGCGAAAAGAGGATGCGGCGTGGGTTAAGCGCGCACCTCTCATGATGTTTACTGGCCTCTTCGTGATTGGCATGTTGGGTCATACCGTCTGGGTGCCCTATCTCGCGCTAATGTTTTCGATACCTTTGTTGTCCAAAACCCGACCTGATGCGGCGGCTTTGTTTGCCGTGGCTATCGCCTGCCTTCCCGCGATGGAGACGACCCAACACGTTGGGGCGGTCTACTTATTTTCTTTCACTAAATGGTTGTTCGCCTCGCTAGGACTGGCGATTGCGTTCATAATCAGGCCCGGTACCGGCCCAGTACTACGACGCAGGTTCGATCTGCCGTTTCTTATCGTTTTAGGTCTGGCCATTGCATATGCCCGCGACCCGAAGGGAACAGAAACGCTTCGGCAGCTCATCCCGGTCTTTTTGCAGACAGGCCTGGCGTACTGGCTGATCAGTCGATCGCTCAATACCGTAGAAGAAATGCGGCGCTTCGTGCTTGCAATCGCTTTGGCGGGGTTCGTTATGGCAATTGTCGTCATCGTGGAGGCAAAGCTCCATTGGATGATGTACAAAAGCATGGAAGCGGCCCTTGGCGTCGAAACCCAGATTAACCAGTTCGAGAAAATGCGGGGAGGCATCATCCGTGCGCCGGGCGCCTTCGCCGAGGCGACTTCGCTGGGGTTGTACCTCGCAGTGGCGGGCGTGGCCACTCTTTCCCTGCGCGATACCTTTGCAAGTCGGCATAAATTCTATTTTGCCGTCTTTATGATTGTGGTCGGTATGTTTGCGCCCAATTCGCGTGGCGCGTTCATCGGTATTGGCGTCGGTGTTTTGGCTTATGATCTTTATAAGGGCCGTATTGGTGCGTTGGTAATCAAGGCCGCGGTTGGTGGACTACTCTACACAATCCTGCAAACCCTCGCGCAATTCTCCACTTACTTTGCCACGCTGGCGGGAAAGGGCGGTGTCGAGAGTTCGACAGATTACCGCTTTCTACTTTTGCACAGGGGCCTGGAAGAGATTCGCAAGCACCCTGTTGCTGGGACCAACATCAAGGCCGCGCTGAATCATCTCGAAGATATCCGACAGGGGGAGGGAATAATCGACCTTGTGAATGGCTATATAACTTACGGTCTGGTGCTAGGATTCCCGGGCATTGTAGGCTTGGTTATGGTGTTCTTGACAATGGTTGGGGCAATGTTGGCCATCAGAGCTCGAATCCGCGTGGATCCTGTTCTATGGCAGCTTGGCGCTTTCGTTTTTTCGGTGGCGCTCTTCATGTCCTTGGCAAGCTTTTACACAGGTTTCGGAGGCCAAAATAGTACACCCTTCTATGAAGTGTTGGCACTTGGATCGGTCATCTGGGCGGCAAGTCGCACAGCACTGGCTCCGCAACACGTTGCTGGAGAACATTCTGCGCCGCCGGCGCCCTCTGGCATAAGGGCGATGATCCAAGCTGACCGACTTCGTGCCAAAGCGTTAGGGTCTACTGCCCCATAGGCGAGCTCAAGGGCGCTTCGCGCCGAGCGATCTGGGATGCCCGCCGGTTGCGGCCGTCCTTCGGGCTTGCCGCCCCGATCGCGCCCGCGCCAGCAGGCGCACGGCGGCGCTGGAAAGCGGCGGGGCCTGAAGTCCCGCCTTAGCCGTCGAGCGCCTTTTTCAGCAGCTCGTTGACCACCGCCGGATTGGCCTTGCCCGCCATCGCCTTCATCGTCTGGCCGACGAAGAAGCCGAAAAGCGCGACCTTGCCGCCGCGATACTGTTCCAGCTGCGCGCCGTTCTTCGCCAATATGTCGGCGATCACCGCCTCGATCGCGCCGGTGTCGCTGGTCTGCTTCAGCCCGCGCTCTTCGACGATCTTGCCGGGATCCTCGCCGGTTTCGAGCATGATCTCGAACACCTGCTTGGACAGCGTGCCCGACAGCGTGCCGTCCGCCACCAGGTTAAGCAACGCGGCTGCCTGCCTCGGCGAAACCGGGCTCTCGCTGATATCCTTGCCGAGGCGGTTGAGCGCGCCGAACAGCTCGGACGTCAGCCAGTTGGCCGCGGGCGCGGGCTTGGCGCCCGCAGCCAGCACGTCCTCGAACCAGCGCGCAATCTCGACCTCGGCGGTGATCACGCCCGCATTGTAGGCGGAAATGCCAAGCGCGTTTTCGTAGCGATGGCGCTTGGCGTCGGGCAGCTCGGGCAGGCTCGCTTCGCATTCCGCGATGAACGCGTCGTCCAGCTCCAGCGGCAGCAAGTCAGGGTCCGGGAAATAGCGGTAATCGTGCGCATCCTCCTTGGAGCGCATCGACCGCGTGACGTTGCGGTCGGGATCGTAGAGCCGCGTTTCCTGGACGATCTGGCCGCCCGCCTCCAACACGTCGACCTGACGCCGCGCCTCGCCCTCGATCGCGGCCATGACGAAGCGGACCGAGTTCACGTTCTTGGTTTCGGTGCGCGTGCCGAATTCGGCGCCGGGCTTGCGTACCGACACATTGACGTCGGCGCGCATCGACCCCTGATCCATATTGCCGTCGCACGAGCCGACATAGCGCAGGATCGCGCGCAGCTTGCGCAGATAAGCCCCGGCCTCGGCGGGTGAGCGCATGTCGGGCTTAGAGACGATTTCCATCAGCGCGACGCCGGAGCGGTTGAGATCGACGTAGGACCGGGTCGGATGCTGGTCGTGCATCAGCTTGCCGGCATCCTGCTCGACATGGATGCGCTCGATCCCGATCGTCTTGACCGCGCCTTCAGGGTCTTTCTCGTCCAGGCTGATCTCGATCGCGCCCTCGCCCACCAGAGGGTGGTAGAGCTGGCTGATCTGGTAGCCCTGCGGCAGATCCGCGTAGAAATAATTCTTGCGGTCGAACCGGCTCCAGCGATTGATCTTGGCGCCGATCGCCATGCCGGTGCGCACCGCCTGGCGGATGCATTCGCGGTTGGGAACCGGCAACATGCCGGGCATGGCCGCATCGACCAGGCTGACCTGCGTATTGGGCTCCGCGCCGAAAGCGGTCGCCGCGCCCGAGAAGAGCTTGGCGTTGGACGTGACCTGGGCGTGGACCTCCAGCCCGATCACGACTTCCCACGGGCCGGTTGCGCCCTCGATCAGATAAGCAGCTTCAGTCATGAATTTCCGGTCGATCAGCCGGACGCTCTTGTCAATCCGCCTGTTTGCGCGGTTCCACCAGGCGGGCGGGGATGCCGACCATGGTTGCGCCATCGGGCACATCGGTCAGCACGACCGCATTGGCGCCTATCCGGGCATGGTCGCCGATGCGGATCGGGCCCAAAATCTTGGCGCCGGCGCCGATATCGACATGGCCGCCGATCGTAGGAACGCCGCCACCGGCATCGCCGATCGTTACCTGTTGAAACAACAGGCAATTGGGGCCGATCCGTGCGCGCGGGTGGATCACGATCCCATTCGGGTGGGGGATCAGCAAACCGCCTCCGATATCGCTATTTATCGGAATGTCCGCGCCCGAAACCGCCGACCAGAAGCGATGACGGAGCACGGCGACCTTACGCCTGATCCCTTTATGCTTCTGATAGTCGCGGATGCTGGCGAGGAGCGATTTGCCGGGGTTCCACTCTCCGCGCGCTTTACCCTCGCGCGACCAATCGGGATTGGAAGGTGAAATCCCCGCGGATATCCGCATGTATGTCAGTCCCCAAGAGGCGCCATTGTCAATCCGCCCATGAACGGGCAAGCCGGCAGCAAATTAGTTTCATAAGGTTAACAAGTGGCATGAAGCCGAGTTCCGTGCTGGTCGTGATCGTCAATTACCGTACGCCGGCACTCGCGCTGGACGCTGTTGGCGCGCTTGAAGCGGAAATCCGCGCACGCGGTGACGCGCACGTGGTGGTGGTGGACAACGGATCGGGTGACGGCAGCGCGGAGGCGATCGCGCGGGGTCTCGAGGAGCGCGGGTTTTCCGACTGGTGCACCCTGCTCGCCGAGACGCGCAACGGCGGGTTCGCGGCGGGAAACAATGTCGGCATCGCCTGGTTCGCCCACGAAACCGGCGCGCTGCCTGAATATGCCTGGCTGCTCAATCCTGACACGATCGCCCAGCCCGGCGCGATGGGTGCGCTGGTCGATCTGCTGCGCGACAAGCCGCAGGTCGGGATCGCGGGGAGTCGCTGCCTCGAGCCCGACGGCACGGTCTGGGCCAGCGCCTTCAACTTCCCGAGCCCGCGCAGCGAACTCAACGACGCGATCAATTTCGGGCCGGTGACGCGCTTGCTCGGCAATCCGGTGATCGCGCCGCCGCAGCCGGACGTGCCGCAGCGCACCGACTGGGTGAGCGGCACGAGCATGATGGTTCGTCGCGCGGTGCTGGAAGAGGTCGGCATCATGGACGAGGATTATTTCCTCTATTTCGAGGAAACCGATTATTGCGCGCATGCCGCCGAAGCCGGTTTCGAAAGCTGGACGGTGCCCGCCAGCCGGGTCAAGCATATCGGCGGCCAGGCGACCGGCGTCACCGGTGCGAAGCGCGCGCAGAAGCGCCGGCCGCGTTATTGGTTTGCGTCGCGGGCGCGCTTCTTCCTCCATCAATATGGCCTCGTGTGGACGCATGTCGCCAACCTCCTGTGGCTGCTCGGCTACCCGATCGGCCGGTTGATCGCGGCGTTGCGGGGCCGGATGCGCGACGATCCGCCGCGTTTCTGGTTGGACTTCCTTGTCGCTTATTATGGGCGCGGCGGGATCATGTATGCGCCGGCGCTGCGCGCGCGGCGGATGGGGGACGGGAATGGCTGACCTTTTCGATCATCCCTCGGCCGATCCGGACACGCGGCCGCAGAGCGACCTCGATCTGGGCCGCTACGACGGCAACCCTCCCGGGCTGACGCTGCGCCAGCTGATCTGCGAGGATTATGAGACGCACGGACGCGATTTCTTCAGCCAGGGTTTCTGGGCGATCGCGGTTCATCGCTTCGGCAATTGGCGGATGGGGGTGCGCAGCAAGCTGCTGCGCGCGCCGCTGACGATTCTCTACCGCATGCTGTCCAAATGCGTGCAATGGTTCGGCGGGATCGACCTCATGTATACGGTCAAGGTCGGGCGGCGCGTGCGTATCTGGCATCATGGCGGCATGACGCTCGAGGCGCTCGAAATCGGCGACGACGTCCATATCCGCCAGAACACGACCTTCGGCCTGCGACAGCATGGCGATCCGCGCTGGCTGAAGCCGGTGATCGGCAAAGGCTGTCAGATTGGGGCCGGAGCGGTGATAGTCGGGCCGATCACGGTGGGCGAGGGATCAACGATCGGCGCCAATGTCGTGCTCGCGCAGGACGTGCCGCCACACAGCATCGTCACCGTGCCGAAGCCGGTGATCAGGCCGCTTCGCTAATTCGGCTCAGGCGGGCTGGCTGGAGTTGGACGAGGCCGTGCTGCGCACCGTCCCGAAGCCGAGCGCGCCGACCGAGAGGATCAATGTCAGCCAGCCGACACCGGCGAGCCAGCGCCGCCCGCGCTTGTTGCCGCTAAGGCCGAGGAACAGGACCGCCACCACCAGGGCGATGCCCCCGCCCAGCAATGCGATATCCCCCGTGGCCAGGCCGAGCGGATGCGAGACCTCATAATCGTACACGACCGATACCCCACATTAAGATGAGGCGTTCAACACGGTCGAACCGGAAGAGTTGCGTCGGTTCCGACGTTCGCCTTCCGGCGTGCACCTTTCAGCGCATTACCACCACTGGCTGGGGCGGGCGACGAAGCCGGCGCGTTCCTCGATCGCAAGCGCGGCATTGAACACGCCCTGCTCGTCGAGCGGACGCCCGATCACCTGCAGGCCGAGCGGCAGCCCGCTCTGGTCGAGCCCGCCCGGCACCGACATGGCGGGCAGTCCGGCCAGCGAGCTCGGCACAGTGAAGACGTCATTCAAATACATGGCCAGCGGATCGTCCGACTTCTCGCCGAGCGCGAACGCCGCCGACGGCGCGGTCGGGGTGAGGAGAAGGTCGCACTTCTCGAACGCCTGCTCGAAATCGCGCACGATCAGCGCGCGCACCTTCTGCGCCTTGGTATAATAAGCGTCGTAGAAGCCTGCCGAGAGCACATAGGTGCCGATCAGGATGCGGCGCTTGACCTCGGCGCCGAAGCCGTCGGCGCGCGTTGCGGCGTACATCTCCTGCAGGTTGGCGCCATCGGGGAGGTCGCGCAGGCCGTAGCGCACGCCGTCATAGCGGGCGAGGTTGGACGAGGCCTCCGCCGGGGCGATGATGTAATAGGTCGGCAGCGCATATTTCGTGTGCGGCAGCGACACCTCGATCACGTTGGCGCCCGCATCCTTGACCAGCTGGATGCCGCGTGCCCACAGCGCGTCGATCTCCCTGGGCATGTTGTCGACGCGATATTCCCTGGGAATGCCGATCGTCTTGCCCTTGAGGTCGGACGAGAGGTTTGCCTCCCATTCGGGTACCGGAAGGTTGAGACTGGTCGCGTCCTTCGGATCGAAGCCGGCCATGGCTTCGAGCATGATCGCGCAATCCCTGACGTCGCGCGCCATAGCGCCCGCCTGATCGAGGCTGGACGCGAAGGCGACCACGCCCCAGCGCGAGCAGCGGCCATAGGTCGGCTTGATGCCCGAAATTCCGGTGAAAGCGGCGGGCTGACGGATCGATCCGCCCGTATCGGTGCCGGTCACGCCGGGCGCGATCCGCGCCGCCACCGCGGCCGAACTGCCGCCCGATGACCCGCCCGGCGTCAGCGACGCATTGCCACCATCGTTGCGGCGCCACGGGTTGATGACATTGCCGAAATAGCTCGTCTCGTTGGACGACCCCATCGCGAACTGATCCATGTTGAGCTTGCCCAACATGCCCGCGCCCGCAAGGAAGAGCCGCTCGCTAACCGTGGATTCGTAGGTCGGCACGAAGCCTTCCAAAATGTGGCTCGCGGCTGTGGTCTGCACGCCTTCGGTGCAGAACAGGTCCTTGATGCCCAGCGGCACGCCGGAGAGCGGGCGGACCGAACCGGCGGCACGTTCCTGATCGGCGGCGTCGGCGGCGGCGATCGCGTGCTCGGGCGTCTCGACGATATAGGCGTTGAGCGCCTTGGCACCCGCGACCGCGTCGTTGAACGCTTCGGCCACTTCGCGCGCGGTGAAGTCGCCCGCGCGGAAACCGTCGCGGATCTGGGCGATGCCGAGGTCGGTGAGCTTGGTCATTATTCGATCACCTTCGGCACGGCGAAGAAGCCATGTTCGGCCTGGGGCGCATTGGCCAGCACCTTGTCGCGGACGTTGCCATCCGTGATCACGTCGTCGCGCAGACGAAGCTGGTTGGGGATCACCGCGGCAAGCGGCTCGATGCCGTCGGTATCCACCTCGCCCAGCTGTTCGACCCAGGTGAGGATATTGTTCAATTCGCCGGTCATCGCCTCGACCTCGCCATCGGTGACGGCGATGCGGGCAAGGCTCGCGATCTTGCGCACGGTATTTGTATCTACGGACATGAAAGGGCGGCTAGCAGCCGGGTTGCCGCCCTTCAAGCCGCCCGTTCAATGCCTGGGTGTAACAGCCGGGGAGATAGCCGGTTCGATCACCTCGTTGGTGGTGTCGCCGCCGACCACCAGACGGTCCTCGGTGACGGGTCTGATGTCGATTTCGCCCCGCTTCACTTTCGCCCACTGTTGCGCGATCTTCGCCTTGCTCGGGCTGGCCTCGATAAACTTGCTCGACACATTAGACACATTATCGGCCGGGGGCGGGACACGCGTTTCGCCCCAGCTACCGTCCGCCTGGCGATAGAGGATCGAGGTGTCGAGCGCACATTGATCGCAACTCTGGCTGACCAGCGCGGCGACACCGCCATCCTCCCATATCCGGATCACGCAATGCTTGTTCCCGGCCAGTCCGCAGGAATTGTAATCCGGGATAGCCGTCCACAATCGGGGCGGAATCGTTGCACCCGCCGGAAAGACCTTTGCCTTGGCGGCAAGTATATTGGGATCGGGATGGGCTTTGAGGCTCATAACCTCCCAGCGGTTTTTTGCCTTCAACGCCTCGCCGGCTTTCTTGCGGACCTCGTCATTCGCACCGTTGCGCGTCAGCCATGTCAGCACGTCCCGGCCGGCCGCGCCCATATCGAAGGCAAGTGCATCGAAATCGATCCGCTCGGGCGGTGTGCGGCCGTCGCGGATACGCGCAATCTGGTCGCGCGCGGAGAGCGCGCCGAATGCCGCCAGGGGTGTCGCCAGTATGAGTGCAATCGCGCAGACCGCGAATGCTAGTTTGAGGTTGGCCCGACGCACGTCTTCGCCCCAATCGAGGCGCCGCCGGACCAGCGCGACCAGGTATGCCAGGCCATAAGCCGTCGCGATCGCCACAAAGGTCATTGCCCATAACCGGTCGGGGGTCAGGCCATATTGGTGAATGCGCTTGCCGGTTGAAATCGCGGCGATCAGCGCCAGCGGCAGCATCGCTATGCCCAGCCCGATCGCGCCCCAGCGCAGGAGCGGCGACCGCGGTTCGTCTTCCTTGCTGTCGCCCAGCACCGCATTGGCGAGGATCAGGCTCGTGACGATGCAGGACAGCAAAATCGGGGTTGCATATTTGGTGGTCTGCCAGAGCAACGTGATCCCCTTGAAGGGGATAGCGAGGAGAAACAGGATCAGCCCGGCTGCAAGCACGGGCGCGAGTACGCTGGAGACCGCGGTCACGACGCGTTGGAGCGTCAGCACAACCCGGTCGCGTTCGCGCAGCAGCCCGATCGCGCCGCCAAATGCGGCGCCCATGACGAGATACCAGAACCAGTTCTTGTCCAGCAGCCTGGAGAGCAGGCCGATGCCGATAAGATCGAACAACTGGCCCAGCATGTAGAGCAGCAGATAGGTGACCAGGACGAATGCCCAGGCGGCGAACCAGAGGACGACATTGGTCCAGGCGTGGCCGTGCACCGCGCGATAGGGGAAGCGCCATCCCTCCTCGTCGCGTGCGACCTGAAACAGCGGTGCGGCGATAGCCACCGCCAGCAAGGCGCAGACGAGGTGCCACGGCTCGGCCTTGACCCCGTTACCGAAGCCCCCGGTCCACCAGGTGACCATCCCGACCACGAGACCTGAGGCAAACGCGAACCCCGCCGCCCATGGGATGTGGCGGCGCTCGGCGACGAACGCGAAGGGGATCGCGACGCCAAGCAGGAAAGCACCGATCGCGAGCCGACCTGGTTCCTGCGTCCATTGCCAAGGGCCGGTCTTTACCAGCGCTTGGTAAGCACAGCCGGTGATTGCCCCGATGGCGGCCAGCATCGGCGCACGGAGCGGCCAGGCAATCCGGTCTTCCATCGGCTTCCTCCCCTGATTAGCCTGATCTGATCCCCTAATCGGCGCCAGCACAAGCGGGAGGTTATCCGAAATGGTCGAGGTCAGCCGGGCTGTTTCGTCGTCCGCAGATAGGGTTTGTGCGTGACATAGCCCGGGAAGAGGGTGGCGGCGTCCGCGTCGGACACTGCGCCCGTGATGATCACGTCCTGGCCTGCTTCCCAATTCGCCGGCGTCGCCACCTTGTGCTTGGCGGTAAGCTGGATCGAATCGATCACGCGCAGGATTTCGGCGAAATTGCGCCCGGTCGTCATCGGATAGACGAGGATCAGCTTGATCCGCTTGTCGGGCCCGATAATGAAGACGTTGCGCACGGTCGCATTGTCCGCAGGCGTACGGCCCTCCGAGGTGCCTTCCGTGTCCGCGGGGAGCATATTGTAGAGCTTCGACACGCTGAGATCGGTATCGGCGATCATCGGGAAATTGGGGGCGTGACCTTGCGTTTCCTCGATATCCTTGCCCCAGCGCGCATGGTTGTCCGCCGGATCGACCGACAGGCCGAGCGCCTTGACGCCACGCCGGTCGAATTCGGGCTTGAGCCGCGCGACCTCCCCCAGCTCGGTCGTGCAGACCGGCGTGAAGTCCTTGGGATGCGAGAAGAACAACACCCAATCGTCGCCCGCCCATTCGTGGAAATGAAGCGGTCCGATCGTCGAATCCTGTGCGAAGTCCGGCGCGATATCGTTGATCTTCAATGACATGGCACGTCTCCCTTGGTTGGCCTCAGGGCCAGGTATCGCTTGGCGGCGGTTTCCGCCGCGCACCTTGGTTGCGCAAGAAACATTATCCGTGCACCGGTGAAACCAATGCTTGCCCGCCGCTTCCTGTACGTCATCGCCGGCCTGATCGTGGCGATCCTCGCCATCGGGCTGGTGTGGACGCTGGCGCAGGATCGCCTGATGAGGATGGCGTTCGTGCCGTCCGGCGCCTTCGCGCCGCTGCCGGATTCTACGGCGCCCGATTATGCCCGGCCCGCATCCTGGCTCGCGCGTCCCGGACTGACCGACGACCCGTCGCGCTGGCTGCCTGCCGGCATGCCCGCCAATCCCGCGCCGCAGGCCGAGGTTTTCTACATCCCGCCGACCACCTACATGGACCGCGACCGCTGGAACGCGCCGATCGACGACAAGGCCGCCAACGACCGGCTGGTCCTGTTCGCGCGCGGCCAGGCGAGCGCGTTCAGCGGCGTCGGCGAGATATGGGCACCGCGTTATCGCCAGGCGACCTTCGGCGCGTTCCTGGCGGCGGGCGATCCGCGCTCGGGCCGGGCGATCGACTTCGCCTATCGCGACGTAGCGCGGGCCTTCGATACGTTCCTCGCCAGCGTGCCTGGCGATCGGCCGATCATCCTGGCCGGCCATAGCCAGGGATCGCTTCACCTGCTGCGGCTGCTGCGGGAGAAGGTAGCGGGCAAGCCGCTCGCGAAGCGGATCGTCGCCATCTATGCGATCGGCTGGCCGATCTCGGTGGCGGCCGACCTTCCCGCATTGGGTTTTCCGGCCTGCGCCCAAGCCGCCCAGGCGCGCTGCATCCTCTCCTGGCAAAGCTTCGCCGAGCCGGCCGACCCTCGTCTGCTCACCGCCTATTTCGATGCCAGCCGGGGCTATGCCGGGATCGCGCGCAAGGGCACGGCGATGCTGTGCGTCAATCCGCTGACCGGCATCCGGGGCGGAGCCGCACCGGCGAGCGCGAACAAGGGTGCGCTCGTCCCGCGCGCCGATCTCAGCGGCGCGGACGTGACGCCAGGTCTGGTGCCAGCGCGCTGCACGCCGCAAGGGCTGCTCTCGATCGGGCTAGAGCCAGGGGGCTTCGGCAATTATGTGCTGCCAGGCGGTAATTACCACATATTCGATTATGCGCTGTTCTGGGCCAACGTCCGCGACGACGTGGCGGCGCGGCTGAAGGCGTTCCGCGCGCCATGATCGGCACCGACAAGCGCGACTTCGCCGTCGCCCTGCCGATGCGCGGACGCTTGGCCGGCCTCGATGTCGGCACCAAGACGATCGGGATCGCGCTCTGCGACGCGATGTGGACGATCGCCAGCCCCGCCGAGACGATCCGCCGCGCCAAGTTCAGCGTCGATCGTGCGCTTCTGCGCGGGATTATCGCGAAACAGCAGGTGAAGGGACTGGTGATCGGGCTGCCTCTCAATCTCGACGGCAGCGATTCCCCGCGCACCCAATCGGTCCGCGCCTTCGCCCGCAATCTTGCCGACCTCGAATTGCCGATCCTGCTGTGGGACGAGCGCTGGTCCACCCAGGCGGTGACGCGCACTTTGCTCGACGCCGACGCCAGCCGCGCGCGTCGCGCCGAACTCGTGGACAAGATGGCAGCAGCCTATATTCTCCAGGGCGCGATCGACGCGCTCGCGTCGCTGCCGCATGGGGGAGGATGAAAGGGGGAGACTGAGAATGGACAAGCCGCAACAGATTGTGCGCTTCGCGACCTTCGGGATCGTCGCCTGCGCGATCAATGCCGCCGCGACCATGATGATGATGCATTTCACTCTGCGCGCCGTGGCGGGGGCCATGGTCGGCGTGGCGATCGTGACCGGATTGATCCTGTGGGTGTTGCTGGGGCGCAGCACCATCGCCCGTCTGGTGGTGACGATCTGGCTGGCCTTCGTCACCGGCTCGGCGATCGCCAGCTACGCCATCCTGCTTGTGATGGGGCGTCTGGGAACGATCGCAGCGGGCACGCACCTGTCCAGCCTGCTGACGATCCTGGCCAATATTTTCGCGCTCTACTTTCTCTGGTCGCGGCCCTCGACGGAGTGGCTGGAAAAACGGGTATCCAATCCCTGACCGGCCCTTGAGCTTCGCGACAGTCGCGCGTAGGGGACGGCTTTAATGTCCAGCCCGCCCACACGTCCGAACGATGGTCGCGAGGCTCACCCGTTTCCGCATCGGCATTTGACCGGCATTTCGGGGCTGCAGCCGCACGAAATCGCCTTCCTGCTCGACGAGGCGGAACAATGGGTGCAGCTCAATCGCGGCACCGCCAAGCATGACGACCGGCTTGCCGGCCTCACGCTGATCAATGCATTCTTCGAAAATTCGACGCGGACCTTGCTGTCGTTCGAGATCGCCGGAAAGCGGCTCGGGGCCGACGTGGTCAACATGGCCGTCGCCCAATCGAGCGTGAAGAAGGGCGAGACCCTGATCGACACCGCGATCACGCTCAATGCGATGCGCGCCGACATGATCGTGATCCGCCATGAGGCTTCGGGCGCGGTCCAGCTGATTGCCGACAAGGTCGATTGTCCGGTGTTGAATGCCGGCGACGGGCGGCACGAGCATCCGACCCAGGCCCTGCTCGACGCGCTCACCATCCGGCGCCGCAAGGGGCGCATCGACGGGCTGATCGTCGCGATCTGCGGCGACGTGCTGCACAGCCGGGTCGCGCGCTCCAACATATTGTCGCTGACCGCTTTGGGCGCGGAGGTGCGCGTGGTCGGGCCGCCGACCCTGCTGCCGCCCGCGATCGAGCGGATGGGCGTCACGCGCTTCACCGACTTCGACGCGGGGCTCGACGGTGCCGACGTGGTGATGATGCTGCGCCTTCAGCGCGAGCGGATGGCGGGCGGTTTCGTACCGAGCCCACGCGAATATCATGCCCTTTACGGCCTTACGCACGAACGGCTGAAGCGTGCTGCGCCTGATGCGCTGGTGATGCATCCCGGGCCGATGAATCGGGGCGTCGAGATCGCCAGCGACGTCGCCGATGATCTCGAACGCTCGGCGATCACCGAACAGGTCGAAATGGGCGTGGCGGTGCGCATGGCTTGCCTCGACGTGCTGACGCGCGCCCGCCGGGGAGTGATGGGATGGTGAGCGCGCTCGCCATCACCAACGGCCGGGTCGTCACCCCGGGCGGTCTGATAGACGGCGGCGTGCTGGTGCGGGACGGGCGTATCGCGGCGATCGGTGCAATCGACTTGCCCGCGGACGTCGAGACGATCGACGCCAAGGGGAAATTGATCGCGCCGGGCCTGATCGATGTCGGCGTGTTCGCGATCGACCGCCCCGCCTTCGTCGTGGGCGGGATCACGCGCGCCGTGCTGATGCCCGACAAGGGGCAGATCGAGACGGTCGCGCTCGTTCAGCATGCTGCCGCGTCGGGCAAGCCCAAGGTCTGGGTCCATCCGCTCGCCGCGGCAACGCGCGGGCTGGAGGGCCATGAGCTGGCCGAGATCGGGCTGATGGCGCGCGAGGGTGCGTGCGGCGTCGCCACCGGGCGCGGCTGGATCGCGGATTCGGGCGTCATGTACCGGCTGCTTGCTTATGCGGGTGCGCTCCGCCTGCGCACGGTCAGCCATGCCGAGGATGGCGGCCTCGCCGGCCAGGCGGTGATGACCGATGGCGAAACCGCCACCCGGCTCGGCCTCGCGGCGGCACTGGCCGAGGCGGAGGCGCTGGCGGTGGCGCGTGACCTGCTGCTGGTCGAGGCGACAGGAGCGCCGATCCATTTCCGGCAGATTACCACCGCGCGCTCGATCGCGCTGGTGCGCGCGGCGAAGAGCAAGGGGCTGCCCGTAAGCTGCGGCATCACACCCGCGCACCTGTTCCTCGCCGATAGCGCGGTGACGGGCTTCCGCACCTTCGCGCGACTCTCGCCGCCGTTGCGCGACGAAAGCGATCGCCAGGCCTGTCTCGCGGCGGTCGCGGACGGGACGATCGACCTGATCTGTTCGGGCCACGACCCGCAGGGCCCGGAGGCCAAGCGCCTGCCCTTCGCCGATGCGGAGGCGGGTATGGCCGGGGCTGAAACCCTGCTCGCGCTCTGCCTGGGCCTGGTGCGCGACGGATTGATCGGAGTCGAGCGGCTGTTCGACCTGCTGAGCGGTGCGCCCGCGCGCCTGTTCGGCCTGCCCGGCGGCGCGATCGAGGTGGGCGCGGAAGCGGACCTGCTGGTGGTGGATTCGGAGGCGCCGTGGCGCATTCAATCGGATAAGATGGCCGCCTCGGCGGGCAATACGCCGTTCGACGGGCTGCCGGTCCAGGGCCGGGTGGCGCGGACGATCAAGGGAGGAATGCCGATCCTATGATGCGGTTGATGGTGGCGTTGTGTCTGGCGGTGGCAGGGGCGGCGATGGCCGTTCCGGCGGGCGCGGCATCCGACATCAGCGCGCTCCAGGCCAAGGCGCAGGCCGGCGATGCCGATGCTCAGTTCCAGATGGGCGAAGCCTATCGCGTCGGAAAGGGCGTCGCCGCCGACCAGGAGGCTGCGATCATGTGGTATCGCCGCGCGACCGCGCTGGGCCATATCCGCGCGAGCGAGGAATTGGGCTTCGCGCTGTTCGCGCATGGCGACCGGCGCGAGGCGATGCCCTATATCGAAAAGGCCGCAGCCCGGGGCGAACCGCGCGCTTTCTATCTGCTCGGAACCGCGCACTTCAACGGTGACTATACCACGCGCGACTGGCCGTTGGCTTATGCGCAGACGCAGCGCGCCGCCGCCGCCGGCCTGCCCGCCGCGCAGAAGAACCTGGAAGTGATGGATCATTATCTGCTGCCCGCCGACAAGGCGAAGGCGGACCAGATATTGGCGACCTTGCCGGTCGTGCGGTCCACGCAACCCGAGCGTCCGGCCGCAACCGCGGCCAAGCCCGCCGCGCCCGTCCAGGCCGCCAGCGCGCCAGCCAAGCCAGCCAAGCCGGCCAGGACGCCGAAGCCGGCACCCGCACCCGTCGAGGCCGCCGACACTCACGACCGGACGGGCAAGAGCGCCGACAAGAATGACCAGCCCGAACCCGCCAGGCCCGGCGGCAACTGGAAGGTCCAGCTCGGCGCCTTCGGGTCGGAAGATCGCGCGCGCGAACGCTGGAAAACGCTCAAGGCCAAGGTCAGCGGCCTCGGCGCCTATCAGCAGCGCGTGCTGAGCGCGGGTAATATCCAGCGGCTGCAGGCGACCAACATAGCCAGCAAGGCCGACGCCCAGGCCTTGTGCAAGAAGGTGACGGCGGCCGGCGGCGACTGCCTGGTGATCGCGCCCTAGCCCCTGGCGACCTCGATCAGGTCGGCGGCATCGTCCAGCCCGCGCTGGCGTGCGACGTCTGCGGGCGCGCGGCCCTGGGGATTACGTAGTGCAGGGTCCGCGCCGTAGCGGAGGAGAATCTCCGCCACCGCCGCGGCGGCATCCTCGTCTTCCGGCAGGCAGAAGAGCGGGGTGATCCGGTCCTCCACGTCGAGCCGCTCATTGGCGCGCGCGGGCTCGGCTGCCAGTACCTCTTCCAGCCGCTCGAGGTCGGCCAGCCCTGCCAGTCCGCGCACGTCGCGGCTGAGCGGGGCGAGCTTGCGCGCCATGTCCGGCCGTCCCAGCACGAGCGCCCAGGTGAGCGGCGTGCCCTTCCATTTGCGTTCGCGCAGATCGACCTCCGCGCCCGCTGCGATCAGCATGTCCGCAATCTCCGGCGCGTTCGCCTGAACGGCGCGGTGGAGCGGGCTGATCCCTTCATGATCGACCCCACGCGGATCGGCGCCATGCCGGAGCAACAGGCCCACGGCCTCCTTATTATTGTGCGCGGCGGCGGCGAGCAAAAGGTGCGGCGCCTGGAGCAAGCCGGGATTCTGCGCCAGCAGGGTCTGCAGGGCCGCCTCGTCCCTACGCTGTGCCGCCGCGATCAGCGCTTCCAGACCGGTCAGCTGCACAGAGGCCACGCCGTGGGCCTCCAGCAAGGCGGTCATTTCGCGAAAGCCGGAAAGCTGGGCGAGCTTGTGCAGCGATTCCTTGCTGTAGGCGTGCGTCGTATTGGGGTCCGCGCCATGGTCGAGCAGCCATTGCGCCCGCACGACATGATTTTGGCCGACCGCGTTGCCTAGCAGATAGTCGAGAATGTTCTTGCCGAGGAAGCCCTGCTCGTCGCTGAGCCAGGCCTCGGTCGCGCCCGCTTGTTCGCACAGGGCCCACAGGCGCTGATACCATTCGGCATCCTCGCCCGCGACCGAGATATTGTAGAGTGCCTGGCGGTCGTAAGGTTTGGCGCCGGCCGCAACTAGCATCTCGACCAGTTCGGCCGCCTGAGGGTGCGGCGGCTTGGTCTGCTCGCCCAGCCCGATCGCGCCGCAGATCAGCGAGAAGGGATTGTCCCAGCCGTCGTTGAAGGCGAAATTCGGGTCGGCGCCGACGTCGAGCAACAGTCGGGCGATCGCCAAGCCGTTATCCGGATCGAGCCGCCCGTAGGCGACGTAGGCGAGCGCGGTCCATTGGCGGGCTCCGCCGATCCGTGTCGCGGCGGCCGGATCGCGTGCCAGCTGCCGTTCGACCTCCTCGACCAGGCCGCAGGTGGCGGCGGTGAACAGGCTGTCGCGGGCGAGAGCCGGGTGGCGGGTTAGGATGCGTCGCGCCGCGGCGATCTCGCCGGTCCAGCCGTGGCGGAGGATCGTGTCGATCCGGTCGGCATCCTTTTCCTTGGTGGGCGCAGCGAGCGCGCTCTTGAGCGCGATCCAGTCGGGCAGGCCGTATTCGCGTGCGATTGCATGCTGGACATCGCGCAGGCCCGGTACGGACGGCGCCTGGGGACAGGCGGCCCTGAGACGTTCGGTCGCGCGGGCATCGCCCGCGCGCAACGCCTTTAGCCAGCGCTTGGCCTCCTTGCGGAGCGTTTCGATCCTGGTTCTGGAGCTTAGAATACGCGGCATCGGAAACCTTCCTTCCCATTGCCAGACGTCCGCTTACGAAAGGCCGGAAGAAGGGTTCGTAAGATCAGCTTTCAGGCTGGATGGGAGCCGGCTCCCTTGCCGCGGACAGGCGGCGCTCCAGAGGCGCGCTGAGCGGGAAGTTGATCCACCCCGGGCCGACTGTCAACGTTCAGCCGACCCAGTCCGCGCGCCGATAACCCTGAGCGTAGAGCAGGGCGGTCAGATCGCCATGTTCGATCCGCGCATCGGCGGCGGCGGCGGTCTTGGGCTTGGCGTGATAGGCAATGCCCAGGCCGGCTTCCTCGATCATCGGGATGTCATTGGCGCCGTCGCCGACCGCCAGCGTCTCCGCCTGCGCCAGGCCGCGCGCGTCGCGTTCGGCGATCAGCGTTTCGCGCTTGGTCGCCGAACCCACGATCGGGCGTGCCACCGTGCCGTCGAGCATGCCGTCCGCCAGGCCAAGCCGGTTGGACAGCGCGCGATCGAAACCGATCGCCTGTGCAACCTTATCGGCAAAAACGGTGAAGCCTCCGGAAACCAATATGGTTCGTGCGCCATAGGCCTTCATCGTCCGGATCAGGGCTTGCGCACCCGGCATCAACACGACGCGCTCGGCATGGCAGCGATCGATCGCGCTTTCTTCCAAACCCTTGAGAAGCGCGACGCGCGCATCGAGCGCGGATTCGAAGTCGAGTTCGCCGCGCATCGCGCGCTCGGTTACTTCGGCAATCTGCGGCTTGATGCCGGCATAATCGGCAAGCTCATCGATGCATTCGATCGTGATCATGGTCGAATCCATATCGGCGACGAGCAGCTTCTTGCGCCGATCCGCCTGCGGCTGGACCACCACATCGGTCCCCGGCAGCAACCCCTCGAGGGCGGCGCGTGCGCCGGCGCGGTCGGCGCGGCCGAAGGGAAGATCCGCCGCAATGCCCTCGTCCAGCCAGGCGGGCGCGCCCGGCATCGCGCCGATCCCCGCCAACGCGTCGCGCGCGATGTCGAGATCGGCCGAGGACAGACCGCCGTTCGATGCTATCAAAGTCGCGATGTCCACCAATCGTCCTTCAGACCGTCCAAGGATCGCGCTCATTGCAGGGCCGACCGCCAGCGGCAAGTCGGCACGCGCGATTGCGCTGGCAGAAGCGGCTAACGGAACGGTGATCAACGCCGATGCGAGCCAGGTCTATCGCGACCTCCATATCCTGAGCGCGCGTCCCAGCGCCGAAGAGGAGCGGCGCGTTCCGCATTTGCTGTTCGGCTATCGCGACGGCGCGCGGGCCTGCTCAGCCGCCGAATGGGCGGACGATGCCAAGGCGGCGATCGCCGCGACCCATGCCGCCGGGCGGTTGCCGATTCTGGTCGGCGGTACCGGCCTATATATCCGGACGCTGCTCGACGGGATCGCGCCGGTCCCTGAAATCGATCCGCAAATTCGTGCCGAGGTGCGGCGGTTTTCGGCGGCTGAAACCCATGCTGCACTTGCGAAGGAAGACCCGGATGCGGCGGCCAGGCTGCACCCCAACGACACCGCCCGCCTGCACCGTGCGCTCGAGGTGATTCGGTCCACCGGCACCCCGATCGCCGCCTGGCGCGAATCGCGTGTCGGCGGGATCGCGGATTCGGTCGATATCGATCTGGAAACAATTGTAACTTCTGTGCCCGAACTTTACGCGCGCTGCGACGCCCGCGTCGATGAGATGATGGCGGCGGGCGCGCTGGCGGAGGTGGCCGCATTGCGCGCAAGGCGGCTCGACGCCGCGCTCCCGGTGATGCGGGCCATCGGCGTAATCCAGCTTATTCAATATCTTGACGGTGATTTGCTGCTGGATTCGGCGGTCGCCGCGATCAAGCAGGCGACGCGCAATTATGCCAAGCGGCAGCGTACCTGGCTGCGGCATCAGCTTCCAACGCCTGCAAAAACCGCGGCGGATAAAGAGGGTTAAGGGCGCCGATAAGAAGGTTAACGGCGGGTTCGCGATATTGCCATTTCGCCCTTTTTGCACTAGCGAAACAATTATCCAGTTGGGGGTTGGCGCGCCTGTCTTTCGCGCTTTTGGGGTCTACATGCGTAAGCTGAGTTTCGGGATTGTTGCCTTGATGGCGACGGCGTTGTGCGCGCCGGCGAACGCCACCAACACGCTTACCGCGCAGCAATATTGGGCCGCCATGGGCGCCCTCAAGGCGATGCAGAAGCTCAACCTGTTCACCTTCGGCGACACCACGCTCCATTCGGATGTCGAGGGCAAGGTCTATGTCGGCGGCAACCTCTACGGCAACAACGCGCCCGTCGCGATCGGCAATGCGACCAAGGGTCAGGCCTATCTGCACGACAATATCTATCGCTCGCTCACCGTGGGCGGCAATGCGAGCAACGTGCAGATCAATAACGGCATCGGCCTGAGCAACATCCAGGCGGTCATCGGCGGCAATGCCTCGGGCATCCAGATCAACAATAATGGCGTCACGTCCAGCCTGCAGGTCGGCGGCAATTTCGACGCGCAGAATTTCAATCCGAGCGCGACTAAGACCGTGCGCTATGGCGGTTCGATCTCGAACCAGCAGGCGCAGGACGTGCCCTACGAAATCCGCGACACGACGCTCAAGACCGGCGGTTCGGCGGACCTGAAGGCGGCGATCTCGAACGTGACCGCGCTCTACCAGAGCGAGCTGACGACCTTGTCGCAGATCCTCGGCGCGCTCACGCCCAACGCGACTTTGGTCAGCAGCGACCAGAACAATATCCATTTCAATTTCACCACGGCCGCGAACAACAGCAATTTCGCGGTCGCCAACATCACCGCATCGCAGCTCGCCAACGGCACGTTCAATCTGCCGACCTATGCGACCGCGGCCAACGGCAAGACGCTGATCGTCAACGTGTCGGGTAGCTCGGTGACGTTGGGCGCCAATGAAGTCGGCAACGGCAGTGCCGTTCAGCAGAATATCATCTGGAATTTCACCGACGCCACCACCGTCGCGGTCAATACCGCGCTCTACGGCTCGGTCCTTGCCCCCAAGGCGACGATCACGGGCAATTCACCGATCAACGGCAGCGTGGTCGCCAAGGTGTTCCAGTCGAACGGTGAGGTCCATCTCGGCACGTTCAACGGCAATACCGGCTTCCTCGTCGCGCCCCCGCCCAGCAACAACGGCGGCAATCCTGGCAGCGGTGGCGTGCCGGAGCCGGCGAGCTGGATGACCATGATGATGGGCTTCGGCTTCATCGGATCGCTCATTCGCAGCCTGCGTCGCAAGGAGCGTCTGGCCGCGGCCTGACCCAGACCTCCACAGCGAGTTTCAGAAAGCCGCCTTCGGGCGGCTTTCTTTTTGTCTACAAAAGCTACGTTAAAGAAATAAAGTTGCGCTTTTCATGCTAGAAACGGAAATAAAAATTCCGTTTGAGGTTGACATAGCGAGATGGCGTGGCTACCCGCGCCGCTCCTCCAGATAACGAGCGAAGGCCATGGCCCAGGAACGAACCGGCGCGGACATCTTGATCGAAACCCTGAGCGATCTCGGGGTCGAGGTCGTGTTCGGCTATCCCGGCGGCGCGGTGCTTCCGATCTATGATGCGATCTTCAAGCAGGACCGCATTCGCCACATCCTGGTCCGCCAGGAAGGCGGCGCCGCCCATGCGGCGGAAGGCTATGCCCGCTCGACCGGGAAGCCCGGCGTCGTGCTGGTGACCTCGGGCCCGGGCGCGACCAATGCGGTGACCGGCATCACCGACGCGCTGATGGATTCGATTCCGATGGTCGTGATCACCGGCCAGGTGCCGACCGCGCTGATCGGTTCGGATGCCTTCCAGGAATGCGATACCGTCGGCATCACCCGCCACTGCACCAAGCAGAATTACCTGGTTAAGGATCCGGCCGAGTTGGAAGGCGTGATCCGCGAGGCGTTCCGCATCGCCACCACCGGTCGCCCCGGCCCGGTGCTGATCGATCTGCCCAAGGACGTGCAGGTCGCCGCGACCGCGGAAAACAAGCCGCGCATGAGCGTGGGCTATCAGCCGCAGACCGAGCCCGATCAGAAACTGATCGACAGCGCGGTCGAGATGATCGCCGCGGCCGAACGCCCGATCTTCTATACCGGCGGCGGTATCATCAATGCCGGCCCCGCCGCGAGCGAGGGCCTGCGCGAGTTGGCGAAGCTGACCGGCGCGCCCGTGACCTCGACCCTGATGGGGCTGGGGGCGCTGCCGGCATCGTCGCCACAATGGCTTGGCATGCTCGGCATGCATGGCACCTATGAAGCCAATCTGGCGATGAACCAGGCCGATCTGATCATCTGCCTCGGCGCGCGGTTCGACGATCGCGTGACCGGCCGGCTCGATGCCTTCGCGCCGCATGCGCGCAAGATCCATGTCGATATCGACCGCTCCTCGATCAATAAGATCGTTTCGGCCGAACTCGGCATCGTCGCCGATTGCGATCGCGCGATCGCGGCGATGATCGCGACCTGGAAGAAGCGGGGCCATCAGGCGGCGGATCTGTCCAAATGGTTCGCGCAGATCGATCAGTGGCGCGCCAAGCGCAGCCTCGATTTTCCCAAGTCGACCAAGGAGATCATGCCCCAGCTCGCGATCCGCCGGCTGTGGGAGGCGACGAAGGACAAGGCGCCGATCATCTCGACCGAAGTGGGCCAGCACCAGATGTGGGCCGCGCAGCATTTCGGCTTCGAAAGCCCGAACAAGTGGCTGACCTCGGGCGGTCTCGGCACGATGGGCTATGGCCTCCCTGCCGCGATCGGCGCGCAGATCGGCAATCCCGATGCCTTGGTGATCGATATCGCCGGCGAAGCCTCGATCATGATGAACATCCAGGAGATGTCGACCGCCACGCAATATGACCTGCCGGTCAAGGTGTTCATCCTCAACAACGAATATATGGGCATGGTCCGCCAGTGGCAGGACCTGACCTATCAGGGCCGCCATTCGCATTCTTATTCGGAGGCACTGCCCGATTTCGTGAAGCTGGCCGAGGCCTATGGCTGGAAGGGGATGCGGATCGAAGATCCGGCGGCGCTGGACGACGGCATATCAGAGATGCTGGCTTACAAGGGCCCGGTGATGGTCGATTGCCGCGTTGCCAAGCTCGCCAACTGCTTCCCGATGATCCCTTCGGGCGCCGCGCATACCGAGATGATCCTGCAGGCGAACGAGGTCTCGGGCGAAATGGACGACGAGGCCAAGGCGCTCGTCTGATCGGCCGTGCCCCGGAGGCTCGGACCTCTCGGAACACAGATAGCAAGGGAATATGTATCCCCGCCTGCGCGGGGATGACGAAAGAAAATGATGCACATCCGCACAGAAGTCATCGAGCGTCACACGCTCTCCGTCACGGTTACGAACGAGCCGGGCATCCTCGCCCGGATCGCCGGCATGTTCGCGGGGCGCGGCTATAATATCGAGAGCCTGACCGTGGCCGAGGTCACGGAGGACGAAGCCGTCAGCCGGATCACGATCGTTACGTCGGGCGCACCCGCGACGATCGACCAGATCATCGCGCAGCTCGATCGGCTGCCGCCGGTGCATCGCGTCCACGATCTGACCGCCGAGGGCGCGCATGTCGAGCGCGAGCTTGCGCTGGTGAAGGTGAAGGGCACGGGCGATCACCGGATCGAGGCGTTGCGCCTCGCCGAGGTCTATCGCGCCCGCGTGGTCGATGCGACCATCTCGAGCTTCGTGTTCGAGGTGACGGGCGGCACCGAGAAGATCGACAAATTCCTCGAACTGATGCGCGAGGTCGGGCTGGTTGAAGTCGCGCGCACCGGCGTCGCCGCGATCAGCCGCGGGCATAATATTTTCTGATTTATCGTCGCCTCCGGCGGAGGCCGGGGCCGCTTGCGGCACGTGCGACGATCCATTTGCAAGGCGCCTGCCTCCGCCGGCGCGACGTGATTTAGATGAAGGGGCTTATTGCAATGCGCGTTTATTATGATTCCGACGCCGATATCGGCCTGATCAAGGGCAAGAAGGTCGCGATCGTCGGCTATGGCAGCCAGGGCCACGCCCATGCCCAGAACCTGCGCGATTCGGGCGTGAAGGAGGTCGCGATCGGCCTGCGTCCGGGCTCGGCCAGCGCGGCCAAGGCGCAGGAAGCCGGCTTCAAGGTCATGCCGGTCGCCGAGGCTTCGGCCTGGGCGGATATCATCATGATCCTCGCGCCCGACGAGCATCAGGCCGCGATCTGGGATCAGGACATCAAGAACAATATCCGCGACGGTGCGGCGATCGCATTCGCGCACGGCCTCAACGTGCATTTCGGCCTGATCGAGCCGCCCGCGGGCATCGACGTCTTCATGATCGCGCCGAAGGGCCCTGGCCACACGGTGCGCGGCGAATATGTAAAGGGTGGCGGCGTGCCCTGTCTGATCGCGATCCATCAGGATGCGAGCGGCAACGCGCACGATGTCGCGCTGTCCTATGCATCCGCCGTTGGCGGCGGCCGCTCGGGCGTGATTGAGACGACCTTCAAGGAAGAGTGCGAGACCGACCTGTTCGGCGAGCAGGCGGTGCTGTGCGGCGGCCTCAGCCACCTGATCATGGCCGGATTTGAGACTTTGGTCGAGGCTGGCTACGCGCCGGAAATGGCCTATTTCGAATGTTTGCACGAAGTGAAGCTGATCGTGGATCTGATGTACGAAGGCGGTATCGCGAACATGCGTTATTCGATCAGCAACACCGCCGAATATGGCGATTATCACACCGGTCCGCGCATCATCACCGATGAGACCAAGGCGGAAATGAAGCGCGTGCTGGCCGACATCCAGGGCGGCCGCTTTGTCCAGCGCTTCATGATGGACAATCGCATGGGCAATCCGGAGATGAAGGCGAGCCGGAAGCTCCAGGCCGAGCATGGCATCGAAAAGGTCGGCGCCGAACTGCGCGCGATGATGCCTTGGATCTCCAAGAACAAGCTGGTGGATAAAGCCAAGAACTGAGGCGTCACGACCCCGGGGTCCGGGGCCGATTTTCGGGGGAATTGTATAGAGTGCGCAGCGAAGCAATTCGGTCAGCCCCGCGCCGGCGGCCGCCGGATTGCTTTGCCGCCGCGCCCCCCGTGGCGACAGGCCGTCTCGCCGGATTCTATCCTATCGGATTTTGTCTGACAAAAGGGCTGGCCGCTCTGGTGCGAACCTGTTACCGGCCCTTGACTCCGTGGCGCGGACCTCTCACTGTTAGCGCTACCAAAACGCTTAGAGTGGGAGAGATGGGACGATGACGGCTTTCGCGCCGGCGACGATGCTGGCTGACGATTGGCGCGAGGGGCTTTTCCTGGGCCGGATCGAAACGGCGGACGGTCCGACTCCGGTCCTGCTCAAGGGCGGCATTATCTACGACATGAGCCGCGTCGCGCCGACCGCCGCGCAGCTTGTCGCCGACCGCGCGTTCGACGTGTCGCGCGGAATTGCGCTGGGCGACCTCGAAAGCCTTCATCTTTCCACCGACGGCGGCCCGCGCCTGCTGAGCCCGGTGGACCTGCAATGCGTCAAGGCGGCGGGCGTGACCTTCGCGGTCTCCGCGGTCGAGCGCGTGATCGAGGAACGCGCACGCGGCGACGCGGGCAAGGCGGCCGAGGTGCGCGCCATGCTCGAAGGCCGGATCGGCGGCGGCATCCGCGGGCTCAAGCCCGGTTCGCCCGAGGCGATGGCACTCAAGCAGGCGCTGATCGATGAGGGCATGTGGTCGCAATATCTGGAGGTCGCGATCGGCCCCGATGCGGAGATTTTCACCAAATCGCCGGTGCTGTCGACCGTGGGCTGGGGTGCCGAGATCGGCGTGCGTTCGGATTCCTCGTGGAACAATCCCGAGCCCGAGATTGCGATCCTGGCCGACAGCCATGGCGCGCCGGTTGGCGCAAGCCTCGGCAACGACGTCAACCTGCGCGATTTCGAGGGCCGTTCGGCGTTGCTGCTCGGCAAGGCCAAGGACAATAACGCCTCCTGCTCGCTGGGCCCGTTCGTGCGCCTGTTCGACGACAGCTTCACCATGGACGACGTGCGGCAGGCGGAGGTCGACCTGCTGATCGAGGGCGAGGACGGCTATGTCCTCAAGGGCCACAGCTCGATGCGCGAGATCAGCCGCGACCCGACCGACCTCGTGGTGCAGGCGATGAGCGAGCATCATTACCCGGACGGCTATATCCTGTTCCTCGGCACGTTGTTCGCGCCCACTCAGGATCGCGACGAGCCCGGCCGGGGTTTCACCCACAAGGTCGGCGACGTCGTCTCGATCTCAACCCCGAAGCTCGGAAAATTGGTCAACCGCGTGACCCATTCCAAAGATGCCCGGCCATGGACGCTCGGCATCGCTGGACTGATGCAGAATCTCGCGCAGCGCGGGCTGCTCGGCTGACCGTCAAGACAAGGTAAGGACTCATGAAGCTCACCCATTTCATCGGCGGCAAGGAAGTCGAAGCCGACACGCCTTTCACCAGCATCAATCCGTCCAATACGAACGAGGTGGTCTCGTCCTATCCGGCGGGCGGCAAGGCGGAAGTCGATGCGGCGGCAGCGGCGGCGCGCGCGGCATTCCCGGCCTGGTCGATGGCGTCACCCGAGCTGCGGTCGGACCTGCTCGACAAGGTCGGCAACACGATCATGGCCCGCGCCGTGGAACTTGGCGAACTGCTCAGCCGCGAAGAAGGCAAGACCCGCCCTGAAGGCATGGGCGAAGTGATGCGCGCGGCGCGCATCTTCAAATATTTTGCGGGCGAGGCGCTGCGCCGTCACGGCCAGACGCTGGAATCGACCCGCCCCGGTCTGGACGTCGAAGTGTGGCGCGAGGCGGTCGGGGTCTACGGCCTGATCACGCCGTGGAATTTCCCGATCGCGATCCCCGCGTGGAAGGCCGCACCGGCGCTGGCCTTCGGTAATACGGTGGTCCTGAAGCCCGCCAATCCGACCCCCACGATCGCGCATGCGCTCGCAAAGATCATCCACGAGGTCGCCGCCTCGCTCAACGCGCCGGCCGGCATCTTCAACATGGTGCTCGGCCAGGGCGGCGTCGGCTCGGCGATCGTCGACCATCCGGAGATCAACGGCATCTCCTTCACCGGCAGCCAGTCGGTCGGCGGCAAGGTCGGCATCGCGGCGGTCACGCGCCAGGCGCGCGTCCAGCTGGAGATGGGCGGCAAGAATCCGCTGGTCGTGCTCGACGACGCCGACCTCGACCGCGCGGTCGCGATCGCGCTCGATGGCGGCTTCTTCCAGACCGGCCAGCGTTGCACGGCCTCGTCCAAGGTGATCGTGCAGGACGGCATCCACGACCGTTTCGTCGCGGCGCTTGCCGAGCGCGCCAGGGCGCTCAAGGTCGGCCCGGCCCTCGATGCGAACACCCAGGTCGGCCCCGCTTCGTCCGATGCGCAATTCGAACAGAATCTCCGCTATGTCGAGATCGCGACCAAGGAGGGCGGGCGCCTCGTCACCGGCGGCGAGCAGCTCAAGCTTGAAACGCCCGGCTACTTCATGAGCCCGACGCTCATCGCCGACACCGATCCCGATATGCGGATCAACAATGAGGAAGTGTTCGGCCCGGTCGTCTCGACCGTCCGCGCCAAGAGCTACGAGGATGCGCTCGAACTCGCCAACCGCGGCAATTTCGGCCTGTCCTCGGGCATCGTCACGACCAGCCAGAAATATGCGCGCCACTTCAAGAAGAATGTCCGCGCGGGCATGGTCATGATCAACCAGCCGACCGCGGGCGTCGACTATCACGTTCCGTTCGGCGGCTCCCGCGGGTCAAGCTACGGCGCGCGCGAGCAGGGCTTCGCCGCGGTGGAGTTCTACACGCAGATGAAGACCGTCTATGTCGGCGACTGATTTCACCAATCGCGCAATCTACCCCAGCCTGAAGGGGAAGCGCGTCCTCGTCACCGGGGGCGGCAGCGGAATCGGCGAAGGCATCGTCGAAGCGTTCGCCTGGCAGGGCGCGCGGGTCGCCTTCGTCGATATCGCGGATCAGGCCTCGCGCGATCTGGTCGAGCGGCTGTGCGACGCCCCTCACAAGCCGCTCTATCGCCAGTGTGACATCACCGACATCGATACCTTCAAGGCGACGCTCGCCGAGCTTGAGGAAAAGCTCGGCGGGATCGACGTGCTGATCAACAATGCGGCGAATGATGATCGCCACACGGTCGAGGACGTCACGCCCGAATATTGGAATGATCGGCTCAACGTGAACCTGCGCCATCAATTCTTCGCAGCGCAGGCGGTGGTCCCCGCGATGAAGCGCGCGGGCGGCGGGGTGATCCTCAATTTCGGCTCGATCAGCTGGCATCTCGGCATGGCCGACCTCGTGCTCTACCAGACGTGCAAGGCTGCAATCGAAGGCATGACCCGCGCGCTGGCCCGCGATCTCGGCCGCTGCAACATCCGCGTCAACACGATCGTGCCGGGCAACGTGCAGACGCCGCGTCAGATGAAATGGTATACGCCCGAGGGCGAGGCGGAGATCGTCGCCTCGCAGTGCATCGACGGGCGGATCCAGCCGATCGATGTTGCCGCGATGGTGCTGTTCCTCGCATCGGATGATGCGAAGATGTGCACCGCGCATGATTATTTCGTGGATGCAGGTTGGCGCTGATGGTCGAAGTTCGCAACGTTCTGTCGATCCAGGCCACGCTCGGCGAGGGCCCGGTCTGGGTGGAGCGCGACCAGGCGCTCTGGTTTGTCGATATCAAGAGCCACAAGGTCCATCGCTTCCATCCCGAAAGCGGCGACCACAAAAGCTATGACGCGCCCTGCCAGGTCGGTTGGGTATTGCCCGCCGACGACGGCTCGTTCCTCGCGGGCCTGCAGCAGGGCCTCGCCCGCTTCGATCCGCTCGACGGCCGTTTCGACGTGATCGCCACGCCCGAAGCATCGACGCCCGGCAACCGGCTCAACGACGCCACCGTCGATGCCGCCGGCCGCGTCTGGTTCGGTTCGATGGACGATGGCGAGGATGCGACCAGCGGGCGGCTTTATTGCTTCGACCGTTGCCAGGTGCGCGACAGCGGGCTGCCGCCGGTTTGCATCACCAATGGTCCCGCGGTCAGCCCCGACGGGCAGACGCTCTACCATACCGACACGCTCGGCCGTGTGATCCACAAGGTCACGATCAACGACGACGGCAGCCTGGGGGCGCCCGAAATTTTCGCCGTGATCGACGAGGCGGACGGCTGGCCGGACGGATCGGTGTGCGATTCCGAAGGTTGCGTCTGGATCGGCCTGTGGGGCGGCTGGCGCGCGCGGCGTTACTCGCCGAGCGGCGAAATCCTGACCGAAGTCAGGCTGCCGGCGTCGAATATCACCAAGATCGCCTTCGGGGGGAGCGATTTGTGCACCATATACGCCACCAGCGCACGAAAGGGGCTCGACGCGGCCGCTTTGGACGGCCAACCTCTGGCCGGGAACATCTTCGCGTTCGACGTGGAAGTACCGGGATTGCCCGGCAATCTGGTCAGGCTAAGCTGACCGGGGACAACAACAGGGTTTTGAGCAGGGAGAGGGACATGGAGCGAGGGGAGAACCAGGGAAGCCTGGGCTTTATCGCCGCGATCGTGGCGGTCGCCACCATCGGCGGATTATTGTTCGGATATGACAGCGGTGCCGTGAACGGCACGCAGGACGGCCTGCGCGCCGCTTTCGGGCTGAGCGACGCGAGCCTGGGCTTCACGGTCGGCTCGCTGCTGATCGGCTGCTTCATCGGCGCCTTCCTCGCCGGCCGGCTCGCCGACGTGTTCGGCCGCCGCAACGTGATGATGGTCGCCGCCGCGCTCTTCCTGTGCGGCGCGCTCGTGCAGGGCATCTCGCACGATCACATGATCTTCCTGATCGCGCGGCTCTGCGGCGGTATGGCGGTCGGCACGGCCTCCGTGCTTTCGCCGGCCTATATCTCGGAAGTCGCGCCCGCGAACATTCGCGGCCGCATGACCACGATCCAGCAGGTGATGATCATCACCGGCCTCACCGCCGCGTTCGTCGTCAATTATTTCCTCGCCGCCGCCGCCGGCAAATCCACCAACATGTGGTGGGGCGGGTTCGAGGCATGGCGCTGGATGTACCTGATGCAGGCGCTGCCCGCGGCGGTATTCCTGGTCGCGCTCTTCTTCATCCCGGAAAGCCCGCGCTACCTCGTCTCGCGCAAGCGTGACGATGAGGCATCGTCCGTGCTGACCCGGCTGTTCGGCGCGGCCGAAGCCAAGACCAAGCTCGGCGAGATCAAGGCGAGCTTCAGCCACGACCATCGTCCGCGCTTCCGCGACGTGCTCGCGCCGGGCACGGTGCTGCGCCCGATCGTCTGGGCCGGCCTCGTCATCGCGGTGTTCCAACAGCTCGTCGGCATCAACGTCATCTTCTATTATGGCGAGACTTTGTGGAAGCTGGCCGGCGCAACCGAGGATACCGCGCTTCAGCGCAACATCATCTCGGGCCTAGTCTCGATCGCAGCCTGCTTCATCACGATCGGCCTGGTCGACAAGATCGGCCGCAAACCGCTCCTGCTGATCGGTTCGGCCGGCATGTCGGTGACCCTGTTCACCATGGTCTATGCCTTCCACGCCGGTACGCTCGACGCGGCGGGCAACCTCCAGCTGTCGGTGCACAATGGCTGGATCGCGGTGATCGCGGCCAACCTTTACGTGATCTTCTTCAACGTCAGCTGGGGCCCGATCATGTGGGTCATGCTGGGTGAGATGTTCCCGAACCAGATCCGCGGCTCGGCGCTTGCGGTCTGCGGCTTCGCGCAGTGGTTCTCCAACTATCTGATCGCGCAGACCTTCCCGGTCATGGCCGCCAAGTTCGGCCTCGCGCCGACCTACACCTTCTACGCGGTGTCGGCGGTGATCAGCTTCTTCCTCGTGAAGAGCTTCATCCACGAGACCAAAGGCAAGGAACTGGAGCAGATGGAAGGCTAAGCCTCTCCATCACTTCGGGACAAGAAAGAGGCCCGCCGCTCTACGGAGCGGCGGGCCTTTTCTATATTCCCATCGTTCGCCCTGAGCTCGTCGAAGGGCTGCACTTTCTTCGCTCGAAAAGAAGGACAGGGCTTCGACAAGCCCAGCCCGAACGGGACAGGCTAGTGATTATGCCGCGGCGTCTTCGCCGCTATGCCGCGATATTTGAGCGCGAATTCCAGCACGGCGCCTTCGTGCATCTGGCCCGTCTTTTCGCGGAACAGCTCTTCCCACGGCGTGTGGCTCTCCGGAACCGGCGGCGCTCCCTCCGCCTTGCGCTGCGCGATCTCGGTCTCGTCGACCAGCGCATTGCACGTGCCGGCATTCAGGTCGATCCGCACCACATCCCCGGTGCGCAGCCACGAAAGCCCGCCGCCGGCCGCGCTCTCGGGCGAGGCGTTGAGGATCGAGGGGCTGTCCGACGTGCCCGATTGGCGGCCGTCGCCCAGGGTCGGCAGCCACATCACGCCGCGCTGGATCAGCGCATCGGGCGGCTGCATGTTCACCACCTCGGCCGATCCCGGCCAGCCGATCGGCCCCGCGCCGCGCATCACCAGGATGCAATTCTCGTCCACGTCGAGCGCGGGATCGTTGATGCGGTGGTGATAATCGTCGGCGCCGTCGAACACGATCGCGCGCGCCTCGAACGCGCCTTCCGCGCCGGGGCGGCTGAGATAACGCTGCCGGAACTCGTCCGAGATCACGCTGGTCTTCATGATCGCGTGGTCGAACAGGTTGCCCGACAAGGCCAGGAACCCGGCCTGTTCCTTGAGCGGCGCCTCGAACGGGAAGATCACCTCGCGGTCGTTGGTCTCGCGGCTCGCGATATTGTCGCCGATCGTACGGCCCGTCACGGTCAGGCAGGCATGGTTGAGCTTGCCCGCCTGCTGCAATTCCCACAGCAACGCCGGCACGCCGCCCGCGCGATGGAAGCGCTCGCCCAGATATTTGCCCGCGGGCTGCATGTTGAGCAGCAACGGCAGGTCATAGCCATGCGTCGTCCAGTCGTCGGGCGAAAGCGTGACTCCGGCATGACGCGCCATCGCCATGATGTGCGGCTCGGCATTGCTGGAGCCGCCTGCGGCGGCGACGAACGCGATCGCGTTGAGGAAGCTTTCGCGCGTCAGGATCTTTGACGGGCGCAGATCCTCATAGGCCATCTCGACGATGCGCTGGCCGGTCCGGTACGCCATCTGCCCGCGCTCGCGATAGGGCGCCGGGATCGCCGCGCAGCCGGGCAGCGACAGGCCGAGCGCCTCGGCCACGCCGTTCATGGTCGATGCGGTGCCCATCGTGTTGCAATGGCCGGGGGAGGGCGCGCTGTCGGTCGCGCGCTTCAGGAATTCCTCTTCGTCTATCTCGCCCGCCGCCAGCTTGCGGCGCGAGCGCCAGATCACCGTCCCCGAACCGACCAACTCGCCTTCATGCCAGCCGTCGAGCATCGGCCCGCCCGACAATACGATCGCCGGGATGTCGACCGTCGAGGCCGCCATGATCTGGGAGGGCGTGGTCTTGTCGCAGCCGGTGGTCAGCACCACCGCGTCGATCGGATAGCCGTACAGGATCTCGACCAGGCCGAGATAGAGCAGGTTGCGGTCGAGCGCGGCGGTCGGCCGGCGGCAATTCTCGAAGATCGGGTGGACCGGGAATTCCATCGGAATGCCGCCCGCGTCGCGGATGCCGGCCGCGGTACGCTTGGCCAGATCGACATGGATGCGGTTGCAGGGCGACAGATCGCTGCCGGATTGGGCGATGCCGATGATCGGCTTGCCCGAGCGGAGTTCCTCCGGCGTGATCCCGTAATTCATGAACCGCTCGAGATAGAGCGCCACCATGTCGCTGCGCGCCGGATCGGCAAACCAGTCGCGTGAGCGGAAAGCTTTTACGGGTTTAGAGGTCACGGGCGATCCTTGGCGCTGCTTATGGTAGCGCTACAAACCGACGGGTCCCGGCTGTCAAGGCGCGCATCGACAAGCTTTGCTGTGCCCCGGCCAAGGCAGGGGCGGTGGGCTCAGGCGCGTGCCGAAGGCCGCCGGCGTGGGGCCGCATCCGATTGCCGCCGCACGAAGGTATAATCGAGCGTGAGCTGCTTGGGCGCGGGCCGCATCGGTCCGCGGCGCGCGCGGATCTCACCGGCCAGCAGCTCCATTGCCGCTTTCGACATGTCGCGGATCGGCTGGTGGATCGTGGTCAGTTCGGGCCAGATCGTGGTGGCGAGCGGCGTATCGTCGAAGCCGCAGACGGTCACGTCGCCGGGGACGTCCAGACCATGGCGATGCGCCACCGCGACCGCCGCCGCCGCCATATCGTCATTGGCGGCGAAGATGGCCGAGGGCGCCTCCTTCAGATCAAGCAGGCGCTCGGCCGCATCGAGGCCCGATCGGTAGGTGAACAGGCCATCCACCACCAATTCGGGATCGAACGCGATGGTGCTCTGATCGAGCCCGCGCTTGTAGCCTTCCAGCCGGCGGTCGCTCGCGGTGGTGTTTGGATTGCCGCGGATGAAGCCGATGCGGCGGTGGCCCAGCCGGGCAAGATGACAGGTCATGTCGAACGCCGCGCGCTCGTCATCGATGCTGACCGCGCTGATGTCGGCGCGCGGCTTGCCGCTCGCGACGACCACCATCGGTACGCCGGCCTTCTGCAGCACCTCGATCACCGGCTGCGAGTCGCAGAGCGGCGGTGGCAGGATCACCCCGTCGATGCCGATGCGGACCAGATGTTCCGCGGCCTTCACTTCATGGCCGTCGAGCTCGCATTGCTCGACCATCAGCTGAAGGTTGCCGCGGCTCGCTTGTTCGAGCCCGCCGACCAGGAATTCGCTCAGATATGCCGCAGAGGGGTTGGAGTAGAGCAGCCCGATCCGCAACTCCTCTGCACCCGCCAGGCTGCGCGCGGCGCGGTTGGGCGCATAGCCAAGTTGCTGGATCGCCGCATTGACCAGGTCGCGTGTGGCAGCGCGGACATTGGCCTCGCCATTGATCACGCGCGATACGGTCATGGGTGAGACGCCCGCGGCCGCCGCGACATCGCTGATCGTAGGTGCGCTGCGCTGGCGGCGTGATGACTTCTGGTTCAACCTTTTCTCCGGCGATGCAGGCGTCGCCGCCCCCAAAGGTCTCTACCGCGTGTTTGGCTGTTAGGCAAAATTTGCGGGCCGGATTTGCTGCTAATCAACCATTCCGGAGAAGCTCGTTCAGCCATTTATAGCCCATCGCCTAAAATTGCGTTCGCTTGATACCCCAAATGATATCGCTATCATAGCGTTTCGGGCAAACTGTCCCGCCATTTCCGCCACGCGTTTTCTTACACTGTGGTCTTATCACTTTCGATATTGGTATATCCACTTGTGCGGGCAATGGCCGCCGCTTACGATGGAAGCGCGGATGGTAAGGACGCAGTAGGTGGCTATGAATGCCGAGGGCGTAAAAGTGCGCCTCTCCGAAAATATCGCGCGCACGCTCGAACAGGCGATCGAGTTCGGCCGCTATCGGCCGGCGGGGCGGTTGCCGTCTGAACGCGATCTGGCGGCCGAACATGGCGTCAGCCGGCCGGTGGTGCGTGAGGCGATCATCGCGCTGGAGCTGCGCGGCCTGGTGCAGCGGCGCCATGGCGCCGGCGTCTATGTCGTGGCGAAACCCGTCTCACCCCCGGTTTCCGCGAGTGAACCCGACAGCCCGTTCGAGGTGACCGAGGCCCGCCGCTTGCTGGAGGGCGAGATCGCCGCGCTCGCCGCCGTGGCGGCAAGCGATCGGCAGATCGAGGAAATGGGAGCGATCATCGCGCAGATCGGCGACATGCGTCACGATCATGCCACACGCGAGCAGGCCGATCGCGCCTTCCACATCGCGCTGGCGCGGTCCGCCGGCAACGACGTGCTCGTGGGCCTGGTCGAGGAACTGTGGGACAAACGCTACCGATCGCCCCTGTGCGTCTACTTCTTCAACCGCGCGCGCGACGCGGGCATCCAGCCGCAGGTGGACGAACATCATCTGGTGCTCGAGGCGCTGAAGGCGCGCGATCCGGAGGCTGCGCGCCGTGCGATGCGCGACCACCTCGCCCGCGTGACGCAAAGCCTGATGATCGCGGCCGATGCCGATGCGCTGGACCGCGCCCGGCTGCGGGTCGAAGAGCGCCGCTTCGACTTCGCGCGCCGCGCCGGCGTGAAGGTCTAGCGATCGGGAGGATTCAGCGCCCCGGCGCGTAGGGGAAATCGAGCCCCTGATAGTAACTCAGCGGGTGCGCGGGCGCGGCTACGCCTGCGGGCAGCGGCCGCTTCGAGAAAGTGCCGAAATATGCCAGGCAGGCATCGCGCCACCATTCCGCCTCGCGCAGCTGGATGGCCAGGAAGGCGTCGGTCTTCTCGAAGCGTTCCGCATCCACGAACGGCCTGAGTGCGCGCCACTGGCGCTGCATCGCGCGCACCTGATCGACGCCGGCCTGGTAATGGAGCGCCAGCTCGTCCCACAGCGTGCGGCCGGACTTCATCCGGTAGTCCCAGGGCACATGGTGGAACCACAGCAGGAATTTCTCCGGCGTGGTCGCCACCTTGGCGAGCTGTTTCGCGATCGGCGGCGCATATTGCGCGATCGCGTCGGTGCCGCTGGCGGTGCGGTCCACGCCGATCCCGACCGCGTCCGCCTGATGATAATGAACCGGGTTCCATTCGGCGCGGGCTAGTTCGTGCACCCAGGGCGCGGGGCCATGATGGTGGCCGGTGCCCATGATATGCGCGAGCCCCAGCGGCGTCATGTAATTCACCACCGCTTCCCGGCTGGTCATCATCATGTCGACGACGGGCGTGACGAAGGCCGGGTCGCGCGTGAAGGTCAGCGCCGCCCAGTCCGCCGCGATATCGCGCGCCGATGCTTCCGGATCCCACGCGAGCCGGCCGAACGCGTACCAATCCGCCTGGTTGAAGCTGGATCCGCTCCAGTCGCGGTCGGTGCCGCTATTGGCGACCCCCGCGATGCCGGTCAGCTTCTGGTCCTCGGTCAGCCTGGCGATGGTCGATCCGGGGCCGCGCGCGAACGTGTCGGTGTGCAGGAATTCGTCGATCAGCGCGCCGACGTAGACGAGGTGCGTCGCCTGGCCCAGATATTCCTTGGTCAGCTGCACCTCGGGCATGAGGTTGGTGCGCGGCATCGCACCAAACAGCGGTGAGAAAGGCTCGCGCGGCTGGAAATCCAGCGGGCCGTTCTTGACCTGGACCAGCACATTCTGCGCGAACATGCCGTCCAGCGGTTTGAAATTCTCATAGGCCTGCTTGGTGCGGTCGACCACCTTGCCCTGGTCTTGCGCGGCGTAGACGAAGGCGCGGTACATCACGACGCCGCCATGCGGCGCGACCGCCGCGGCCAGCACGTTGGCGCCGTCCGCATGGCTGCGCCCATAATCCTGCGGGCCGGGCTGGCCCTCCGAATTGGCCTTCACCAGGAAGCCGCCGAAATCGGGGATCGCGCGGTAGATCTCGTCCGCCTTGCTTTTCCACCAGGCGGCGACCGTGGGGTCGAGTGGGTCGGCAGTCTTGAGGCCGCCAATCTCCATCGGAGCGGTGAAGCGCGCGGACAGATAGACGCGGATTCCCCAGGGACGAAACACGTCCGCCAGCGCGGCGGTCTTCGCGATATACTCCGGCGTCAGGCTGGCGGCGGCCGCGTTGACATTGTTGAGCACGACGCCGTTGATCCCGACCGACGCGTCGGCACGCGCATAATCGGTGTAGCGGGGGTCCTTATAGTCGGGGAGCTTCCACCAATCCCATAGCGAGTCCCCGGCATAGCCGCGTTCGATATGGCCATTGAGATTGTCCCAATGGTCGAGCACGCGCAGTCGAAGCTTGGGTGCCGAACGCAGATCCAGATTGTCGAGGGAATGGCCGAGCTGCATCTCCCGGATCAGCGCGAACGTGCCGTACAGCACGCCGGCTCCTGTATTGCCGGCGACGACGATCGTCCGCATCCCATTGGGCCGCGTGACCGTGCGCACCCGATAGCCTTCGTCCCCCAGTCCCGCGAGATCGAGGTTGAGCTTGCGGATCGTTTCCGATTCGTCGGGGGTGCCGAGCAGGACTTCGCCCTTGTTGAGTTCGACACCGGCATTGGCGTGCTTACCGGTCAGGCCGAAGACCGCGCGGTCGAGCTCGCCCGCCGCGGCAAGCACGCGCGGATCCTTGCCCTCGGCAATCGCGGCCTCGACGTGCCGCGCGATGCTTGCCTGCATCGCGTCCGGCAAAAGCGTATAGCGCAGCCACAGCCGATAGCCGTCGTCGGCCGAGGCCGAATGCGCCAGTCCGATCATGGTCAGACCGGCCAGCAAGAAGCGTATCAGCCGCATCCCTTCGAATCCTCTCTTGTCGGCATGGCATTTGTCATGCCACTTAGGCCAAGTCACTCTCATGGCCGATAGTATCATGGGAGCGCTAACACAAAAATGGCCCGCTGAAAGTCGATATTAGCGCCCGGAACGTCGGGTAATACGAATTGCAGCGCTGCCGGTTCGGACAAGGGCTGTTTGAAAGGATTCTGCTTGCCGAAGATCATATCCGCCCGCGTTATCGTCACTTCGCCGGGCCGCAATTTCGTCACGCTCAAGATCGAAACCGACGAGGGCGTCTATGGCCTCGGCGACGCGACGCTCAATGGCCGTGAGCTGGCGGTGAAATCCTATCTTGAGGATCATGTGATCCCCTGCCTGATCGGGCGCGACGCGCACCGGATCGAGGATATCTGGCAGTTCCTCTACAAGGGCGCCTATTGGCGGCGCGGCCCGGTGACGATGTCGGCGATCGCTGCGGTCGACACGGCTTTGTGGGACATCAAGGGCAAGATCGCCAACCTTCCCGTCTACCAGCTGCTCGGTGGCGCCAGCCGGGAAAGCGTGATGGTCTACGGCCACGCCAACGGCAAGGATATCGAGGAAACGATCGCCAATGCGCTGATCTACAAGGAGCAGGGCTATAAGGCGATCCGGCTGCAATCGGGTGTCCCCGGTCTGGCCTCCACCTATGGCGTGTCGAAGGACCGCTATTTCTACGAGCCCGCCGACGCCGACCTTCCGACCGAGAATGTCTGGTCGACCGAGAAATATATGCGGTCGGTCATCCCCTTGTTCGAAAAAGCGCGCGAGGTGCTCGGCTGGGACGTGCACCTGCTGCACGATATCCACCACCGGCTGACTCCGATCGAGGCCGGCCGTCTCGGCAAGGATCTCGAGCCGTTCCGGCCTTTCTGGCTGGAGGATGCGACGCCGGCCGAGAACCAGGATGCCTTCCGCCTGATCCGCCAGCACACCACCTCGCCACTCGCGGTGGGCGAGATCTTCAACTCGATCTGGGACTGCAAGGGTCTGATCGAAAACCAGCTGATCGACTATATCCGCGCGACCGTGGTCCATGCCGGCGGCATCACCCATCTTCGTCGTATCGCCGCGCTCGCCGATCTCTATCAGGTCCGCACCGGTTGCCACGGCGCGACCGACCTGTCGCCGGTCTGCATGGCGGCCGCGCTCCATTTCGACCTGTCCGTGCCCAATTTCGGGGTGCAGGAATATATGCGCCATACCGAGGAGACCGATGCGGTCTTCCCCCACGCTTACAGTTTCGCGAAGGGCGCGATGCACCCGGGTGACAAACCGGGCCTGGGCGTCGATATCGATGAGGCGCTCGCCGCCAAATATCCCTACAAGCGTGCGTTCCTTCCGGTAAACCGGCTGGAAGACGGAACAATGTTCAACTGGTGAGAGGCGCCCTGTGACCAACCCCGCTTACGTGCCGAGGCCGCCTGCGGGGCGGGTGCGGTGGATCATCTGTGGCTTGCTCTTCCTCGCCTGCGTGATCTCCTATGTCGATCGGATGGTGCTGTCGGTGCTCAAGCCGACGCTCAGCAAGGAATATGGCTGGTCCGAAAGCGGCTATGGCGACGTGGTTTTCTGGTTCCAGGCGGCTTACGGCGTCGGCTTCCTCTTCTTCGGCCGGCTGATCGACCGCGTCGGCGCCAAGGTCGGCTACGTCCTGGCGATGACGGTGTGGACGATCGCGCACATGGCGCATGCGTTTGTCACCACCACGGCCGGTTTCGCGATGGTGCGCCTGCCGCTCGCGCTTGGCGAATCCGGAACCTATCCGGCTGGACTGGCTGCGATCGCCGAATGGTTTCCGAAGCGCGAGCGGGCGCTCACGATCGGCATCTTTAATGCGGGCGCCAATGTCGGCGCGGTGGTCACGCCGTTGATAGTTCCCGCGATCACGCTCGCGCTTAACTGGCAGTCGGCCTTTCTGCTGACCGGCCTGTTCAACATTGCCTGGATCGCGGCCTGGGTGATCCTCTATCGCCGCCCGCGCCAGCATCCGCGCGTCAGCGAGGCGGAGTTGGCTTATATCGAGGCCGAGCCTTTCGTCGATCAGGGCCGCGCGCCCTATCGCAAGGTGCTCAGCACGCGGCAGGCCTGGGCTTATATGGCGGGCCGCTTCCTGATCGATCCGGTCTGGTGGACCTTCCTCTACTGGCTGCCCGACTTCTTCGCCAAGCGCTACGGGGTGGATCTCAAGGGGATCGGCGCGCCGCTGATCGCGATCTATCTCCTCGCCGATTTCGGCTCGATCTTCGGCGGCTGGCTATCGTCGAAGATGCTCGCGCTCGGCATTTCCGCCAATCGCGCGCGCAAGACCGCCATGTTCGTCTGCGCGCTGATGGTGGTGCCGGTCATGTTCGCGCAATCGGCGCCCAGCGTCTGGATTGCCGTGGTCCTGCTCGGCATGGCCTGCGCCGGGCATCAGGGTTTCTCGTCCAATCATTTCGCGCTGCCGGCCGATGCCTTCCCCCGGTTCGCGCAGGGCACCGTGGTCGGGTTGGGCGGGTTCGCCGGTGCGCTCGGCGGGATGCTGATGGCCAAATATGCCGGTTACATCCTCGACACGTTCGGCAGTTTCACGCCGATCTTCATCGTCGCGGGATGCGCCTATCTGCTTGCGCTGCTGGTGATCCACCTGATCAACCCGCGCTACGAGAGCGTGACCAAGCTCACCGCGGAGGACTGATTTGGCCAAGCTGGCCCTGCACCCGGATCGCCTGTTCCCGGCGGACGAACGGACCCGTGCGATCGCGCGCGCCCTTTATGCGCCGATCAAGGATCTGCCGATCGTCAGCCCCCACGGGCACACCGATCCCGCCTGGTTCGCTTATGACGAGAATTTCGCCAATCCGGCCGAATTGCTGATCGTCCCCGACCATTATGTCTTCCGCATGCTCTATTCGCAGGGCGTGCGGCTGGAGGATCTCGGCGTCCCGACGATCGATGGCAGCCCGACAGAGCGGGATCCGCGCAAGATCTGGAAGATCTTCGCCGACCATTATCACCTGTTCCGCGGCACGCCGTCGCGCGCCTGGCTCGATTGGGTCTTCTCGGAGGTGTTCGGGCTCGACGTGCGGTTCGAACCCGCGACGGCTGACCTCTATTATGACACGATCGACGCCGCGCTGAGGACGCCCGCCTTTCGCCCGCGCGCCTTGTTCGAACGCTTCAATATCGAGGTGATCGCCACCACCGAAAGCCCGCTCGACAGCCTCGAGTATCACAAGGCGATCCGCGAGAGCGGCTGGAAGGGCAAGGTCGTCACCGCCTACCGCCCCGATCCGGTGATCGATCCCGACACGGTTGGATTCGTCGAAAAGCTGGAGCGCTTCGGCGCGATGGCGGGCGAGGATATCTCGACCTGGGCAGGCTATCTGCGCGCGCACGAAAACCGCCGCACTTTCTTCCGCGAGGCCGGTGCGACCTCGACCGACCATGGCCACCCCAGCGCCTTCACCTGCGATCTGCCGCGCGCCGAATGCGAGGCGCTCTATGCCAAGGTCCGCGCGGGCCAGGCCAGTTTGGCCGACGCGGAACTGTTCCGTGGCCAGATGCTGACCGAAATGGCGCGCATGTCGATCGACGACGGCATGGTGATGCAACTCCATCCCGGCGCCTATCGCAGCCACAATCCGGGCGTGCTCGATCGCTTCGGCCGTGACAAGGGCGCGGATATCCCGATGCCGAGCGAGTTTGTGCGCAATCTGAAGCCCTTGCTCGACCGCTTTGGCAATGACCCGCGCCTGACGCTGATCCTGTTCACGCTTGACGAGGATACGTACAGCCGCGAACTGGCGCCGCTCGCCGGCCACTATCCGGTGCTGCGCCTGGGGCCGCCCTGGTGGTTCCACGACAGCCCCGAAGGGATGCGCCGTTTCCGCGAAATGGCGACGGAGACGGGCGGCTTCTACAATACGGTCGGCTTCAACGACGATACTCGCGCCTTCCTTTCCATTCCTGCGCGGCACGACGTCGCGCGGCGCATGGATTGCGCCTTCCTCGCCCGCCTCGTCGCCGAACATCGGCTGGAGGAGGATGAGGCGCATGAGGTGGCGCGGGCGCTTACCTACGATCTTGTGAAGGCAGCCTATAAACTGTGACCAGACTGACTGAGACCAATACGATTGTGCTGCCGTCCTCGGTCGCGCGTCCGGCTTATGATCGCGCCGCCGTTGCCATTGGCGTCGTCCATCTCGGGCTCGGCGCCTTCCACAAGGCGCATCAGGCGGCGGTCTATGAAGCCGCGCTCAATGCCGGCGATCTGCGCTGGGGTGTGCTTGGTGCCTCGCTCCGTTCGCCCGGCGTGCGCGACCAGCTGGCGCCGCAGGACCATCTCTACACGCTGATCGCGCGCGAGGGCGAGGCGGCGAGCATGCAGCTGATCGGCGCGCTCAAGGGCGTGCTGGTCGCGCCCGAGGATCCGGCGCGGCTCGTGCGCGCAATGGCCGAGCCCCAGGTCCACCTCGTCACGCTCACCGTTACCGAGAAAGGCTATAAGCTCGATCCCGCGACCGGCGCGCTGATCGAAAGCGATCCCGATCTCGCCGCCGACCTGCAATCGCTCGACGCCCCGCGCACCGCGCCCGGCTTCATCGTCGCCGCCCTCGCCGCGCGGCGGGCGGCGGGGCTCAAGCCCTTCACCGCCATTTCGTGCGACAATCTGCCGCATAACGGAACGCGCCTGCGCGACGCCGTGCTCGCGCTGGCCTCGCGGCATGACGCCGCCCTGCGCGACTGGATCGCGGCGGAAGGCGCCTTCCCCGAGACGATGGTCGACCGGATCGTGCCCGCGACCGAGGAGGCCGATGTCGCCGCGCTTGAAGCGCGGATCGGCGTGATCGACCGCGCGATGGTCAAGACCGAGCCGTTCACCCAATGGGTGATCGAGGATAAATTCGCGGGCGAGCGGCCCGATTTCGCGGCCTTCGGGGTGCAGCTGACCGATGCGGTCGCCCCCTGGGAAGCCGCCAAGCTGCGCCTGCTCAACGGCGCGCATTCGGGCATCGCCTATCTGGGCGGGCTGGCGGGGATCGAATTCGTCCACCAGGTCGTGGCGCTGCCCGCTGGCCGGGCCTTCGTCGAGGCTTTGTGGGATGAGGCGGAAGAGACTTTGTCGCCGCCGGCCGGATTGGACATTCCCGCCTATCGGGCGGCGCTGATGGCGCGCTTTGCCAATAGCGCGCTCAATCACCGCACCCGTCAGATCGCGATGGACGGTTCGCAGAAGTTGCCGCAGCGGCTTCTCGCCACGATCGCGGCCCGGCTCGATGCGGGCAAATCCGCCGACGTCCTCGCGCTCGCGGTCGCCGCGTGGATGCGCTGGCAAGAGGGGCGGGACGATGCGGGCAATGCATTCCTCGTCGACGATCCGCTTGCGGCGCGCACCGCCAGTCCGGCGGCCCTGTCTACGGCGGACGCGGTGGCGGGCCTGCTCGCGATCGACGCCATCTTCCCGCCCGCCCTCGCCGCGCATGCGGGCTTCCGCGAGACATTGAGGGCCGCGCTTGCATCGCTGCGCGAAAAGGGCGCGCGGGCCGTGATCGAGGACCGGTTCGGATGACGATCACGCGGCGCGGAGTGATGGCAGGGGGCGCCGCGCTGGCCCTGGCGGGACGTTTGCAGGCCGCGCCGCCCAACAGTCTGGATGCGATCGCGCTCGCGAAAGGGCGCCGTTTCGGGACCGCGATCGGCATGGGGCAGTTCCCGGACCCGCGCTATCGGGCGCTGGTCGAGGCCGAATGCGGCGTGATCGTGCCCGAAAACGAGCTCAAGATGCACGCCCTCCACCCTGCAGGGCCGGACAGTTTCGATTTCTCGCGTGCCGACACGCTGGTCGATTATGCGACCCAGCATGGGCTTCTGGTGCGCGGCCACAACCTGATCTGGCATCATCCGCAGTGGATGCCGAAATGGTCCGAGACTTATGATTACGGCCCGAAACCGGCCGAAAAGGTCGCCCAGATCCTCACCAATCATGTCGAAACGGTCTGCAAACGCTACGCCGACCGCATCTTTACGTGGGATGTCGTCAACGAAGCGGTCGACAATCGCACCGGCGTGATGCGCGAAACCGCCTTTTCAAAGGCGATGGGCAGTCCCGAAGCCGTGCTCGATCTCGCCTTCCGCACCGCAAGCGCCGCCGTTCCGAAGTGCGAGCTGGTCTATAACGACTATATGAGCTGGGACAGCGAGCTGCATTGCGGCGGCGTGCTCCACTTGCTCGAAGGCTTCCGCAAGCGCGACGTGCCGGTCGATACGCTCGGACTGCAAAGCCATCTGAGCGCCCGGCCAGGGATGGAGCGCGGTGGTTTCGGCCCGGCGCAGGAGCGCGCCTGGCGCGGCTTCCTCGATGCGGTGACGGGCATGGGCTACAAGCTCCAGATCACCGAATATGATGTCAGCGATGCCGCCATTCCGGGCGATGCCGACGCGCGCGACAGCGCGGTTGCGGACCTTACGCGCGCCTATCTCGACTGCACCTTGTCCTATCGCCAGGTCAGCGTCGTCATGGTGTGGGGAATGAGCGACCGTTATTCCTGGTTGCAGCGGAACAAGGCGAAACGCGAGGACGGCCTGCCCTTGCGCTGCTGCCCCTATGACGCCGATTTCAAACCGCACCCGATGCGCGCGGCGATCGCGGCGTCGCTTGAGGGCGCCAGATCGCGAACATGAGCTTCAGCCTGCCCGGACGCGGCAGGACAATGATAAAAGTATGGAGGGAAGGCATGAAGGGATGGGCGCTGTTGGGCGCGTTCGCGCTGGCTCACGCCGGTTGGGCGGCCCCGCCGGAGCATTGGGTGGCAAGCTGGGGCGCGGCGCAGCAGGTCCCCGAGCCCCACAACCTGTTGCCCGAAGCGGACATGCGGGACGCGACCTTGCGCCAGGTCGTGCATCTCTCCGCCGGCGGCAAAAGGCTGCGCGTGCGTTTCTCCAATGCGTTCGGCACGCAGGCGCTGACGATCGACGCCGCGCATGTCGCGCGTTCGGCCGACAAGGCCACGGCCAGGACGATGCCCGGCACCGACCGCGCTTTGACGTTTGACGGGCGGACCAGCATCTCAATCCCGCCGGGCGCCGATTACCTCTCGGATCCGGTGAGCCTGGATGCGCCCGCGCTCACCAACCTCACCATTTCGATCCACCTGCCGCAGGCGCCGGTGGGCGAGACGGGGCATCCCGGGTCGCGCGCGACATCCTATTATGTCCATGGCGATCACACCGCCGACGCCGATCTGCCCGGCGCCGGCCATGTCGATCATTGGTACCAGCTCACCGGGGTCGAGGTGGCGGCGCCGCCGTCCGCGTCGACCGTCGTCGCCTTCGGGGATTCGATCACCGACGGGCATGGCGCCACCACCAATGGCGACGACCGCTGGCCCGACGTGCTCGCCGCGGGGCTGCAGGCAAAGGCGGCGACGAAGACGATAAGCGTGGTCAATGTCGGCATCGGCGGCAATCATCTGCTCACCGACGGGCTCGGCCCCAATGCGCTCGCGCGGCTCGACCGCGACGTGTTCGCGCGGCCCGGCGCGAAGGTCATGCTGATCCTGGAGGCGATCAACGATCTCGGCAAATTGAGCCGCGAAGAGGTGCGCACGCCCGAAATGCACAAGACGCTCGTCGCCGACCTGATCGCCGCCTACCGCCAGATGATCCTGCGCGCGCATGGCCAGGGCGTGAAGGTGATCGGTTGCACCATCACCCCTTATGTCGGCTCGGACTATTATCATCCCGATGCGGCCAGCGAGGCGGATCGCGTGGCGATCAATACGTGGATGCGCACCAGCGGCATGTTCGACATGGTGGTCGATTTCGACAAGGCGATCCGCGATCCCGATCACCCCGAACGGATGCTGCCGCTCTATGACAGCGGCGATCATCTTCACCCGTCGGCCGCGGGCTACAAGGTCATGGGCGGCATGATTCCTCTGGAGGCGCTTCGCTGATGCGTATCATGATACTCGCCGCTCTCGGTTTCGCATCGGCGCTGGCCATGCCGGCGGCCGCGCGCGACATCGCGATCACCTTCGACGATCTGCCCGTGCACTCCGCCTTGCCGCCGGGAGTGACCCGGCTACAGGTCGCGCAGGACGTGATCGCCGCGCTGAAGGCGGCGGGCGCGCCGCAGGTCTATGGCTTCATCAACGGGGCTGCGATCGAGCAGGAGCCCGGCAGCGGCGCGGTGCTCAAGGCGTGGCGCGATGCCGGCTTCCCGCTCGCCAATCATGGCTGGGCGCATCGCGGCCTCAGCCAGATCGACGAGGCCACGTTCGAAAGCGAGCTGACCAGGAACGAGCCGATCCTGAAGGAGCTTGCGGGCGGGACGGACTGGTATTGGCTCCGCTTCCCCTTTCTCGACGAGGCCGCGAAGGATCCCGCCCGGCGCGCGGCCTCACGCGCGTGGCTCGCCGCGCATGGCTACAGGATCGCCGCGGTGACCGCGAGCTTCGGCGACTATGCCTTTAACGAGCCCTATGCCCGCTGCGTCGCCAAGGGCGACAAGGCCGCCATCGCCGAGCTGGAACAGGGCTATCTCGATGTCGCGCTCGAAAGCATCCGCCTGTCCGAACAGGTGGAGAAAGCGCAATTCGGCCGCACCCCGCCCGATATATTGCTGATGCATATCGGCGCCTTCGATGCGCACATGCTTCCGCGCCTGCTCGCGCTCTACAAGGCGAACGGCTTCCGTTTCGTCACGCTGGATCAGGCCGCGAAGGATCCCTCCAATATCGGTCTGGTCGACCCCAGCCTGCCGCCGGTACCGGCCCGCACGCTCGGCGATCCGAAGATCGACGGCCTGATGGCGCACATCGGCACGCTCTGCCGCTAGGCCGCTCAGCCGCACGCTCCCGGCCCCTTGCCGGTGGCGCCGTGGAACTCGATCAGCAGGCCGAGATCGTCGAGCGTGGGCGCAAGGAAGGACTGGCCCTCCAGGCCCGCATACAGGGTGAGCTTGCGCTCGTACCCGCGCTCGACCCAACGTTGCGCGCGGCCGAGGTCGGCGGCGGCGAAGCTCACCCCCAATATGCGCGGCCCCGTCTTCGCCAGCGTGTCGGCGGCAAGGCCCGGTCCGTCCGGCCGCAGCGTCAGCAGGCCGGTCGGCCCCACCGGCACGCAATAGCCCGATGCGCCCAGCGCGGGCAGACGGACCGGCTTCGCCCCGCCATAGCCCATCCGCTCCAGCTGCACGCGGTCGGCCTCGGGGTCGCTCGACACTAGCCAGATCGCGGAGAGCGCGCGCACGCTATTGGGGTGCTCGCGTGTCACCCGATGATCGGCGGCGTTGGTCGGATCGGCCTGATCGGGCGCGTAATCGGCCTTGTAGTCGATGAAGAAGCTGCTGCTGGTCAGCGGCTGGCGATCGAAGGCGAACAGGTGCCAGCCGGGATTGGCGCTGCTCGGGCCCGCGAACATCGGCGTCACCCCGTAGCCCAAGGCCTGAAGCGAGCTGCGGATCGCATCGATGCCGGGCGACCGGAAGCCGAATGAGCGCGCGCCGGGCTGTTCCTTCAGCTTTTCGCGGTCGTCCTTCTCGCCCGGATCATAATCGGGATTGGGACGGGTAACGCCCAGCAGCTCGACGAAACTGGTGTCGGAAAAGCGGATATAGCGATTGGCGACCCCGGCCGTGTCGTGCCCGGGGCGCACCTGAAAGCCCAGTTTCACGGCCATGATCGACGTCGCCTCGTCGATCGTGCGCCCCCACAGCAAAATATGGTCGAGCCGGGTTGGCGGGGCGGACGCGGCGAGCGAGGGCGCGGCGGTGGCGGAAAGCGCGAAGGCAAAAGTCACCAGCGAAACAAGAGACCGCACGTCATTCTCTCCCAGGCTTAAGGCCGTGGGATTTTAGGGGTTCGGAACGGGGGTTCAATGATCGTTGCCTCCGAATGAGACGAGTCGAGCGCAGGGTTGACGCTCGAAGGATCAGCCGGTGGTGGGAACGATATTATCCTCCGGATGGCGGTCGATCAGGATGTCATAAGGGTCCATTCCCGCGAAGGCGGGCTTTGCGGGAGTGACGAACCGGATCTGCTGCTCCCCGCTGTGGATCGGCACCGATCGCCGCCCCAGCATGTCCTTCGCATCGAACGCACCCCAACCGGGCATGGACGCGAACACACCGAAACCGACGGGTTCGGCAAGTGACGCTTCGCGCTCCTTGCCGTCGCCCGTGGCATAATATTTGTGCGCTTCGACGGTCAGTGTCGTCTCGTAGCGGCCGTCAGCCAATTTGCGGACCTGCGCCGCCTTCGTTCTGACGTCGTACAGCGTGATCTTCTCGAACAGGTCGGTGATCAACTGGTTCTCGGCCGGGCTCGCGCCCTTGCGGAACTCGGCGATCAGGTCGAGCGATCGCGGCCAGGGCGCCGGGCGGAACCGGAAACGCGCGAGATAGCGCCGCAGCGCGGCATTGACGCGCTCTTCGCCCAGTACGTCGCGCAGGCGATGCATCACGACGGGGCCCTTCTGATAGGCGACATTGTCCCCGCTCTCGACCCGCGCGAGCGGCACTTCCGCCTTCCGCTCGAAACCGCGCGTGAACAGATATGCGTCCAGCTGCTGTTGGAGATGGCGGCGCGCCTGATCGCGTCCTGCATACTTGCCCATCACCATTTGCGCCGAATCCTGGGCGAGCGTCTCGCCGAGCATCGACGCGCCCTGCATGGCGGCAGGCGTCGCCTGATTCCCCCAATATTGATGCGCCAGCTCGTGCGCGACCACCTGCTGGGTATAGTCGATGCGGCCGGGGTCGGAGAGTTCGGCGATGAATCCGAACCCTTCCGAATAAGGGAAGGTCCCGGCGAATGAGATCGCCGCCGTCACATAAACCGGGAACTCGACCACCCGGATATGGCTGAACTGATAAGGGCCGAAGGTGGACCGGTAGGTATCCAATGCGTGCGCGGATGCTGTCAGCATCCGGTCCACGTTCCGGGCGTGCTGCGCATCGTAATAGACCGCTAGATCGACGCCATTATGGCGCACGTGACGCTCCTGATAATGCGCCGATTGGATCGAGAAATAGTTCTGGATCGGTGCTTCGCTTACGAAGCGCGCTGTGCGGCGTCCGCCCTGGACCGTGTCCGCGACCTTGGCGCCGGGCGCGATCGGGGTCTGATCGGCATCGGTGGTCAGAATGATGTCGGTCTTCACCCAATCGCCATTGAACATGTTGGTCCGCGTTGCCGTAAGATCCTCCAGCTGTGCGGGATGAAGCTCGGCGGACAGGCCATTTCTCCGCCGCGCATCGGGGTCCTGAAGCAGTTCGGCCCGGTCCATGCCGATCGAAGGCACGACATCCATGTTGGGGATCAACGTGCCGTTATCGACAACGCGCGTGTCGTTGTTGGCGTTGCGGAAGCCGATTTGCTGCCGGACGGTCGTGAAGGCGATGCGCGCCGTCGCGCCCGGTGCGAGCGGCCTGGCGAAGCGATAGATACGATATTGAAAACGCGGATAGTCCTTGGCCAGGCTTGCCCCTGAGACGGCGAGCATGGTCCACTTCGTCTCGGCCGAGCGCATGCGAAGGTGGATTTCGGACAAAGGCACCGACTGGCGGTTGACCAGATCGAGCGTGCCGCTCGTCACCAGCTTGCGCTGGTGCGGCCACAGTTCGGCTTTCACCCGCACCATCGTGACGGAGGGCTGCAATACCTTCTCGTAGCGAAGGAACAGCTTTTCATACTCGCTGCTGTAGCGCTCGTCGCCGCGCGCCGTGCGATACACATTCCAGACGTGCGTATTGACGAGGCACCAGGTGCCCAGCGCCGCAAAGGCCAGAGCCGCAATTGCCGCGATCCCACCCGCCGCGCCGTTCAGCCGGCGCGGCAGCCGCCTCAGCCGGATCATCAGGCGCGTCTCGGCGCCCCGCCGCCACAAAGCGTGGCTCAGTACCAGCAGCAGGATCGCGAAGGCCGCCCAATAAGCCCGGAAGCTCCAGGCGCCGATCCAGAATTGCCCCTGTCCGTTCATGTCGGACAGCGGCACCGCTGGCCCCTGTGCATAGGTGTAGAGGTGATCCTCGAGCCCCAGCGCCGACAGCTGCGACCGCGAGACCACGTAGAGCAGCATGATCCCCCAACCGACGAACTTGTGCGGGCTGATCGCCTGGACGAACACCGCCAGGATCGCGATCAGCACATAATCCGCCGCGTTGGGCAGCAGATACCAGAGCAGATATTTGCCGATCTCCAGCTCGGTGTAGCCGTGGAACAACTGGATCCCGACGGAGCCGACCATGCTCACCAGCAAGGTCGAGACCAGCACCAGGCTGACGCCCAGCACCTTGGGGACGACGTAGGCCCAGTCGGGGATCGGGCTCGCACCAACGATTTCGTGGACGTTGCGGTCCTGCTCACGCCAGACCAGCTCGCTGCTATAATAGATTGCGATGATGAGGGGGATGTTCTTGTAATTGTCGTTCAGCAGCTGAACCATCAGCCGCGTGACGGGCAGCGAAGGCGTGCCCCAGGTCGGGTTGAGATCGTGCAGGCCGGCGACGGTGAAGATCAGGCCGATCCCCAGCAGCACCAGATAAGCGGGGCTGCGGAATATCTGGGCCATTTCGAGCCGCGTGCGTGCGCGCAATTGCGCCCAGGCCGTCGCGCCATCGAAGCGCGGCTCGGTGGCCGGGACGCGGATGGCGGCGATGTCGATCGCCTCGGACGGCTGCGCGTCCTTGGCGCGTCGGCGGGCTGAGCGAGGCATGCGCTCGCCGAACCGGAAGCGTGAAAGGGCCCAGGCAAGGGCGGCGGCTCCCACGGCGATCCAGATGATCCGGTTCCATAACAGGACGCCGTAGATCGGCGTGCCCAGCGTATTGAGTTCGTCCGGCGTCCAATATCGGGTGGTCCGGGCGATGGCGGCGCGCCCCAACGGATCGATATAGGCGGCGAGCTCGCCGTGGCCGTTAAGCGAGGCCGCGACGGTGCCGACCCATAACATCAGGAAAGCGACGACGCTGACATAAGCGGCCAGCATCGATCGGGTCATCGTCGCCAGCGAAAAGAACAGGGCCGAGGTCACGAAAATGTCGGGCAGCGCGATGCACAGATACGGCATCAGGTAGGCGGACAGATGGTTCGGCTCGAACCGCGTCGGATCGATCCACGGCATCAGCGTCCCGGCAAACAGGGCGGCCGGAATGATCAGGAAGCCGAGCGCGGCAACGGTGAAGGCACCCGCGTACCGCCCCAACAGATATTGAGCCTTGGTAATCGGCGCGGTGCGCAGGATCGGGCCGAAGCGGGTCTCGTCATCCCGCACGATCGCATTCGCGACGAAGGCGGTGGATACGAACATGTAGATCAGGGACAGCATCAGGTAGAGCTGCGTGACCTTGAAATGCGCGTTCTTGTGGACGCCCGGGCCCTCGCCGATCGAATTGGGCCCGATCGTGACGTAGAAGACGAGCAGGCCGAGGACGGTTAGCGCGATCCACAGGATCGGGTTGCGCAGCTGGTAGCGAAATTCGAACCCCGCGATCCTGAGAAACATGATCCCGCCCCTCAGGCCGCTGCGCGCGGCGACGCGCGCAGCGTCGAGAAATAGACATCCTGCAGGCTGCCGGCCGCCGGCACGAACCCTTCGCCCGGCGGCGCATCCGACGCGACGTGGATGATGGTGCGGCCCGCGAACAGACGGGTGGAAATCACGCGGTGCGCGGCGACATGATCGCCCAGCGCGGCGCGGTCGATCGTCTTTTCCCAGATCCGCCCGCGCAATTGCGCGACCAGCTCCTGCGGCGCGCCCTCCAGCACGATCCGCCCCTCGGCCAGCACCGCCATCCGCGTGCACAGATCGGCGACATCCTCGACGATGTGGGTCGACAGGATCACGACCACCCTGTCGCCGATCTCCGCGAGCAGGTTGAGGAAGCGGCTGCGTTCCTCCGGGTCGAGGCCTGCCGTGGGCTCGTCGACGATGATCAGCCGGGGATTGCCGATCAGCGCCTGCGCGATCCCGAAGCGTTGCTTCATGCCGCCCGAAAAGCCGGTCAGCGCCTTTTTGCGCACGCCCCACAAATTGACCTGATGGAGCAGGGCTTCGACCACCTCCTTGCGTTCGGCATAGTGGGCGATGCCCTTCAGTATCGCCATATGGTCGAGCATCCCGTAGGCCGAGATGCGCGGATAGACGCCGAATTCCTGCGGCAGATAACCGAGCAGCCGGCGCAGCGCCTCGGGGCTCTTGAGAACGTCGATTCCCTCGAAGACGATGCTTCCCGACGTCGGCGACTGCAGGGTCGCGACTGTCCTCATCAGCGTCGACTTGCCCGCGCCGTTCGGTCCGAGGAGGCCGTACATGCCCGCGGGAATCGAAAGCGATACGCCGTCCAGCGCACGCGTGCCGTTGGCGTAGACATGGCTGAGATTCGTGATCGCAAGCTTCATACGCGCCTCCCTTCGGCCGCGCCCGAAAAGGGGCGCGGATATAATATAACGACATATGTAGATTTAAGAGTCAAGCGAGCCCGATCAGGCCCGCCCGAGCGCGCCGATCAGGCGGTCAGACGGGCCGGATAACTCTCTGCTGAAACGCGCTCATGCAGGCGCGATGTGACGACGACGAAGGCCAGCTCGACAATCATCGTTCCGATCACGGGCCCAAGAAACGCGCCGCGAAGCCGCAGCACCGCTACCATGATGACGAGCGTGATCGCGGCCGCCGCGACCAGGGATCCGGCCTGGACGACGCGGTCCCGGTCGCGATCGAGCAGCGCCCAGGCCAGACGCAGATGCGTTGCCCCAAGCAGGAGCCAGAGGACTAACAGGATCGGCACCGCACCCGCCTGTGCGTTGACGAGATAGGGATCGTTCTCGCCGACCAGCGCCAGCACGCCATAAACCCCGCCCGGTCCGCCGGTCATGCCGATCGCACAGGCGAACTGGAGGAAAGCGGCGGGGAGGAGCACGCCGAGTGCCAGCGCATGGTCCACCAGGATCAGCCGCCCCTCGGCATGCCGGGGCATTTCGCGCCAGGCGGCGATCAGGCAGCCCGCGGCAAAGCCCAGCTTCTGGCTCGCTGTGCCGGCCTCGATAAACTCGGCCTGCATGGCCTGGGCCCATTCGCGGCGATTATAGCCAAGGCAGCATGTTGCCAGCGTCATCAACGACCGGGCAACCGCGGCCCTCACGCGAACAGGGCCTTAGGTGGGGCAACCGCCTGCCCGTCCGATATGGTCTGCGCAAACGCTGCGCCCGCCGTGGTCAGCCGATAGACATGCCGGGCGGGCCGGCCGACCTGCGCGGGTTCCCGCCATTCCGCCTCTATCAGGCCCTGGTCTGCCATCCGCATCAGCAGCGGATACAGCGTGCCGGAGAGCAGGCCGGTTTCCTTCATGATGTCGTAGCCATGACACCATTGCCGGCCGCGCGCCGACAGCGCCTGCAACAGCAGCAGCATTTGCTTGGACGGCCGTCGGTTACGGGGCATGCCACATACACAACCTAAGTAGAGTTAAGAGTCAATCTGTCTCTGGTCGGTGCGACCGGCCGGCTTATCGGCTCCGCCCGGCTTATGCCTGTTTCGCGTCGTCCTTGATGAAGTCGGCATGGCGATGCACCAATTTCCATTCGCCGCCTTCGTTGCGAAAGATCTCTGTGGTGCGAAGCTGCATCGGCACCGGCGCGTCCCTGCCCTGCATCCGCGCGTCGGCATGCTGGATGCCGGTCCAGTAGGCGAAATCCCGCCCGGCGCCGGAGGCCAATATTTCGAACCGGCCGGTGCTGCCCTTGGTGAAAGCTTGTCCGCCCTTGCGGTTCGCCGCATCGACCGCCTTCGCGCCGATGACCCGATCCCCGCTCGGCGGGAAGAAGCTGGCCGGGTCGGTCCGCGTGGAGAGCGCGATGACCGGCTCCGGATCGCCATTGATATAGGCCAGTGACGCATCCTCGCGCTGGCGCAGGAATTGGTCGAACGGCACCGCCGCTGCCGTTCCCACGCGCGCCACCCATGCGGCAAAGGCCTGCATGAAGCGGGACAGCATTGCGTCCGCATCCGGCCCGGCGACCTTTCCGTCCGCGTCGACCAGCTTGTCCGCCTCGCGGATATAAGCCTCGGGTTGCTGCATCACAGCCAGATCGAGATAGACGAACGATTGCCGCAGCGCGTGGTTCGCGGCCATCCCGCCGCCCGCATAAGGCGAAACGCTGACCACGGCGGCGGGCTTGCCGGCGAAGGCGTTGCTGCCCGCCGGGCGTGAGCCGATGTCGGTCGCATTCTTGAGTACGCCGGGAACCGAGCGGTTATATTCCGGCGTAACGAACAGCAGCGCGTCGCTGGCCCTCACCGCGTCCCGGAAGCGCACCCAGCTTTGCGGTGGATCGGCGTCGAGATCCTCGTTGTAGAGCGGGAGCGTGCCGATCTCGATCGGTTCGCAGACCCAGTTTTCCGGCGCGCGGTCCATCAGTGCGTTGGCGACTCGCCGCGAATAGGAGCCCGCTCGCAGGCTGCCGACGATCACACCGATCCGCAATTTCTCCGCCATCGAGCCATCCTTTCCTCAGCAAGGGGGAGACGGTCAGGAACGACAGGGGTGGCTTTGGTATCCCACCCCCAGGACGCTTGCGCCTGCGGCGACCAGCTTCCTTGCCTTTGCCGCCCCACTGCGCTAGGGGCGCCTCCGATCGTTCCGACAAGAACGTGAAGACAAGCGAGCACCGGGAGGGTGAGCGCTGAGCTGGCCGACGAGGTTTCGTCCGCCGGCTCGCTTTGCGTTGGTCGGGTTATTTTTGAGGTTTGAACGCATGTTCGACAGTCTGAGCGACCGGCTTGGTGCAGCCTTCGACCGCTTGCGGGGCCGTGGTGCGCTGACCGAAGCCGATGTGCGTGGCGCGATGCGCGAGGTGCGGATCGCCTTGCTCGAGGCCGACGTCGCTTTGCCGGTCGTGCGCCAGTTCGTCGATGCCGCGACCGAAAAGGCGGTTGGCCAGGACGTGCTGCGTTCGGTCACGCCCGGCCAGATGGTCGTCAAGATCGTCCATGACGCGCTGGTCGAGATGCTGGGCGCGGATTCGTCCGAACTCGATCTGGCGGTTGCGCCGCCCGCGGTCGTGATGATGGTCGGCCTGCAGGGCTCGGGCAAGACGACGACCACCGCCAAGATCGCCAAGCGCCTCAAGGAGCGCGGTGCCAAGAAGGTGCTGATGGCGTCCTTGGACGTCAACCGCCCGGCCGCACAGGAGCAGCTCGCGGTGCTCGGCACCCAGGCCGATGTCGCGACCTTGCCGATCGTCGCCGGCCAGACCCCGACCCAGATCGCGCAGCGAGCGCTCCAGTCGGCGAAGCTGCAGGGCTTCGACGTGGTCATGCTCGACACCGCCGGTCGCCTCCATGTCGATCAGGCGCTGATGGACGAGATGAAGGCGGTCGCGGACATTGCGCAGCCGCACGAAATCCTGCTCGTGGTCGATGCGCTGACCGGCCAGGACGCGGTCAATGTCGCGACCAGCTTCTCCGAGCAGGTGCCGCTGACCGGCGTGGTGCTGACCCGCATGGACGGCGATGCGCGCGGCGGCGCTGCGCTCTCAATGCGCGCCGTCACCGGCAAGCCGATCAAGTTCGCCGGCACGGGCGAGAAGCTCGACGGCCTCGAAGGTTTCCATCCCGAGCGTGTCGCCGGCCGCATCCTCGGCATGGGCGACGTGGTCAGCCTGGTCGAACGCGCTGCCGAGACGATCAAGGTCGAGGATGCCGAGAAGCTCGCCAAGCGCATGGCCGAGGGCAAGTTCGACATGAACGACCTGCGCGCCCAGCTCGATCAGATGAAGCGGATGGGCGGCCTGTCGGGCCTCGCCTCGATGCTGCCGGGCGTGAAGCAGGTGAAGCAGGCGATGGCCAACGGCGCCGCTGACGACAAGGTGCTGGTCCGCATGGACGCGATCATCGGATCGATGACGGTCAAGGAACGCGCCAAGCCCGAACTGCTCCAGGCCAAGCGCAAGATCCGCATCGCCAAGGGGTCCGGCACCACGGTGCAGGACGTCAACAAGCTCCTGAAGATGCATCAGGAAATGGCGACCATGATGAAGAAGATGAAGAAGATGGGCGGTCTTTCGAAGATCGCGGCCATGTTCGGAAAGGGCGGGGGCGACCTTGACGCCCTGATGGGCGGCGCAGGGCTTCCGCCCGGCGGCCTGCCCGGAATGCCGGGTTTGCCCGGCGCCGGCGGCGGCCCGCAGGGGCTTCCTCCCGGCTTCCAGAATTTCCTCAAGAAACGCTGACCTACCAAAACAACTGAACTCAAGACCGAAGGAAAAGAAAAATGGCAGTTTCCATCCGCCTTTCGCGCGGCGGCGCCAAGAAGCGCCCTTATTATCGCATCGTGGTCGCGGACTCGCGCGCTCCGCGTGACGGCTCGTTCATCGAGAAGATCGGCACCTACAATCCGCTGCTCGCCAAGGACGATGCCAAGCGCGTCGTGCTCGATACCGAGCGCGCGAAGCATTGGCTGTCGGTCGGCGCGCAGCCGAGCGATCGCGTCGCCCGCTTCTTCGATGCGGCCGGCCTGAAGGAGCGCGCAGCGCGCAACAATCCGAACAAGGCGGTTCCGGGCGAGAAGGCCAAGGAGCGCGCCGAGGAGCGTGCTGCCAAGGCCGCTGAAGCCGCCGAGGCTGCTGCCGCGCCGGCACCCGCCGCGGAAGAGCCCGCGCAGGAAGAGACCGTCGAGGTGATGGCCGAAGCGATCGAGGAAGCGACGCCCGACGTTGCGGTCGAGGACGCGGCTCCTGTCGCTGAAGAAGCTGCTGCCGAGGCTCCGGCCGAGGAAGCTGCCGCTGAGGAGGCTCCGGCCGCCGACGCGATTCCGGCCGACCAGGCTGCCGACGAGGGCGAGTCCGCGCAGGACCCGGCCGAGGGTTCGGACGAAGCGGCTCCGGCCGAAGGCGCCGAGCACGCGTGAAGCCTGACGCGCCCGTCACGCTCGCCGTCGTAACCGGCGCGCATGGCGTGACGGGCGAGGTCCGCCTGAAGCTCTTCACGGATGATCTGTCGGGCTACCGCTCGTTCAACGGCGGCAGCCTGACCTTGAAGAGTCTGCGTAACGGCATCGCGCGCTTCGCCGAGGTGCCGGACCGCAATGCGGCCGAAAGACTGCGGGGCACGTTACTGACCGTGCCCCGTTCGGCCCTCCCGCCTTTGGAAGAGGGCGAATATTATCACGCCGACATCCTGGGCCTCGCCTGCGTCTCAACGACCGGTGAGGCGCTGGGCCATGTCGTCGCGATCGACGATTTCGGCGCGGGCGACGTGATCGAGATCGAGCGCCCCGACAAGAAACGCTTCATGGTGCCGATGCGCGCGCCCGCCGTGCCTGAATGGGACGACGAGCGGCTCGTGGTGGACGAGGCGTTCATTAGCTAATTCTTCCCCCGTTCGCCCTGAGCTTGTCGAAGGGCTGGCTTTCCTCGCACAGCCAAAAAGAAGGACAGGGCTTCGGACAAGCCCAGCCCGAACGGATTTGTTAATTGCAGGGGTCGAGTGTATATACACCCTGTATATACGGAGCCTCCCGATGAGCGAAGAATATCGCGCCAAAGTATTCAAATCGGGCAATTCGGTCGCGTTGCGGCTGCCGAAGGCGCTCGGCCTGAAGGAAGGCGACGAGATGATGATCGTCCGCGAGGACAAGCCCGGCTTCAAGGTCGAGCCTGTCGCCGCGCCGAAGCGCAAGATCGACCTGACGGGGATTTGGGGCGCTTGCCCCGACTTGAAACCGCTCACGCCGGAAGAGCGAATGTTCGAAGAGCGCGAACTGGATTGGGACGGGAAGCTGCTGAAACCCGATGAGTGAAGCGGCTCTGCTCGATAGCAACATCTGCATCTATCTGTTGCGAGGTGAGCCGCTGGCGCTGCGTGAGCGGCTGCTCGCGCAGGAGGTCGGCTCGCTTTTCCTTTCGACAATCAGCTTGGCAGAATTGGCGTTGCGAGATTCACTCGCGACGTTGGCGCCGGTCTTGCGGCTCGTGACGATCGTACCGTTCGATGATTCCGCTGCATTCGTTTATGGGCAACTGCCTTTTCGTCGGAACAGCTTCGATCGTCTGATTGCGGCGCATGCGCTGGCATTGAACTTGACCCTGGTCACCAACAACGAAACCCACTTCGACGTGCCCGGCCTGCGTGTCGAGAACTGGGCCAGAGCATGACCCGCTACGCCATCCTCTCCGACATCCACGGCAACCTGCCCGCGCTGGAGGCGGTGGTGGCCGATGCCGAGGCGCGGGGCTGCGACGTCTTCGTCAATCTCGGCGACACGCTCTCAGGCCCGCTCTGGCCGGTGGAGACCGCCGATTATCTGATGGCGCGCGACTGGCCGACGATCGCGGGCAATCACGAACGGCAGGTCCTGACCCAGCCGATCGATCGGATGAATGACAGCGACCTGTTCACCCGCAAGCGGCTGACGATCGAACAGATGGCCTGGATCGGCAATCAGCCGCCGACGCTCGGGCTGACGCCGGACATCTTCCTCTGCCACGGCATTCCTCGCAGCGACCTGATCCACTTCCTCTATTCGGTCGACATGTCCGGCCTGCACGATGCGAGCGAGGCAGAGATTGCGGAGCGCGCCGGCGACCGGGCCGAGCGGCTGATCCTGTGCGGCCATTCGCACGTCCCGGGCGAGCGGCGTCTGTCCGACGGGCGGCGCGTCGTGAACCCCGGCAGCGTCGGGCTGCAGGCCTTCCACGACGATCATCCCATCCCCTACACCGTCTCGGTCGGCGACCCGCGGGCGCGCTATGCGATCGTGGAGGGCGACGACGTCATCTTCCGCCAGGTCGATTATGACCATAAGAGCGCCGCGATGAAGGCGGAGCGCGAGGGCCGGCCGGATTGGGGAATTGGGCTTCGGCTCGGTAAGATGGAGCCGACCCGATGACGCTTGGGCCTTTGCTGCTGACGCTGTTTGCGGCCTATCTCGCGGTCGTCGCTTATGGCGCGGTTCGCGCGCGGCGGAAATTCACGGGCTCTCCTCTGCGGGTCGTGCAAGCCTGCCTGGTGCTGATCCTGCCGGGCGCGCTCGTGGCGGCCTTGTTCGCGAGTGGTGACGGCGCGGTGGTACGGGAATGGGGCAAATTGTTCGCCGCCATGCCGGTGCTGGGCCTCATCACCCTGATCCTCGCTCACCGCATCGCCGCGCAGGTGAAGGCATGACCTTCGCCGCAACCGTCCTGACGCTCTATCCGGAGATGTTTCCCGGGCCGTTGGGCATCAGCCTGGCCGGCCGCGCGATGAGCGAGGGGAAATGGTCGCTCGACGCGGTCCAGATCCGCGATTTCGCGACCGACAAGCACAAGTCGGTGGACGATACGCCCGCGGGTGGCGGCGCCGGCATGGTGATGCGCGCCGACGTGCTGGCCGCGGCGATCGATGGCTCGGTCAGGCCGGGCATCCCCTTGCTGGCGATGACGCCGCGTGGACGGCCGCTCACCCAGGCGCGCGTGCGCGAACTTGCGGCGGGCCCGGGGGTCGCGATCCTGTGCGGCCGGTTCGAGGGCATAGACGAGCGGCTGTTCGAGGCGCGCGCCATCGAACCCGTCTCGATCGGCGACTATATCCTCTCGGGCGGGGAGGTCGGCGCGCTCGTCCTGCTCGATGCTTGCGTTCGGCTGCTTCCCGGAGTAATGGGCGCGCCTTCGAGCGGAGATGAGGAAAGCTTCGAAAGCGGCCTCCTCGAATATCCGCATTATACCCGACCGCAAATGTGGGAAGGGCGCACGATCC
>Ga0207705_10000048_pt1 | contig 171848 bp, 163 predicted proteins | sample KBSC13metaG_FD_184314 | JGI IMG/M metagenome (GOLD analysis project Ga0207705, IMG submission 184314) | Corn rhizosphere microbial communities from Kellogg Biological Station, Michigan, USA - KBS C1-3 metaG (SPAdes) (version 2) | ecosystem: Host-associated > Plants > Roots > Rhizosphere >... | reverse complement strand
GCTGCATACGCCGGTGGCCATGGAGAAGGGCTTGCGCTTCGCCATCCGCGAAGGCGGACGCACCGTCGGCGCTGGAACCATCTCCGAGATCATCAAGTAAGGAAGAGCTTTTCAGTATTTGGTTTTACGGTTTGCAGTTCAAGAGTAACGAGGGCTGCCGGTTCATGTAGAAGTTCATGGCCGGCAGCTACTCCAAACGATCTTTGAGTAACGGAAGAGAGAAGAACAATGGCTGGACAGAGAATCAGAATTCGGTTGAAGGCGTATGACTACCGCGTGCTTGACACCTCCACCGGAGAGATCGTCGAGACGGCCAAGCGCACTGGCGCTCAGGTTGCGGGCCCCATTCCGCTGCCAACCATGAAGAACAAGTATTGCGTTCTGCGTTCGCCCCACGTCGATAAGAAGTCGCGCGAGGCCTTCGAGATTCGTACTCACAAGCGGCTCATCGACATTCTCGAGCCGACCCAGCAGACGGTCGATGCGCTGATGAAGCTCGATCTTCCCGCCGGTGTCGACGTAGAGATCAAGACCGTTCAGAAGTAAAGAAAAGCTTTTCAGAAAAGCTTTTGGTTGATTTGTATTACGAACCCGGCAGTGCCTGGGTGACCCGGGCATGATGAGGAAAGGAAACTCAAATGTCAGTAACAGGAATTCTCGGAAAAAAAGTCGGCATGACGCAGATCTTTGATGAGCGCGGAGACGTTCATCCGGTGACAGTGCTCAAGGCTGGCCCCTGCGTTATTACCCAGCTCAAGACGCTTGCGAAGGACGGCTATGATGCCGCGCAGATCGGCTATGTCGATTTCGTCAAGGCTTCCAAGGTGAACAAGGCCATGACCGGTCACTTTGCCAAGTCGGATGTTCCTCCCGTCCGCGAGATCAGGGAAGTTGCTCTCGAAGCGGTCAAGACTGCTGAAGGCGAAGAGGCGGTTACCGCCAAGGCCGGTGATCGTATTCTGGTCGATATCTTCAACGACGAGCGGTTTGTCGATGTGATCGGTACGTCCAAGGGACGTGGTTTTGCGGGCGTCATTCGCCGCCACGGTTTCGGCGGCGGTCCCAAGTCGCACGGCCACATGTTCCAGGTTCAGGGTTCGATTGGTGCATCCTCGTTCCCCTCGCGCGTCTTCCCCGGCCAGCGTATGCCTGGCCACATGGGACACGCGCAAATCACAGTTCGCAACCTCCGCATTCGCGGTATCGATCTTGAAGACAACCTTCTGTTAGTTGAAGGTGCAGTACCTGGGCCACGTGATGGTTACGTGCTTATCTCCAAGGCTAAGGCTCCGCCGCGCGAGCGTCGTGGTTTTGCGGGCGCCGCAACGAAGGACGCTCTCAAGGCTTCCAAGAAGGCTGCACCGAAGAAGAAGTAAAGAAGATAAGCAGAGCGCCCTGGATTTGATAAGGCGCTTTCTAAATAAAGTTTTGGCCCACCGCATCGATGGTGGGCACGAAGAGAGAAGAAGATGGCAAACATCAACGTAGTAAATCTCGGCGGAGCCAAAGTCGGTGAGTTTGAACTCGCCGATGAGGTCTTCGCAGGCGAGATCAACGACGCGCTCCTCTGGGAGTCGGTCAAGCACTATCGTGCTGCGCTCCGTCAGGGAACCGCTGCGACCAAGAACCGTAAGCTCGTCTCGGGCGCCGGTAAGAAGCTTTGGAAGCAGAAGGGAACTGGCCGCGCTCGCGTCGGCTCGATCCGCACTCCGCTCTGGCGTGGTGGCGGCACGGTTCATGGACCTCAGCCCCGCAGCTACGAGTATGCCTTCCCGCAGAAGAAGCTGATGGGTGCGCTCCGCTCGGCCATCGCTGCCAAGATCGCAGACGGCAAGTTCACTGTCGTCGATTCATTTGAAGTCGCCGAAGCCAAGACCAAGCTCTTCCGCGCAGCAATTACCAAGCTTGATGCCGGCAAGACGACTCTTTTGGTTGAGAGCAGCCGCAAGCTCGACGAGAAGCTCTATCTCGGTTCGCGCAACCTCGAAGGCGTTGAGCTTGTGCTCAGCTCTGAGGTTCACCCCTACGACCTGCTCCGCTACGAGCACGCCATCTTCTCAAAGGATGCCATCGAGGCCTTGCAGGAGACGCTCAAGAAGTTTGTATCGAAACGCAGTAAGACAACTGCGGAGCGCAGCAAAGCCGCTGCCCAGAAGGAGGTTGCGTAATGCCAACCCTCTATACCGTGATTCGCCGCCCTCTCATTACTGAGAAGGGAATGGGCGTCAAAGAGACCGAAAACACGCTCGTCTTCGAGGTTGCCGTGAAGGCCACCAAGACCGAAGTCAAGCAGGCTGTCGAGACCCTCTTCAAAGTGAAGGTCTCCGGAGTCCGTACCGCAACTGTCGAAGGCAAGGAGCGCCGCCGCGGCAAGTTCTCCGGCTATCGCCCCGATTGGAAGAAAGCTTACGTTCGCCTCAAAGAGGGCGAGAAGATGCCGGACTACATCAACAGCCTTTAACGCGACCGGTAAGCAAGCAGCCGCCACACGCAACAGATTTTTAGGAACCGAAGCGCCACTGGGAAATTCAGAAGCGCCGCAGGCAAGGGAATAAAGACGATGCCGATCAAATCATTTCGACCGATTACCCCATCACTCCGCTTCGCGACGAAGCTGGTCAACGACGACCTGACGACGGACAAGCCGCATAAGCCGCTGCTCGCCGTCAAACAGCGTACCGGCGGACGCAACAACGCTGGCGGCCTCACCATGCGTCATCACGGCGGCGGCCATAAGCAGAAGCTCCGCATTGTGGACTTCAAGCGTGAGAAGTACGGCATTCCGGGCACGGTCGCTACTATCGAGTACGATCCGAACCGCAGCTCGCGTATCGCTCTTATCAGCTATGCCGACGGCGAGAAGCGCTACATCATTCAGCCTATCGGGTTGAAGGTTGGCCAGTCGATCATGAGTGGCCCCGAGGCCGACATTCTGGTCGGCAACGCTCTGCCGCTCAAGAACATTCCGATCGGTACGATCGTGCACAATATTGAGCTTCGTCCTGGTAAGGGCGCGCAGATGGCACGTTCGGCTGGCGCTCAGGTCAACCTGATCGCGAAGGAAGGCGACTACGCTCTTCTGAAGCTGCCCTCCGGCGAGACCCGCAAGGTGCTCGTCGAGTGCATGGCGACCATCGGCCAGGTTGGCAACACCGATCACGAGAACGTCACTATCGGCAAGGCCGGACGCAACCGCTGGAAGGGAATCCGTCCTGCGAACCGCGGTGTTTCGATGAATCCGGTCGATCACCCGCACGGTGGTGGTGAAGGTAAGACATCGGGCGGGCGTCACCCGGTCACTCCGTGGGGCCAGCCGACACGCGGATACAAGACCCGCAACAATAAGCGGACAGACGTATTTATCGTCAACCGCCGCACCAAGTAGTTCTCTCGCAGTAAAGGCAACACCAAGTCTCGCACGTAAGAGATTCGTCATATCCAGTATCGCTACAAAAAATCGGAGCTTAGCAAATGTCACGTTCAGCCAAAAAGGGTCCCTTCATCGACGATCATCTGATGAACAAGATCAACGTCATGAACCAGACCAACGACAAGAAGGTCCTCCGCACATGGTCCCGCCGGTCCACGATCCACCCGGACTTCGTCGGTCACACCATTGCAGTGCACAACGGCCGCAAGTTCATTCCGGTCTACGTGACGGAGAATATGGTCGGCCACAAGCTCGGCGAGTTTTCGGCAACCCGTACCTTCAAGGGCCACTCCGGGCGCGCCACTGAGTCCTCCGCAAAGCCCAAATAAGAAAATCGGGCAGAGTTTTCGTTTGTCCTTCAAGGAAGAAGATCATGGCTAAGGCAGTAGCAGAGAAAATCCGAGAGTTCCGCGCAGAGGCGAAGTTCCAGCGCACCAGCCCACAGAAGGCGAAGCTCGTTCTCGACCTCATCAAGGGCCTCCGCGTCGAGCAGGCTCTCAATACCGTTCACTTCAGCACCAAGCGTATGGCTCCGGTGGTGGAAAAGGTTCTGCGGTCGGCGATCCAGAACGCCAACTACGTCTCGCAGGAACAGGGGCTCGACGTAGACGTCGATAACCTGTACGTCAAGACCGCGGTTGCGAACGAAGGTCCGCGCATGAAGCGTATTCGGCCTGCCCCAATGGGCCGTGCCTTCCGCTACCAGCGCAGGCTCGCACACATCATCGTCACCGTCGCTGAGAAGAAGTCGGCAACTGCGGTATCCGCAACCGATGCTTCCGAGGCCCCGACGGCGAAGAAGAAGACCACGAAAAAGGCAGCCACCAAGACTGCGGCGAAGAAGCCCGCAGCCAAGAAGGCAGCCGCCAAGAAGCCCGCAGCTAAAAAGGCCGCAAAGTAAGCAGTTTCTTGTAAACTTAGAGTTTTGGTTCACCGCCCGCCGGCTCAACCGGCAGAGGGCACGGAGTAAGGGAAGCTATGGGACAGAAGGTCCATCCGTATGGGTTTCGCCTCGGCGTCAACAAGCCGTGGAAGTCGCGCTGGTTCGTCGAGCGCGGCTATGACAAGCTGCTGGTCGAAGACGTCAAGCTGAAGGCTGAGCTGCGCGAGAAGCTGAAGGCCGCAGGCGTCAGCTCCGTTGAAGTGGAGCGTCCGGGCAACAAGCTGCGTCTCATTATTCGCACAGCGCGTCCGGGCATCATCATCGGCCGCAAGGGTGCCGAGATCGACAAGCTCAAGGCCGACATCCAGAAGCGCACCAGCCGCGAGGTCTTCATCGATATCCTCGAGGTCAACAAGCCGGAGCTCGATGCTCAGCTCGTTGCCGAGAATATCGCTCTTCAGCTCGAGAAGCGCGTCAGTTTCCGCCGTGCGATGCGCAAGAGCGTGGACTCTGCCCTCCGCTTCGGTTGCAAGGGAATCAAGGTTCGCGTCTCCGGCCGTCTCAACGGCAACGAGATTGCGCGTTCGGAGTGGTATCTCCAGGGCCGTCTGCCGCTGCATACGCTGCGCGCCGACATCGACTACGGTTTCGCCGAGGCGCACACCACCTACGGCATCATCGGCGTCAAGACCTGGGTCTATCGCGGCGATATCTACGAGCAGAAGAAGCGTCGCGACCAAGTCGTCACAACCGGCGCATTCGCGTCGTAAGGTTTCAGGCAGGCACGGTTCGCCGCTGCTTGCCGCAGAGTAAAACGCGACGGGGCCTGAGCCCCCGAGGGTAAGAGGGTTTTTATATGTTGATGCCAAAGAAGGTCAAGTTTCGCAAGCAGCAGCGCGGCCGCATGTGTGGCAAGGCGTGGCGCGGCTCCGATCTCTCGTTCGGCGATTACGGCCTGAAGGTGATGGAGTGCGGTTACATTACCGACCGCCAGATCGAAGCCAGCCGTATCGCAATGACGCGCTTCATCAAGCGCGGCGGCAAGGTCTGGCTCCGTCTGTTTCCGGACAAGCCGATTACCAAGAAGCCAGCCGAAACCCGTATGGGTAAAGGTAAGGGAGCACCGGACCACTGGGTCTGCGTGGTTCGCCCGGGCCGGATCCTGTTCGAGATGGAAGGCGTCAGTCCGGAGCTCGCCAAAGAGGCCATGCGTCTCGCGGCCCACAAGCTTCCGCTCAAGACCAGCTTCGTTCAGCGTCACGACGTCAAGGCGACGGTTGCGGCGAAGTAAGTTTTAGTAGTCAAGGAAAAAGACAATGGATTTCGAAAAGATCAGTAATCTCAGTGATGACGAGCTCAAAACTCAGGCGGCGCAGGCCGGCGAGCAGCTCTTCCGCATCCGCTTTCAGAAGACCCTCGGCAACACCGAGGGCCTCAAGAAGCTGAAGACGCTCAAGCTTGACATAGCCCGCATCAAGACCGTCGAACGTCAGCGCACCCTCGCTGCGGAGAAGGCAGCCGCTCCGGTTCGCGTTAATGCCGCACCGGCCAAGAGCACACGCACCGCCCGCAAGAAAGCGAAGAAGGACTAATTCATGGCAGACACAACCAACACCACCGTAGCCTCTACTTCCGCAGAAGCCCAGACCTCACGCCGCAACGAGAAGGTCGGTCTCGTCGTCTCGACCAAGATGCAGAAGACCATCGTCGTTGAGATCGAGATGCGCAAGGCCCACCCGAAGTACAAGCGCGTCATGAAGTCGAACAAGAAGTTCTACGCGCACGACGAGCAGAACTCTGCCCGCGTCGGCGATGTGGTTCGCATCCGCGAAGCCCGGCCTTTGTCGAAGCTGAAGCGCTGGTCGCTCGAAGAGATCGTCCGCCGCTCCTCGCTCTCGCAGCTTGCCGAAGAGAAGAAGACCGCGGTCGCTGCCGAAGCGAAGTAGTCACCATGGGGCTTTTTGCCCCATGAAAAGAGATCAGCCATAAGGGGGCATAGCCCCCAGGCCGTTTCACCAGGAGAAGAACGATGTCAGTACAAATGAGAACAATGCTTGACGTGGCCGATAACTCCGGCGCACGCAAGTTGCAGGTGATCCTGCCCCTCGGTGGCGGTCTCGGCAAGAAGGCCGGCCTCGGCGACGTCGTCACCGCCGCCGTCAAAGAAGCCTCTCCCGATGGCACCGTAAAAAAGGGTAAAGTAGTCAAGGCAGTCATCGTCCGCACCCGCAAGGAGTATCGCCGCCGGGACGGAACGTATATTCGCTTCGACCAGAACGCCGCCGTGGTCATCAATGACGCCAACGAGCCGGTCGGCACCCGCGTCTTCGGTCCCGTGGCCCGCGAGCTTCGCGAGAAGAAGTTTCTCAAGATCGTCTCGCTCGCCCCTGAGGTTATCTAGTTTCAACGCCCGGCTTCTGGCTGGGCGGCAGCACGTCCAAGATTTTGTATACAAGCAAACAGCCAAGGCTGTATGCCAGGAGCTAAGTTTTATGGCAGGCATCAAGATCAAGCGTAACGACACCGTCGAAGTGATCGCCGGTAAAGACAAGGGCAAGCGCGGCAAAGTGATCCGCGTCATCGCCGACCGGGACCGCATCCTCGTCGAGCGCGTCATGATGATTAAGAAACACCTCAAGCCCAACCCGCAGCGGAACATTCAGGGCGGCATCGCCGAGCAGGAGTCGCCGATCCACGTCTCGAACGTGATGCTGGTCGACGGCGAAGGCAACAAGACCCGCGTCGGCACCCGCATCGAGGGCGACAAAAAAGTTCGCTTCTCGAAGGTAAGCGGCAACAACATCCCCGAGAAGAAGAAGTAATTTTTATCCATTAACCCTGATTCAACGGTTCACCCCACGCATCGGTAGACGGAAGGCATTCCACCCCGGCAACCGTGGAGAAAGCGAAGAGCAATCATGGCATCACGATTCAGAGAGAAGTACGAGACAGAGATCAAGCAGGCCATTGCCAAGGAATTGAATATCACTAACCCCATGGCAATTCCCAAGCTGGAGAAGATTGTCATCAACATGGGTCTCGGCGAAGCCACCCAAAACGTCAAGATCATGGACCCGTTGATCGCAGACCTCGCCTCCATCGCCGGCCAGAAGCCGGTGACGACCAGGGCCAAGAAGTCCATCGCTGCCTTTAAGCTGCGCGAGGGCATGCCCATCGGCGCTATGGTGACTCTGCGCGGCGACAATATGTATGAGTTCCTCGACCGCCTGGTTTCGATCGCTCTTCCCCGCGTCCGCGACTTTCGCGGCGTCTCCACGAAGAGCTTCGACGGCCGTGGAAATTACACCCTTGGTCTGCGCGATCAGCTCATCTTCGCCGAAATCGATTATGCGAAGGTCGATAAACTCAAAGGGATGAACGTGACGATTGTCACAACGGCGGCGGACGACAACGGTGCCCGCGCTCTGCTCAAGGGTTTCGGAATGCCCTTCCGCGTCGGAGCATAGTCGGAAAGTACCCAGGCCGATTGGCCTTCAACAAGTTTGTAGCAAGGATAAAGAGCAAAAATATGGCAACCACCGCAAAGCGCGTCAAAGACGCAAAGAAGCCGAAGTTCAAGTCCCGCCAGCACAATCGCTGCCAACTCTGCGGCCGCCCGCGCGCGTTTCTGCGCAAGTTCGGTGTCTGCCGTCTCTGCTTCCGCAACCTTGCGCTCAAGGGAGAAATTCCAGGCGTCGTCAAGTCAAGCTGGTAGAATAAATCTGTCTACTCGCGTTCGGCCTCGTGCCGCACGTGTCTTCCAGAGACCTCATTCAAGCCAAGGCTTAGGATGCAGAAGTCTGGAAGTTTACCGCAACAAACATCCCCGCTGGTTCTCGTGAGAGACACTCGTGAGCGAACGGGGGATGAAGGAGAATGAATGAACCTCACCGATCCAGTAGCAGACTTTCTGACCCGCATCCGCAACTCCATCCGTGCGCGCCACCAGAAGCTTGACGTTCCTGCCTCGAAGCTCAAGGCCGAGATTGCCCGTATTCTCAAGGAAGAGGGCTACATCGCGAACTACAAGCCCACGGAAGAGAACGGCCAGAAAGTCATCCGTGTTTATCTCAAGTACGGCCCGAACAATGAAGCCGTCATCCGCGATCTGCAGCGCGTCTCCCGTCCCGGTTGCCGTGTATATCTTGGCCGCGACGAGATTCGCCGCGTCCAGGGTGGGCTCGGTATCTCCATCATGACTACCCCCAAGGGTGTCATGACCGGCCGTCAGGCACGCCGCGAAGGCGTTGGCGGCGAGATCCTCTGCGAAGTCTGGTAAAGCAAAATAAACCAGACCTTTTGTTTTTGTATTTGAGTTTCAAGCTCGCAGGCTGCAGTGGAACAGGCGTCAAGTCTGCGACTCGCAAGCCACAAGAAGGAATTGAATCATGTCACGTATTGGCAAAAAGCCGATCCCCATGCCCGCCGGTGTCAAGTACACCGTCAACGGCAACACCGTTCTCGTCGAAGGCCCCAAGGGCAAAGTTACTGCTATGCTTCCCGGCGGAATCACGCTTGTCCAGAAAGACGGAGCTCTCGTCGCTGAGCGTCAGACCGACAAGCAGGCAGCCTTTCACGGTTTGGCCCGCGCACTGGTCTTCAACGCAGTCACTGGCGTCACCACCGGCTGGACCAAGGAACTTGATGTCGTCGGCATCGGTTATCGTGTAGAACTCAAGGGCAAGAACATGGTCGTCTTTACTCTTGGCTACTCGCACCCGATTGAGTTTCCTCTACCTTCCGGCATCGATGTCACCATCGACCCGAAGCAGACCCACGTCACGATCTCTGGCATCGACCGCCAGAAGGTCGGCCAGGTTGCTGCCGATATGCGTGCACTCCGCAAGCCCGATCCTTATAAGAACAAGGGCGTCCGCTATACCGGCGAGAAGCTGAAGAAGAAGGTCGGCAAGACCGGAGCGAAGTAAACTTTCGCGGGGCAGAGATTGAATCTTGTTCTTCTGATCTCTGTCCCGCACAACGTAAAAGACCGAACGTCGTCAGCACTCTGGCGACGCCACTAGGAAGGAACGCGAACTATGATTAATCCCCGTCCACGCAACGTCATCCGCCAGCGCGTCCACACGCGTATCCGCGAGAAGATGTCCGGAACCGCCGAGCGCCCGCGCCTCAACGTCTATCGCTCGCTCAACCACATCTATACGCAGCTCATCGACGATCTCAACGGCGTCACCATTGCGTCGGCCTCCTCGATGGGTAAAAAGGGCGAAGAGAAGAACTACGGCGGCAACATCGCCGCTGCTGCCGAAGTGGGCAAGCTCATCGCCCAGCGCGCGCAGGAGAAGGGCATCAAGAAGATTGTGTTCGACCGTGGCGGTTACCTGTACCACGGCCGCGTCAAGGCCCTTGCCGATGCCGCTCGCGAAGCTGGACTCGATTTCTAAGGTTTATACGGCGCCCCATGTGGCAGCCAGAAAGCTGGATTAAGACATTATGGCAATGAAGAAAAAAATCGACGCGAACCGGCTCAACCTGAAGGATGAAGTCGTTTCCATCAATCGCGTCACCAAAGTCGTCAAAGGCGGTAAGAACATGTCATTCGCCGCTCTGGTCGTCATCGGTGATCCCGGCGAAGGCGTGGTCGGATACGGTTCGGGCAAGGCCAAGGAAGTTCCCCAGGCCATCCGCAAGGGGATCGAAGCGGCCAAGAAGAACCTGCACAAGGTCAACCTCACCGACACCACCATCCCGCACCAGGTGCTGGGTCACTTTGGCGCCGGTCAGGTCATGCTAAAGCCTGCTGCCGAAGGTACCGGCGTCATCGCCGGCAAGACGGTTCGCGCGGTGATGACTGCTGCTGGCGTGCAGAATGTGCTCACCAAGTCGCTCGGCACCGCCAACCCGCACAACGTTATCAAGGCCACCTTCGATGCTCTCATCCAGCTTCGCAACAAGGCCGAAGTCGCCGCCCTGCGCGGTAAGGCAGTCGAAGAGCTCTAGCTCTTCGCTCAAAAGATTCAGAGGAGCTCTAGTCCAATGGCTGACAACAACGCAACCGCCAAAATCAAGCTGCAGTACTTCCGTTCCAAGATCTGCACTCCAGTCAAGCACAAGCTCGTCATCAAGGGCCTCGGCTTCACCCGCCTCAACCAGATCGTCGAGCGCGAGGACACGCCATCCATCCGTGGCATGGTCGCAAAGGTTCCCCATCTCGTCCGCGTCGTCAGCTAACTGACGGCAACGACAGCAACAGCTTTATGCCCATCGGGCCAATTTTAATGCGAGTCGGCCAGCCAAAGGGCTGTCCGGCGTTAAGCGAGGAAATAATGGCAATCCGCAATCTCTCCAATCTCCGCGCCCCTAAAAAGGCCAACGAAAACAAAAAGCGTGTCGGACGCGGTATGGGTTCCGGCATCGGTAAGACCTCCGGCCGAGGTCACAAGGGCCAGGGTTCGCGCTCCGGTTCGAGCCTGATGCGCGGCTTCGAGGGTGGCCAGATGCCCCTTCACCGCCGTCTGCCCAAGCGCGGCTTTACCAACATCTTCCGCGTCGAGTATCAGGTTCTCGGCCTGGATCGCATCGCCGAGATCAATGCTGCTTCCAATGTGACCGAGTTCACTCTCGACAAGATCGTCGAGCTTGGCCTTCTGCGCAAGAAAAAGGGTCTTATCAAGGTGCTCAATAACGGTGAGCTGAAGACCGCAGTCACAGTTCACGCGCATAAGTTTTCCAAGACCGCACAGGAAGCAATCGAAAAGGCCGGCGGCAAGGCCATCCTCATCGGCTAAGCAGCATTTAGAATGGATGGCAGGTGAAGGCGGATGCCTTTGCCTGCCGGTTCATCCGTAGCAGGTTTCACCCCGAGGTCCACGCTCCGATGTTCGAGAAATTCGCAAACATCTTCCGTATTACCGATCTGCGCACACGCGTTCTCTTTACGCTTGCCATGCTGGCCGTCTATCGCCTTGGATCGCACATCCCCACCCCCGGCATCAACGCCGACATGCTGGCGCAGTACTTCAATCAGAACGCCGGCTCTTCGCTCGGCCTGGTCGACCTCTTCTCCGGCGGCAACCTGCGTAAGCTGACTGTCTTTGCCCTCGGCATCATGCCGTACATCACGGCGTCGATCATCTTCCAACTGCTCACGGTTATCTATGAGCCGCTGGCCAAGCTGCAGAAGGAAGGCGAACTCGGCCGCCGCAAGATTACCCAGTGGACGCGTTATGTCACGATCATGCTCGGCGTGGTCCAGTCTTTCGCGATCGCGTTGACCCTGACCAACACCTCGACCGGCGAGTCAATGGTCACTATCTCCAAAGGCCTGTTCGTTCCCCTTTGCGTGCTCACGCTGACTGCCGGCACCGGTTTCGTCATGTGGCTCGGCGAACAGATTACCGATCGCGGTATCGGCAACGGGATGAGTCTGCTGATCTTCGCGGGTATCGTCGTCGGACTGCCCGCGGGCATCGGCGACCTCTGGCAAAAGGCCAGCGAACGTAGCTGGGGAGCCTTCACTCCCGTTGCCCTTCTGATTCTCATCGTGGGGATGCTGGCTGTTGTGACCTTCATTGTCTATGTGGAAAAGGCAGAGCGGCGCATTCCGGTGCAGTACGCCAAGCGCATCGTCGGACGCAAGATGATGGGCGGCCAATCGACGCATCTTCCGCTGAAGGTCAACTCCGGCGGCGTAATGCCGGTCATCTTCGCCGCCTCGATCCTCTCCGCGCCGCTGCTGTTTTCCGGCGCCAGCATCTTCGGATACTCATTGCACGATTCGCCATTCTTCGGCCCGCTTTTCCGCGCCCTCGGCCCCGGCGAACCCTGGTACGTCATCCTCTACAGCGTCTCCATTATCTTCTTCGCCTACTTCTATATCTCCATCGTCTTCCGTCCGGACGACATTGCGGACAATATGCGCAAGTACGGCGGTTTCATCCCCGGCATCCGGCCCGGTAAGCGCACCGCGGACTTCATCAACGATGTGCTCACCCGCATCACTCTCGTTGGCGGCGTATACCTTGTCATCATCTCGCTCATTCCAATGCTGCTCATCAGCGGTATTCACTTCAACCATCTCTGGCTCATTGGCGGATTTTTCGACAGGATGCCAACCTGGGTAACGAACGGTCTTGGCGTCAGCTTCTACTTTGGCGGTACATCGCTTCTGATCGTTGTCGGTGTGGCGATGGACACTGTTCAGCAGATCGAGGCCCAGCTCGTCATGCGCCACTACGAGGGCTTCTCGCCTCGGAGCGGCCGTATTCGTGGCCGCAAGAGCTGGTAGGGAAGTGCCGACATTGACCAGTGATTCCGCAACTCCTCATCCCTCGGCCCCGGCAGATACCACGTTTCTGCCGGGGCCGGTACTCCTTTTAGGTGCTCCCGGCGTAGGCAAGGGAACCCAGGCGCAGCTGTTGATGGCCGCCTTCGGGATTCCCCAGATCTCCACCGGCGACATTCTTCGCGAGAATATTGCCAAGGGAACCGAGCTGGGCAAGACCGCGAAGAGCTTGATGGACAAGGGGCAGCTCGTTTCGGACCAGATCGTCAACGACATGGTGCAGGCCCGGCTCACCGGCGACGATGTCCATGCCGGTTACATTCTCGATGGCTTTCCCCGGACCCTCGCGCAGGCAACGTGGCTCGATACTCACCTTCCCATCTTCCACGAGACGCCCCCGCTCGTAGCCATCAGTATTCGCGTCGACGAGACTGAGTTGCTTCGCCGCACGACGGGCCGACGCACCTGTTCCATTTGCAAACACATCTACAATATCTACTCGCATCCGCCAGCTAAGCCAGGCATTTGCGATATCGATGGAAGTCCGCTCCAGCATCGCAGTGACGATACAGAAGAGGCCTTTAGCGAACGAATGAAGGCATACCAATCCCTGACGGCTCCCGTGATCGAACACTACCGGTCCACCAACCGCTTCCGCGAAGTAGACGGCCAGGCCCCTGTAGAACAAGTGGCCCAAAGCATCATTGCCGCGCTGAAAGAGCTTCGCACAAACTAATTCGTAAGCCCTATTTCCTAGTCGCTCAATCATGGCCATACTCCTCAAATCGCCCGCAGAGATCGAAAAGATGCGGATCTCCGGCAAGGCCCTTCGCAAGGTCCACGACGCCATCGCGCCCTTCGTCAAGCCGGGCGCCACTACGATGGACCTCGAAAACGTTGCTGTCCGCAAGATCGCCGAACTCGGCGGCATCGCCGCCTTCAAGGGCTACCACGGCTACCCCGCCGCACTCTGCACCTCGGTTAACAACGAGGTCGTCCACGGGATGCCCAACGAGAAGCGAGTCCTCAACGAAGGAGATATTATTTCCATCGACTGTGGAGTCATCATCGACGGCTTTTATTCCGACGCCGCCGTGACCTACCCGGTCGGCAAGGTCACCCCCGAGACCACCAAGCTGCTCGATGTAACCCTCGCTTCGCTCGAAGCCGCTATTCAGAAGTGTCAGATTGGAGGCCGCCTCTTCGACATCTCCGCCGCCGTTCAGGAGATGTGCGAGGCCGCGGGTTTCGGAGTGGTCCGTGACTTTGTCGGCCATGGCATCGGCAAATCCATGCACGAAGACCCCCAGCTCCCCAACTTTGGCACCGCAGGCAAGGGCCCCCGGCTCAAGGCGGGCATGGTTCTCGCCATCGAGCCTATGATCAACGCTGGCAGTCCCGAGGTCCGCGTCTTGAAGGACGGATGGACCGCCGTGACCATCGACGGAAGCTACAGCGCCCACTTCGAGCACACCGTTGCCATCACAAAAGATGGCCCCCGGGTGCTTACCCGTTAGCAAAATACCCCTATTTCGAGGTATGATAAGAGATGCTGCGCGTGTAAGCGCGCAGTCGGGTCAGAATGGCCGTTAACCAACTGAAAAGATTCAATCAGCGGCCTCATAACCGCTGAAGCAATTGCGGAAATCCGGGGCTCAACCCTGGGCTTTCCAAAGGAGATCGTTTGTCGAAGGAAGATGCAATTGAAGTCATGGCAGTCGTTGTAGAGACTCTGCCGAACGCCATGTTCAAGGTCGAGCTTGAAAACAAGCATCAGGCCCTTGCGCACGTCTCCGGACGTATGCGTAAAAACTTCATCCGTATCCTCCCCGGCGACCGTGTCGCGATTGAGCTTAGCCCGTACGATCTCAACCGCGGCCGTATCGTCTACCGCTACAAGTAGACAATCCCTGGCTGTATCCATTTGTTAGGTATGGCTTAGGCTGTGCCGTTCATGCACCACGCCAAGGAGATTTTGGTCTCCGAGGCACGACTTAGAAGGGAATCAAATGAAAGTTCGCGCATCGGTAAAGAAGATTTGTGACAAGTGCAAGGTCATCCACCGCCGCGGCGTCGTTCGTGTTATCTGCGAGAACGCCAAGCACAAGCAGCGCCAGGGATAAAGCAGAAACTTTATCTCTGTTTTTATATCGGCCCCAGCGGGCTAGTTAGCCGAAGTCAAGGCTTGCGTTGAACCCGCCGGACAAACCGAAGACCATTCACCCGCTCCCCGACCAGTTCCCGGAGCCTAACCGAAAAGGAACCCCATGGCACGTATTGCTGGAGTCGATGTCCCTAATAACAAACAGGCGCGCATCGGTCTCACCTATATCTTCGGCATCGGCGACTCTCGCGCGGCGAAGATCCTCGCGAAGGCGGACGTCGATCCCTTCGTCAAGATCGCGACCCTCGATGAGGACCAGTTGAACCGCATCCGTCAGGTCATCGAAGCAGAGGGCCAGATCGAAGGCGACCTTCGCAAGGACGTCTCGCTCAACATCAAGCGCCTCATCGAAATTCAGTCCTACCGTGGCCTCCGCCATCGCCGCAGCCTGCCGGTTCGCGGCCAACGCACCCACACCAACGCTCGCACCCGCAAAGGCCCCCGCAAGGGAACCGTTGCCGGTAAGAAGAAAGCGACGAAATAAATGGCGAAGACACAGAACACCAAGGGCGCAGCCAAGGCTGGCAAGAACAAGAAGTTCAAGAAGCGCGAGCGCAAGAACGTTCCATTTGGCCTCGTGTTTATTCAAGCCACGTTCAACAACACGATCGTCACTATCACCGACCAGGCTGGCAACACGCTCTCCTGGAAATCGTCCGGCTCACTCGGCTTCCGCGGCTCCCGCAAGGGAACCCCGTTTGCCGCGCAGCAGGCCGCCGTCGGCGCTGCCAACGCAGCCCGCGACCACGGTCTCCGCTCGGTCGATGTGCGCGTCTCCGGTCCCGGCTCCGGCCGCGAGTCCGCGATCCGCGCCCTCGCCACCACCGGTATCGAGGTCCGCAGTATCCGCGACGTTACGCCGATGCCGCACAACGGCTGCCGTCCGCCCAAGCGCCGCCGCGTATAAGTACAGGGAATAGGGATCAGGGAACAGGGACTAGTAGGTTTCTAGGCCCTTGTCCCTGGTCCCTCAAGAACAACCGGATCGTGACTGAAGCGCAGCCAGCGTGTAAAGCGATCGACAACCGAACTCAGGAGATAGAAAGAAATGGCACGTTATACAGGACCCGTCTGCCGCCTCTGCCGCCGCGACGGCACCAAGCTCTTCCTCAAGGGAGCCAAGTGCTTCTCAGAAAAATGCCCCGTCGAGAAGCGCAACTTCCCCCCCGGCCAGCACGGCCAGTCCAAGAAGCAGAAGAAGGTTGTCGGCTACGGTCTCCAGCTCCGCGAGAAGCAGAAGGCCAAGCGAATCTACTTCACGCTCGAGACCCAGTTCCGCGCCTACTACCAGAAGGCCTCGAACCGCACCGGCGTCACCGGCGAGCTCCTGCTCCAGCAGCTTGAGACCCGCCTCGACAACGTGGTTTATCGCCTTGGTTTCGCAATGAGCCGCCGTCAGGCTCGTCAGGTCGTCCGCCATGGTCACATTCAGGTCAATGGCCGCAAGGTCAACATCCCGTCCTTCCAGTGCAAAGTTGGAGACGAGATCGCTATCCGTGAAGGTTCCAAGGCCCTTGTCATTCTCGAAGAGTCGAAGAACTTTGCCAGCGGTCAGCACACGGTCCAGTGGCTTGATATCAATCGCGACAATCTCTCCGGCAAGGTCCTCGCTCTGCCGAAGCGCGAAGATGTTAACCTGCCGGTCAACGAGCAGCTCATCGTCGAACTCTACAGCAAGTAACCATTGCTGTTACAAAAGATTGGGTGCCCATGTCCGGATTTTCGGACGTGGGCTCTTCCATAGCAACACCCACAACTTAACCGCAACCGAACACCCGCCGGTCCGCAAAATGCATCGCGGCCAGGACGGATAAAGGAGATCACCCATGCTTTGGAGAGGATTCCAAAAACCCAAGCGTCTTGCCGTCGAGAACGAAACCCTTACCGACAAGTACGGTAAATTCTCGGCCCAGCCATTTGAGCGCGGCTTCGGCACGACCATCGGCAACGCACTTCGCCGGACGCTGCTTTCGTCCATCGAAGGCGCCGCCGTCACCGCCGTCCGCATCGAAGGCGTACTGCACGAGTTCCAGTCCATCACCGGCATCGTCGAAGACGCGACCGATATTATCCTGAACCTGAAGCAGATTCCCTTCAAGCTCAACGGCGAAGGCCCCAAGGCTCTCTACCTCCGCGCCGATCAGGCCGGCGTTGTCACCTCAGGCTCGATCGAGGCCGATGGCGATGTTGAGATTCTCGACAAGAACGTCTACATCTGCACCATCTCCGAAGGCGGCAAGATCGATATGGAGATGCGCCTCAAGCGCGGTCGTGGCTACATCTCTGCCGACAAGAACTTCGACAGCGACCTCGGTCTCGGCTTCATTCCGGTCGACTCCGTCCACTCGCCTGTCCGCAAGGTCAACTACCTCGTCGAGGCCGCCCGTCTCGGCCAGATCACCGACTACGACAAGCTCACGGTCGAGATCTGGACCAACGGTACTGTGCTTCCTGCGGATGCACTCGGCCTCTCCGCCAAGCTGCTCAAAGACCACATGACCATCTTCATCAACTTCGAAGAAGAGCTCGAAGCCGGTCATGACGGTCTGCACGATGGCCCTGCGCTGCAAAACGACAACCTCAACCGTTCTGTCGAAGAGCTCGAGCTTTCCGTCCGCAGCTACAACTGCCTCAAGAACGCCAACATCATCACCATCGGCGAGCTCATCCAGAAGACCGAAGCCGAGATGCTCAAGACCAAGAACTTTGGCCGCAAGTCCCTGAACGAGATCAAGGAAATCCTCGCGCAGATGGGCCTCTCGCTGGGCATGAAGATCGACGAGCACGGCAACCCGCAGCCCGGACCCACCTCCGTGCTGCCCGCAGCCACTCTCGCCGCCAGCTTCGGCAACTTTGACGACGACGATGAGGACGAAGACGAAGATGACGACTTCGAGCTTCCCGCCGAGCCGGAGAACTTCTAACAGCACTATTCACAGCGGAGGGATCACTCACCTGGTCCCTCCTTCTTCAACAGTAGTTCCGACTCACGGCTAAAAGCCCAGTCGAAGGAGATCAAATGCGCCACCGCAATGCAGGATTTAAACTAGGCCGCAATACCAGCCACCGCCGCGCCATGCTACGCAACCTCGTCACCTCCATCATTCTGATGGACCGGGTCGAGACCACCATCACCAAGTGCAAGGCCACCCGCCCTCTCGTCGAGAAGATGATTACACTCGGCAAGCGCGGAGATGTCCATGCCCGCCGTCAGGCTGCTGCCTATCTTATGACTCCCGAGGCTGTCGATCGTCTCTTCGCGGTGGTTGCACCGCGTTACGGAGCCCGCAACGGCGGTTATCTCCGTATCGTTCGCAGCGGACCCCGCAAGGGTGACGCCGCCGAGATGGCGTACATCGAACTTCTCGGCGCCGAGCATGAACTGAACGAGAAGGCGCAGAAGCGCGCCGAGGCCCGCACCAAGAAGCGCGAGGAACTCGCCAAGCAGATGGAAGAGCGCACACCCGGCGAAGCTCCGGACCCCAACGCAGAGCCATAAACATCATCATCGTCAAATTGAAAGGCGCGTCCCACAAGGGGTGCGCTTTTCTTTTGCCTCCTGGTATATCCCGGGCATCCGCTTTCGCTGTCCTGCACATCGATTACAGTAGGAGTCAAGTGACAGCGCTCAAACCCGGCATCATCACGGATCGCCAGTTCATCCTCATCGCTCGCGCGCTTGCAGATCCGCGCCGCTACGAGATTCTCCAGAAGATCGGCAGATGCGATGCCTGCTGCGCCTGCGGGGATATTCGGAGCTGTATCCCCATCAGTCCCGCGACACTCTCTCACCACATGAAGGAGTTGGAGAACGCCGGACTGGTCGACGCCGAACGCGCGGGAAAGTTCGTCAACTATACCCTGCGCCGCGATATCCTTCAGGCTTATCTCGACCGGCTCGCCAAAATTTAGCCGGGTCATTCTTTAGCTGTTATGCGCTTACCACGCGGTTCTTTCCCGCCCGCTTGGCGGCATACAGGGCCCCATCTGCCCTCTCTACCAGTTGAAAGCCGTCGGTCATGGAATCATTCAGTGCCGCCATGCCGATGCTGATCGTCAGCGGCGCATTCTCCCATCGCTCGTTGGCTACCCTTTCCATCACCCGCCGCGCCAGCCCCAGGGCGCTCTCCTGGCCGCTCTCAGGCAGCAGCACGACAAACTCTTCGCCGCCATACCTGGCGGGCAGGTCAGGCAGCCGCACCGTCGTCTGCAGAATCGCTGCCAGACGGCGCAACACCTCGTCCCCCGCAGCATGACCCCAGCGGTCATTTACCATTTTGAAGTCGTCCACATCAAGCAGTAATACCGAGAGATCCCGCTGCCGCCGTCGCGCCATCGAGAACTCCATCACCAGCCGTTCCTCGAACGCGCGGCGATTGCGCAGCCCTGTCAGTTCATCGGTCACTGCCAGTTTGCGCAACCGGTTGTTGGCCTCTTCGAGCTCACGGTGATAGCGCTCGAGCTCCGCCTTATGCGCCGCCTCTTCCGAGACGTCGACGGCCACTCCCGCCAGCAGTATATTTCCGGCAGAGTCGTAGCAGGGAAACTTGAACGAGCGCAGGGAACGGACCTCGCCATCCGTGCCACGAACCTGTTCCTCACTCTCCATGATCTGGTCTCCGACCATGACTTCGAGGTCGCGGATGCGGTCCGAATTGTTGGGATTGCGCGACCACAACTGCTCATCCGTGCGGCCCAGCCAGGCATATTCACTCACGCCGAACCGCTGCGCAAAACTCCGGTTGTAGAAGAGCAGCCGTCCCGCCGAGTCTTTGATGTAGCTCATAAATGGGCTGGCATTCATGAAGGCGCGAAATAACTCTTCACTCGCCCGTAGTCCGGCAGCAGCCTCGTCCTTCTCCTTCAATGCCTGTTCGAGCGCGGTCCGTTGCAACAGCAGTTCCAGCCGGGCGCTGACCTGTCTTCCCAGCACCTCCAGCGTATGGCCCTGTTCTTCGCTCAGCAGGCGAGGCACAATGTCGATCACGGCCAGCGTGCCCAGCAACACACCACTCTCTGTCCGCAAGGGAACCCCGGCGAAAAACCTCAGTCCGTGTTCGTCCGTCACCAGGGGATTGGAAGCAAAGCGGGGATCGGTAAATGAATCCCTGACCACAAATAATCCCGATTGCCTGATTACATGGGCGCAAAACGCAGCCTCTCGGGGTGTTCCCCGTCGCTTCAGCCAAGTAGTCGAGCGAAACCACTGGAGCCGCTCATTCAGCAGGGTCACCAACCCCATGGGAGTCCCGCAGAGTGCCGCAGCCAACTTCACCAGCTCATCGCACTCCTGCTCTGGCCGGGAATCCAATAACTCCTGCGTCCAAATCTCTTTGAGACTCGCATCTTCGTTCTCAGCTAGCCTTGTGCTCATCCGTCACCGTAGGATCTAAAGTAAGGATATCTGTCACGCCAGCCCCGATGCCACTAGCTTTTTCGGGAGCTTACGAGAGTAACTCTGTATTCTGTTACTGAAAGTTACTTTAGTTCTAAATCGTTTCAGTCAACTCTTTTTCGTGCTTCGTCCGGGATTACTCAGGATTAATTTCGATTGGACTCACTAGAATGGAAGCAGTCATCCAACACTCTTCCTGATGCGCTGATGGAAGGGAGAAACCCCACAATGCCAATCGCGAGACTGACCATTGAACTGGAGATACCTCATGCGCAATCGCTCAAGGACCGCCGCCAGGTCGTCCGTTCCCTCAAGGACAAGCTCCGCCATGGTTTCAATCTCTCCATTGCCGAACTCGACGACGGAATTGTATGGAACCGCGCCACGCTGGGCATCGCTGCCATCTCGGCTTCGACCAGCTATCTCACCGGCCAGATCGAACTCATCAACGCGGCGGTGCTTCGTCTGGCAACTGGATTAAGTGCTGAAATCACTGATTCCTACGCCGAAATTCTTCCCGAATAACAGCCAGCGCCGTTCCTGTTCCCGCGGCGTTAGGTCAAACGCCTGAACTTTGATATCCTCAACCGTTCACCCTGTAGAAACATATGCCCGAGCAACGAGCCAGAACGTACCACCGCAACCGAGTCGCGAACACCTTCTCCGAGGAGATCGGCGCGATGCTCGAAGGCGAACTCTCCGACCCCCGCATCGCACCCAGCTACGTCACCGACGTGGTGCTTGCCCCGGGCGGCAAATCGGCCCGTGTCTTCATTGCAGTTAAGGGCAGCGAGCAGGAAGAAGATTCCACTCTCGAAGCTCTCACGACCGCTCGCGCCTACATCCGCACGCAGCTCCGCGATCGCATGGGTGTCCGTCACGTCCCGGAACTCAGCTTTGCGATTGACCGGTCCGAAAAGATGACTGGCCGCATGGACGAGCTCTTAAATCGAATGCGCAAACGGGAAAAGAAGGCGACCCCATCCAAACCATGACGCAGTCCCAAACCCACCAATCGACCCGCGAATCGACTTTCGAATCGCCGAGCCACGAGGTCCAGATTGAAGCACTCCTCGAGGCCTTCCGCGCGAGCCCTCGCTTCATTCTTACCTCGCACTCCCGGCCCGACGGCGATGCTCTCGGTTCTGTCCTTGCGCTGGCCGAAATCCTCGACCAGATGGGCCGCCAGACCGACGTCGTCTTCGCCGACCCTGTTCCCCTCATCTATCGCACGCTGCCCAACGTCGAGCGCATCCACCACACTCCCTCCGCGGCCGACATCGCCAACCACAGCATTCCTGCGATCCTGCTCGAGTGCGACGGCATCGCCCGCACTGGCCTGCTCGGCCTCGATGAAGATCGTCCGCTCATCAACATCGATCACCACGCCAGTGGCCGCCACTTCGCCGGCGTCAACTGGATCGACGAGCACGCCTGCGCCGTCGGTGCCATGATCTACCGCATCGCCATCGCCGCGAAGGTCGAGATCACGCCCAGCATGGCAACCTGTCTTTACACCGCCATCCTGTCCGACACCGGGGCTTTTACCTACTTCAGTACCAACGCCGAAACCTTCGCCCTCGTCCATGACCTTGCCCTCCATGGAGCGAATCCCGGCAAGATCGCCCGCGACATCTACTTTTCGAACTCCATCAGCAAGATCCGTCTGCTTGGCGCGGCGCTCTCCAATCTTCAGTGCGAAGGCAAGGTCGCCTGGTCGTGGGTGACGAGCAAGGACATGGAGATCAGCGGAGCGGACGCAGAGGACTGCGAAGGCGTTGTCAACTACCTCATCAGCATCGCCGGCATTGAGTCCGCGGTCTTCCTCCGCGAGGTGCCCGACGTCAACGAGTTCCGTCTCAGTATTCGCAGCAAAGGCAAGATCGACGTCGCGCGCATCGCCGAATCGCTTGGCGGCGGCGGTCATCGCAGCGCCAGTGGATGCACCCTCAGCGGCCCCCTCAACGTCGCCATGGAACGCATCCTCACCCAACTTCGCACGGGACTCTGTTAGCCTTGTCTGGTTCGCCTGACCGAATGAGTGATCTGCCAAAACCCGCCGCATCGGGCGCATGGAAAGAGCGCGCCCCCATCGCCTGGCTCCACGGTATATGGAAGGGTTTCGCCGCCGAGTCGCCGCAGGAGTTCCTCGTCCTCTGTGTCGTCACCGGATTCCTGCTCCTTTACGGTCTGGTTCCGTTGATCGGTGGCGACCAGCTCGGCCTCGTCGGTGCGGACGAGCCTCGCTACGCGCAGATCGCCCGCGAGATGCTGGCGCAGCACAACCAGATCTGCGATCAGTACCACGCCGAGATCGTTCCCCGCGGTTTGTCCCCCAGGGCAATCGACGGCTCCTTTCACTGCCTGATCGGCGGCACCATTACGCCTATCCTCTACGGCAAGCCCTGGCTCGAAAAGCCTGCCCTCTACTACTGGCGTGCCATGAGCTTCTTCAAGGAGTTCGGCGTCTCCGATTGGTCGGCCCGGCTTCCATCCTCCTCCGGCGCCTTTGCCCTCTTCTTCCTCATCTTCCTCCACATGAGGCGATTCCGCCCTGGGGGCCACCTCAACGCCGCGCTCATCACCGCCTCCAGCCTTGCCGTCTTCGCCTTCGCCCGAGGTGCGTCCACCGACATGCAGTTGGCTGCGCCCTTCTGTATCGGGATGCTGGGCTGGTATGCCTGGTATGAGACCGGCAAGAAGTTCTGGCTCTTCGACCTCTACTTCTTCGGTGCCGCCGCCACGCTCGCCAAAGGCCCGGTCGCACCCTTCCTCGCGCTCATCATCATCCTTCTCTTCGCCGGCCTGCGCCGCGAGTGGTCGCTGCTTCGCCGTACTATCTGGTGGCCCGGCGTCCTGCTCTACATGGTGATGGTGCTGCCCTGGTACATTGCCGTCCAGTGGAAGAACCCGACCTTCTACCGTCTCTTCTTTCTCGAACACAATCTTGAACGCTTCGCCACCAACAGATACCAGCACCACCAGCCCTTCTGGTTCTACTTCGCGGTACTGCTTCTGGGGCTGATGCCCTGGACGGTCCTCGGCATCCGCGCCCTGGTCGATTCTATCGACGTCTCGATCGCCGAGTGGAAGGTGCGGCACAATCCGCAGCGCTATCTTGGACACTCCCGCGCCGGGGACGCCTTTCCCGAGTTTCTCGTCCTCTGGGCGCTCTTCCCCATCGTCTTCTTCTCTTTCTCTGGCTCGAAGCTTCCCGGCTACATCCTGCCCTCGATTCCGCCGCTCACTATCCTCACGGCGGACTATCTCTATCGCAACCGCCGCGACGGCCTGCCAAAGTGGCTGCTCTGGTCGCACGCCGCCGTCTGCGCCATCCTTGTCTTCGTCTTGCTCCTCGCGCCCCAACACATGAAGTACGAGACGCTGATCCCCTCCACCCGATGGCTCCTGATCGCCGGAAGCTCGGCCCTCGCCGTTGGCGCTGCGGTGTTCTTTATCATCCGCCGCTGGGGGGTCCCCCAACTCGTCAATGCGACCTTCATCCCCATCGTCGTGTCGCTCGTCTTTCTCCTCGGCTTCCACGGCAGAGACCTCGACCTCAACTACTCCGCCCGCCCTCTTGCCCGCGAGATCCAGCGTGTAGCTCCCGCTGAAAAAATCCTGGCCGTCGACCAGGTCCGCCGCGATCTCGACTACGGCCTCGCCTTCTACCGCAACAGCCCGACAGTTCATTACACGCCGGAAGACTGCCCCGCCAGCGTCCCCGCCGAAGAGCATCTGCTCGTCCTTCCGGCCAGCGATACGACGGAGCTGAACCGCTGCCTCTCCGGCCGCGTCTACAGACCTCTCTTCCTCTATGACACGCAAGGCCTCGAGGTCTACAAGGTCTACGCCCGGCAGTAAGCAATTGCCGCCCGACCGGCTGTTTTAAATCGGTGTCATTGGTGCAGATCGGTGTTAAGCCTTTACAGGTTCCCGCGGAGGAACCTCCTCAGGCTCCCCACCTCCGCAAAATTCCTATAAGCTCGACAAAAGCTCGAATGCCAGTCGCCACCCAACTCGAGATCCTCGACCTCCGGCACTTCTCCGCGCGGCAGTTGCGACCGCTGCTCGAGTCCGAGGCCGATGTCTGGCAGCAGCGCCTTCGCTGGAACTACCACGGCTCGACAGAACTCCTCCTGCAGTATCTCGACTCCCGCATCCTGCCCGGCTTCGTCGCCCTCGACCGGGGGCGTGTCTGCGGCTTCACCTTCTGCGTCTACGAGGGCAACAAGGCGGTGGTTGGCGACGCCTATGCCGTAGGCAGCGATCAGGCGCAGGCCCTCCATATCACCCGCACCCTGCTGCAACACCTGCTCGATCTTCTTCTGCACTCTCCCGGCATCAATCGCATTGAGTCGCAGCTTCTCCTCTACAACGCAGGCTCGGTGGACCAGAGCTTCAGAGAACTAGGTTTCACCCTGCACCCTCGTCTCTTCATGGAGTACAACTTCGAACCCTCCGGCTATGGAATCGTATCGGAACTAACTCTTCCGGAGAGCATAGAAATCTGCCGCTGGTCACCCGACCACTATCAGCCTGCGGCGGAGCTGATTCAGGAGGCCTACACCGGCCACATCGATTCCCTTATCAATGACCAGTATTGCTCGCTCCATGGCTCGCTTCGTTTCCTGCACAATATCGTTCGCTTCCCCGGCTGCGGCATCTTCGATGCGACCAACTCATGGCTCCTCCGCGACACCCGCACCGGAGCGCTGGTGGGCATGGTCCTCTGTTCCCGCGTGGCCGAAGAAGTCGCCCACATCACCCAACTTTGCATAGCGAAAAGCTGGCGCGGCAAGCAGCTCGGAAGAACGCTCCTGCGGCACTGTAGGGGCCATCTGTCCCAATCCAATTTCAAGGCAATCACGCTCACTGTCACCGAAGCCAATCACCAGGCCGTAACGCTCTACGAAGACCTCGGCTTCCACACCCGCCATCGCTTTGAAGCCATGGTGTTCAACAAGGTCTGAGCTACCCCACCATACGAGCGCGCCGCAGCGCCAGAATTTTAAGCAACACAACGTTGAACAAGATCGCCCCGGTCGTGTCGAGCACCACGTCATACGGACTGCTCACCCGCCCCAGCAGAAAACTCTGATGCCACTCATCGGCACTAGCGACCAGAAACGTGCTGAGTACCGCCAATGACATCGCCCCACCCCGCAGGCCGCTCCGCGTCCCCATCCATCGCCGCCGCAGGCTGGCATACCATCCCCTGCGGAAGAACAGGCCGAGTATTCCATAGCCAGTAAAGTGCCCGATCTTCCGCAGCACAAGGTTCGCCGTCGCAACTGTCGATCCATCCGCGTGCCCCCAGATCGAGTTGCAAAGGTCCATCAGCCATCGCCCGGTATTGGCACCGCGCATCATGGCAGTCGACTCCACGCAGATCACCATCAAACCAAACATCGCAGGCAGCCACGCCATAGGCAGCGTAGGCCCCGCCGTCCCCACGCTTGATCTCCGAAACTCTCTCATCCAATAAGCTCCCGCCTTCGATCTTTCGATCCGTGGCCACTTCCATTGGACGCGCGAAACCGCTCCTCGATCTATCGTTCAATATCACCGCACATAACACACGGCTTATATCCGCACCGTACCCCGCCAATAGACGAGGCCGCTCACGCAATCCGTTGCCGGCTTCTGATCGGTGAAATCGGTGTTAAGCCTTTGCGGCTGTTAGCTACTCAACGTGATAATTCGGGGCTTCCCGCGTGATGATCACGTCATGCACGTGGCTCTCGCGCAGTCCGGCGTTTGAGATCCGGATAAATCGAGCATTCGTCTGCAAGTCCGCAATGGTCGAGCATCCCAGATACCCCATGCCCGACCGCAATCCACCCACTAACTGATAAACCATCGCCTCCAGTGGCCCACGATGAGGCACCCGGCCTTCGATCCCTTCCGGGACGAACTTGCCCAGCCGGTTCGAGGAGGAGCCCTCACGTGCCGTCAGATCCGGCTTCTCCGTGCTGGCCGCCCCGTCGATATCTTCCTTGCCCTGAAAGTAGCGCTCGCCCGAGCCCTGCGACATCGCCGACAGCGAACCCATTCCGCGATATGCTTTGAACGACCGCCCTTGATACAGGATCGTCTCGCCCGGACTCTCGTCCACTCCGGCAAATAGCGAGCCAATCATCACCACGCTCGCGCCCGCGGCAATCGCCTTGGCCACGTCGCCCGAGTACTTGATGCCGCCATCGGCAATCACCGGAATCCCATGCTGGCTGGCTGCGCGGTAGGCCTCCGAGATCGCCGTAATCTGCGGCATCCCTGCCCCCGTCACCATGCGCGTCGTGCAGATCGAGCCCGGCCCGATGCCAACTTTGATCGCGTCCGCACCGGCCTTGATCAGCGCCATCGCACCCTCATAAGTAGCAATATTGCCCGCCATCAGATCGACGTCAGGGAAGCGTTTCTTCACCTCGGCAACCGCCTCAAGCACCCGCGACGAGTGCCCATGCGCGGAGTCAATCGCCAGCGCATCCACCCGCGCCGCGACCAGTTCAGCCGCGCGCTCCAGGTAATCGCCGGTCGCGCCAATCGCACCCGCAACCCGCAGCCGCCCCTGGCTGTCTTTCGAGGCATTAGGGTACTTCAGCTTCTTCTGAATGTCCTTGACCGTAATCAGGCCCTTCAGCTCAAACTCGTCGTTGACGACCAGCAGCTTCTCCACCCGGTGCTGATGCAGGATCTGCTCCGCCTGCTCCAGCGTCGTCCCCACGGGAACCGTAATCAGATTCGACTTGGTCATCACCGAATCGATGGTGAGATCAGTGCGCGACACAAACCGCAGGTCGCGATTGGTCAGGATACCGACCAGCTTCTTGTTCTTGGTCACCGGCACGCCCGAGATCTTGTACCGCCGCATCACATCCAGCGCCGCTGCAATCGTCTGTTCCGGATCGATGGTCACGGGATCGACGATCATGCCGCTCTCCGACCGCTTCACCTTGTCGATCTCGCCTGCCTGCTGCTCGATGCTGAGGTTGCGGTGAACGACGCCCAGCCCCCCTTGCTGCGCCATGGCAATCGCCAGCCGCGACTCGGTCACCGTATCCATCGCAGCCGACACCAAAGGCGTGTTCAGGCTGATGTTTTTGGTCAGTTGCGTCTGCGTGCTTACCTGGGTCGGGATGATGTCGCTATAGGCCGGAACGAGGAGAACGTCATCGAAGGTGAGGGCTTCAGGAATCGGGGAAGTAATCATATTTTTTTTGTGTCCCGGCAATCGACAGAGCTTGCGCTGAGCCTCAAAACGCACGGGATTACTCTCGATTGTAGAGTCGCCCACGAGCCAGAGCAAATGCAGCGTCCTGCTTCCTGATCCTTGTCATCCTTCGCGGGGCGGAGGATCTGCTTCTGTATTTGTTCTTTGCGGCTTGTGTTTACTCGTCATAGAGAATTTCATCTCCAGACTTACCATTGAAATCCCCAAACAGTCGATGTATCATAGGCACTGAACGCTTTTGTTCCGTTGTTCGAACAGCCGTGACCGCACCGGCAAATTGACGGAAGAGATGAGTGGGTGAGAACCCACTTTTTATTTGCTTTAAAAACGATCCTGTATCAACGCTATGTCACTGAAATTAGACACAATCCGAGCCACCGCGCAACGCGTCGCAGCGTCGCACAACCTCGACCTCGTTTGATATGAGTTCCAGGGCGGCGGCAAGTTCCGCACGCTGCGCATCTTCATCGAGAAGAATGCAGTGGAGCGCGCCAGGCTGGCCGAAACCGCCAATCCCGACGAGCTTCCTAAGGGCGTTCCCGTCGAGATGCTCTCCGGCGTCACTCACGAGGATTGCTCCCAGTTCGCCCAGGACTTCGGTACCGTTCTTGATGTCGAAGACCTCATTCCCGGTGCTGAATACACTCTCGAAGTTTCGTCTCCGGGCCTCGAACGCAAGCTGCACAGCGCTGAAGACTTCGCCAGATTTCAAGGCAATCTGGTGAAGATCCAGACCTTTACGCCGATCAACAACAACCGGCAATGGCAGGGCCGTCTCACGAAATTCGCGGACAACACTGCGACCGTCGACCTCTCGGCCATCAAGCAAAAAGGCAAGGCGAAGAAGGCCGTAACCGAACAGACCGTCGATATTCCGCTGTCAAATATCGAAAAAGCAAACCTTGTAGCGGAGATCTAAATTACCCGCATCAAAGCAACAATAAGCTGCAAAAGCCCCGCAATCTTGGGGGCAGTGAAGGACAAGTGACCGATGGCAAGTGTTTTGTATCAATCCATTGAGACGTTAAGCCGGGACAAGGGGATCGAGCCCGAGATCGTAGTGGGCGCGGTCGAAGACGCCATCGCCCTCGCCACCCGCAAGTACTACAAAACGCAGGAAAACATGCGCGCCGAGATGGACCGCGAGACCGGCGAGATCCGCGCCTATGTCTATAAGACCGTCGTCGAGACTCCGGAACAGGTCGAGGACGATGTCAACCAGATGACCCTCGATCAAGCCCGCGAGCTTGCCCCCGAGGTCGAAGTGGGCGGCGAACTGCGCTTCTACAAGGACACCACGCCCCTTGGCCGCATCGCCGCGCAGATGGCCAAGCAGGTCATATTCCAGAAGGTGCGCGAGGCCGAGCGCGACACTGTCTTCAACGAATACAATCACCGCGCCGGCGAAGTCTTGAACGCCACCGTGAAGCGGCTTGAGCCCATGGACGTCATCTTCGATCTGGGCAAGGCCGAAGCCCGCATGCCCAAGCGCGAGCAGTCTCGCCTCGAGCAGTTCGCCGTGGGTGAGCGCGTCCGCGTCGTCCTGCTTCGCGTCGACCGCGCTGCCAAAGGCCCGCAGGTCATCGTCTCCCGCGCTGCTCCGGGTCTCGTCCAAAACCTCTTTCAATCCGAGGTGCCTGAGATCTACGACGGCACGGTCAGCATCCGGGCCATCGCCCGCGAAGCCGGAGAACGCACCAAGATCGCCGTCATGAGCCGCGATAAAGATGTCGACCCGGTCGGTGCCTGCGTCGGTATGAAGGGCATGCGCGTCCAGTCGATCATCCGCGAACTGCGCGGCGAAAAGATCGACATTATCGAGTTCTCTGAAGAGATCACGACCTTCGCCGAGAAGGCGCTGCAACCCGCAAAGGTCAGCCGCGTCTCCATCACCGATCTCGCCGACAAGCAGATCGAGGTCATCGTCGACGATACCCAGCTCTCGCTCGCCATCGGCAAGAAGGGCCAGAACGTCCGCCTCGCCGCCAAGCTCTTGCAATGGAAGATCGACATCAAGAGTGAAGAGGAGAAGCGCCAGGAGGTCGAGCAGCAGATGCAGGCCATGTCCGGCGGCCCGACGACGGCTATCGAGCAGGTCACAGAGCTGGGCGAAGCAGTCCTCGAGAAGCTCATCGCCGCCGGCATCACAACGGTCGAAGCGCTGGCTGACATGACGCCGGAGCAGCTCGAAGAGGTCCCCGGCATCGGCGAAAAGACGGTCGAAAAGATCTCCGTCGCCGTTCGCCACTACTTCGGCCAGTATGAAGAAGGCGAGGAGCGTCCCGTAGTTCAAGCTCCCGCAGCGGCCGAAGCCGCATCTGAAAATGGAGAAGCGGAAGGAGACATCGTGACCAAAACTCCCGAAGCAATTCTTGCCGAGGCAGCCGAAACCGGCACCGCCGAAGAGGTAGACGATACCTCGGCGGAAGAGATCGCCGACGCGGAAGGCGAAGCAAGCGACGCATTGAGCGATGCGGATGCGCGCGAAGAGCAGATTGAGTCAGACAACGACAGCGTGGATTCCCTGGTGAACGAGAGCCAGGAGATCTCCGACGAAGGCATCGATAGCGATGGACCAGATCGTGGCTAGCCGGACCAGCCATGCAACGCATACTTCGTTGAATCGCCCCACAGGCGTTTCAGCGATAATTACAATAAAGATTCCTACCTCAATGAGGCTGATATGAACAGCTAAGGGCGCAGGGAAGCGAAAAGGGACGGATGAGCAAAGTTCGAATTAACGATCTGGCACGAGAACTGGAAGTAAAGAGCAGGCCGATTCTCGATGCGCTTGAAGCGATCGGCATTACCGGAAAGACGCACTCCAGCTCCATCGAGGCCGACCAGGCCGAGAAGGTGCGCAGCTATTTCAACGGTGGCAGCCGCACCGCCAGCGCCAGCAGGCAGCCCGCCGAGGTCAAGCCGAAGTTCGATCTCTCCAAGGTCTCCAAGCCCGGCGACGCGCTCAAGGCCATTCTCGAGCGCAAGCAGGCTGAAGCAGCCGCCAAGGCTGCCCCGCCACGTCCTACCGCGGTCGTCGCCGCCCCTCCCTCTGCTACTGCCTATGCCGCTCCTGCAGCACCACGAGGGGCAGCGCCTGCAGCTTCGGTCCCGACGATCGCCGCTTCCGCTCCGGCTGCGACGCCCGCGCCGCGGCGCATCGTTCCGCAGCCGCGTCAGGCCGCGAATATCATCACCCCAACATCGCCTGCCGTTCCGGCCATTGCAAGCAAGCCGCCCGTAGGCCCGGTGATCGCGCGTCCCCCGGCTGCCGCTCCCGCATCCGCGCATCCTCCGGCCGTCGTGGCCCCGCCGGTTGTAGTTCCACCTTCCGCGGTCCCTCCGGTCGTGATCCCACCCTCAGCAGTGCCGGCGCCCTCAGCGGCTTCTCCGGCGACCGCACCATCCGCAGTCTCTGCGCCTGCCGCTCCTCCGAGTGTCCCGGCGTCCGAGTCCGCAGTGGTCGCTGAAGCTCCAGTCGAAGCCGCAGCGCCCCCCGCGCCCGCAGCACCGTCAGGCCCTCCGCCCCGCCGCGTCATTATGCCTCAGACTGGACCGCGCCCCATCTACACCGCGCCGCCGGTCGCTCCCGGCACCCCGGCGCGCAGCCGTCCAATCTTCGAGCGCCCGCGGCCCCAGTCTCCCGGCGCTCCCGGTTCACGCCCCACCTCCATGGCCCCCGGCGCCCGCCGCCCCATGCACCCGACGCGCACCTATCCCGGTGGCCCGGGCGGTCCCGGCGGAGCCCCCGGCCGTCCCGGCTTCGCTCCCGGCGCTCCACGCCCCGGCTTTGGAGCCCGTCCCGGATTTGGCGCGCGTCCCGGCGCTCCCGGCGCGGCTCCTGGGGCACCACTCGGCCCCGGCGAGAAGCCGGGAATGCGTCCGGCAGCGCGTCCGGCATCCCGTCGCGGCAACCAGCGTTACGAGAAGAGCAAAGAAGGCCCGATGAAGGGCTTCCAGCCGCCATCGCGTTTTGGCGGAGCGCCCATCTCGCGTGAGCCGCTGCCCATCACTCGCACCATCACTGTCACCGAAGGCATCAGCGTCAAGGACCTCGCCGAAAAGCTCGACGTGCGCGGCAAAGACCTCATCGCTACCCTGCTGATGAAGGGGGTCTTCGTCACCGTCAACCAGTCGCTCGAAGGCGAACTAGTCAAAGACGTCGCCCGCCAGTTCGGCGCGGACGCCCAGATCATTACGGTCGAAGAGCAGTTGGAGAACGAGGCCATCGAAGGCTTCCTCGAAGACACCACCGGCATGGCCGAGATCGCCCGGTCGCCAGTTGTAACTGTCATGGGCCACGTCGACCACGGTAAGACCTCGCTGCTCGACGCCATCCGTTCGACCGACGTAGCCTCGGGCGAAGCCGGCGGCATCACCCAGCACATCGGGGCCTATAAGGTCCATGTCACCAAGCCCGACTCTCCCGCCTTCGGACGCGAGATCGTCTTCCTCGATACTCCCGGTCACGAAGCCTTCACCCGTATGCGTGCCCGCGGAGCGAAGGTCACCGACATCGTCGTCGTTGTCGTCGCAGCAGACGATGGCGTCATGCCACAGACCCTCGAGGCCATCGACCATGCCCGCGCCGCCAAGGTGCCCATCATCGTCGCGGTCAACAAGATCGACAAGCCCGAAGCCCACCCGCAGAAGGTCATCCAGCAGCTTGCTGCGCGCGGCCTTCAGCCCTCCAACCAGGGCGGCGACACGGAGTTCGTCGAAGTCTCGGCGAAGAAACGCATCGGCCTCGATCTTCTCGAAGAGATGATCTGCCTCGTCGCCGACATCAGCGCACCCAAGGCTGTTCCCGACCGCCCTGCCGTCGGAACCGTCATCGAAGCCAAGCTCGATCGCGGCCGCGGTGCAGTCGCCTCGATCCTGGTCCAGAACGGAACTCTTCGCCTGGGCGACAGCTACATCGTCGGCAACACCTTCGGCAAGATCCGCGCCATGTTTGACGACCGTGGCCGTTCGATCACCGAAGCCGGACCGTCTACACCAGTCGAAATCCTGGGCCTCGAAAGCATGCCGGACGCCGGTGACACCTTCCTGGTCATGGCCGATCGCGACAAGGCCAAGGGCATCGCCCAGTACCGCAAGATGAAGGAGCGCGAGGCGCAGCTCGCCAAGAGCTCCCGCGTCTCGCTTGAGGGTCTCGCCGAACAGATTAAGCAGGCTGGCATGAAGGACTTGAACCTGATCCTCAAGGGCGACGTGCAGGGCTCGGTCGAAGTGCTGGCCGACTCGCTGCAACGCATGTCCACCGAGAAGGTCCGCGTTCGCGTCCTGCACTCCGGCGTCGGCGCCATCACCGAGTCCGATGTGCTGCTCGCGTCTGCGTCCAATGCCGTCATCATCGGCTTCAACGTCAAGCCCGACCGCAAGGCCGCCGAGATCGCGGAGCGCGAGAACGTCGAGATTCGTCTGCACTCGATCATCTACGAGCTTCAGGACGAGATCACCAAGGCGATGTACGGTCTGCTCGAACCGGTCTACAAGGAGAACTATGCGGGCCGCGCCGAAGTGCTGCAGGTCTTCAAGATCACCAAGGTCGGCCAGATTGCCGGCTGCCGCGTCACCGACGGCCTCATCAGGCGCGACGCTCAGGTTCGCGTCCTGCGCGATGGCAACGAAGTCTGGAAGGGTAAGATCTCCAGCCTTAAGCGCGTCAAGGACGACGTCAGCGAAGTCCGTCAGGGCGTCGAGTGCGGTATTGATCTCGCCGGCTTCAAGGACATCAAGGCAGGCGACATCATCGAGTCCTTCACCACCGAAACGCTGGCTGCCGAACTCGGCCAGAACTCGGCCGCCGCACGCAAGGCGGAGAAGGCAGAGAAGGAAAGGGCCGCAGCGGAAGCCGCCGCAGCCGCGACCGAAACTTCAGTTAATGCCTGAAGCGATCGTTAAGATCAACAGGCAGTATCTTTACAAGGGCGGGACCTTCCAGTCCCGCCCTTGTTTTATCCCCTATTTTTACCCGTACTTAATCCGTATGCGAACGCCGTAAATCGGTGTCATCGGTGCAAATCGGTGTTAGTCGTTCGACCCGCGACCTTGCCCATCCGCCACCACTGCACTAATCTGGAATCAGCCATGTATGAAGACTTTAAAGTAACCGACCGCTGGACCGGAGAAGAGCTCCGCTGCCTCTGGAAAGGCACCGTCGTCGCTATCGCCACGCGCCACGCCGACGCCACCGATATCCGCTTCTCCGTCAACGGCAAGCCCGTCTGGATCGCCATGCCGAACCTTGCCTGGATCGAACAGAAGCGCCGCAACGGCCATGTCATCACCGACTATCTTGCCGCCCAGACCGCCGGCCGCTACCTCAAGCACGCCATCGAATCCGGCTACGACAACGGCCGTGAGATGTACACCATGACGGTCGATGAGGTCCTCACCCATGCCGACGCCGTCGTCCGCGAGGCTGGCCGCACCGACAACCTGCCCAGCCTGCCGGTCATCAACGAGAACATCCAGCCGGAGCTTGAGCTGGGACGTCTCCCCGGCGACAATCAAGGTCCCGTCCAGATTCCACCCGACCACATGGTCCTCTAAAAACCATGGTCTGCCACTATCTCGTCAAAGGCCGCGTGCAGGGCGTCGGCTTCCGCTGGTTCGTCCAGCGCGAGGCCGCTGAGATCGGCCTCAAGGGATGGGTCCGCAATACCGACGCGGGCCATGTCGAGATCGTTGCAGCGGGCGATCCCGAAGATCTAGCAGAGTTGAAAGACGCGCTGCGCAAAGGTTCACGCGGCAGCCGGGTCGATGCAGTCATCGAACACGAGCTCGACGAGAGCGAAGGCGCGAACCTCGGAGAGTTCAACATCGAAGGGGCCTGGTAAAAAAAGAATTGAAGAAGTCCGTTAAGAAAACATCGAAGGAGCCTGGTAATTAACGATGTCCCATAACTGCGAACCACTGAAATCGCTCGTCCGCACCGTTCCCGACTTTCCCAAGCCGGGAATCCTCTTTTACGACATCACCACGCTGCTCAAGGACAAGGCAGGCTTTGCCCAGCTCATCGACGCCTTTGCGGCCTACTACATCGGCAAAGAGATCGACTTGGTCCTCGGCATCGAGGCCCGCGGCTTCATCTTCGGCCCCGCGCTGGCTTACCGCCTCAACGCTGGCTTCGTCCCCGTGCGCAAGCCGAACAAGCTGCCCGCAAAGGCCGCCCGTGTGACCTACGACCTCGAGTATGGCACTGACTCGCTCGAGATTCACCTCGACGCCATTCAGCCCGGACAGCGAGTCGTCATCGTCGACGACCTGCTCGCCACCGGCGGAACGATGCAAGCCACCGTGCAACTGGTTCGCCAGCTCGGCGGAGAGATCGCCGGTCTCGGCTTCGCCGTCGAACTCGACTTCCTCAAGGGACGGGACAAGTTTCAGGAATACGACGTCCTCAGCCTCTTGCACTACGACGAATAACCTCAGGAGTTTCTCAATGAAGTCTCACGGATACGCCGCACACGATAAGAAGTCGCCACTGGTTCCATTCAGCTTCGACCGCAGGGAGCCCGGCCCCAACGACGTCGTCGTAGAGATTGCCTACTGCGGCATCTGTCACTCCGACATTCACCAGGTACGCGACGAATGGAACCAGTCCATCTACCCCATGGTTCCCGGCCACGAGATCGTCGGCCACGTCACCGCAGTCGGTTCGGCAGTGAAGAAGTTCAAAAAGGGCGATCTTGCGGGTGTTGGAGTCATGGTCGACTCCTGCCGCATCTGCGAGAACTGCAAGGCCGAAGCCCAGCCCTACTGCGTCAAGGGAATGGTGGGGACCTACAACGCCCGCGACTACAAGGGCGAGCTGACCTTCGGCGGCTACTCCAACAACATTGTCGTCGATGAGAAGTACACTTTCACGATTTCGCCGAAGCTGAATCTGGCTGCCGTAGCGCCGCTGCTGTGCGCGGGCATCACAACCTACTCGCCGCTGCGCCACTGGAACGCCGGCAAAGGCAAGAAGGTCGGCGTCGTCGGCCTCGGCGGCCTGGGACACATGGGCCTGAAGTTCGCCCACTCCTTCGGAGCGCACGTCGTCCAGTTCACAACCTCTGAGAGCAAGATCGAAGACGCAAAGAAGCTGGGAGCCGATGAAGTCGTCATCAGCAAAGACGCCAGTGCCATGGCGAAACATGCAGGCAGCTTCGACTTTATTCTCGATTGCGTCTCGGCTGAGCACAACCTGAATGACTACCTCAACCTGCTGCGGCTCGATGGCACGCTCTGCTCAGTCGGCCTGCCCGAGCAGCCTCTGTCCATCGCTCCGTTTGCAATTCTCGCCAATCGCCGCTCCCTGTCGGGATCGATGATCGGCGGCATGGGCGAGACCCAGAAGATGCTGGACTATTGCGCCGAGCACAACATCGTCTCGGACATCGAATTGACACCCATCGACAAGCTTCCGGAAGCTTACGAGCGCGTAATCAAAGGCGATGTGAAGTACCGCTTCGTGATCGACATGGCAACACTCCCTTCGCAATGAAAAATCCGGAAAGTCGTCAGGTTCAAACGAATGGCCGTTTTCTCTGGGAGAAAACGGCCATTCAATCTTCCCCTTACCGCACAGGAGAATTACTCCAGCATTGCCGCACCTTATGCGCGGCTCATATACGCGCCTTCAGCGGTGTCCACGCGAATCTTTTCACCTTCGTTGATAAACGGTGGGACCTGTACTACCAGCCCCGTCTCCAACTTGGCAGGTTTGGTAACGGAAGACGCCGTTGCTGACTTGATGCCCGGCTCGGTCTCCACCACGGTCATCTCGACCACCAACGGAAGCTCGATGCCGACCGCTTTGCCATCGTGATAGCTCACGCCAATCGTCAGGTTAGGCAGCAGGTAATCGACCGCGTCGCCCAGGGTCTCGCGCTTCAACATGGTCTGCTCGAACTTCTCGTCCATGAAGTAGTAGTCATCGCCATCGTTGTAGAGATACTCCATCTTGACTTCGTCGACGAAGACGCGGTCGATGGGATCAGGCGAGCGGAAGCGCTCGGTGAACATCGCTCCGGTGCGGACGTTGCGCAGCTTGGCCTGGATGAAGGCGCGGAGGTTACCCGGTGTGCGATGCTCGACGGAGAAGACCAGATGAAGGTCGTCTTTGTACTTGATAACCATGCCCGGTCGCATCTGCGTGGCGGGAATCGACATAAGAAAAAACCCCTGAATTCTATGGTGTATTTGGAAGTGGTAGTAAGGGCACCTGCTCGTCGCCAACTCGCCCACAACCTTTTAATTGTAGCGCAGCGGCCTGCCTGCCCGGCTCAACCGCGGCCAAACAACCGCTTAAAGAAGCGGCCGATCCAATGCCCTACATCCGACGGGTGTTGCGGCGCGGCGGCTGGCGGTTGAATCCCCGGCGGCTGTGGCGCGGGAGCCACTGTTGCCGGCGGACTGCTCGGTGTACTCACGTTCGGAGTGTTGTTTTCACCGTTACCATTCGCATCGTAGCTCAGCGTTGTCGCGACCTGGGCGTGAACCACTCCGGCCGGAGCCTGCGGAACGGACGCTGCGGGTGCGAGGCCATTGCTGATGGCCGCCGGAAAAGGATGCTGCACTTCCGCCGCCTGCTTGGTGCTGCCTGCGGCCAGAGCAGCGTCAGCCAGCGAGATTCCCTGCGCGGTCGGCGCAGGCGGACAGCCGCACGGAGAGCTCTCATTGTCGACGACTTCCTTCAGGCTGCCGTGCTCGAACAGGACATGCTGGCCCGGGCGAAGGTTGTAGCTCGCTTCTCCGAATTGATCTGCGGTGGTGAGTATGGGTGCGTTCGCTCCCCGATTTTCTACGCAGGTATCGCCGTTGCTGGTCACGCGAAGCCTCAGGTCGAGCGGGCCATCGCTGCCGATGCCGAACCGCAGATCGGGAGTGAGAATGACATCGCTGGTCGTCGCCGCCATCTGTACCTCAATCGCTCCACGATCGAGCGACAGCATCAACGGCGCGGGCCCAGTCGCGCTCTTGCCTGCGGTGATGTGCAGACCGCTTGTGGAGCATACGTGAATCGAGCCGCCGCGATTCAGCGCGACATCTGCAGTATGGTCTTTCGCGGTGACGGTGGTATTGGCGACCAGAACAGCGCGGCCATTGTTGACGGTAAGCTCGCCTGCCACAGTCGCGTCCTGCACGGCCACGTTGCCGATAGGCTGCTGCGCCTGTGCGGCTCCGCAAAGTACCGCGAACAAAAACGCCAACTGGAGCTTCATCTTCACCACGTTACATCTTCAGGAAATTCTTGATGATCTGCTTGCCATGCACAGTCAACACGCTCTCGGGATGAAACTGCACCCCTTCGATAGGCAGCTCGCGGTGACGCAGCGCCATAATGGTCTCGCCATCGGCGGTCCGCGCGGAGACCTCCAACTCTTCCGGGAAGCTATCCTGAGCAACGATCAGCGAGTGATATCGCGTGCAGGTCATCGCAGATGGAATGCCCTTGAAGATGGTCTTGCCGTCGTGCTCCACCTCGCTGGTCTTGCCGTGCATCAGCTTGGGAGCGCGCACGACGTTGCCGCCAAAGGCTGCTCCAATGGCCTGATGTCCCAGACAGACGCCCAGCAGCGGAACGCGGTGCTTTGCCTTCGCAAAGTGCCGAATCAGCTCAATGCTGATGCCTGCATCCTGCGGCGTACACGGGCCGGGCGAGATCAGGATGTGGTCCGGATGCAGGGCTTCGACCTCGGCGGGCGTCAACTCGTCGTTGCGGCGAATCACCATCTCAGCGCCGAGTTCGCCCATGTACTGGACCAGGTTGTAGGTAAACGAATCGTAATTATCGAGGACGAAGACCATAAGGCTTCTCTGATTTTACGCTTTCAACGCGGAACATGGGCACCCAGCTTTAGAACGGCATCACGCGCCCAGTTCGGTACGGATGGCGTCGGCGATGGTGTTGGCATGGCGGCGCATCAGCGGTTCGGATTCGGCTTCGATCATCACGCGGCACAGCGCTTCGGTGCCGCTGTAGCGAATGACGACGCGGCCTGAATCGGCGAGTTCATCTTCGGCTGCGCGGATGGCTGTGGCAACGGTGGGAATATCTTCGAGCGGCTTCTTCTCGCGGACCTTCACGTTGACGATGACCTGGGGAAAGACCTTGAGGTCGGCGATAAGGCCGCTGAGGGACTTACCACTGCGGTGAACGGTGTCGAGCACAAGAAGCGCGGTGAGCAGGCCGTCGCCGGTGGTGCTGCGGCCGCTGAAGATGATGTGTCCGGACTGTTCGCCGCCCAGCGCGGCCCCGGTCGAGAGCATATGTTCGAGGACATATTTATCACCGACAGCGGCGCGAAGCATCTGGATGCCGCTGCGTTTGAGCGCGGCTTCGAGGCCCATGTTGGACATGGTGGTAGCGACGACGGTCGAGTTGGTGAGCAGCCCGCGCAGTTGCAGATCGCGTGCGGCAAGCAGAAGGACGGCATCGCCGTTGACGACATTTCCGTTCTCGTCCGCAAAGAGAGCGCGGTCGGCGTCGCCGTCGAAGGTGATGCCCATGAAGGCCTTCTGATTGACGACTTCGGCGGCCACAACGTCGGGATGGAGCGCTCCGCAGAACTCGTTGATGTTGAAGCCGTCAGGGCTGGAGTGGGTGATGACGACTTCGCCGCCGCCCTTTGCATTCAATTCGGCGAAGAGCTGCGGCGCGACGGAAGAGGCTGCTCCATTGGCGCAGTCGACGACGATGCGCTTGCCGTCGAGCGAGAGGTTGGGAACGGCGGCGAGCAGGAATCGGATGTATTCGGCGCGGTCGGCTTCGTTGACGGGCGGGGCCTGCGGAGTCTGTTCGGGGGGTGCGGCAGCGGCTTCGAGATGACGGAAGATCTCGTCTTCGATGGCGAGTTCGGTGGCGTCGGGAAGCTTGAAACCATCGGGGCCGAAGAGCTTGATGCCGTTGTCCTGCCAGGGATTGTGCGAAGCGGAGATGACGATGCCTGTGGCGAAGTGATGCGTGTGCGTGAGAAAGGCAATGGCCGGGGTGGTGATGACGCCGGCACTCTCGACCATGGCTCCTCCGGCGGTGAGGCCGGCGGTGAGGATGGCGGCGATGGAGTCGCTGGACTCACGCGTGTCCATCCCCAACAGGACGCGGGGAGAGGGCGTCGTCGCCTTCAGTGTGTGCGCGAGTGCGAGGCCGATGGCGTGGACGGTGGGGCCGTCAAGGGGTGGCTGGCCGGCAACGCCGCGGATGCCATCGGTTCCAAAGAGCTTCTTCATCTGTTGCTGGTCTCCGTTAATCTTCTGTTGTTTCATTGTCCTGTTTTATTGTCCGATACTTTTGCGGTCAGCGTGCCTTGGGCGAGGCGGACGCGAATCGTTTGGCCCGGCGCGGCATCTGCTGCGGAACGTAACAGCGTCTCCTTTTTTTCTCCCCTTTCAAGATAGACGAGAGCATAGCCTCGTGAGAGCACGGCTAGTGGAGAGAGCGCTTCGAGACGGGCGTTGGCCTGGTTGAGACGCACCTGATCTGCGGTGATGGCCTGGGTTGCAGTGCGAAGCAGGCGTTCGGTCACGGTTTGCAGACGGCGCTGGGTAACGGCGATGTGGACGGAGATGTTCTGGCGGCGGAGGCGCTCCGTGAGCGTAGCCACGCGCTGCGCAGGAATACGGAGGCGGCGGACGACAGCGGCGTTGAGTCGGAGGCTCAGCTCATCGATGCGCTGGTCGCGGCGGCTGATGGTATCGCGAAGGCGGTTGAGAACGGACTCCGACGAGAGCCGGGCATAGCGTTGGCGGGCGTGCATCAGGTGGAAGCGGCCTGCGCGGTGGACGCGGGCGGCGAGCGCATCGATGCGCTCCTCGATGCGGTGTTGGGCAGCGGTGACCAGTTCGGCTGCGGCGGAAGGTGTAGGTGCGCGCAGGTCGGCTACGAAGTCGGCGATGGTGAAGTCAGTCTCGTGGCCGATGGCGGAGACGATGGGGATCTCTGACGCGGCGATGGAGCGGGCGAGGGACTCGTCGTTGAAGCCGGAGAGGTCTTCGATGGAGCCGCCGCCGCGGGCCAGGATGATGACATCAACAAGGGCGGGATTTTCGTTGAAGTAGCGGATTCCGGCGGCCACCGTGGAGCAGCAGGTCGCGCCTTGCATCGTGGCGGGATAGACCAGCAGGTTGAGGCGGGCATGGCGTCGGCGGGCGACGTTGACGATGTCGCGAATGACGGCTCCGGTGGGCGAGGTGATGACGCCGACGCACCTCGGAAAAGCCGGGAGTGAGCGCTTACGGGTGGCGTCGAAGAGACCTTCGGCGAGGAGGCGGGCCTTGAGCTGCTCGAAGGCGAGTTGCAGGGCTCCGGCGCCGCGCGGCTCCAGCGTCTCGGCGATGAGTTGCAGCTGACCGCGGCTCTCGTAGATGGAGATGCGGCCACGAACGAGGACGGCGAGCCCGTCAGCCGGACGGAAGCGGAGAAGCATGGCCTGGCGGCGGAAGAGAACGACGGGAAGCTGGGCATCGCCGTCTTTGAGCGTGAAGTAGACGTGGCCGGAGGGCGCGGCGCGGTAGTTGGAGATCTCGCCCTCGACCCAGAGGTCGGGATAGCCGCCTTCGACCTGCTGGCGGATATCGATGACAAGATCGCGGACGGTCCAGATGCGGCGCTGCGTGGGAAGGGCTTCTTCGGCTTTTTTTAGAGGTGGTTTGCTGCTCTCGCCGCTTTCTTCAAAATCCGTCCTCTTAGGCAAACTCAGCGCAGGTCTGGAGTCGGGGACGGAGAAGAGGTCAGTCTGGAGGGGAGTGCGCTTCGTGGAGCGCAGCTTTCCCCGGCTGGCCCGCAGGCTTGCCAGGGTTGGCGGCTTCTCTTTGTTCTCGTCCATCCGCCTGAGTCTAGCATCGTGGCGGGCGAATTGGAGGGCTAGCGGCGGAGGTGGCTGACGATCCAGAGCAGCACACTGAGCAGGACGCTCAGTACAAGGCAGGTGACCAGCGGGAAGGAGACCCACCAGCTGCGGCCGCGCCAGTGAAAGTCGCCGGGGAGATGGCCGAGCGGGATGTTGAGACGGTTCAGCCCGAGCACGACCAGCCCCGCGACGACGAGGAGGAGACCAAGGAAGATCAGGATGCGGCCAAGGTCAGGCATAAGGACAGACTAGCTTGCGGTGGCCAGCATCGTAGCGGCTTCGCGGAGCAGGTCCGAGGGCTGACAGGGTTTGGTGAGAATGCCTACAGGGCGCGCGAGTTTGCTGGATTGTTCGCGTACGCTCTTCAGGTTGGAGTAGAAGCCAGTGAGGACGATGATGCGGCAGGAGGGGAGTTCGCGGGCGATGTCGCAGACCAGGGCGAGGCCATCTCGTCCGGGCATGGTGACATCACATAAAAGGAGATCGGGGTTGAAGATGAGCGCGGATTTGAGAGCTTCGTCTGCCGAATAAGCAGTCCGGGCTTCAAAGCCGCTCTTTCTGAAGATGAGCGCAAGCGTGTCGGCGACCAGATGATCATCGTCAACAACGAGAATTCGTTGCATGGTGATCTCCCTTTGATTCGCTTCTGGGTGCATACTGCTCCTTCACCTTAAGCCGAAAAAGGCGTGCTTGTCCATGAATATACGGATATTTTTTGCGAAGAATAAGCGGAGACCGAAGCGGTCTCCGCTATGTGTGCGGGTTGAGAGGGAGAGTTACCGCTGAAGCGCGGCGGGCGCGGCCGAAGGGTTCAGCTTCTGCGCGGCGAGCAGGCCGACGGCGCTCTTGGCGTCCTTGTCCTTGAGCTTGGCGTAGATCTTCTTGGCGTCCTCGGGCTTGCCCTGCGACTCGTACAACTCAGCCAGTTGAAGCTGGGCGAGACCGGCGGGAACGGAGGTGGTTGGCTTGGCCGTCAACTCGTTGTAGAGATCGACTGCCTTCGCGTCCTGTCCGGTCTGACGATAGAGGTTCGCGAGCGAGAGCTTGGCGAGCGAGGCCAGCTCACTGTTCCAGCCGCTGGCGACCTGCTTCAGCGTGCTTTCGGCAGCAGCGTTGTTGCCTTCTTCGAGATAGGTGAGGCCGCCAAAGTAGCGGGCCGTCTTGCCGTCGGGCTCCATGTTGTACTTATCGGCGGCCGCCATGAAAAGTTGATTGGCTGCCTTGGCGCGCTCGGCCACGGTGGCGTAGGTCTTGATGCCGGGGGGAACCTGCTGTCCGGGCTCGGCCAGCGGGGTCTGATACTCCTGCATGGCGGCGCCGAAGGCGACCGAGGCGGCGTTGCTCCGGTTGTTATAGATGACAAAGCCGCCGACCACGACGATGAGGATCGCAAGCAGAATGGCGCTGGTGACGATAACGACGTGGCGGTTTTCGCTGGCCCAATCCAGGCCCTTGTGCGTGGTGTCGATGAACTGGTCGTGCTTGAGCGCTTGCTTGGTCTGCTGATCCACTGGGTTGAGTCTTCCTTTTTGGCTCGCGGCGTTCTTCGCCTTGAGAGATCTGGTTGCGTGAACGGTCGACGCGAAGGTTTAAGTCTATCAGTCGAGGAAAGCAGATGCGAGGAGCTGCCATCCTTTTTGCGGCATTAGGCCAGGCTGCGACACCGGCCTTTGATCTTGTACTCTCCCACCTTCACCCGTGAGTGCGTTGCCGATCTGGAAGTACCCCCGGGATACTTTGCCTGCAAAGTCTTCATTCTAAAACGGCTAAATACCAAAGTCTTGACTCTAAAGGAGTTAGGTTATTGCTCTCAGGAGTTCTTTGTTCTCTCTCTATTTTATCAAGTGGAGTGAAACCCTTTTGCAACCTATATTCCTTTTGCTTTGTTAGAGTTGAGCGGTTTTTTGGCTTGACAGGATTTTGCCGTGGTCGGTCGAACAGCAGATTCCTCCGCTTCGCTGCGGAATGACAAACAAAGGACTGCGGAATGACAAAAGGGTGCCACCGGGAAATGGCGAAAATGCGATCAGGGTTTTGGTTTGCCCCAGACCGAGTCGAGGAACAGGTACCGGGGGCGCAGGGTGTCGGGTTCGGGTGCGGGGTTGGCGTTGAGGTGCATCACCTGGTATTGGTCGGCCGGGGTGCTGGTAGGCCAGTGGGGCAGCCCCATGCCATTGGGGTCGCCGGTGCGGGCGAAGTTTGTCCAGTACTGCCCCATCTGGTCGGAGAGCTTGCGGTCTTCGGGACGCCAGACGGCTCCGGGGCGGGAGTCGAGGGTGCCGAAGACGTACTCGATATCGTCGGAGTGGAAGGCGCCCGCGGCTGCCTTGTGGTTCTGATCGCCGGGGTTGCCGAGGGTGAAGAAGTAACGGTAGACAGGCGCGTTGCCGGTCTGGATCTGGGCCTCGATCCAGCGCCAGGTGGAGAAGGCGATGAAGCGGTCGCTGACGAAGTCTCCGGCGGAGGTAAGCGCCTCGGCGTCGGTGGCGGCGGGATAGACGGCGAGAAAGTCCTTGGCGCGGTCGCCGAACTCTTTTTCGGCCTGGGCGGTGAAGCTTGCGGCGGTAACGGGCGGCTTGGCGAAGAGGACGGCGGAGCGGACCTCGTCGGCGTTCCATCCGGCGAGGAGAGGAACGTGGGCCTGCTGGCCGGCGGCATAGATGGCAGGAACGGATTCAGGGAGGAAGTAGCCGTCGACGTCGGGGCCGAAGCGCGGTGGAGGCGGTGTGGTCTTGGCCATGGCAGCTTTGACCAGATCGTCGGCGGAGAGCTTGCGCAGGTCGGCGAGTTTGGAGGTTCCGAAGGCGGTCTGGGCGAACGCGACGTTGCGCTGTTCGAGGGTCTCTCGCGCCGGGTAGCTGAGACCAGCGCTGTACAAGGCTCCCCCGCTCTCGCCGATGGCCTTGGAGATGAGGCCCCTGGTCTGCGGGGAGGCCATAAGGGTGCTGACGGCGAAGGAACCGGCGGACTCGCCGAAGATGGTGACGTTGGAGGGGTCTCCGCCGAACGCAGTGATGTTGCGCTTGACCCATTCGAGGGCGGCGGCCTGGTCCATGAGGCCGTAGTTGCCGGAGGCGTGGTGCGGCGACTCGGCGGTGAGTTCAGGGTGAACGAAGAATCCGAAGATGCCGAGGCGGTAGTTCATCGAGACGATGATGGTGTTGCGGTGGGCGAGGAACTGGCCGTCCTGGCGGTTCTCGGACGTGCCGCCGGTGACGAAGCCGCCGCCGTAGATCCACACCATGACCGGAAGCTTGCTGTCAGGCTTGGCGTTGGCGGGGGTCCAGACGTTGAGAGTGAGGCAGTCCTCGCTGGGGCCGGGGTCGTGGAAGACCATGTCGGGATAGCCGCCGGACTGGACGCAGTGCGAGCCGAACTCTGTGGCCTGGCGCACGCCCTTCCATTTGGCGGCGGGCATGGGCGGTTGCCAGCGCAGATCGCCGACCGGAGGCGCGGCGTAGGGAATGCCTTTGAAGGCGATGACCTGATGGTCGGTGGTGTATGCGCCTTCGACTTTGCCTTTGTCGGTCTTTACCTGAAGCGGGTTTGCGGCAAGAGCGGGAAGAGAAAAGAACAGGAGGGTGGCGAGAGATGCGAAGGTGCGGTTCAGTTGCGGCAAGGGCATCGGTTTTTCTCCGCTGCCCAACTTACCACAGAAACGGTTTAGCTTCGCCGGATTGCGGTAGATGGGGATTTTGTATCAGTTTTCAGAGGGCATGGCGACGTGATCGACGACGAGCGTCTCTACCGGGCCTTTTGCCGGTTTGAGTTTTAGTCCGAGTTGCTCCTGCAGGGCTGTGAAGATGGATGGGCCGGAATCGGTGGATGGGTTGGCGCTGGCCGATGGGGCCGGAGCGTCATCTGGTGTCCACTTGAGATCGAAACTGTAGTTGCCCGTAAGGCCGGTCTTGTCGATCACCGTGCGGTGTACCAGATCCGTCAGGACACTTGCCACGGTGGTCATCGAGAGATCGTGCGCGGCAAACGTGCCGTTGCCAGCACTCCAACCAGGGCTCGGTTTAGCGGCATCCGGCGACGGCTTGAACTTTGGTCCGTCTTTCGTTGTGACCATGTCGTAGACCGGAAGAATTCTGGTCTCGGTGTGCGCCTTCATTTGGAAACGCTCTTCGAGAAAGGGCAGCAGCATCGATTGCCGCTGTTTGTTGCTGAGCTTCTTAAGTACATCGGGGTTGGGATCGAGCATCTTCGCGATGACATCGAACCGGGCGGAATCGACTGGCCCGGTCACTCCCGAAATCAGCTCCGGTTTGATGTCGTAGGCCATGGACACGAGGTATTTCAGGGAGACATTGGTGGCACTGAAGGTGTCCTTATCCCACCTGAAGCCGGAGCCCACGCTGCCGGGTTTGGCCGGCTTGATCGAGACGATGTCATAGACGGGAAGTTTTACAGCGGTACTGTCGGCTTGTGCGGCAGGCGTATTTTGCGCAGCGTATGCAGGGGTGCAGGTACACGGCACAGCGATGGATATTGCAAGAGACAGCAGCAACTGCCTTCTACTCGCCTGGTCACGCGTGAAACGGTTCACGGTCATCATCGTTTGGCTCGTCCTGTAAATTCAGGCTCCGAAGATATTGGTGTCGAGGAAGTCGTTGCGGAATTTGCCGTTGGGGTCGTAGTGCTTGAGCATGGCCTGATAGTCGGTCAGCTTTTGGTAGAGCTTCTGGATGTGCGAGGGCTGCATGGTGAACATCTTTGCCCAGTGCGGGCGGGCGTCGAAGGGCGCGAGCTTGGCTTCGATGAGCGGGAGCACCTTTTTGACGGCGGGCCAGTCCGGCTTCCAGGTGAAGTGGACGGTCATCGAGTCGCGGTCGTGGCAGGTGCTCATCCAGAGGTTGTCGGAGGCGATGGTGCGGAACTCGGTGACGAAGAGATGTGGCGTGATGTGGTCGCGAAGCTCTTCGACAGCGCGGATGGCGGCGTAGCCCTTGTCGCGGGGAACGAAATATTCCGATTGCAGCTCGGCTCCGCTGCTGGGGGTGAAGTTCATGCGGAAGTGCGGCATGCGTTCATACCAGGGGCCGGGGATGCCTTGCTGCTCGGTGCAGTTTTCTGCCGAGTGGCCGGTGACCGGATGAAGCTTTTTGGTGGCGAGAGTCGCGCCGTAGAACTGGGCGGGCATGTCGGCCTTGCCCCCGGGGGCGAGACGGCTCTTGATCCAGACTTGGGTGGCGCGATTTTTCTGCCAGTCGGTGAAGAGGCTGACGCTGTAGCCGCTGCCGAAGATGGCTTCGAGGTTGTGCTCAAGCTGGTCAAAGGAGAGGTTTTCAAAGACGACCTGCGCCATCTGGAAGGTTGGGATCACGTCAAGCGTAGTGCTGGTAACGACGCCGAGGCCGCCGAGAGCGACGGCAGCGCCGAGCATCTGGTCGCCGTCTTTTTCGCGGGAGAGGTGGACGAGGTTGCCGTCGGCGGTGACGATCTCCATGGCCGCGACCGAGGTGGAGAGGTTGCCGTTCTTGTTGCCGGAGCCGTGGGTTGCCGTTGCGCAGGCTCCGGCAACGGAAACGTGAGGCAGCGAGGCGAGGTTGTGGACGGCGAAGCCTTGTGCGTCGATGTATGGAGCGAGCTGGCCATAGGTAACGCCGCCGCCGACGGTGACGGTACGTGCCTTCGCATCGACCGACATCTGCTGAAGGGCTTTGACGGAGATCTGGTTGAAGTTGCTGTCGGCGATGGTGTTGAAGGAGTGGCGCGCGCCGAGGGCACGGAGTTTGGTGCAGCTCTTTACCGCCTGCTGCGTCTCTTCTACGGTTGCGGGTTGAAGCAGATGGTCGGTGTGGTACCGGAGATTGCCGGACCAGTTGGTGCGGTTCGCGACGGCATCGGCCTGCCGTGCGGTCTCTTCTGCTTCTGCGGGGACAATGTGGGACAGCATGGTTCCGGTAAGGATAGCGCCGGAGGCCTTGAGGAATTCTCTCTTGTTCATTTGCGTGTCCAGTGAGTTGCGGATTTGATCGGCGAACAAGATATAGAGAATTCGATCGGGCAATGCAAGCGGGATGGCTGGTTGCGGCTACTTGATGTCGCGCCAGTTCTGACCGATGCCTATCTCGGCGATGATGGGGACTGAGAACTCAGCTACATGCTCCATCTCTTGTTTGACCAGCTTTTGTAACTCGTCGGCCTCTTCGGGGACTACGTCGAAGAGAAGTTCGTCGTGGACCTGGAGGGTCATCAGCGATTTGAGTTTGCGGTCGCTGAGTGCCTGATCGATGCGTAGCATGGCCAGCTTGATGAGGTCGGCTGCGGTGCCTTGCAGCGGCGTGTTGACTGCGGTGCGCTCGGCAAAGCCGCGCATGTTGGGGTTGCGGGACTGGATGTCGGGGATGGGGCGGACGCGGCCGAAGTGGGTGCGGACGGCCTGATCGCGGCGGACGGTCTCGAGGGTCTCGTCGATGAAGCGGCGCACGCCGGCGTAGCGCTCGAAGTAGGTTTCGATGTATTGCTTCGCGGTCTTCTGGTCGATGCCGAGCTGCGCGCTGAGGCCGAACGGGCTGATGCCGTAGACGATGCCGAAGTTGACGGCCTTGGCGCGGTTGCGGGTCTCCTTATCCATGGTGGCGGCGTCGACGCCGAAGACCTCGGCGGCGGTGAGGGTGTGGATGTCCTTGCCGGTGCGGTAGGCGTCGAGCAGCAGCGGGTCCTGCGAGAAGTGCGCCATCAAGCGGAGTTCGATCTGGGAGTAGTCTGCGGACATAAGCACGTTGCCGGGCGTGGCGATGAAGGCAGCGCGAATCTCGCGGCCTACTGCGGTGCGGACGGGGATGTTTTGCAGATTGGGATTGGTGGAGGAGAGGCGTCCGGTTGCCGTGCCTACCTGATTGAAGGTGGTATGGATGCGACCTTCGCGGTCGGCGAGATTGGGGAGTTGATCGAGATAGGTGTTCTTCAGCTTGGCCAGTTGACGGTATTCGAGCACGAGCGCGGGTGTGGTGTGGTGTTCGGCCAGCTCTTCTAAAACGTCCTGTGCGGTGGAGACGACCTTGCCTTTGCCATACTTCATCGGCTTAGGCAGATTCATCTTGTTGAAGAGAACGTCGCCCAGCTGCTTGGGAGAGTTGATATTGAAGCGGTGGCCGGATTCGGTATAAATCCGTTCGGCCAGATCGTCGATCTCGATGGCGAGGCGGTTGGACATGTCGTTGAGGACAGTGGGATCGATGCGGACTCCGGCCTGCTCCATGCGCAGAAGGACAGCGACGAGCGGGAGGTCGATGGTGTCGTAGACATTTGTAACCTTGGAGGTTTCAATCTCTGCGCGAAGAATCGGAGCGAGCCGCTGGACTGCGTTTGCGGCTTCGGGAAGAAGGTTTTCGGAGGCGACGCCTTTCGTGACTTGCGCGAGGGCGCGGTTGGTGAAGCGCGCGGTGACATCGGCGAGGGTGTGCGATCCGTGGGTTGGGTTGACGAGGTAGCTGAGGAGCATCACATCGCTGCGCACTCCAGCGAGTGCGATGCCGTGAGGCTGGAGGGCGCGATGGATGGCTTTGAGATCGTGGACATCTTTGGGCAGAGTGGCGTCGAGGAGGGCTTTCTTGATGCCGGGAGCGTCGAGTGAGACTTCGATGGCGGTGTGTGAATTGACAGCGAGGCCCAGTTTGCAGGCTGGGTCGGACGAGGTAACGGTGGCAGAAACCCAGGTCTCAGATTCGAGACCTGGGGAACCCGCACCCGGTTTTGTGGCTGGTTCTGGTGCGCCGAAGAGAGAGAGATTTTCTGCGGGGGGTGGCTCGGGCTCGGTTGATTCTTCGCTGGGCTCGGCGGCGATCTCTTCGGCGATGGCGCGGGCGTCTTCGAAGATGGCGATGGCGACGCCGTGGGGTTTGCCTGTGGCCTTGTCGATGGTGCGGGCTTCGCTAAGGAGAGCGGCAATCTCTTCCGGTGTGGGTTTGGTGTTGTAGGCGATGGGTGTGTTGTCGACGGCGGGAGCCAGATCTTTGAGTAGCGTGGTGAATTCGAGTTCGGAGAAGAGTTCGCGGCAGGCGGCGTTGTCGGGCGACTGGGTGAGCATGTCGTCGATGTTGTAGTCGATGGGCACGCCGGTGTGGATGCTGACTAATTCTTTCGAGAGGAGAATGTTGTCGCGATTATTTTGTAACGATTCGCGATACGTTTTCTTCTTGACCTCTTCGGCGCGGTCGAGCGCGGCTTCGACGGTGCCGAACTGCTGGATGAGTTCGACGGAGCCTTTGTCCCCGATGCCGGGTGCGCCGGGAATATTATCGATGGCGTCGCCACGCAGTGCCATCACATCGATGACCCGCTCGGGGGGGACGCCGAGGATGTTTTCGACTCCGGCGGGATCGAGGATGAGGTTGTCTTTGGTCGGGTTGAGGATGGAGACGCCGTTGTTGACGAGCTGCATCATGTCCTTGTCGGAGGAGACGACGAAGACCTTGTGACCAAGCTCGGAGAGCTTGCAGGAGAGCGTGCCGATAACGTCGTCGGCCTCGAAGCCCTCGTAGCTGAGGATGGGGATGCGGAAGGCTTCGAGTGCGCGGCGGATGAAGGGAAGCTGCTGGGCGAGGTCCTGCGGCATCTCGGCGCGGTTGGCCTTGTAGCCGGCGTAGTCGATGACCTCGAACTGCTGCGTCTTGATGTTGAATTTCTTGACGCCCTTCATCTCTTTGGCGCGCTCGTCGCGGAAGACCGGGCCGGAGAGGTCATAGACGGCGGCAAGGTAGTGCGGCTGGAAGTCCTTGCGCAGCTTGTTGATCATGTTGACGAAGACATACGTCGCCGCGGTGGGGATGCCGGTGCGTGTGGACATGGGCCGCTGGCGCTGCATGGCGTGATAGGCGCGGAAGATGAAGGCCATGCTGTCGAGGAGATAGATGGGCGGCTTTTCGGCGGTGGTCTTCTCTGTTTTCGCGTCGGACATGATGGTTTGATGGTAGCGCGTTAGGTTGGGGATCGTGCTTTTGAAGATTTAGAGCAGCAACATGCAGTCGCCGTAGGAGAAGAAGCGGTAGCGCTCGCGGACGGCGTGGGCGTAGGCGGCTAGAACGTGTTCTCTTCCGGCAAAGGCGCTTACCAGCATCAGCAGCGTGGATTGCGGAAGATGGAAGTTGGTGAGCAGGCCGCTGACGACACGGAATTTGTGTCCGGGGCTGATGAAGATTTCGGTCGATCCGGAGTGCGGGTGAAGACGCAGGCCGGTGTGTGGCTCGAAGGGATCGATGTTGGCAAGCTGGGCGCAGTGCTCGAGCGTGCGGGTGGTGGTAGTTCCGGCGGCGATAATGCGGCGGCCCTCGGACAGTGCGGCGTTGATGGCTGTGGCTGTGGCGGCGGGGAGGGTGTAGTGCTCGGCGTGGAGATGGATGTCGGCGAGATCTTTGGCGCGGACGGGCTGAAAGGTCCCGAGACCTACGTGGAGGGTGATGGTCTCTATCCGGATGCCGTTTTGTTTGAGTTGGTCGAGGATCGCAGGAGTGAAGTGGAGTCCGGCGGTGGGTGCTGCGGCGCTGCCGGGTTCATGCGAAAAAACTGTCTGGTAGCGGTCGCGGTCTTCGGAGGTGTCGCTGCGGTGGATGTAGGGAGGCAGCGGCATGTGGCCGATCTTTTCGAGGATGGCCTGAAAGTCGGGCGTGGGGGCGAAGCGCAGGGTGCGCTCGCCGAACTCTCCGGCGGTGAGGATCTCGGCGGTGAGCAATGGCTCGGTTTCGTTGGCAGCGTGGAAGTGGAGGTGCTCCCCGGGCTGCACCTTGCGGCTGGGCCGGACGAGGGCCGACCAGTCTTCGCCACCGAGGTGTTGGGTCAGCAGGACCTCAATGCGTCCGCTGGGATTGGGGGAGCTTTGCTGGGTGTGGAGACCGGCGCGAGTTGCGTAGAGACGCGCCGGAATGACGCGGCTGTCGTTGAGGATGAGCAGATCGCCAGGGCGAAGGATTTCGGGGAGATTGCGGAAGAAGTCGTCGCTGTATTCGCCGGTGCGGCGGTCGAGGCGGAGCATACGGCTGGTACCGCGAACCGGTGGCGGGGATTGGGCGATGAGCTCTTCGGGAAGATCGAAATGGAAGTCGGTTACGCGCACTGGCTTTATTTTAGTTGGGCCAGTTCGACGGAGTGGTCGAGAGCAGCCTGCACAGCGGCCTGTTCAGCGGCGACCGGGGCGGTCCACGCGACGGTGACGCGAGAGAAGGGTTTGGGGATGAGGAAACGGTCCCAGGAGTTGGCCTGCCATGCGCTGTGCGGGTGAACGTAGAAGGCCCCGACGGTGGCGTCGACGAGTTTGGCCAGTTGGACGACGCCGGGTTTGGCGACCTGCGCCGGGCCTCGTGGGCCGTCGGCGGTGATGGCGCAGTAGTGGCCGCTAAGATAAGCGCGTTGCAAGTTGCGTAGGCCGGCGGCGCCGTCGCGCGAACTGGAGCCGCGGATGGCGACGAAGCCGAGGCGTTCGACGGTGCGGGCGATGAGTTCGCCGTCGAAGCTGCGGCTGATGAGGATGGTCACGCCATGATTGCGGAAGCGCCATGCAGCCGCGAGCAGGCAGCGGTGCCAGAAGGCATATACAGCGGGCGGGGCGGTGTCGTAGCCGGGAAGGGTGCCGGGGTCGGTGACATCTTCGTAACGCAGCGTGACGCCGAGGCAGCAGATAACGGCGCTCGCAAGGCGGGGCACGATGGCGAGGGCGATGCGCTGCCTCAGAGTGTACGGAGAGGTCACGAAGATGAGTTTACCTTCGAGGAGGAGGGAGGGAGTTTCAGACCCGGCTTCGCCGTCCCATATCGCCACGGGCGTTCAGGCGTTCGATCTCGGCGATCACGCGAGCGGCCTCGTCTTCGAGCCCGGTGCGCTGCTCAATGTAGTCCTGCTCGGGATACTTTCCGGCGAGGTACTCGAAGTTCAGGTCGCGGAGATTGTCGTAGATGGCGTCCTTGCGTTCGAGCAGGTAGTCGACACGGGTCTTGTCGGCCTGAAAGAACGGATTCCGTTCCGGCCAGAAGATGAAGATGAAGATTGCAATCGTCAGCACGAGACCAGCTATGGCGCCCATCAGTATTCTGTCTCCCGGCGAATGCGCTCGCGCATCGCTTCTCTCTCTGTATCCAACGCGCCTGTGGTTCCGGCGGGCGGCGTGTTGAGCAGCGACCGCCGCTTCCAGAAGTAGATCAAAATGCCGGTGCCGAGGATGGAGAGAAAGAAAACGGCGTAGGGCATGATCCACGCGACGTTATCAAAACCTCCGCGCAGGGGAGCGGCCAGTATAGTTGCACCATACTTCTCCGCAAACCAGCTCATGATGGACTTATCGGAACCGCCGCCCGCCAACTGCGCGTGCAGCTCTGCAATCATCGGACCCGAACTCGGGCAACTGACGTGGTTGCACTCAAGCAGAATTTGGCCGCAGCTACAGGCGCACATCATGTTGTGGCCAAGCCGGTTGAAGCGTGCACCGCCATCGACGGCCCCGAGCATGACCACGGCCAGAAAACATACCGCCAGACTCTGCATCCATCGTTTAAGCGACATGATGGACCTCGGTTTCGAGCAGCGGCGGCTCAGGGATCGTTTGCGACCGTGGGTTTTTCTTCTGACTGGGCACCAATGCCAGAAATGTTCCCATGACGACAATCGCCACGCCGATCCAGATCCAGTTCATCAGGGGATTGAGAAACACCTTAATGATGGGTCGGTCCGTATCGGGATTCTTGCCCTCATAGATCACATAGAGGTCGCTTTCGAGCGTCGAATGCAGCGCGACCATCGTGGACGAGGTCTGACTGGCTAGATAGAAGCGCTTCTCCGGCGCGAGCTGCGTGATCTTCTTGCCGCGCTCATAAACATCGAGCAGAGCATACTCCGTGTCGTAGTTCGGCTTGCTCTCCTGGGTGAAGCTCCGGCAGACCAGCCTGTACGGCCCCATTGTCACCGAGTCGCCATAGCTCATCTCCTGCTCATGCGCCTGGTTGAAGGCCCCACCGGCGATCCCGATAAAGAGCACCACGATACCGAAGTGGACGAGATAGCCGCCATAGCGGCGGGTGTTGCGCCGCACCAGAAGGATGGTGGAGCTGGCGAGATTTTTGCCGGTCTGGGTGCGCACCACGAAGGCGCCGCGCAGAAATTCGGAGGTGATCGCGGTAACCACCCCAGCGGCAAGCGAGAACGTAATCAGCGAGAAGATCGTCGACTGCATGGCATCGCCCGCACTCCAGGGGCGGACACCGGCGATCATGAGAACGATCAACGCCACCACAAAGGCGATGCCCGGCAGAATAAAGTTACGCCGGATCGACCGCAAAGAAGTGGACCGCCAAGCCAGCAGCGGGCCGATCCCGGTAAGGAACAGAAGAAAGAGTCCCACGGGAATATTGACGCGGTTATAGAACGGCGCGCTCACCGTGACCTTCGAGCCCGTCACATACTCCGAGAGGATAGGGAAGAGCGTCCCCCACAGAACGGTAAAACATGCCGCGAGCAGCACCAGGTTGTTGAAGAGGAAGCTCGACTCGCGCGAGACCAGCGACTCCAGCTTGTTCTCCGACTTCAGGTGGTCCTTCTGCTTGAAGAAGGTGAAGAGGCAGATGGCGAAGACGATGATGATGAATCCATAGAACCAGTTGCCGATGTCGGACTGGGCGAAGGCATGCACCGACTGAACCAGTCCCGATCGAGTGAGCAGCGTGCCGAGGATCGTCAGCATGAAGGTGGAGAAGATGAGCCAGACGTTCCAGCTCTTCATCATGCCGCGCTTCTCCTGCATCATCACCGAGTGCAGAAATGCGGTGCCGGTGAGCCACGGCATCAGCGAGGCGTTCTCGACCGGATCCCATCCCCAGTAGCCGCCCCAGCCGAGGACGCTATAGGCCCAGTGCGCGCCCATAAAGATCCCAAGGGTGAGGAAGAGCCACGTCACCATCGTCCAGCGGCGTGTAATGTGAATCCACTTTTCGCCCGGATAGCGCATCATCAGCGCACCCAGCGCAAACGCAAACGGCACCGAGAAGCCGACATAACCGAGATACAGCAGCGGCGGATGCATCACCATCTCGGGATATTGCAGCAGCGGATTAAGTCCGAAGCCGTCCAATGCCGTCGGGCCGGGCTGGATGGCGAACGGAGGAGCGGCGAAGTTCAGCAGCAGAAGAAAGAAGACCGTAATGCCGGCCAGAATCGTAGACGCAAACGCCGACAGCCGGACATCGACCCGGTGCCGGATGCGCAGCACAAATCCATAAGCCGAGAGCAGCCACGCCCACAAGAGCAGTGAGCCTTCCTGTCCCGACCAGAGCGCTGCGAACTTATACGCGGGATTGAGCGAGCGGTTAGTGTGATGCAGGATATAGGAGACAGAGTAGTCGTTGGTAAACGAAGCCCAGACCAAGGCAAATGCAGCGCAGCTCATCGCTGCGAAGGTGGCGATCCCCGCGCGTCGTGCCGTTTCGCCGAGCCGCCCTGAACCGTCTTCAGCGCTCGTCGTCTTGAACCGCCAGAGCGCAAATGCGCCGGCCAGCAGCGTGTAGACGCTCAGCGCCAGAGCCAGCAGCAACGTGAAACTACCAAACTGAGGCATGGGGTGCGATTGCATGACCCATTCTCTCAGGGAGAAGGAGGAGACGGCAATAAACCGTTTACCGCACAGGCTGTTCCGAGGGGCTCTTGAGCTCCGGCTGCACCAGATCCCGCACCGTGGCCAGAAGGCGCTCGGGTGGGAACGGCTTCTGGCCGAAGCGCGCATTCAGACCGGCGTATTCGGCCTCTGCCTCGATCAGTCCGCTGATGACCAGCACCGGAAGCCTGGGATGGGTCTGGCGAAGCAGCCGGACAAACTCCGAGCCATTCATTCCCGGCATGATGTGGTCCGTGATGACGAGGTTGATCTCGGTGGGGAAGTCGTTGCGCCGAAACTGATCGAGCGCCTGCCTGGGGTTGAGCACGGCAATGGCGGAGTATCCCTCACGCCTTAGAATTGCCTGCCGGGTGGCTACCTGCACTGCATTGTCGTCAATAAGAAGGATGGTGGCCGTCATTCTGCGTCTATTGCTCCAAGGAGAAAAAGTCCAACAAAGGTCGATCAAGGCTTGCTCGGTGGTAGGAGCAAGATAAAGAGAAAATCGGGATGAACTGCCGCTTCTTTGGCTGCGGTGCATCCGCAGGTTACCTCCTACGATGCAACGCTACCCCGGCAAGTTATCCACGCTACCCATATTAGCGCTTGTTATTTATTGAACCATCGCAGGTTGGAGGTTCCGGCCTGCGGACAACAGCCTTCGCAGACGGCACATCTAATCCAGCGAACGACGAGGTGACGCCAATGCTCCTGAGTCCTCAACGCTGGAAGCACTTTACCGCTATGGCACTGATAGGAGACGGCGTGATGGCCGTCGTTTGTCCTCGTCACGATGCCCTGGCCTGGGAGCGAGGCCCGAAGCCGTGGAAGAATCTGATGCACAAGCTACAGGAGCGGCCGGGCCTTACCCGTGCCATCGGCGCGGCGCAGATTATCGGCGGCGTCTGGTGGGCGCTCTATCACGAGAAGGAAGACTAGATCGTTCTAGCTCTTGCGTGCGCGTTCAATCGCCCGGACGACCGCCTGCGCTTTATTGCGGCATTCCTCAAACTCTTTTTCCGGCACCGAGTCGGCGACGATGCCTGCTCCTGCCTGAATGTGTCCCTGCTCTCCATTCATGAAGAGGGTGCGGATGGCGATGCAGGAGTCGAGATTGCCGTTGAAGTCCGCATAGAGGATGCTGCCGCCATAGACGCCGCGCCGTGTCGGCTCCAGCTCTTCGATGATCTCCATGGCGCGGATCTTGGGCGCTCCGCTGAGCGTTCCCGCCGGGAAGCAGGAGCGGAAGGCATCGATGGGCGCAAGCTCCGGCTTCAGCTTGCCCTCCAGCGTGCTCACAAGATGCATGACGTGGCTGTATTTCTCCACGTACATCAGGTCTTTTACCTTGACTGAGCCGAACTCACTGACGCGGCCAACGTCGTTGCGTCCGAGATCGACCAGCATGATGTGCTCGGCGACCTCCTTCGTGTCGGCGCGAAGATCGGCCTCGAAGGCCGCGTCCTCGGCCTCGTCGGCGCTTCGCGGGCGGGTCCCGGCGATGGGCCTGTACTCTACGTCGCGACCATGCACGCGCACCAGCAACTCCGGGGAAGAGCCTACGATGTGCGCTGCCGTCGGCTTCTTCCCTGGTTTCGCGTCGCTGCCGAAGCGCAGGAAATACATATAGGGCGAAGGATTGACGATGCGGAGGGCGCGGTAGATCTCGAACGCATCGACGCCGGGCACGCAGTCGAACCGCTGCGACAGTACACACTGAAAGACGTCGCCCGAGGCGATGTACTCCTTCGTCTTGTTCACCGATTTAATGAAGGCTGACTTCGACGTCTGCGGCTCCAGCGTCAATTTTCCGGCAGGCTTCTTCCTGCGCTTTGCAGGCAGAGCGTTCGACAGCCTGCGCTCCATCCGGTTCAGCCGCCGCACGGCGCGTTCGTACGCGCCATCGCGGGCCTCGCGGCTCAGATCGACCGTCGCTATCAGGTGAATCTCTTTCTTGACATGGTCGAACGCCAGCACCTGATCGAAGAACATCAGGCAGGCATCGGGGACGCCGAGGTCGTCCTTGGCCAGCGATGGCAGCTTCTCGATCTGGCGCACCACATCGTAAGCGAAAAACCCCACCGCGCCTGCGGTAAATGGAGGAAGGCTGGGCAGCTTTGCCGGAGTGTGGCCGGTCAGCGCGTTCTTCAATTCGTCAAAGATGTCGCCGGTAAAGCTGCGCTGGCGGCGACCTTCCTGCACGGTGATCTGCCGCCCGCGCGCGACGATTTTTTTATAAGGCTCAATGCCGATGAAGGTATAGCGGCCGACATGCTTGCCGCCTTCGACCGACTCCAGCAGAAACGCCTCCGGCTCTTCCGCGGCGATGCGCAGAAAGGCCGACACGGGCGTCTCGAGGTCCGCCGTCACCGTGCGATAGACAGGAACAAGGCTGTGCTTGCGGCTCAACTTCAGAAAGTCGCTCGCAGAGGGCAGGGAATTGGAGTCGGCAGTAGGCATGGCTGACTCCATCATAACTGCGAGGGCGATTGGTATTCCCTTCCAACCTGCGTCTAATGACTGGGTTTGTTTGCGCGGCTTTGTTGTGCAAGCCTATACTCCTCGGGTTTGGCCACAGACCGGTCTGGCCTGACCTCGGTTCCGCTGTTACGAAGAGCAAGGCGACGGCCGGAGAGCGCCGATCTCGGCGACAGAGAAAAGGAAGACGACCATGCAGAGTCTCACTATCGAGCAGGAGACGAACACCTGGGAAGCACAAGCCGCTCGATTTGATATCGCGGCGCAGAAACTGAACCTCGACGCTGGAATCATGAAGGTCCTGCGCTCGCCCGTCCGCGAGATCACGGTCTATATTCCCGTGGGCATGGACGATGGATCGATTGAGGTCTTTACCGGCTACCGCGTCCAGCACTCGATCGCGCGCGGCCCGGGCAAGGGCGGCGTTCGCTACTCACCCGATGTCTCGCTCAACGAGGTGCGCGCCCTGGCCAGTTGGATGACGTGGAAGTGCGCTGTGGTCAACATTCCCTTCGGCGGCGCGAAGGGCGGCATCATCTGCGATCCCAGAAAGATGTCGCCGGGCGAGCTGGAACGCATGACCCGCCGCTATACCGCCGAACTGATGGAGTTCATCGGCCCGGAGAAGGACGTTCCCGCGCCCGACATGGGCACCAACGAGCAGACCATGGCGTGGATCATGGACACCTACTCGATGCACACCCGGCAGACCTGCACGGCGGTCGTGACCGGAAAGCCGGTCAATATCGGCGGCTCGCGCGGGCGGCGCGAGGCCACCGGGCGAGGCCTCTCCATCGTCTGCGATGAGGCGCTCAAACATCTGGGCATGTCCGTCGAAGGCTGCCGCGTGATCGTGCAGGGATTCGGCAATGTGGGCTCGAACGCCGCTATGATTCTCGCGGCGAAGGGCTACAAGATCATCGGCATCGCCGAGTATGACGGCGGTCTCTACGATCCCTATGGCATCAACATCCGCGCTTTGGCCGAGCACCGCGCCAAGGCCGGCACGATCAACGGTTTTGCCGGAGCCGAAGCCGCGGACAAGGACGAACTGCTGACCCGCGAGTGCGAGATTCTCCTCCCGGCGGCGACCGAAAATGTCATCACCAGCCGCAATGCGGACAAGCTGCGCTGCCGCATTCTCTGCGAGGGCGCGAACGGTCCGACGACGACCGTGGCTGACGAGATTCTCGCGGAGAAGCGTGTCTTCGTCATCCCCGATATTCTCGCCAACGCCGGAGGCGTTACCACCAGCTACTTCGAGTGGGTGCAGGACCGCATGGGCTACTTCTGGACCGAGGCCGAGGTGAACGAGCGGCTCGAGCGCATCATGAAGGACAGCTTCCACGACGTGCTTGCCTATGCGAATACCCACAGCGTCAACAACCGCATCGCCGCCTATATGCTGGCGATCGACCGCGTAGCGTACACAACGAAACAGCGAGGCATGTACGCGTAACGTCTTTACGGAACGGTCACATGCAGCACGATCTTTGTAATGACCGTGCTCGTGGCCGCTCCCGTGGAAGCGCCGATGACCTTGATGGTGTAGTCGCCGGGGCGCGTTCCCAGGTCGGTGCAATTTCCGCCACAGCCGATGAATGTGGCCATCCCGCAGGCGGCGACGAGGACGAGCAACAGACTCTTCAGCGATCTCATCGATCTACGGCGGCGGCGTGGAACAAACAGCAGCAGTAGACCTGCAAGGGTCGATCCGGCAAAGGGTATCCCGGCACTTTGGGTGGAAGCAGCCGCCGATTCGCAGCTATGCGGGAACATGGTGCTGATCTGGAGGCTGGTGGTGCCGCCATTGGCCGGAAGCGTCGCCGTGCCGAAGGTGCAGGCAGACTCAGTCGGCAGGCCCACGCATGAAAGCTGTACCGGCTGAAGCGATCCGGTTCGCGGAGCCACCGTGACCAGAAGATTCGCGGCGCTCCCGGCCATGACGTTGGCCACGCCCGCGATGGTCACTGTAAATGGACTCTGGCCCGTCGACGTTCCGCTCACGACCTCTGTCAGCGGTGTGGACACGCTTGCCGCAGTGGCTGCATCACCTGCATAGCTGGCAGAGAGGCTGTGGCTGCCGCCGCCGAGTGAAGCCGTGCTGAAGGTCGCCAGTCCAAGGCTGTTCAGCGTGGCGCTTCCCAGCACGGTGCTGCCGTCGAGAAGCGTCACTGTTCCGGCGGGCACGAGCGACGCCCCTGTTGTCGTAACGGCGGCAGTAAAGATCATGGACTGCCCGCTGGCGGCAGGGTTCGCGTTGGAGGCCAGCGTGGTTGCTGTTGCCACCGGGCCTTTGGCTTGAACCACCTGATTCAGCACAGTGCTGGCGGCACCGTCAAAGTTCGGGGTGGCTGCATATCTGGCCGTCATGGAGTGTGTCCCCAGTGCCAGCGCAGAGACTGCCGCCGTCGCTGCTCCGGACTGGTTCAGCGTCGCCACCGCAATCTGACTCGTCCCATCGAAAAACTCGATCTGCCCCGAAGGAATAGCGTGGTCTCCGCGGGCCGTCGCTGTCAGAGTCACACCCTGGCCGTAGCCTGCCGGATTGGCGGAGCTGGTCAGGCTGACCGTCGTCACGTCGGGCACAACGGTGACGGGCACGCCGTTTGAGGTGGAACCCAGGTGCCCCGCATCGCCGGAATAGACCGTCGTCAACAGGTGGTTCCCGGCTGTGAATCCGGCGCCCGCGCTCGGGGGACAGCTTGTCGTCTGTGTCACCGGGATGGTGCAGATATTCGCGGCGCCGTCGTAAAACGTCACCGTTCCCGACGGCGTAGTTCCGTCGCTCGAGGTGACGACGGCGTAGCCGTTGACATCCTCGCCGTACGAGATGGTGGAGGGATTCGAGAGGCTGAGAGTAACGGTGGTGGCGACGGTTGATCGAGGCGAGGCCGCCGCAGTTGCAGCCTTGGCACCGCCCCCCGGCGAGGGCTGCTGCGCCGGCGCAGAGAAGGACGCAGCCGTCAGGGCGAGAAGGACAGCCATTTTCCGGGCGAAGCTTTGAATCGACATGCAGAACACTCTTGAGCCGTGGTGGCTGACGATCTCTCTATCGGCGTCTCCGGGCGAGACGAGAGAGGGCGCTGAATACAGGTGGTTTACCGCGAGATGCAGCGGTCCACTCCGGGAATCTCTCAGGAGGGCAACAATTCCCGGCAAAAGGTCGTCTCTAAAAAGAGAGCTGTCGGCGAAGAGGCCTGCCGGACTTTTACGCCGCCGCCATCCCCGATGTGGCAGAATTACTCATTGGGCGGTATAGCCTCCCGTTCTCGATTGCCTGCGCATGAATCTGCCCAACTCCATCACGATGAGCCGCGTTGCCTGCGTGCCGCTTTTGATCTGGATACTCTCGCCTGCGTTTCCCTGGCAGGGTGGTCATGGGGCTGTGGGCCTGCGTGGCGGCGAGCAGGAGGTGATCGCCTCCATCGTCTTCATTCTGGCCAGCATCACGGACGGCCTCGACGGCTACCTGGCGCGGCGGCGGCAGCAGATCACGACGATGGGAATGCTGCTCGATCCCCTCGCCGATAAGCTGATGGTCAGCGCCGCCTTCATCATCCTGGTCGCTTATAACCCTCGCGTCGTTCCGCCATGGATCGCCGTGCTGGTGATTGGCCGCGAGTTCCTCGTCTCGGGATTGCGCTCCATCGCTGCTGCCGAAGGCTTTACCATTCAGGCCAGCGAGATCGGCAAGCTCAAGACCGTCATCCAGATCGTCTCGGTCGTCGCCGCAATTCTGGCCCATCGCTGGGACTACTGGCTGTGGTTCCCGGGCCTGAGGGGCGGCTTCGTCATCGGCGTCCACTTCATCGCGGTGACGGCGATCTATTGGATGGCGATCGTCTCGATCATCTCGGCGGTCGATTATTTCGTCGGCTTCTGGAAGAAGATCGACCACGCCAGCGACACCCGCCGCAAGCGCCATACTTTCGTGCTCAACCGCAAGACCAAGCAAGCTCCCCCCCGGGAGAATCCTTCGCGGATCTCCTGAAGACAGGTTCGAGATACCAAACCATCGCAGCTCAGTTTTAGTCTTTCCCTTTGAATGTCCTTCGATTGCAGAATTTAGCCCAGGCTATCTGTCTTGCACAAGACCCGCTAAAAGGAAAAACGATGACACCTGTGAGATGGGCTCGAAGCAAGGCGCGCTCCGCCGTCGACGGTCTCTTCTGTATCTCTTCTCCGAATCTTAGTCGGCGATCATCGCTCTTTGCCGCGGTTATTTCGTCGGCTTCTCTGGAGCGAGTCCAGAGAAGCTATGCCCCCAATTAATGTCATCCTTCCGTGCAGCGGGAGGATCTGCGGTGAGGGGCGCCTAGACCCCATCGGGTCACTGTCCGAAGATCGATACTCCGCCAATCCCTTCGGCGATCCTCGTCTTCCACTCGGCTGGTCCCGTTTGGTGGACGCTGGTGCCCTGCGAATCGACGGCGACGGTGACGGGCATGTCCCGCACGTCGAACTCGTAGATCGCTTCCATGCCGAGGTCGTCGAAGGCCAGCACCCGGGAGCTTTTGATCGCCTTCGAGACGAGGTAAGCCGCGCCGCCGACCGCCATCAGGTACACCGCCTCGTTATCGCGGATCGCCTCAATCGCAGCAGCCCCGCGCTCGGCCTTGCCGACCATGCCCAGCAGGCCGGTCGCTTCGAGCATCTGCCGCGTGAACTTGTCCATGCGCGTCGCGGTCGTGGGGCCAGCCGGGCCGACGGCCTCTTCGCGCACCGCATCCACCGGGCCGACGTAGTAGATAAAGCGGTTGGTGAAGTCCACAGGCAGCTTTTCGCCGCGGTTCAGCATATCGGTCATGCGCTTGTGCGCGGCATCGCGCCCGGTCAGGAGTTTGCCCGAGAGCAGAACCACCTCGCCCGGCTTCCACGTCTTCACTTCTTCGCGAGTGACCGTGTTCAGATCGACTCTGCGGGCCGTGCTGACGTCGTAGCTCAGCTTTGGCCACGCATCGAGCGACGGCGGATCGAGCATGACCGATCCCGAGCCATCCAGATGGAAGTGAGCATGTCGCGTAGCCGCGCAGTTCGGAATCATCGCTACGGGAAGATTCGCGGCGTGCGTCGGATAGTCGAGAATCTTGACATCGAGCACAGTCGTCAGGCCGCCCAGTCCCTGCGCTCCGATGCCCAGCCGATTCACCTTGTCGTACAGCTCAATTCGCAATTCTTCGATCTTGTTCTTCGCCCCACGCCCCTTCAGCTCCTGCATGTCGATGGGGTCCATCAACGACTGCTTCGCCAGCAGCATCGCCTTCTCCGCCGTGCCCCCGATGCCGATGCCGAGCATTCCCGGCGGACACCACCCCGCCCCCATCGTCGGCACCGTCTTCAGTACCCAATCCACGATCGAGTCCGAAGGATTCAGCATGACAAACTTCGACTTCGCCTCCGAGCCTCCACCCTTGGCCGCGACGATGACATCTACTTCGCCGCCCTTGACCAGCGAAACCTCGACCACCGAGGGCGTATTGTCCCTGGTGTTCCTCCGCGTAAATGCCGGGTCGGCCAGAATGCTTCCCCGCAGCTTGTTATCGGGGTTAAGATAGGCCTTGCGCACCCCCGCATCGCACATCTGCTGCAAATCCAGCGTCGCCGGCCTGCCATCCGGCCCCTGCCACACCACCTCCATGCCCACCTTCAAAAAGATGGTCACAATCCCCGTATCCTGGCAGATCGGCCGATGCCCCTCGGCGCACATCCGCGAGTTGATGAGGATCTGCGCGATGGCATCCTTGGCCGCATGGCTCTCTTCCATCTCGTAAGCCCGCGCCAGATTGGTAATGTAATCCACCGGATGGTAGTAGCTGATGTACTGCAAAGCGTCCGCCACGCTCTGAATCAAATCGTCCTGCTTGATGATTGCCATCTAAATCTCCGCTTACTCCTCCATGCTATCAATCGCGGAGATATGAGAGGAGAGCTATGAGATTGACTCTACTCCCACGCTCGTCAGGTGCCATCGACCATTTTGTTTTTGCATTAACGCCCATCCATTCTCAAACCAATGATAGACATGGAGATCATAACGGAGGAGCGCTTGATTCTGTTCCGGATTGAAAGCAACATGAGAAAAGTGCCAATGTCCGCATGAACTTCCATAAAGTTGCTTGAACTGTAACCAGCCACACTTCAGTTGTTGCATATCTTTAATTGAGCAGCTTTCGCTAAACATGGTTTTCAGTACGGCATCATCAACTGGAATGAAAAATGAATTGCGTTCAGTTATAAAACGATGCCGATCGTGCTCGACAACTAAAAAGCGTTCGCTTAGCTCTTTGGATGGCTTTATAGGCTCCAGATAGAACCATTGGGTGGGGTTCTTATTTTCCGGTTCTAAAGGAGTTGTATCAAGAACGGCATGCGGACAACTAGTTTTAAAAGCATCCTCCAACTGATTTTTGATAAATGCTCGGTACACTGCCGTTTCGGCTGATGCGTTGTCTCGACTAGTTGCAACCAGCGGGCTGGTGGGGCGATGCACATTGCAGGCCGCTAGGGAACTTAGGCAGATGCAAACAATGATCGGAATTAGCCGCATACGCATATGTTGAATAGACACCGAATACACCTATTCTTGTTCCTGAGTGCCTACATCTAATAACTGAGAGTAGCTGAGAGGAAAATATGGCGCTTCGCACCGAAACTGACTCCTTAGGCCCTATCGAAGTTCCTGCCGAAGCTCTCTACGGAGCGCAGACGACACGCGCCATCGCGAACTTTCCCATCAGCGGCCTCAAGGCCAGCCCGTTCCTCATCCGCGCCCTCGCGATGATCAAGCACGCCGCCGCTGAAGCCAATCAATCCCTCGGCCTCATCACGAAAGAGCAGGGAAGCGCCATCCAGCAAGCCGCGCAGGAGATCATCGGCGGCCAGCACCACCACCACTTCGTCGTCGATGTCTTCCAGGCTGGAGCCGGAGTCAGCCTGCACATGAACGCCAACGAGGTCATCGCCAACCGCGCCGGGCAAATCCTGAACGAGCCGCTCGGCAGCTATAAAAAAATCCACCCTAACGACCACGTCAACTACGGCCAGTCCACCAACGACGTCTTCCCCACAGCCATGCGACTCGCAACACTGCTGGCGCTCGAAGAGTTGTACCCCGTCCTCAACGACCTCGCCGCCAGCCTCGACGCAAAGGCGCGGGAGTTCAAAGAGATCCTCAAGGCGGGGCGCACCCACATGCAGGACGCCGTTCCCGTCACGCTCGGGCAGGAGTTCGCCGCCTATGCCGTGGCGATCCAGAAGTGTCACCAGCACATCGCGCGAACCGCCGAATCTCTGCGCGAGCTTGGCCTGGGCGGCTCCGCTGTCGGCACCGGCCTCAATACGCATCCTGACTACCGCCATCGCGCCATCGAAAACCTGGGCCGCATCTCCGGCCTCGAACTCGCTCCGGCCGAAGACCTCCGCTACGCCATGCAATCGAACGCCTCGATGGCCGACGTCTCCGCTGCGCTGCGCACCCTCGCGCTCGAGGTTATCCGTATCTCGAACGACCTGCGCCTGCTCTCGAGCGGCCCCAATACCGGCTTCAACGAGATCCATCTTCCCAGCCTGCAACCGGGATCGAGCATCATGCCGGGAAAGGTCAACCCGGTGCTGGCCGAACTCGCCGCAATGGTCGGCTTTCAGGTCATCGGCAACGACACGGCGACAGCGCTCGCCGTGCAGGCCGGGCAGCTTGAGCTGAATGTGATGATGCCCGCGATGGCGCATAACACGCTGCAATCGATCGCCATTTTGACCAGCACGCTCGGCCAGTTGGACCGGCACTGCATCCGCGGCATCACAGCGAATGGCGACCGCTGCGCCTTCTACGCCGCCAGCACCATCGCGCTCGCCACCGCGCTGAACCCCTACCTCGGCTACGCCAGGGCGGCGGCGCTGGTGAAAGAATCGGTGGCCTCGGGCCAAAGTATCGTGGCCCTCGCTCGCGAGAAAAAGCTCCTCACCGAAGACCAGATCGCCGAAATCCTCGACCCCAAAAATATGACGGAACCGCACGCCAGAAGATCCTGAGAACGCACGATTCCGTCAATTTTGGACTCAACTAACTAGCAGTCAATGACTTACATGCTAAATGGTTTAGCCACTTAACTATTTACTTCCTTAACTATTTAGTCCTGAACTATTTGTTCCTTCCGAACCGATAGACGAGACCGATGTTGACGCCGGCGTTGTTCTGAATCGTGCCGCCAAAGGTCGTCCCCAGGTAGGTCGGCGTGACCCGCAGCGCCAGGTTGGGATAGAAGTTGTAGTCGATATTGAGGCCGGCAGAGAACGCCGCCCGCGTCTCGGAGGGCCACGTTCCCAGTAGAGAAGAGGGAATTCCCTTCGAGCCGGTGTCGAACTTGCCGACTCCCGCGCCGCCCAGGGCAAAGACGCTGACTGCCGTCTTCTCTTTGGCGTAGAAGCGGTAGGACGGGCCAGCCATAAAGGCGTACTGGGAGATCTGGGGATTGAACTTGAGGAACTCGTTATAGGGCGAGATCTTCGCATTGCCGAAGGCGCCGCGAATGTCGGCCTCGATGCCGAGCTTGGGGTTGAAATAGCGCGTCCCGCTTAGCCAGAAGGTGATCTCGTTGTTGCGCTGCAGGTCCTGGCCTGAGCGATAGCGCAGGTAACCGCCGCCGCCGCCCGCTTCCCACTTGTGGGAGTAGGTGTCCTTGACGATGCGCGCGATCCTCGCCTGGCGGTTGACGTTCGATTCGCGCCGCGTCCGCCGGGTCGATTGCGCCTGCATGATGCCTGCTCCGCTGACCATTAATCCGGCCAGCAACGTCACTGCTACACACTTTTGCTTCAACTTCAAACCGAACATCAACCGTTACTCCCGCACAAGCTGCGCTTTGCTATTGTTGAACCTTGGAGCGCGCTGCCGGCAGAACCAGCCGCGGCCATCCCTTATTAGAACATCCGCCGCCGTTTCCGGGGCGGTCTGCGGCGAAGGAGCAGAGGCAATGGCGAAAAAAAGTGGAAGCGGCGGCTTTGGCAAGGTCTTTCTGGGCTTCATCCTCGGCGTTGCCGCGGTCGCGGCAGGCCTGTTTCTCTACCTCCACTTCGGCGCGCTGCCGGTCGCTGTGTCCGACGCTCCGTTCCCTTATGAGAAGCAGATCGTCAAGGCGCCGCTGAACGCCCGCATCGATCGCGAGATCAAGACGCCACCGTTTGGCACCAGCGAAGATGTCTTCGAGTCGGGCGCGCATGTCTATCGGGCCCAGTGCGCCAGTTGCCACGGCGTTCCTGGCCACGATGTTCTCTCGGCCAAATATATGTACCCCAGCGCACCGCAGTTATGGAAGACGCATGGCAGGTCGGGGGTCGTCGGCGTCAGTGACGATTCGGCGGGCGAGACCTACTGGAAGGTCGCCCATGGCATTCGTCTCACGGGGATGCCCGCCTTCAATCACGTTCTTAACGACACGCAGATGTGGCAGGTCAGCCTACTGCTGAAGAACGCGAACACCGAGCTGCCGATGCCCGTCATGCAGATTTTGACGAAGTAGAGCAGAGTTCCCGATGGTGCGTGTAGGCGCTCAGCAGGCAGCAGGTCCTCCCGCTGCGCGGAAGGATGACAACAAAAGGAATGGGATTCTGCGCTGGAAAGCTGGAAAAAAGGGAAAGGAAAAGGCGGTCTCGACCCGATGGGCCGAGACCGCCTTTTCTTATTTGACGTTACCGTGTTTCTTTCTTATTTCAGGTTGTAAACGACGGAAGTAATGAACTGGAAGCTGTTCTTCTTGTAACCAGCCGCCGGCATGTTGAGGTAGTTGTCGGTGGCGTTCAGGCCGAGGCTGATCCGCTTATAGGCAGGAATCGCCAGCCCGGCAGCTGCAATTGCCGAATAGGCATCCGGATTGTTGAACGCGGGCAGAATGCTGGCGCTCTCGGTGAACAGGATCTTGCCCGGCAGGTTGCGGTGGTAGGCCTCGCCGAACGTAGTACCGATCAGGTTCTGGTTGGGAATGGACGCCTCGGGAGGGGGCGGCTGAATGAAGGACTGCATCTCGTAGTGGACGTCGGCCTTCAGATCGAGCTGCTGAATCGGGCTCAGGATGGGGGTCCAGCCGAGACCGCCGCCATATACCTGTTGCAGGTTCAGGCCCTGGGAGAAGTTGTGGTCATAGGAGAGCTCGCCCAGCGCGTAGAACCGGGGGGTGAAGTAGATATCGTGCTCGGCATCGGCGTGGAAGATGCTCGTCTTGGCCTCGGAAGGTGGTGTCGGCGGGTTCGTCTGCGGAATGACTGGCTGGCTCAACTTGCCGTAGGTCTCCAGCAAGTTGAAGGTGGTGCGTGTTTTGGGCGGGAGGTAGGGCACGATCGGGATCGCCCGGATGAGCGCGATGCCGGCGTTGAGGCTGGTACCGGTCTGGGTCGAGCGGATCAGCGTCGCGCCACCCGAGATGGCCCCGTTCCATCCGTGCAGGAAGTTCGGATGATGGGCCACTTCGTCGTCGTAGGTCTTCTGGTCGATGATGTAGGCCAGGTTCTTCACCGGCACGGTCTCGGGAGCGCCGCCCTGGGGTTCGACGGTCACCGAGCCGTCGGTGTAGACAAGGCTTCCGGGACGTCGCGTGACCCTGGTCGGCTTCTCGTCCTTGCGGATGACGACAAAGCTGCCATGAGTGCGCAGTTCCTTTATCTTGCTCATTGGAACGGTGATCTCGCCGGCCGTATCGCTCTTGAAGACGATGCTGTCGCCCACGCCGCGTTCGATGGTTCCGGTCAAGTGGTCGCCATTGGTGAATACGATAACATCCGACGTAGGCGCGGCTGCTGCGTCCTGCGCCACGGCGGCGGCGTTATGGGCGATAAAGCCCGTCATCAGGCAAAAAGCGATAAAACTCCAGATTCGCTTGGGACTATAGGCGGATGTGCGCAATATGCTCATTTTTCTAAAATAACTTAGCCTCAGGCGCGAAAGAGGGGGAGATGTATTTCGCTTTCGTGTGACTGGAAAGATATTGCGTATGGTGGGGGACTCAGGGACGAAAGACACTCTTCGCGAGGACCGGGAAGCACAAGTGAGAGAAGGCCTGGGAAACGATACCGGCGGGGGCCTGCAATCACGCATCCCCTGTCCAACCCGGAAGAAAATTCACACTTTGCCGCAATTTTGAGCGACCTGCTCTCTTGTTAATTCAACAGCTTAGCTAAAAAAACAAGAAATTCTTGCCAATCGTCTTCCAATAGGGGTACTATCCGTTTCGCGTTCAGTCGAGGCCGCTAATCGCGCATCCCTGACCGGACCGAAACCCGAAAATGGATAGCTTTCAATTAAACGTTCGAATCAGTATGAGTTCCATAACCCAACTTCCTGACGGGGCAGTTAGACCCCTCAGCGCGCAAAAGGAAGGTATAAGACATGGCATGGTACGCCTATTGCATCGCAGAACGGCAGTCGTTCCCGGAACTTTGCCGGCACCGTCGTCCAATGCCTCTTACCGGAGTCTCCGGCCTCTTCGGTAATCAGGCATTCTTGTTTCCCGCCAGTGACCTGGCCGTCATCGTCTCCGAGCACAGCGCCGAAGACCATGAGCGGCTCGACCAGCAAGCTGCAAAAGACCATGCCCGCGTAATCGCGGACTGCTTCAAACTCTCCACCGTCCTGCCGTTCCGTTTTGGCACTACTTTTCAGGATGACGACGCGCTTCGCCGCTCCGTCCGCTCCAACCAGCGTCACTTTCAGGCCAACGTCGAGCGTCTTCGCGGCAAGGCCGAGATGCACCTCAAAGTGCTGGTAGACGATACCTGCCCCGGCAACTCCGCCCGCGACATGACCGTCGGCCAGCAGTACCTGACCAGCCTGCGCGAGAGCGCCAGCCGCCAGCGGGAGCGCCAGTCCAAGGCCCGCGCCCTCTCCGTCCAGATGCACCGTATGTTTCTTCCGATCGCCGAAGAGATTACCTGCAAACGGATGGACTCCGGCAAGATGCTTCTGGATATCGCCCATCTGATCGATAACAAGACCGTCGAGCGGTATCAGAACAAATATTCCTCGGCCTCCGTGCAGTTGAAGGAGTGCCGTATGCAACTCTCCGGCCCCTGGCCTCCGTACCATTTTGTGCACCGCTCCGCGACCCAGCCGCAGCACTCGGCTTAAGGTTTCCGGTAAGGTTCCGGGCTGCCCCATTTTCCTGCTACATCGAAGAAAATGGGGCAGTTCTGCGTTTACAGGACTACCTTTGCCTGGCACCCGGCATCGAAGAGGAGCAGGAGAGGTGCCCGGCCTGATGGGGCTCTCCCCAGAACGTCAGGAGAGATCATGAAGCTAAGGATAGGAAGTTCTTCCACGCGGGCCTTGTCCGCGCTTTTATTTGCCGGTGCCGCTCTATTGGCGGTGCCTGCTGCCTCGGCCCAGACGACGAGGACGACAACGACGACCCAGACGACGAGTCCTACCCAGGATTCGACGACCATCACGAAAAAGAATGGGGTCTACTTTTATCAGGTCAAGGTCGTCCACCGCGACCTCGATGCGGTGAACTATCTGCATCGCAGCAGCAGCACAAAGATCGCCTTCCGGGGGACTTCGCTTCTTCCCAAGGCCAAGGGCGAGGCCAGGGTCCAGAGCGAACGCGGCCGGATCACGATCGATGCCAACTTCAAGGGCCTGACTCCGGCCAATGGCTTCGGCGCCGGCTATCTGACGTACGTCCTGTGGGCGATTACGCCCGATGGCCGCGCCACCAATTTGGGCGAGATCCTGCCGTCGGGAAACAAGAACAATATTCATGTGACGACGCCGCTGCAGTCCTTTGGAATGATCGTCACCGCGGAGCCGTACTTTGCCGTGACCGTGCCGAGTGATGTCGTCGTGCTGCAGAACGACATTATCGAGAACAAGACCAATGGTGTGCTGGAGAAGGTGAATGCGCACTATGCGCTGCTGCCGCGGGGCTTCTACGCGCCGACCGACGGCTCGAAGAGCAACGACAACCCCATTACGCGGGACGAGAAGGCACCGCTCGAGCTGTATCAGGCGTATAACGCCGTTCGCATCGCCCAGGCGAATGGAGCGGACAAGTATGCCAACGATATTTTGACTGAGGCAAAGCTGGATCTAAAGAATGCCGCGGATATCCAAAGCAATAAAAAAGGCGACCGCAAGATGGAGATCACCTTCGCTCGTCAGGCTGTGCAGCGTTCCGAGGACGCGAGGCTGGCGACTCTGCGTAAAAAGGAAGAGGAGCGCCAGTTGAATGCACAGCGGGCGGCGCAGCAATCGCAGTTGGCAGCCCAGCAGTCGCAGTTACAGGCTCAGCGGTCACAGATGCAGGCCCAGCAGGCACAGCTTGATGCGGAGCGCGCGCAGGCAGCCAAGGCGAAGGCCGATGCAGAAGCCGCGGAAGCACGAGCCCGCGCAGCAGAGGCCAATAAGAGCGCCGAGAGCGCAAACGCCACCCGCGAACGGCTGCGCAGCCAGTTGAACAGTGTGCTCGCCACCAGCGAAACGGCGCGCGGCCTCATCGTTAATATGTCCGATGTGCTCTTCAGCACCGGCAAATACTCCCTGAAGCCGACGACTCAGATCAGTTTGGCCAAGGTGGCCGGAATTCTTCAGGCCTATCCTGGTCTGAAGCTGCAGGTCGAAGGCTACACCGACAGCGTTGGCAGCGACATGATGAACCAGAAGCTGTCTGAAAATCGCGCCGACTCGGTCAAGTCCTTCCTGATTGCGCAGGGAGTGCAGCCGGACAATATCACGTCCACCGGCTATGGCAAGAGCAATCCGGTGGCGGACAACAGCACGTCGAAGGGGCGCGCTCAAAATCGCCGCGTGCAGCTTGTCGTCTCGGGCGATGCGATTGGGGTGAAGGAGTCCAGCCCTGAGGCTGCTCCTCAACCTGCGTCCGCCCCTGCTGCCGCTCCGAATGCTACTGGGACTTCAAACCCACAGTAGGTATCCGGCCAACCAGTAAAGGCGAGATGCCGTTCGACGCGGCGTCTCGCTTTTTTGCTATAAGAGACCTATGAAATCCTTACAGGGAAAGATCGTCCTCGTCACAGGAGCAAGTTCAGGAATCGGCAGAGCGACTGCCCTGGCCTTTGCGCGGGAGGGGGCAAGGCTCCTACTGTGCGCGCGGCGGCTGGAGCGGCTGGAAGAACTGAAACAGCCGCTCGTCGATGCGGGAGCGCAGGGCGTTCAAATTTTTAATCTCGACGTTCAAAATCGTTCTGACGTTGAAGATGCCATTGCGGAGCTTCCGGCGGAGTGGCGGGAGATTGACGTGCTGGTGAACAACGCGGGTCTCAGCCGGGGCCTCACCAGATTGTATGAGGACGATCCTGAAGACTGGGAAGAGATGATCGATACCAACATCAAGGGGCTGCTGTATGTGACGCGCGCCGTGGTGCCGGGCATGGTGTCGCGGGGACGCGGACACGTCATCAATCTTGGGTCGACGGCGGGACACATGACCTATGCCAACGGCGCTGTCTACTGCGCGACCAAGGCCGCGGAGAAGGCCATCAGCGAGGGCCTGAAGATTGATTTGATGGGGACCCCGGTACGGGTGACCTCGGTCGATCCCGGGATGGTCGAGACGGCCTTCAGCTCGGTTCGATTTCGCGGAGACGAAGCGAAGGCGGAGAAGGTGTACCAGAACATCACGCCGTTACAGCCGGAAGATGTGGCAGACGCCATCGTCTGGGCGGCCAGCAGACCGGCGCATGTCAACATTCACACGATCCTGATGACCAGCATCGACCAGGCGAACTCGATGGTACTGCATCGTCACAGCTAACGCTGCTACATGTGGATCGTCCAGCCGAGTTCGGAGAGCTTCTCTTCGATATCGGCAAGGGCCAGCTCAAGCGCGGAGCGCCGGTGCGGATTCGATGTCCGTTCCGACAGCACACGCTCCCGTTGCAGCTCCAGTGCCTGCTGCTGACGTTTGCGCTCAGCAGCCTGGGCGCTGATCTTGGCGGGATCAGGTTTTGGAGCGTCGGCCTGAGATTGTTGTTCTTCCACTGATTTACTCTCCCATCCTCGAGACATATTACTCATTCTACGCCGTCGATAATGAATGGCTGAAGAGTTTGAGTCTCTGCAGAAGGAGAACGCCGATCGAATCTAACCGATCACCCGCTTCGCCCGCAGGTCTTCGGCGATGAGCTGGCCGTGAAAGCGTCCGTTCTCGATGAAGATCTCGTTGGTTCGTTCGCCGGCAACGATGACGCCAGCGAGATAGATTCCGGGGACGTTGCTCTCGTGCGTGGCAGGGTTACAGACCGGGCAGCGGTCGTTCGCCTCATCCAGCTTCACGCCAAGTCGCTCGATGAATTCAAAGTCCGGATGGTACCCCGTCAGCGCAAATACGAAATGATTCGGCAGCGTTACCGGTCCTTCGGGTGTCTGAAGGGTTACGTCATCTTCCGAGATATTGGAGACGGTGCTGCTGAAGTATGCCTTGATCTCGCCGTGTTTGATGCGGTTGTTGATGTCGGGCAGAATCCAGTACTTGACATGCCGATGCATCTCCGCGCCACGATGCACAAGGGTCACGCGTGCGCCGTGCCGCCAGAGGTCGAGTGCGGCAATCGCTGCCGAGTTCTTGCCGCCGATGACAAGAACGTCCAGCCCATAGAACGGGTGCGGTTCGTGGTAGTAGTGGCGGACCTTGTGCAGTTCTTCGCCGGGAATGTCGAGATAGTTGGGCAGATCGTAGTAGCCGGTGGAGATAGCGAGCTTGCGGGCGCGGTAAGTGAGTGGCCGGGCGAAGCGGTCGGTGGTATGAACGGTGAAGTTGCCATCGCCGCCCTCGACCTTCTCGACCGTCTCGTACTGACGGATGTTGAGGCGGTAGTGCTCCGCGACCTTGCGGTAGTACTCCAGGGCTTCGTTGCGATTGGGCTTCTGGTTGGGGCTGGAAAAGGGCATGCTGCCGATCTCGAGCAGCTCCGGCGTCGTAAAAAACGTCATATGCGCGGGATAGTGGAAGAGCGAATTGCAGACGCAGCCCTTGTCGACCAGAAGAGCGGAGAACCCTGCGCGTTGCGCCTCGATGGCGCAGGCGAGCCCGGTGGGGCCGGCGCCGACTACAAGAAGATCCACTATGTCTGAAGCTGCACCGTCGCTCATGTCTTCCATCTTACTGAAAGTCTACGTAGCGTTAGGATTGGCATCAGGGATTGAGGATGACCAGCTTGTGCGCGATGGCGAACAGGGCCAGTTCCAGCCGGGTGGAGACGCCGGTTTTGTCGAAGATGTTCGAGAGGTGCCGCTTGACCGTCTCCTCGCTGATGGCGAATTGTTTGGCGACGTCCTTGTTGCTGCATCCTTCGACGATGCAGGTGGTCACTTCGAGCTCGCGCGGTGTGAGGCCGTAGGTCTTGCGCTCGGGCACGGCGGCGGCCTTGCTCATCAGCTCATTCAACGCGGTCAACAGGTTTGCGACGCGCTCGCCGCCGATCCAGTAGTCGCCGGAGAGAACGGCCCGCAGAGAAGTTGCGAGGTCGCTGGCGACGGCGTCTTTCAGCACGATGCCGCGTGCGCCGATCTGCAGGGCCTCGATCACCTGCTGGGTCGAGATGGTGCTGGTCAGCAGGATGATCTTTACCCGCGGCGACTTGTTCATGATGGCGCGCATGGCCTCAAGTCCGGGCAGGCGTGGCATCTGGAGATCGAGCAGAAGGATGTCCGGCTCCAGCTCGAGTGTCTGCGTGATGGCGACATCGCCGTCCTCGGCCTCGCCGACGACTTCAAAGCCGGGCTCGTCCTCGAGCATGTTCTTGACGCCGAAACGGACCACGGGATGATCGTCGGCGACGACGATACGGATCGTCGTTGCGGAGATTGCGGGGCTGACGGGTTTTTTCACTGCGTCGTGCTTCACTGCGTCGCTCATAGGGTCGCTCTCCTCATTATGCAGTGCGGTTCGCTACATGATCTTGCGCGCCAACAGAATAAGACGCAAACACTCGCAGGAAACCATCAATTCATCAAGCGAAGCTACATGATTAGCATGGATGCCGTCTTCTTCCAGCTTTCCGGCCAGTGTCTGCAACTCGACAGCTCCGACCATACCAGCACCGCCCTTGATGGCGTGCGCCTCTCTTCGGAACGCCGCATCCTCTTTGTTGGATGCGGTTTGCCGCATCCGCGCGATCCGTTCTTTTATATCTCCAAGGCACAGGGTGTAAAGCTGCTGCAACCGTTCTCTGCGCATCGATGCCGCAAGCTTTTCATAAATAGTTTCATTCAGAAGGGTTGGATTTTGATGAACTGCATTGGCTGGAGCGCGGGGCGGAGTGCCATGCGCTGCAATTGCGGCGGTAAGTTCTTCCACGGTGAATGGCTTCAGCAGAACTCCATCGAAGTCGCGCGTGACCTCGTCATCGGGCAGGTTTCCGCTCATGGCCAGCAGCAGAGTCTCTGCTCCGCAGCAGCCTCGCAGCGCATGGGCAAGCGCGCTGCCGGTGGTGCCGGGCATCTGGATATCGGCCAGCACGACTGCGGGCTGCCGGGCTGGGGCGCTGAGAGATTGCACCGCAGCGTCGCCCGAGTCCGCCGTCTCCACCACGAAACCGGCGTGCGCGAGCAGAAGGGCCAGCACGTCGCGGCTCAGGGCATCGTCGTCCACAACCAATACTCGCAGCGGCGTGTTCTGATTCTTCATCAGGGCAAAGAGTATCAATTGAGAGATTCAAGCGCCAATTTTTGCGGCCGCTGCTAATTCCTGCCGTCCATGCCGCAATGACGATAAAGTATTGCCAATGGGCGAAGAGGACACAGCCGCGCGGCAGGGTCGAGGGATGCAACTCGCTGAAGAACTGGCGGCCTTGTCGGCACGGGTAGGGGCGCTCGAACAGGAGATCGCCCAACTGCGGGGCGAGGTGCCGGCGAAGACGGCAAAGGCTGCGCCGCCGCCTCTGGTCGCTATGCCCGCTGAGCCGATTGTGGAGGCCGCTGCTCCTGCAAAGGCGTCGCTCGAGAACCGTATCGGCTCACAGCTCTTCAGCCGCATTGGGATTGTGGCTCTGCTGATCGGTGCGACGTGGTTTCTGAAACTCGCCATGGATAACCACTGGATCGGGCCGATGGGTCGCGTCCTCGCCGGGTTGATTGCGGGTGCAGGGCTGGTGGTGTGGTCGGAGCGGTTTCGCCGACAGGGATTCCATCTCTTCTCCTGGTCGCTCAAGGCGATTGGCAGCGGCGTGCTCTATCTTTCGCTGTGGGCGGCCTTCCAGCTTTATCATCTGCTGCCTGCCTCGGTGGCGCTTGGCGCGATGGTTCTGGTGACTGCGTGGAACGCCTTCATGGCCTGGTCGCAGGACAGCGAAGTTCTTGCCGCCTACGCCCTGGCAGGAGGCATGGCTACGCCTCTGCTGCTCTCGACCGGCGGTAACCACGAGATATTTCTCTTTACTTATATCCTCGCCATCGATGTTGCGACGATCCTTCTTCTCCGGCTGAAACCCTGGCCGCGGCTGCTGCTGGGAGCGTTTCCCGCCACGGTTGCCTATTTCATCGGCTGGTACATCCAGTTCAATTCTGCTGCCCAGCTTGGGGCGACGGTGCTCTTCGTTGTGCTGTTCTTTGGCGTCTTCGTATCGGTTCCCATCGGCTGGAAGGAGAGCGGGCAACTCGCGCAGGCAGGCAGGAGAGGCGCGTTTCGCATTACCGAAATTTTTCTGCCGCTGGCCAATGCTCTCTTTGCGTCGCTGGCGCTTTATTCGCTCCTCGAGAACGCAGGCCATCACACGCTGCAGCCATGGTTGATGGTCTTTTTTGCTGCCATCTATCTCGGCTTGATGCGACTGCCGCAGACAACGATCGCCTCGGCTGTTCATCTGTCGCTGGCCGTTGTGTTTCTTACGATCGCAATTCCGTTGAAGGCCAGTGGCCGCTGGATTACCGTGGGCTGGTTTGCAGAGGCTGCGGCGCTGCTGTGGGTCTCTGCGCGCCTCGAAACGGCCATGGCGGATGCGGCTTCGGTCAGCGCGCATCGCATTCTTCGCTCGCTTGCCGTGGCGGCGCTTGCCCTGGGGTTCGGCGCTCTGATGGTGCGGCCCGCCTGGTTTGGCAAGCCTGTTCAAACAGCTTTTCTCAATGGCCGTTTTGCGACGGCTCTCTTTGGAATTGCGGTCTTTGCGTGTGCGGCATGGATCGGCCTTCATGCGCGTCACTCGAACGAAGGCGAGCCCAGTTGGGGTCACATCGCCGGGGTGTCCATCATTGCGCTCAATCTTGTGGCAATCGTAGCGTGCGTCCGTGAGCTGAATACTGTCTGGCGGCAGGCCCTGGTTAATTCTGAGGCGGAGTTGCAGAAGGCGCTTGCGATCTCCGCGTTCCTCATGATCTATGGGGCCGTGCTGCTGGCGGTCGGATTCTGGAAGCGCACCGCCTTTATTCGCTGGCAGGCGCTGATTCTGATCGTCTTCACCATCGCCAAGACCTTTATCTACGATATGCGCAATCTGAGCCAGGGCTACCGCGTCGTCAGCTTCCTTGGCCTTGGCGCGTTGCTGATGGCCGTCAGTTTTGCTTACCAGAAAGACTGGCTCGCCTTGCGTGACTCCGTACCTGCTGCTTCGGCGAATAAAGGAGTCGAGTGATGAAGCCTGCGCTCCTGGCACTGCTGCTCTTCTGGCAGACGGCGGCTCCTGCTCCCAAGGCCGCGATTGATTCGCAGCAATACTCTCGTTACCAGCGGACGATCGCGCTTCCAGATGGCGCGGGGCAAACCTGTGCCGTGATCGATGCGCAGATGTTTCCTCACGCCGCGCCGTCGCTTAAGGATGTCCGGCTCTATCAAGGGGCACAGGAGATTCCCTACGCCATCACGCTCAGCGAACCCGCGCAGCCGGACAGCACGGCGGCGCGTGTTCTGAATCTCGGAGTTCGCGGCCATAGCATTGTCTTCGATCTCGCGATGCCTGACCGGCCTTACACCGAGGTCGACCTCGATCTTCGAGGTCAGGATTATCTGGCCACGGCCGTGGTCACTGGACTGGATTCGCCGCAATCCTCCAAGGCAACTGATCTCGGCGACTTTACGCTCTTCGATCTGACGACGCAGCACCTCTCGCACAGCACAGCGCTCCACCTACAGGAGTCGAGCTTTCCTTATCTACACATCGTTCTTACAGCCTCACCTGCACCCGGTGCTCGCGGCTTTACCGCTACGCCTCTGATGGTGAAGGGAGCCACGGTCCCGCCGAGTCGCGAGGCGCAGTCTCTCTATACCGTTGCGGCTGAGACCACGGCCATCACCCAGAAGACTCGACAGAGCATCGCTGCCTTCGCGCTGCCCGAGCGCGTGCCTGTGGAACAGGTCAGCTTCGTCCTCGCGCCGGATTTCAAGGCGAACTTCAGCCGCGATGTCCATATCTCGGATCGTCCGAGAGGCACACCGAAGACCGCGGCAGAGACCATCGACGGCACCATTCTCCGCGTGCATCTCACGCAGGCTGGACGTGAGATTCGCCAGCAGCAACTGAGCGTCCCGGCGATTCTCGGCGCTAACCTGCAAGGGGCCGCGAGCGTGGAGGTGGCGATCGACAATGGTGATGACATTCCACTTCGGATCGCGGCCGTTCGGCTTGAGATGCGCCAGCGCAAGCTCTGTTTCTCCGCCCCGACGGCGCAACCGGTAACTCTTTTCTACGGAGATGACGGGCTTACGACGCCGCAATATGACTATGCGCGTCTCTTCTCCGCTACAGCGAAGACGAAGGTGGCGCAGCTTGGCCCGGAACAATTAAATCCCATCTACCGTTCCCGACCCGACACGCGCGCACTCACCGAGCGCTACCCGGACATTCTCTGGATAGCGCTGCTGGCGGTCATCTGCATTCTTGCTGTGGTTGCGTTGCGTTCTGCCAAAACGGTACATCGTTGAGGGTCGTATTTCTTAGCTAAGCATCCAGAGCCCGGAGCAACAAGTCAGACTTATCGAATCGCCGCATCCACTTCGCTGACCCAGTCCGGCGACTTCAGGATCTCGCGGGGCTTCGATCCATCCGCAGGCCCGACCAACCCATCGCTGTGCATCAGGTCGATCAGGTGGGCCGCGCGTCCATAGCCGATGCGCAGACGCCGCTGCAGCAGGGAAGTGCTGGCCTTGCCGAACTCGAAGACCAGGCGTACGGCGTCGTCATACATCGGATCGTCGTTCTCGCTGTCCGTGCCGCCGTCGCCGTCCTTGCCGGTCTCGTCCTTCGGGCCTTCGAGGAAGCCGTGAACATACTCGGCCTCGCCCTGCGCCTTCCAGAATGCGGTGACGGCGGAGATCTCTTTTTCGGTGACGAACGGTGCATGGACGCGCTGCACGCGGCTCGTTCCCGGCGGGAGATACAGCATATCGCCGCGTCCCAGCAGGCTTTCGGCACCGTTGGAGTCGATGATGGTTCGCGAGTCTACCTTGGTTGCCAGGCGGAAGCTCATACGCGTCGGCACGTTCGCCTTGATCAGGCCGGTGATGACGTCGACCGAAGGCCGCTGCGTAGCAAGAATAAGGTGGATGCCGACGGCGCGCGCCATCTGCGCCAGCCGCGTGATCGACTCTTCCACGTTCGAGCGGTCGAGCATCATCAGGTCGGCAAGCTCGTCGATGATGATGATGATGTAGGGCAAAGGCTCCTGGTTTACGTCCTCGAACAGATAGTCGCTGCCATGGTCGAAGAGCTTGTTGAACTGATCGATGTTGCGAACGTGGTTGGCGGCTAACAGCTTCAATCGCCGCTCCATCTCACGCACGGCGTTGCGCAGCGCATTCGCGGCCAGCTTCGCTTCGGTGATGATCGGGGTAAACAGATGCGGGATGCCCTCGTACATGCCGAGTTCAACGCGCTTCGGATCGACGAGGATCATCCTGACCTGCTCCGGCGTGTTCTTGAAGAGCACGCTCATAATCATCGCGTTGATCGCGACCGATTTGCCGGAGCCGGTTGAGCCGGCGATGAGCACATGCGGCATTGCGGCTAGATCGGCAGTGACGATGCGGCCGTTGATGTCCTTGCCCAGCGCAATCGACAGCCTGCTCTTGGACTGCGCAAAGCTCTCGCATTCGACCACATCGCGCAGCCAGATGGTCTCGCGCTCGTGGTTGGGAACCTGAATGCCGACGGTGCTCTTGCCCGCCATCCGCTCGATCAGAATGGACTCGGCAGCCATGGCAAGGCAGAGATCGTCGGCCAGTCCGGTGATGCGGGCCACCTTCACGCCGGCCTCGGGGCGGAACTCAAACGTTGTGACTACGGGGCCCGGATTAATCTGCGTTACCTGCCCGTTGACGCCGAACTCGGCAGACTTTTCGACCAGCACCCGCGCCTCTTCGCGTAGAGCGTCTTCACGCACGGCGGCCTGCTCTTCGCTGCGGTGCAGCAGGGAAGAGGGCGGCAGCTTGTAGCCGCGCACGCTCTTGGGCACAATCGTTACCGTCTTGATGTCGGCATCGGCGCGCCTGCCGAAGGAGATGTCGTCGTCGCTTCCCTGGGGGGATGCTGGGATTGGCGCAAACGCCGCCGCTCTCGGGTCTTCTGTTCTCTTCGGCGCGCGGACGGGGGTGACAGCCCGTTCCGCTTCAAATCGGTGGCACTGAAAGTTCGATTCGTCGTCCAATGCGTGACCGGGCGCGGCTGCCTTCGCCAGCGCATCCGCATAAGGAGCCGCAGCGGCGGCAGCGGTGCTGAACGGTGTTACCGGGGGAGCGTCCACGAAGGTGCGCGGCATGCCCTGCCACATCGATGTTGGTTCGGCGGCAGCTTCTTCCTGCGGATCGACGGAGATTGCCTCCGTCCGCTTCTTCCGTCCCCACCAGCCAAACAGGCCGCTCAGCAGCGTATTGCTTTCGACTCTGTGATTTTTGCGTTCAGCCTGCTCACGAGCGCGCTGCGCCTTGAGGTCGGCCTGCTCGCGCTTGCTCCCGTAGGCCTCCTTCTCGGCGGCGATGCTGGCGTTTTTTCTGCGGCTCTGCCAGCGCGCCCACCGCTCCCATAGCGACTGCGCGAAGGAGAAATGAATCAGGCTCCACTCCCGCGCCGTGTTGAAGGTGAAGGTGGTGGTGAGGTAGAGCGACAGCGCCACCATCAGCGCAACGACGATACATGCGCCGGGAAGATTCAGATACTGCACCATGACGTCGGCGAGCAATCGTCCGCTGACGCCTTCGATCGGCAATGTGCGGCGCCAGAGGATGTGTCCTGGCAGTAATGCGATTGCCGCCGGGCCGAAGACCACCCACAGGCCTAATCCGATGCTCTTTGCCAGAGGAGAGCCGGCGGGCCGCGACCACATCCAGCACAGACCCAGCCGTCCCAGCACCAGCGGCAGAAAGAATGCAGCGACGCCGATTGCCTGTAACAGGGCGTCGGCAAAGTAGGCGCCGACGATTCCCGTCCAGTTATGCGCGGGCCGTCCCGTGGCGTAGGCTCCGACGGTGTTGAACGAAGGGTCGGAGGGCGTATAGGTCGCCAGCGACAGCAGCAGCAGCGCGGCGCCGACCAGAACGGTCAGCCCGATGATCTCGTTCAGCCGCCGATTGCGTGTCGGGGTGGAAACTAGTCTCAGGGTCTTCATCAGTGGTTACGCGCGACCTCTCCTGCACCGGCGCAGCGTCTCGCATACCGGGCGGTCTGCAAGGCCGTGAACCACCAGAGCATCTCCGATTATCCCAAAGCGGCGAACAAATTAGGAAACCATGGCCCTGGGGGTACCTGAATGCAAACCCGCAGCCCAAACCTGCATCTACTCCTGCATACTCGCCGCAGGGTGCAATGGCCCGGCGGACCTTAGCAAACGGTGAGCAGGGGCGCGGGATTTTCGCGATTTCTCCTGTTTGCCGCCGGTGAAGGAGAATCGCACTCAACCGGCGGACCCTGCTCCAACCGATTACCGATCCCTCAAGCTTCGATCAACCTTATCCACGAGGACCCTATGTCAAGCGATTCCGGCAAGCAGCACGAGATGGAGCGCGTTCTGCTCTCAGTCATCAACAGCCTTCAGGACAGCCAGAAGGGCTTCGCCGACCTAGGCGAACACCTCAAGGACGAGACGCTCAAGCGATACTTCCTCGCCGAGTCGCTCAAGCGGGCCAGCTTCCGCGGCGACCTCGAAGAGACGCTTCACCTGAATGGCGTCCACGACATCAAAGAGACCGGCACCACGGCGGGCACATTGCACCGCGTCTGGGGCGATCTCAAAGCCAAACTTGGCAGCGGAGACCACGGCCTGCTCGAAACCGCCGAGAGCGGCGAAGACGAAGCGAAGAAAGCCTACTCCGATGCGCTCAATCAGGAGCTGCCTCTGCCTGTCCGCCAATTACTGGCCGAGCAGCAGGCGCACGTCCTCGCCTCGCACGACTACGTTCGCAGCCATCGCGACGCACTCGCGGCAAAATAAGCGGCGAACCGCTGCACCACATCGGCTCCACGTTCAGATGGATGCGGGGCCGAGCTTCTGCACGGCGCATATGCAAAGCGGGGGTCCTGGCCGCGATGCTAAGATTGAAGGTTGATGACACTTGATAAATTGAAGATGATTCCGCTGGGGGGCCTCGGCGAGTTCGGCATGAACTGCATGGCTCTCCGCTGGCAGGATGACATTATTGTCATCGACGCCGGTCTGATGTTTCCTGAAGAAGAGTTGCTGGGTGTGGACATTGTTGTTCCCGATATCAGCTACCTGACTGAAAACCGCGACAAGGTTCGCGCCATCCTTTTGACCCATGGGCACGAAGACCATATCGGCGGTCTGCCCTGGATTCTCTCTGAACTGAATGTCCCGGTGTACGGCACCGAGTTCACGCTGGCTTATGTCGAAGGCAAGCTCGAAGAGCACCGCCTGCTGGACGACGCCGACCTGAACGAGATGATTCCCGGCAAGCGGTTTACGCTGGGGCCGTTCTCGATCATGCCGATCCGCGTGACGCACTCGCTGGTGGACTGCGTGGCGCTGGCGATTCACACTCCTGTGGGCGTCATCCTGCATACGGGCGACTTTAAGGTGGACCTTTCGCCGCCGGACAATAAGCCGTTCGATCTTCATGCATTCGCCGAACTGGGCAAGCAGGGCGTTCTGGCGCTACTGCAGGACTCCACTAACGTGGACCGCTCCGGGTATACGCCGAGCGAGCGCGCGGTGCGGCCACGGCTGGATGAGATCTTCTCGCAGGCGAAGAAGAAGCTGTTCTTCAGTTGCTTCTCCTCGTCGATCCACAGGATTCGGCTGGCGATGGAACTGGCGCACCAGCATGGGCGCAAGGTTGCCATCATCGGACGTTCGCTCGATAACTCGACCGAGATCGCGCAGGATCTTGGCTACCTCGATCTGCCGCAGGGGCTGATCATCAATCCCGGCCACATCAAGGACCATCCGGCGAACAAGCTGTGCATCATGATCAGCGGAACGCAGGGCGAGCCGATGAGCGCGCTGAGCCGCGCCGCGGTCAACAACCACAAGTTCGCGCACATCGACGCGGGCGATACAGTGTTGATGAGCTCGCGCGTCATTCCCGGCAATGAGAAGTCGATCTACCGCGTCATCGACCATCTGGAGCGGCGCGATGCCAAGGTCATCTATGACGACGGCGCGTCGGGGCTGATCCACGTCAGCGGGCACGGAAGCCAGGAAGAGCTGCGGTTGATGATCAACCTCGTTCGTCCGAAGTTCTTCATTCCGGTACATGGCGACTATCGCCACCTGAAGCGGCATGTCGAACTTGCAGGCTCGATGGGCGTGGTGGAGAAGACGATTCTGCTGGAGGACGGCGACGTTCTGGAGCTGGACAAGAATTCGGCCACCAAGACCGGCAAGGTGACGGTTGGCCGCGTGTGCATCGACTCCGGCGGAGTAGCGAACGATGTGGTCGAAGACCTTGTCATCCGTGACCGCAAGCACCTCAGCGAAGACGGAATCGTACTGCCGATCATTGCCATCAATAAACGGACGGGGCTGCTTGAAAACGCTCCCGAGATTGTGATGCGCGGCATGGCCGTCGCCGAGGAGGGATTGATTCCTGAGGCGCGGCAGGTGGTTCAGCGGACGCTCGATAACTCCAGCGCGGAAGAGAAGGCCGACTACGGAGTTATTAAGGAGAAGATCCGCAATGACCTGAAGCGGTATATCCAGAAGAGCACAAGCCGGCGGCCCTTGATTATGCCGGTGATTCTCGAGATCTGACTCCTCTCCCGAAGATCGAAAAGGTGCCCTTTGCGGGGCGCCTTTTGTTCGAGAAACCACACTGTATCTGGCATTGTCGGGCCAATTCTTTGAGATGACGCTGGAGAGAATTCAGGATGCGCTTGGATATACAACAGGAGCCATGTGGTGTCGGCGGCGGAAGTGGAAGTAGATCAGAACGCTGATAACCGCAGCGTAGGCGCACCATATCGAGGTAAACGCGTAGCGCATGACGATCATCACGACGAGCAGGCCGATGATGTTGGCAATGCCCAGCGCGATAAGATAGCGGAACCCTGAAAGCAGCAGCGCACCGCAGGTTGCGATCACGTAGAGCACGGCAACGGTGGTTGTCGTCGTCACGGGGTTGAAGTAGATGATGCTGTGGCCATGCGCGGAGACCTGCAGAGGATAGGCGGTAAGTCCCCACAGGATGTACAGCATCAGGCCGCCGCCCAACAGCACAAACCACAACATCCGGCGCTGTTTGTGCTTTGTCGGCTCGATGAGGTACACGCTTAGGGGCAGAAGGAACGGCAGCAATCCCTGCGCATAGAGCACAAACGCCGCACCCGCATTGTGGGCGACATACGCCGGCAGAATATTGTCCAGCCCCAACCAGACGAACCCTTCGATGAACTGGTGGATGGCAAAGAGCAGAGGCATTGCGGCGAAGAGGAACGCGCGCCGGTGCTTCACTTCGGCCAGCGTGGCGACGCCGATCGTGCCTAGAACGGCGCTGCCGGCGAAGTTCGCCGTCGCTGAGAAACACATGGCTATATCCTTCTCTGAATACAGGTCGAATCATACGTTATCGTGCAGCGTAGCGATGCGTTCTCCGTTTTGAAGAGACGTGTGGCCGAACCCTGCCATGTACCCTCAAAGATCGTTCTTCCGGCTTGCTCTTCCTGTAGATTTATCTCCAGATGATCTCTTTTCCGAACTGCGCTTTTTACAGGAGTATTCTCCTTGGTTTTGGCAGCGCGATCCTGGCGCTGGGATACCCGGTTATGGCGGCGCAGAAGCCGGAGACCGTGCCGCCGAAGCGGCCAACCATCGGGCTGGTGCTCGAAGGTGGAGGCGCGCTGGGCTTCGCGCATATCGGCGCGATCGAGTGGCTGGAGGCGCACCACATTCCGGTGGACTACGTGGCGGGTACGAGCATGGGCGGTCTGGTGGGCGGTCTGTATGCGGCGGGCAATAGTCCGGACGAGATCAAGGCCTTTGTGGGGCGCATCCACTGGCCGGGTGTGCTGGGCGGCCAGGTCCCGTTCCAGGCGCTGGGCTATCGCAGAAAAGAAGACAGGCTGGCCTACCCAAACCGGCTCGAGTTTGGGCTGAAACATGGAATCAGCGTTCCTCGAGGGCTGAACTCGGGCGCCGCGGTGGGGCTGCTCTTCGACCGGACGTTGATGCCTTACTATGATCTGAAGAGTTTTGACGACCTGCCGATCCCCTTTCGCTGCGTCGCGACCGAGCTGACCACGGGCAAAAAGCACGTCTTTGAAGATGGCTCGCTGGCCCAGGCGATGCGCGCGACCATGTCGATTCCCGGAATGTTTGCACCCGTGCAACAGGGCAACAATATCTACTCGGACGGCGCGGCAGTCGATAATCTTCCCGTGGACGTAGCGCGGCAGATGGGCGCGCAGGTCATCATCGCGGTGTATCTGGACACGGGGCCGGTCAAGCTCGAGAGCCTGAGTTCTCCGTTGGCCGTCGCAGGCAGGAACGTGTCGATCATGGTCGCGGCGAATGAGCAGGCCGGCATGAAGAGCGCGAACGTCCTGATAAAGGCGGACGTCAGCAAATTCGGTGCAACCCAGTTCGACAAGAGCGCGGAGATTATTCCGCAGGGCGAGAAGGCCGCTGAGGCTAACGCCGCCGCGCTTGAGAAATACGCGCTCGATGATGCGGACTGGAAGGCATACGTCGCCGAAAGAGATGCGCGGCGGCGCACCCGCGTTCCGGTGCCGCAGTTCGTGGACGTCTATGGGCTGACGGGAGCGCAGCACGCTGAAGTCGCCGCGTCTTTCAAGCAATTCGTCGGTAAACCCGTCGATACGGTTGCGCTCGAAAAGAGCATCGCGGACCTCGAAGGCACGGGATCGTACTCGATCATTAATTACAGGCTGGTCGATGAAAATGGTAAAGCGGGCCTGTTGATTCGTCCGCGGCTGAAGGACTACGCGCCGCCGTTTCTGAATCTGGGATTGACGCTTTTATCCAATAACTCGAACGATATTCAGCTTGGCTTCGGTGCGCGGGCGACGTTCATGAATCTTGCAGGGCCCGGCTCGGAGCTGCGGGTTGATGGCATGGTGGGCCAGGTCGCGGGCTTCGACGCGGAGCTGTACAAGCCGCTGAAGTTAGGTTCTCGTTGGTTCGTCGCGCCGCACGGGTATATGACGCATTCGGAGACGGGGTACTACTCGGGAAGCTCCCAACTGGCGCAGTTCAAACAGACGAAGAATGGTGTGGGCGCAGATGCGGGCTATCAGTTAAACGCGAGAACAGAGCTGCGCGTGGGCGAGGACTATCAGTGGTTTCAAGAGCACCGCACGGTTGGCTCTCTGATGGGGCAGGAGTTCAAGCTGACGCCGCTGCTCACGTCGGTCCGCTTTCGGTATCTCGGACAGGATGAGGTCATGTTGCCGACCAAGGGCACGGAGGTGCATTCGACCTTCAGCTATTACACCCAGCGGCCCAATGCGGACGGCGGCCTCTCGCAGTTCAATGGAACCGTCGAGCACTTCATCCCTTCGGGACAGCGCGGCATCGTCTTCGGCACCGCGAGTGGAGGCACCAGCTTTGGTGCGTCGAACCTCGGCCTCGCCGGATTTTCGCTGGGCGGCCCCTTGCGCTTGACTGCGTACAGCCGCGGCGAGTTGCTGGGCGACGACTACTTTCTCGGGCAGGCGGGCTATCTGTTCCGGCTGTCGCACCTGAATCCTATCTTCGGCGACGCTATTTATGTCGGCGGATTTTATGAGCTTGGCAAGATATTCGGCGACAATGCGGAGACGCCTTCGGTGCCGAATGACGGGACCGCGCTTGTAGTGATGAAGACGCTGGTCGGTCCGCTCTACGGTGGAGGCAGCATTGGCGGCAGCGGCCACTACAAGTGGTACTTCGGGTTGGGGCGCATCTTTTAGAGGTGAGGTTTGAGGTTCAACGATGAGTGAGCTGGTCACGCTGGATGAGATACGCGCCGCACAGCAGCGGCTTGCCGGAGTTGCGGTGCGAACTCCGTTGTACCGGGTGGAGCGGGCGCGGCTGAGAATGATGAAGTTCGCCGAGCCGGAGTTCGACATCTACATCAAGGCCGAGAACGAGCAGCCGATCGGCAGCTTCAAACTGCGCGGCGCTTACAACATGGTGGCGCAGCTCTCGCCCGAAGCCCTGCGGCGCGGCGTCATTACCTACTCGAGCGGCAACCATGCGCAGGGTGTGGCCTATGCGGCGCGGGCGCTGGGCGCGAAGGCCGTGATTGTGATGCCGGACAATACTCCGGAGGTAAAAAAAGCTGCGACGAAGGCGCTGGGCGCGGAGATTGTCGTCGTAGGCCCATCGTCGTCGGAACGCCAGGCAAAGGCCGAGGAACTCGCAACGCAATTCGGTTATGCCGTGATTCCTCCCTACGACGATAAAGCGATCATCGCCGGACAGGCCACCTGCGCCGTGGAGATTCTGGAACAGTTGCCGAGTGTGGATCTCATCCTCGCTCCTGTCAGCGGCGGCGGCCTGTTAGCCGGCAGCAGTGCAGCGGTCAAGTTGAGCGCGGCTGTAGACAAACCGGGCGTGCAGGTCTGGGGAGCAGAGCCGGAGCTTGCAGCCGACGCGAAGGAGAGCTTTGAGGCGAAGCGATTGGTAACGTGGCCGGCCGAAAAGACGACGCGCACGATGGGCGACGGTCTGCGCACGCAGAGCCTCGGAGCGCTGAACTTTGAGCATGTCATGGCGTATGTCGACGGCATCGTCGCCGTCAGCGAAGAGGAGATCGTGTCCGCGATGCGCGTGATGCTCGCCGCTACAAAGCTGGTCCCCGAGCCCAGCGGCGCAGTGGCCCTGGCTGCTGCTTTGTACCACGCTCACGAGCTGCCAAAAGTCCGAAAAGTGGCAGTCGTGTTGAGCGGCGGCAATCTGGAGCCGGAGTTGCGGCAAACGCTGCAAGCCGTCTAAACAATATTTTGTATCGTGAGCCGCTATCATTGCCCACGTACCTCTCCTGAAGGTCCAACGGAGCGTCTAATAATCGTCTATGCGGCCTCTCTCTCTTCAACGCACTCTTCCGTCACGTCTGTCGGTCTGGGCATCGGCAACATTGCTGCTTGTCACCGGCTTTGCCATGGCCCAAAAACCGAAAGATAAATCAGGATACGACCGCTCCGCCCGCGCGACCGTCGTGCATGAGGCGAACGTTTACGTCACCGCGGACGCGGACGCGCAGAAGCTCTCGCTGGTCACTCCTGGACATGAGGTCGTTATCGTCCAGCGCAGCGGGCCGTGGATTCAGGTCTTTGCGAACACCGATGTCGAAGACACCAACGACGCGAACAAGCCCGAGTTCACCGACGACACCGACACCGTCACGCCGGCCTCGGGATGGATTCGAGACAAGGGCGTCATCGCTCCGGCGACACCGGGCGGCGACGCGATTCTCTATGGCGCGGCGGCCAACTTCGAGGCCCAGGCCGCGCAGCCGCACGCTCCCAAGGGTTCGGCCATGGCAGCGCATCTGCTGTATGAGCGCGTCGCCGATTATTATCCCAACTCGCCGCTCGCGGCCGAGGCGGCATGGCGGTCGGCTGATATTCGCTGGCAGTTGGAGAAAGAGGACATCAGCACCCTTCCCAGCGCCAAGGAGCAGGAGGCCTATCTTCGCCCGCAGCTCTACGAGGGCGAGATGAAGAAGGTGATGAAGATGTACCCCGGAACAAAGTACGCGGCGCTCGCAGCCTATGATCTGCTCGACAACAAACTTTGCGGCGACTGGCAAGGCCTGCCGAAGTGTCCCGAGATGGAGTCCGGCCTCTATGAAAAATATGCCGAGAAGTTTCCCGATGGCCCGAAGGCTGCCGAGGCGCTCTATAACGCGACCTACCGGCAGGGCGTTGCGGTGACCATGTACACGGTTCAGGAAGACCGCAAGCGAGCGCAGGAGGCGGCACAGCGCACCGCCGCGCTGGCGCAAATACTGAAGGAAAAATATCCGCAGTCGGACTTCGCTGCCCGCGCCGCCGCCATCGCCTACAAGGTACAGCAGCAGATTCCGATCTTCGGAAACGATCGTGATTAGGCCCTGAGACTAAGCGCCTGTGGCAGTCCTGCGCTCGACTCTTGAGTTCGAACTCTCATGCATGTATCAATGGAGACATGGCAAACGTCACCGAATTCAGCTTGACTGAGACCCTCGCTATTCTCACTCGCACTCCCGCAGTGCTGAATGCGCTGTTGCGCGGACTGCCCGATATTTGGGTACGCCGCAACGAGGGCAAAGATACCTGGAGCGCATTCGACATTGTGGGCCATCTGGTCGTCGCGGATCGCACCGATTGGATGCCACGAGTTCGGATACTGCTGGAGAATGGCGAAGCGCGGCCGTTTGATCCGTTTGATCGCTTTGCGCAGTCGAAAGAGGGACAAGATAAGCCGCTGGAGGAATTACTGGATGATTTCGCTCGCTTGAGAAGCGAGAGTCTGGTTGCGCTGGAGGCATTGAATCTACAGCAGCAGGACTTGACCCGGCGAGGAAAGCATCCGGCACTGGGAGTGGTAATGCTGTCGGAACTTCTGGCGGCATGGGCCGTTCACGACCTCAATCACCTGCATCAACTCTCCCGCGTGATGGCGCACCAATATCGTGATGAAGTAGGTCCATGGAAGATCTATCTGGGCGTGCTCCAGTGCGATGGCCATAGCGCTCCATAGGGCCCAGCCGTCTTATTTGCGAAGTTGCTATGCGGACATAAAGCCATGAGCGATTCCTCGATTAACGCTTCCTCTCTGATCGTGCGTCCGATGGCGCGCGAAGACGCGAGAACGGTAGCCGAACTTTGCGGGCAGCTAGGGTACGAGGTGTCCATTGAGGCGATCTACGAACGCATCACTCAGTTGGCCTCCTGCCCGGAGAGACAGGTTGCCTTCGTCGCGTGTGTGGACGCGGAGATCGTCGGCTGGATCGAAGCCTCGATTCAGAACGAGCTTCAATCGCCTCCTTATTCCTTCATCAGCGGCCTCGTCGTCAGCGAGGCGCAGCGCAACCTTGGCATTGGAAAAAAGCTCTGCTCCGAGGTTGAAGCGTGGAGCAGAAGGCAGCGCGTTACGACCCTCCGCGTCACCTCCCGTATCTCCCGCGAAGGGGCGCATCGATTCTATCTGCGCGAAGGTTTCGAGCGGATTAAAACCTGGGCGGTCTTCGAGAAGATGCTTTCATAAACACCGCCTGCGCACGGCCAGCCCGCCATTTAGGATGGTTCTATGCCAATCTTTCAAGTGATCGTTCTTGCCATCGTGCAGGGCCTCGCCGAGCTTCTCCCCGTCTCCAGCTCCGCCCACGTCGTCGTCGCGGAGAAGCTGATGGGACTTGATCCCTCCTCGCCGCCGATGACGCTGCTGCTGGTCATGCTGCACACAGGAACCATGTTTGCCGTCATCGTGTACTTCTGGAGCCAGTGGAAGAAGACCTACTTTTCCAGCTCCGACGCGTTCAAGCGCTTTGCCATCCGCGCCATCTGGGCCTCTTTCCTGACCGCCATCGTCGGCTATCCCATCATCAAGATTATTGAGAAGACCGCCTTCGCCGGCACGTCGAAGGGCGAGATCGAATCGCTCTTCGGCCGGCTCGATCTGGTCGCTCCTGCGCTGGCCGCGGCGGGCATTCTTATCCTGATTGCAGGCTTGATGGAGAATCGCCGCACGGGCGCGCAGCGACAGGTCTACGGCGACAGCGTCACTATGCGTCAGGCTGGATGGATCGGCGCGATCCAGGGACTGTGCCTGCCCTTCCGCGGCTTCTCCCGTTCCGGCGCAACCATCTCGACCGGCATGTTGACCGGGGCGAGCAAGGACCGCGCCGAGCGCTTCAGCTTCGCCCTCGCCGTCATCCTTACGCCCGCAGCCATTACGAAAGAGGCACTGCGGCTGTTGAAGGCCACGCACGCGGCGGCGGCAAGCGGCACGCCCATCGACCTGCACAGCAGCCTTATGATGAGTCTGCTCGGAATGGTCTTTGCGTTCCTCGCCGGACTGGTTGCTTTGAAGTGGCTCAGCAGTTGGCTCGAACAAGGCCGCTGGTATCTGTTCGGCATCTACTGCCTCGTTGCCTCAGCGGTAGTGTTCTATCTCCACTACGGCCCCCGCCACCTCTAATATCGTGGGTGCCCCATGTCCCGATTCCGGGACATGGGTTTCAGCACAAACAACAATCTAACCACAGTAAGTTAGCGCAAAATGTCTTCTAAGATCAGGGACAGTTCAGTCTTCTCATCACGGTATTTAACGATCACCGGCGCCGAGATGCTCAATCCCCACTCCTGTCCTTTTCCTTTGTTCACAGCGCGCGAACCCGGCACAACGACCGCCCCTTCCGGAATGATCAGCGGTATCTCGGCGGTCGCTTTATACACCTCGCCGCGTACCAGATCGTACACGGGAGTACCCCGTGTCAGCACTGTTCCAGCCGCTAAAACCGCGCGTTTCCGTACCACGGTCCCCTCGTAGACCCCGGTATTTCCACCCACCAATACGTCATCCTCGATAATCACCGGGCTCGCGTTCACCGGCTCCAGCACGCCCCCGATCTGCGCTGCCGCGCTGAGGTGCACCCTCTTGCCGATCTGTGCGCAACTCCCCACCAGCGCATGAGAGTCCACCATCGTACCCTCATCCACATAGGCTCCGACGTTTACATACGCCGGCGGCATGACCACGACTCCTTTGGAGATAAACGCTCCTCCCCTTACGCTCGATCCGCCCGGCACCACGCGCACCCCATCGGCGGCAGCAAACTGTCGCGCCGGATAGGTCGCCTTGTCCACAAAGGAAAGTCCTTCCTTCGAGCCCATCTCCACCAGCGAGCCCAGTCGGAATCCGAGCAGGATACCTCTCTTGATCCAGGCATTGACGCGCCATCCCAGCGCCGAATCATCCGGCTCCGCCGAACGCAGTTCGCCCGCTTCCAGTCCAGTACGAAGCTCGAGAAATGCGGCCTCAGCTTCTTTATCTCCCACCGCAGCCGTACCCTGCGCAAACCAATGCTCAATCCGTTCCTGCAACGTTCCGTCCAGACTCACGCTTCCACCTTTTCTTTCAAAATCCATCGCAGCAATTTGCTAAAACTTCCCCAGGTCTTCACCGGTCGCGGGAACACCCACGAGCATTCCAAGTTCGGCCGCCAGGCGTTCCAGCCTCTGCCGCGTCGCCGCTGAAACCGGCACCATGGGAAGTCGCAGAATATCCTCACACCGCCCAAGCATGGAGAGCACCGCTTTGACGGGTGCGGGATTGGCCTCCCAGAAGTGCGCCTGCATCAGCCGGAAAAACTGGCGATTGATCCTCCGCGCGCCCGGCCAGTCATTCTTGAGTGCCGCGCCCACCATGCGCGCCATCTGGCCAGGGATCACATTCGACGCCACTGAAACCAGGCCGCTTCCTCCCAATGCCAGTACCGGCAGAGCGATGCCATCGTCTCCGGCAAACACCTTGAAGCTCGACGGAGCCGTCGTCAGCAGTTCTGTAATCTGCGCCAGATTGCCGCTCGATTCCTTGATACCGATCACATTTGGCAGCTCCGCCAGCCGTAACACCGTCGCGGGCTCGAGATTCGCGCCCGTTCGTCCTGGAATGTTGTAGAGCAGCACGGGCAGATCCACAGCCTCCGCAATTGCCTTGAAGTGCTGATACTGCCCCTCCTGCCCGGGACGGTTGTAGTAAGGGTTCGCGGTCAGAATCCCTGTAAGCCCATGCACCTGCGCCAGCTTCCGCGCCCGTGTCACTGCTTCCTGCGTAGCGTTGTGCGTACAACCGGCAAACACCGGGACCCGCCCCGCGGTAGCCGCCACAACAATCTCGACCACACGAAGCCACTCCGCCTCGGTCAAGGTCGAAGCCTCGCCCGTGGTTCCGCAGGGAACCAGAAAATCGATTCCGCTCTCGATCTGCCAGTTCACCAGCGCATGCAGCGCAGGCTCATCTACGCCGCCATCCTTGCGAAAAGGAGTGACCAGCGCCGTTCCACATCCCATCAGTTCCATAGTGGTTGCAGTTTACCTTGTCTTCCAGCTTGTCTGCTGCGGTGCATGAGCGCTTAGACCCACTCGCCCTTGCGCATCAGTGGTTCTGCCGTTCCATCGGCAGCTACGCCATCTACATCCATCGCGCCGGACCCGATCATCCAGTCCACATGGATCAGGCTGGCGTTCGCACCGCGCTTCGCCAACTCTTCCGCGTTCATCTTTTCGCCGCCGATCAGGCACGTCGAGTAGGCCTGTCCCAGCGCAATGTGGCTGGCCGCATTTTCGTCGAACAGCGTGTTCCAGAAGAGCACACCGCTCTGTGCGATCGGGGAGGAGTGCGGCACCAGCGCCACTTCGCCCAGCCGTCGAGCGCCATCGTCCGTGCTGATCAGCCGGTTGAGCACGTCTTCGCCAGCCGTCGCCGTCGCTTCGACGATCCTGCCGCCCTCAAATTTCACCGCGATATTTTCAATCAGCGTGCCTTGATGGGAGAGGGGTTTCGATGCCCGCACCGTTCCATTCACCCGGTCCTTATGCGGAGTCGTAAAGCACTCCTCGGTCGGAATATTGGGCTGGCAGTAAACTCCATTTCCCGCCGTCGTCCCGCCGCCTGCCCAGAGATGATCGTCCGCCAGACCCACGGTAAGGTCCGTTCCCGGCCCCTTGAAGTGCAGCGCCGAAAACCGCTTCGCATTCAGCAGATCGACGCGCTTCTTCAGGCGCTCTCCATGCTGCTGCCACTCCACCACGGGATCGTCCGCATTCACGCGCGAGGCAATAAAGATCGCCTCCCACAACTTGGCGATGGCAACATCTTCGGGGTCATTCGGAAACACCAGCTTCGCCCACTCCGGCGTTGCGCAGGCAACGATCGTCCAGTTGATCTCATGGCGCGTAATCAATTCCATCGCAGGTTTGCCCGCTTTGGAGGCAGCTACATTGGCCCGCGCCACCTTCGCCGGGTCCTGCTTTGCCAGCAACGCCGGATTGGCTCCCGCAATGGCGAGCCGGGCTGCTCCACTTCTGAAGCCTTCGGCGATCCCGTCCTGCAGCCACTTGGGCGCATAGTCGAAGCTGACATCGGGAGCATAGGCAAACCGGGCGAGCACAGACGGATCGTCGCCATAAAAAGTCGTCACCAGCAGCGCGCCAGCTTTGTAAGCATGTTCGGTGATCCGCCGCACCAGCGGCAGCGCCTCCATCGGCGCGGACATGATGAGTTCCTGTCCCGAACGCAGGCCCAGTCCAACCTTCACCGCCACTTCTGCCAGCCGGTCCAGCTTCTCTTCAAACGCCAGATCCGCAAACTTCGCTGTCGCTACTTCCATTGTGCTCATGGCAAATCCCCATTCGATGCAAATCTAAACCTGCGTGTAAATATGTTGAAAGTCGTAGCAGCCCTTGCGCGAAGAGAGCCACTCTGCCGCACGGACGGCGCCCTCAGCGAATCCGCGCCGTGAGAACGACTCATGGGTCAGCGTCAGCCTGTCTGCGTCGCTTTCCGCCACTAGAACATGGGTTCCCGGAGCATCACCTTCGCGCTTCGATTCAATGGGAACTCTTTGATAACTCGACGCGGTCTCAACCACCGTCGCCAGGGTGATCGCCGTTCCGCTCGGCGTGTCGAGCTTGGTGACATGATGGGTCTCTTCAATCGAAAACTTATAGCCGGCGTTCTTCAGCGACTCGCCCATCTTTGCGGCTAACTGAAACATCACCTGCACGCCGATGGAAAAGTTCGTCCCGTACAACAGCCCGGCCTGCTTTCGCTCCGTCAAAGAGCGCATGTCCGGCAGCTTGTCATACCAGCCCGTTGTGCCGACCACCATCTTCGCGCCCGTCGCCAGGCACGCCCGCATGTTCTGAACCACGGCTTCGGGAGCGGTAAAGTCGATTACCACATCAAACCCCGCAACAAACGGCGGAGTGAGGGCCGATGCGTTCGTATTTTCCTTGGCGTCGAGTACATGAACTCCATGGCCGCGCTCAGCCGCGATTGCCGCTACCAGCTTGCCCGTCTTGCCCTGTCCCAATACCAATATCCGCATGTGTTCCTTCCTATGCCTTCACCGCAATTGGAACCCGAGCCGCAACATCGAAAACGGTCTCGTCCGGACTTACGAAAAATTTCTGATGCAGACTGCGCACGGCCTCTTCGACGTCGTCTTCGTCGATCATAAAACTCATATTGATCTCGCTCGCACCTTGAGAGATCATTCGTACATTGATATGGCTGACCGCGCTGAAAACCTGCCCGGCGATGCCGTTGTGTCCGCGAATGTCCTCGCCCACCAGACAGACGAGCGCCTTGCGGCCCTCGTACTTCACGTCGGCGATCTTGCCCAGCTCCTCGCAGATCTCCGGCAGCCGCTCGTTTGAATCCACGGTCAGCGAGATGCTTACCTCGCTGGTCGAAACCATATCGATCGCGCACTTGTACTTGTCGAAGACATCGAACACAGCCTTCAGATATCCATGCGACATCAGCATCCTGCTGGCCACCACGTCGATAATCGTCAGCCGCTTCTTCGCCGCAATGCTCTTGAACGGACTGGCGCATCTCGGAGCCAGCGCCGTGATCTTCGTGCCTTCATTCTCTGCATTGCGAGAGTTCAGCACCCACACCGGAATACTCTTCTGCACGGCCGGCAGAATGGTGGCGGGATGCAACACCTTCGCTCCAAAGTAGGCCAGCTCCGCCGCCTCTTCAAAGCTGATCGTCTTCACCCGCAGTGCATCCGGGCAGATGCGTGGATCGGTCGTCATAATTCCGTTCACGTCCGTCCAGATCTCGATGGCTCCGGCGTGCATTCCACCGCCAACCAGCGCCGCGGTGTAATCGCTGCCGCCGCGTCCCAGCGTGGTCGTAACGCCCTCCGCCGTCGCTCCAATAAATCCGCCCATCACCGGCGTCTGCCCCGCCTCGATCAGCGGAAGGACCAGTTCAGCCAGCTTCGCCTCAATCGCGCTCTCCTGCGGCACTGCCTTGCCGTAGTGTGCGTCGGTGACGATACAGGTCCGGGCATCGACGTGCGTACCCTCTAAGCCGCGCTGCTCGAAGGCAGCCGCAACCATGCGGCTCGACAGCCGTTCGCCAAAGCTCACTACAAGATCGTTGGTGCGTTCCGTCAATTCGCCCACTGCCGCAATCCCGCGCAGCAGATCGTCCAGCGCATCGAACTCGTGGTTGATGATTGGCTGCAACTGGACGAACCGTTCGCCGTCGAGCAGGTCGGCTGTCGTATCGATATGCCGATGCCGCAGCCGCGCGCTGATGGCCAGCGCGCCTGCCCTGTCGTCGCGTCCGGCAGCGGCAGCGGCAGCCAGCAACTGGTCGGTGACCTTCGCCATCGCCGATACCACGACCACAGCTTCGAGCCCGCGCTCCCGCCGTCCGCGAACGATCGCGGCTGTCCGCTCCATCGCCTTCGCGTCCTCAACCGAGGTTCCGCCGAACTTCATCACGACCAGTTGTTCCCGTACCGTGCTCAAGCCATCACCGCCACAGCCGGCGTCGCAGCTACGCCCAGCTTATCCAGCTTGCCCAGCAACGCCAGTACCTCTGCATTCAGCACCGCCGCTCCGGCTGCCCCGCGAATCGTATTGTGAGAGAGAACAACGAACTTCCAGTCCAGCAGGCTGCACTCACGCAGACGGCCAACCGTCGCGGTCATGCCGTTGCCGCGCATCCTGTCCAGCCGTGGCTGCGGCCGGTCCACCCCAGCGTCATACTCCACGGGCTGAGACGGGGCCGTCGGCAGATGCTGTCCATGCAGAGGCAGAAACTCGCTCCACGCAGCCAGGATCTCCTCCCGCGCCGCCTTCTTCTTCAGCTTGATGCTGACGCACTCCGTATGTCCGTCTTCAACCGCAACGCGATTGCAGTGGGCACTGACCTTCGCATCCAGCATGGCGACTTTTTTGCCGTTCAGCTGGCCGAGGAGTTTGCCGACCTCTTCCTGCATCTTCTCTTCTTCGTTCTTGATAAACGGCACCACGTTGCCCATGATGTCCAGCGAAGGCACGCCGGGATAGCCCGCGCCGCTCACCGCCTGCATCGTGCTCACAAACACGCTCTCGACTCCGAACCGCTCTTCCAGCGGCTTCAGTGCCATGACCAGGCCAATCGTGCTGCAATTCGGATTGGTGACGATGTAGCCGCCCTTGCCGCCGTTCTCCTTGCGCGAGGCCTGCGCTTCGATCAAAGCGAGATGGTCCGAGTTGACCTCAGGCACGACCAGCGGCACATCCGGCGTCATGCGGAACGCGCTCGAATTCGAGATCACCGCGCAGCCCGCGGCGGCAAACTTCGGCTCCAGCTCCCGCGCAATGTCCGCATCGAGCGCCGCGAAGATAATCTTCGGCAGCTCTCCCACCGTTCCTTCGGGTACATTCGGCTGCATCGTCATCGCCGCAATACGCTTCGGCAACGGCGTGTCCAGCTTCCACCGGCAGGCGTCGCCATACGTTTTGCCGGCGCTGCGATCGCTCGCCGCCAGCCACGCAATCTCAAACCACGGATGATTGCTCAATAATTGAATAAATCGCTGCCCGACCATACCGGTCGCGCCCAGAATTCCGACCTTGCGCCGTTCCATATACTCAAGAATAACGCGGCGCAGCCTCAACCGTCACACGCCGTCCCTACTTCTTGACGGAGTAGGTAAAGTTGGCCGTCTCCGTCGCATGGGGCTTCACCGTCAGGGTCATCGTCTGTTCGCCCATCTTTTCGTGCACGACGGCCAGGGTATAGGTCCCGGCAGGCAGGCCCTTGATCTCAAAGTGCCCATTGGCATCGGTTACAGCGAAAAATGGAGTGGCCGAGACATTGATAAACGCATTCATCCAGGGATGGTTATTGCAACGCACCGGCATCATGACCTCAGGATCGGGAAAACTCCTGACCTCGGGCGCTGACTTCGGCCCCTCGGAGACGTCGATCTCCTTGTTGCCGCCCGCCGCCGGTATGGTGTGGATGTTGTGCATCGTCCCGTCCGAGTTGCGAAACTCAACCGACCCGCCACGCATCAGCGCAATCACGTGAGGCACATACTTGCAGCCGATCTGATCGAGCACGACGGGAGCGGTCGTAGTGGCAGGGGCCGACATCGCCGCCGGTGGCCCGCTTTTGATATAGACATAGACGTTCGCCAGCTTGCCGTCATGAACCACATACTGCTCGGCATAGTTATTGCCGCCCAGCATCGAGCACACCGGGTCCTGGCTCATGTCGATGAGGAGGCGCTGCGGGGCTTTTCCAGAGAAATGCACTGTTCCGCTCACATCGCCCAGGGTCGCAGGATCAAGCGGCACGGCCCGCCGAACTGGAGCAGGCGCCGCAGTCGTGCCCGTCGCCTCCTGACTCTTTTGAGGGGATGGATTCGGTTTGCATCCAGCTAATCCAGCTACCAGGCCACTCGCCACAATCCCAGTCATCAGCCAACCGAACCTCTGCTTCATCCCGTCTACTCCTTTTGTCTGCTCTTATGCCGATACTGCCTGCGGCGTTTCCATCGCGGCCAGCACCGCATCCGCAAACTTGTTGGTCCCACTGGTGCCGCCGACATCTTTCGTCAGCGTCCTGCCTTCCCGGTACACCTGCTCCATCCCGGTCTGTACGCGGTTGGCCGTCTCGCTTTCGCCAAGGTGATGCAGCATCAGCACCGCGCTCTGCAACAGTGCCGTTGGGTTCGCCATGTCCTTCCCGGCAATATCCGGAGCCGAACCATGCACCGCCTCGAAGATCGCGCACTCGGTCCCGAGATTCGCCCCCGGGACCAGTCCCAGCCCACCCACAAACGCGCTGCACAGATCGCTCAAGATATCGCCGTACAGGTTTTCCGTCAGCAGAATGTCGTACTGGTATGGATTCATCACCAACTGCATGCAGGTGTTGTCCACGATATGTTCCGCATAGGTGACCTCCGGAAAGCCCTCGCCCACCGTCCGGCAGCACCGCAAAAACAGGCCATCCGACAGCTTCATGATGTTCGCTTTGTGGATGGCGTGGATCTTCTTCCGTCCATGCTTGCGCGCGTAATCGAACGCAAACTTCGCAATTCGCGTCGAACCTTTCTCGGTAATGATCTTCAGTGCCTGCACCACTCCCGGCACCACCACATGCTCGAGCCCGGCGTACAGGTCTTCCATATTTTCGCGCACGATAATCAGGTCGATATCGGGATACCGGGTCTTCAATCCCGGCAGGCTCTTGACCGGACGAAAGTTGGCAAACAGCTCAAACTTCTGCCGCAGCGTCACATTGATCGAAGCAAAGCCGCCGCCAATCGGCGTCGTCACCGGGCCTTTCAAGGCCACGCGGTTCTCTTCAATCGAGTCGTAGAGCGCCTTCGGAATATACTCTCCGGTCTTCTCGAACGCCTCTGCCCCCGCCGCATGGCGATGCCATTCAAAGGCCACGCCAGTCGCCGCTCCCGCTGCCTCGACGATCCGCACCACCGCACCCGAAACCTCCGGTCCAATGCCATCGCCCGGAATCAAAGTAATCTTATGAGTTGTCACCATAGGTCTTTTTATCGCCGTTTCTTCTGATCTTTCCCATTCAATAGCTCTTCCAGTTCGGCCTTGAACTCACTCACGTCTTTGAAGTCTCGATAGACACTTGCAAACCGGATATACGCCACCGTGTCGATGTCTTTCAGACGCGTCATGATCTGTTCACCCACCTCGCTGGTCGAGCGTTCCCGCTCCGGCGAGTCCACCACGTAGGCCTCGGTCTCATCGACGATCTGCTCAAGTTTTACGGCGGAGACAGGGCGTTTCTCACAGGCATGAAGTAGCCCGCTCAATACCTTCTGGCGATCGAACTTCTCGCGGCGGCCGTCTTTTTTCACGACCATGTAAGGGATCTCATCGATCCGCTCGTAGGTCGTAAACCGCTTGTGGCAGCCTTCACACTCGCGGCGGCGGCGGATGGAGTCCGCATCTTTACTCTCTCGTGAATCAACAACTCGATCCTGGGCAAAACCACAGTAGGGGCACTTCATCGGAATACTACGATTCTAGCAGTGAGCGCACGATACGCATCTACTCGTGGTCGGCGTTCGTATCTGATATTCCCGACCCATGGCCCGCAGCTTCACTCTCGTTTGCGATCTTTTTCAGGCTCACATGTTCGATTCGCGAATACACCAATCCAGTCGGAATGATGCAGAGGGAGGTTACTAACAACAGCACCGCTCCACATGCTGTAGCAGCCTCAATGGGGGCGCCATAAAACTCATGCATCGCCAATGCCGTCACAGTGATCTGAGTAAACCATCCGATAATTGGAAGCTGCAGCACCGAACCACCGATACTTGCCGCCATCAGCAGCATGGTTCGCGAAAAGGTAAGACCGGCCAACTCGGGCGTCTGGGCAAAAGCGTTAGCAGTTTGCATATAAGCCGACCCAATCATGCCCCACATCGCCAGGGAGAGCAGAACCGCCATGCCGAAGTCGCGCTTCGACGACAAGGCATTCAATCCCTCGCGAAACCCGATGATCTTTGTGGCGATATTCTCCCCCACCGGCTTCGAGAGTCGGCCCAACGTCGCGCGAGCAAACCCTGCGACGACGCCTCCAGCCACTCGTACAACTCCTGCAAAGACAGCAATCACCAGCGTCAGGGCAAGACTCAGCTCACCGGCATGCACAAAGACTTCGTGATGGGGAAGGTCTCTGGGCGTAAACGCCAGTGCCGTCGAGAAGATCACCGCAGCGGCCCCGAGATCGAACATCCGCTCGATCGTATACACCGCGACCTGCGAACTCAGCGGTAGCGCAACACGCCTCGACACGAGGTAGGGCCGTGTCAGGTCAGCAAGACGGCCAAAGAGTGCCACCGCCGTAAACCCGATAAACTGCGATCCCAGCAGAGAGTGGGCCGGAACTTTTTTGGTGGGCGACAGAAACACGGCCCAGCGCACTGAACGCAGCCAGTAGGTGGCATAGATGAGCGCAATGCCTGCCCAGATATGAGCCCACTCCACATGCCTCAACTGCTGCCAGAACACCTTCCAGTCAAAGTGCACCCTGTCCCGGAACAGAAAGACGATCACCGCAAGCACGACTACGACCGCGACCCACACTACTCCATTACGCTTTTTCATCGTGTGCTCTCTCTGGCTGATTGAATGATGATCTCGGCAAAGTTACCGGACCCGCGCGACAAGGGCCATCTGTTTCCGCCGGTTAAACTCGCGAATCACACGTGCGACATATTCCTTCGTCTCACGGTACGGTGGCACACCATGGTATCGATCGACCGCTGCAGGCCCGGCGTTATAGGCCGCCAGCGCCAGCGCGATTCTGTCGTGATACCGGGTCAGCAACTCATCCAGATATGCCGTCCCGCCCGCAATATTCTGGTCGGGACGAAACGCATCCTGTACGCCCATCGCGGTGGCCGTTCCCGGCATCAGTTGCATCAGGCCCCGTGCTCCCGTCCGCGAGACCGCCCGCGCATGGCCGCCGCTCTCGGCCTTCACCACGCTTGCCAGCAGGTCCGTATCGATGTCATGCGCAGCGCCCGCATGGGCCAGCATCTCCCGCATCTCCGCCTCGGTCGGTGCAGCCGCTCCGGTCGTGGTCGCCGGGCTTTTCACCGTGGCTACTGGCCGTGGCGCATCGGGAACCGTTTCGACGCGGACGATTGCATTCGCCGCAACCTCAAGATAATTTGTATCGCTGTTGCCTGAATCCGCCGTGGACGAACTCTCAGGAAGATAAAGGCGCACCTTGCTGCCAACCGCTTCCCGCCGAACACAGTTCAGCTCGAAGCCATTCCGCAAGGTTACCCGTTCGGCCGCCTGCACCGGCAGCGGGCACACTGTCCCCACTACCGCCAGCATCATCAACCCGCGTCGAATCCCCTTGAGCCGCATTACCTAAAAGCCTATCACCGCCGCCGATCCAACCAGGTATTGCAACCTCATCCTGACCGAAGCTACCCACGATTTTATGCGGTGCTGCGCAGGGGAAAGGATCGGTTATTTGCTTTTCAACTGGGGTCTGCTTCAACGATTCTGGCTGCGCCGGTCAAGCCGCTTTTCCATCGCGATCAGTTGCAGCAGCGCACTCTCTTCATCCACCAGCTCGACACCAAGCCACGCCACCACCAGCGGCCCCACTGCCTCCAGCCGCTCGCGCATCGCTGGAGTCAGCTTCACCGCATCTTTTTCCGTCGTCACGAATCCGTCCGCGCCACGCTGCCGCGCCTCCCGCAACAGCCGGACGATATCGGCATCAGCGTAGCCATGGTGGTCGGGAAACGCAATCGTCTCCACCGGGCGGCATCCCTCTGCGAGCAGCATCCTGGTGAAGTCTTTCGGCCTCGCGATTCCGCAGAATGCCAGTGGCCGCGCCGACAGCAGCCTCTCCCCATCGCCATCGAGGCTGAGTTGCCGTCGTATCACCCACACGGAAATGGGGTCTCCCTTCGGAGAGAGACCTCCGATCAAACTCGCCAACCGCTCCATCTCTTCTTCGCGCACCACGATCACATCGGCCTCACGCAGCGCCGACAACGGCTCCCGCAGATTGCCCGCAGGCAGCAGCGCGTCCTCAGCATCTTCCACGGTCAGCAAAACAATATCGACATCGCGGGCCAGCTTGCGATGCTGAAATCCATCGTCGAGCAGATGGACGACGATCTTTGCGCTGGTCTCATGGCCGGCCACACTCTGCTCCGCCAGTAGACCGGCGCTGTAGCGATTTGCACCCACAAACACGGGCACGCCAGAGCGTTGTGCCATCAAGACAGGCTCATCGCCAAACCAGGCCGCATCGCCATACGGCTCCACCCGTTCCACCGTCTTCGGAGCGCGTCCGAATCCCCGCGTCAGGATGGTCGCTGCATAGCCGCGCCGCCGCAGCATCCCCGCCAGCATCATCACCACCGGCGTCTTTCCCGCGCCGCCCGCCGATACGCTGCCCACGCTGATCACCGGATTCGCCAGCCGCCTCTGCTTCAGCCATCCCAACCGCAACAGCAGCCGCTTGGCGGACAGTCCCGCTCCATACACCGGAGCCAGCGGCAGCAGCAGTGGTCTCCGAATGCTCATCACCCACTCACCACACTCTCTCCGAGCAACGCCGTCAACGCTTGTACCGTACGCGCCGTAGCGCCCGCTTGTGCATCGAAGACCTCGCGCCCACGCCGACCCATCGCCTGTGCCTCGTCTATGTGATGCAGCATAGCAACCAACGTGTCGGCAAACGCTGCCGTCGAAACAATGCGAATCGCATTGTGCCCCTGCAACACGCGCACGATCTCGCGGAAGTTCTCAAACGAACTCCCCATCAGCACCGGAACCGCAAACCGCGCGGGCTCCAGCGGATTGTGCCCGCCCGACGGCACCAGGCTTCCGCCCACAAACGCCACCGTGCCCAGCGCATACATTGCCGCCAGGTCGCCAATCGTATCCAGCAGAAAGATGCTGCCCGCTGCGACGGGTTGAGGCCGCTCGCGAAACTCACTTGCGCGAAGCACCGTAAATCCACTTCCTTCAACCATTCCGGCGACCGCAGCAAACCGGTCAGGATGCCGTGGAGCCAGCACCATTACCGCCTCCGGCTCCTCAGCCAGCACCGTGGACCACGCCGCCAGCAGGATCTTTTCCTCGCCCTCCAGCGTCGAGCCGCACACGATCACCTTCGCGCCCGCAGGCAGCCGAGCCCGCAGCATTGCCACCAGCGAACTTTCCCTGCCCTCGCGCAGGTCATACTTTAAATTCCCGGTAACCCGCACCCGATCCCGAGGAGCGCCCATCCGTACCAGCCGCTCCGCCGTCTCTTCACTCTGCGCCAGAAACAGCGAGATCTTCGCCAGCAACGGCCGCCAGAGCCGCCGCAGCCGGATGTAGCGCGGAAACGAGCGGTCCGACACCCGCGCGTTCACCACGGCCATCGGCACGCCGGCCCGGGTGCATTCCAAGATCAAATTCGGCCAAAGCTCGCTCTCCATCAACACCAGCAGCTTCGGTTGCAACACGCGCAGATAGCGCCGCACTACGAATGCAAAGTCCAGGGGCAGGTAGAACACAGGAGACTCCGGCAGGCGCTCCTTCGCCAGCCGCTGCCCGGTCGCCGTCGTCGTCGAAACCGCGATCAACCACTCAGGCCTCGCCGCGCTCAACTCCCGGATCAGTTGCGTAGCCGCCATCACCTCGCCCACCGAAACCGCATGGACCCAAACCACCTCGCGTCCCGCAACAGCAGCGCGCAACCGCTTCGGTACCCATCCCAGCCGCCCCGCCAGCCCGGCGCGATACCGCCCGCTCGTCGCCATGCGCAGCAGCCAGTACGGCGCGCCCAGCACCAGCACCGTCAGCAGAAGCGCGCTATAGACCCCCATCACCACTTCCTTGTGCCCCTCGCTTTACCTTGTACGCCAGCGAAGATGATAATCAACCCAGGCTATGAACTCCCACCGGTACGAGACCTCTCACGCAATAGTTTCACAGACGCTCCGAGTCGTCGCCGCCATCTCGCTCACCGGCATTCTTGCGGCCACCGCCCTGGCGGCCAGCCACAAAGCCCCCCCGGTCAAGCCCGCAAACCAGTACATCGCCTTCGACACGCATCCCAACGAGCACGTCACCATCGCCATCGACCCCTGCAACGATCCCGACCAGTGCAGCTTCTTCCGCCTGCCTTACATCCAACACGGCTTCATCCCTGTCCGCGTCATCATCACCAACGACGGAGACACAGCGCTCACGCTCAACGATGTCCGCATCCAGTTCATCTCCGCCGCCAACGACAAGCTCCCCGCCGCCGACCTCGACGAGATCAACCGCCGCCTCTTCGACCTCAAAAGGAGCATGAACCGGCCCCTGCCCCTGCCTATCCCCATCCCCATCCACCACGCGCCGGTCGACAAAAAGATCACCCAGGACGACAACGACTTCGGCTTCCAGAGCACTACCGTCAACGCGCACAGCACGCTTGGCGGCTACCTCTTCTACGACGTCCGGGGCCTCGACGACCCGCCCCTCAAGGGTGCCGAGATCTACGTCAAGGAGATCCGCACCCTCGACGGCAAGCACCAACTCTTCCCCTTCACCATTCCCTTCGATAAATGGATGGCAGCAAACTCACCCGCCAAATCGACAAGCCAGAAAAATTAGCCATGCTCAACATCCGCCCAGCCACTCCCGCCGACATCCCCCAGATCCTCGCCTTCATCCATGACCTCGCCACCTACGAGCGCGAGCCCAACGCCGTCCACGCCACCGAGGCGGACCTGCTCCGCGACGGCTTCGGCCCCACACCGCGCTTCCATTGCCTCATCGCCGACTGGGGCAGCGTCCCCGCCGCCTTCGCCCTCTACTTCCACAACTACTCCACCTGGCGCGGCCACACCGGCATCCACGTCGAAGACCTCTTCGTCCGCCCCGAGCATCGCGGCAAGGGGATCGGCAAAGCCCTGCTCACCCGCATCGCCGCCCTCGCTGTCGAAGAGGGCTGCCATCGCCTGCAATGGGACGTGCTCGAGTGGAACACCCCCGCCATCGGCTTCTACGAGCAGCTAGGCGCGCAGATGCTGATCGAATGGCGCACCATGCGCGTCAACCACGAAGGTCTGCCGTCCCTCGCGGCGCAAAGCAAATAAACCCGAACGCGCAGGCTTATAGCTATTTCTTCTCAGGTGTAGTTCCCTTTATTTGTCATTCCCGAAGGGAATCTGCGTTTTGCTCGAATCACCAAAACTACATCTGGAGGAGATCCGCTCTAAATAAAGAGGCCATCATCGCCGAAAGAATCTTCGATGACGACGGCCTCTTGATTCAGCCAGTAACTAAGCTGCGAGTTTGCGCCGCAACGTGCCAACTAGACCAATGAAGCCCGTACCCAGCAAGATCAGCGAGCTTGGCTCCGGAACCGGAGACGCGCTCATGGTCGCGTAGGCGCCCGCATCGTTAAAGGGTTCTCCTACCACGGTCAGAGTAGTTCCGTTCTGCGCATCGCCGACCCCATAGGTCAAGCCGCCGAGCGGGGGCACAACGCCGTTGCTCCACAGGCCAACGTTGTAGATGCCATTCGCACCGCCATCCACATTGAACAGCAGGCCATAGATATCGAGCAGGCCGCCGCCAAAGGGATAGGGTCCATTGGGATCGCCCGGAAGCGGAGGAGGACATACCGCGGGCGAGTCTCCTGCCGGATAGAACAGATTGTCATAAGAGAATCCAAAGCCATCTGCCGGGCTGCCTGGCGGGAGAAAGGTTCCTGCGAAGGGCTGACCGACCGGGGTGATGTTTGTGGGGAGTCCGGTGGTTTGCAAGCCGGTAATGGCCGCGTTCGAGAGGCCGATATTCGTGTCCGAAACAGTGCCGGTGATGCCCGTCACCTGGTACGCTCCGGGAACTCCCGGGACCGCTGTATTCGAATACGTGAGCACGCCGGAGCCGCTGAGGCCGCCGCCGCTGAACGAGAAGTTGTACGAGTCGGCTCTCGCCGCCGGAGTCAGAGCAACACTCGTTGCCAGCACAAGCAAAGCCGAAAGGATAATCTTGGAGCGTGAAGTTGTCCGGCATCCCATGACGGATGTCGGCTTATTTTTGCCCAATGAAATGTTCATGGTTCCCTCCTCGGAAACGAAGTGGTGCTTTTCAAATATCGGGGAGGGAACCCAGAGTACCATAACTCGATTACGACCGCGCCGCTGCCGGATTGCGCCGCACACGAAAGAGCGCGTTTTTATTTGGAATAGGGATTATCGAACGGCAAAAAAATCGATATCTCGGTGCCGTGGGAAGCCTCGTCCACGCTGCTTCGGACATCGATTCTTCCATCGTGGCCCTTGATAAACCCGGTCGCTACCCAAAGCCCGATCCCGGTCCCAATGGAACGACGTGTGGTGAAGAAGGGCTCGAAGATCCTCTTTAAATTTTCGGCGGGAATGCCGTCGCCCGTATCTTCGATAGACAAAAGCAGACCCCGGCCATCGGATTCCACTACTTCCTGTACAGACGCCGTGAGAGCGCCGCCGGACGGCATGGCGTACATGGCGTTGGTGACGAGGTTCGAGATGATCTGCATCATCTCCCCTTTCCTCACCACGATCTGCGGACTGGGGCTGAACCTGGTTTGGATCTTAACGCCGGCCGCAGCCAATTTGGATTCATAGATCTTCAGCGTATCCGTGATCAGGTCAGATAACATGACCGGAACGGCGGCGGAGTGCTCCCGGTAGTAACCGAGCGTCTGCTTTGCGATATGGGCGACGCGAAGCAGCTCTTCTTCCGCAGTATTGAGATAACTGACCACCTGTTCTGTGTCGGCGGCGTTTGTCCTTGCCAGGTAGATCAGGTTAAGCACCGATTCCAGCGGGTTGTTGATCTCATGGGCAATCGTGGCCGCCATCTTGCCTGTAGCGGCAATCTTCTCTGCCTGCAGAAGATTCTTCTCCATCTGCTTGCGTTCCCCAATGTTGTGAAGGACCTTGGAAGCTCCAACGACCCTTCCCGACGCATCTTTCAACGGCGAGATGGTGACAGACACATCCAGTCGTTCTCCTCCCTTGGTGAGGCGCACCGTTTCAAAGTGATCGATTCGTTTTCCTGACTGTATCCGTTCAATGATGGTTTGTTCTTCGGACTGCAGGTCTTCGGGAATCAAATTCAAAATAGAAGTTCCGACAATCTCCTCCGGCTTGTATCCGAAGATGCGCTCCGCAGCCGGATTCCAGCTTGTAATGATGCCGTCGAGGGTTTTCGTGATAATGGCATCGTCAGAAGATTGAACGATTGATTCAAGCAGGGATCCCAGAGTTTCAAATCCCGAACGAGATGGGCTGATCTTAGAAAGTTCTACCGTCGACATTCCCGCCTCAAAGCATCTGATAATTCCGTCATCTTACCTTGTAGGATTCGCCAGAGGCGAAGCCGGAAGATTGCAAACACTTGCCGCAACATCTCTATCTTTAGTAGATGTCAAGACTGGAAGGCAGTGTGCCCGCAAAAAAGTCGCATTGATGAACTCCGCATCATCGAGTCAGACTGAGTCGGTCCGCGCCCCGGAAACTCTTGACGCACCCCATATAATTAAAGAAGGGGCAAGATCACATTTCAGCACTTCCGCCGCGAGCCATTCGCGCCGCCGTGTGCAGCTAAGTGGCGTAGATAGAACAGTTTGCTGCATTATCGTTTAGAATCAAGACTTTATGATTTAAATCCTTTATTTCGAGGACTTTGCAGAAAAAGTACGGGGGAGGGGGTACCTTGGCAGGACGAGTTACAAAGCGGATCAAAATCATCGGCGGAGGTCTCGCCGGTCCCGAAGCCGCGTTGCAGGCTGCCCGCCTCGGCTGTGAGGTCGACCTCTACGAGATGCGACCCACGCGCTCGACCGAGGCTCACCAGACCAGCGACTTCGCCGAGCTCGTCTGCTCCAACTCCCTCAAGTCCGAGAGCGAAAACACCGCTCCCTGGCTCCTGAAACAGGAGATGCGCCGTGCCGGCTCCATCCTGCTCGCCGAAGCCGACGCCTCCGCCGTTCCCGCCGGCCACGCCCTCGCTGTAGACCGCGTCGAGTTTTCCAAACGAGTCGCCCAGCGCATCGAAGCCGAGCCACGCATCACCGTCCACCGCGAAGAGGTTCTGACCCTCGACGAGAACGACCCTGACACGATCACCGTCCTCGCCAGCGGCCCGCTCACCTCGCCTGCTCTTGCCGCCGAACTCCAGCGACTCACAGGCTCCGATCAACTCGCCTTCTACGACAGCATCAGCCCCATCGTCGACGCCAGCACCATCAACATGGAGCGCGTCTACTTCGCCGCCCGCTACGACAAGGGCACGGCAGACTACATCAACTGCCCCTTCACCAAGGAAGAGTACGAGACCTTCCTCGACGCCCTCATCGCCGCCGAAGCCGTCCCTGCCAAAGAGTGGGAGCAAATCCCAAGCCAACAAAGCTTGGGTCTTGGTGAAAAAAGTTCGGGTGCCCCATCCATGACGGCTTCATCGTCATGGGTGGGATCGCCGAACTCCCCACACGCCACCGAGACCCAGACCACGAAAGCACCCGAGAAGCTGCAATACTTCGAGGGGTGTCTCCCCATCGAAGAGACCGCCCGCCGAGGCCGCGACACCCTCCGCTTTGGCCCCATGAAGCCCGTCGGTCTCACCGACCCCAAAACCGGCCGCTGGCCCTACGCCGTCGTCCAGCTACGCCAGGAGAACCTCCGCGCCGACAGCTACAACCTCGTCGGCTTCCAGAACCACCTCAAGTTCGGCGAACAAAACCGAGTCCTTAAACTCATCCCCGGCCTCGAAAATGCGACCTTCCTGCGCTACGGCCAGATCCACCGCAACACCTACATCAACGCGCCCACGCTGCTCACCGAAACTCTCCAGCTCAAAGCCCACCCCAGCGTCATGATCGCCGGGCAACTCAGCGGAGTCGAAGGCTACACCGAATCCATCGCCTCAGGCATGCTCGCCGGACGCTACGCCGCCGCGCTCGCCCACGGTGACGTGCCAACACCCGCGCCCCGAGCCAGTGCCAATGGCTCGCTCACCCACTACATCACCCACGCCGAAGGCAAGCGCTTCCAACCCGCCAACATCACCTTCGATCTGCTGGTCCCACTCGAAGAAGAGCTACGCAAAAAGATTCGCGACAAAAAAGAGCGCCACAAACTCCAATGCGACCGCGCCCTCGCTGCCTGGGACGAATGGTTGGTTTCCAATGTCTAAGATTGAACCTGATCTCTCGTCATCGAGCCATTTTCTCCCTAAGAGTCGAAGAGCGCGCGTAAACAATAAGTGTTCCCGGAGTTTTGGGTATGCTAACTCTGCCGCAGGTGTTAGGAGTCTGTTCGCCATCACGGAGAATGTCTTCGACTGCAAAATTTCGATCGTTCGGAGTCGTTTGGCAGAGAGTTCTGAAATCAACCCACACTTGAAGGTGAATAAGCGTAGGTTCGTTCAATGGCAGTGCTGCTTCACCCTTGGAATCCGTGTGCAGGTCCATAGATCCTTTTTGCATACGAACGTCATGAGGAGAGGAGCCGAAGAAAACAAGCAGTCTTTCGTGCCCCATCGGTTTGCCATTGGCTCCATCAACGAGCCGTATACGGACAGTCTTTGACTGTCCGTATGCAAAAACGGCAGACGTTATAAACAGAGCGATGAACGTCAGAAGGTATTTCTGATTACGCATAAAATATTCTCGATCAATCGGTCTTCTTCTTATTCCGCGCCTTAATCTTGAACCAGATCGGCGATCCGATAAAGCCGAAGTTATCCCGAATCTGATTCGCCAGAAACCGCTCGAACGAGAAGTGCATCTTCACGTCCTTGTCGGTGAAGAGCACAAACGTCGGCGGCGCAACGGCAGCTTGCGTCATGTAGTAAATCCGAATCCGTTTCGCCATCGGCACCGAAGCCTTCTGGAAGTCGACCTTTTCCAGAAACCGATTCATCTGTCCCGTCGTCACGCGCTTGCGCCGTTCTCGCGAGACCAGCTCAACCTTCTTGAAGACCGACTCGATATTCTTGCCCTCGGAAGCCGAGATGAACAACAGCGGAGCGTAATCCAGATACTTCAGCGCGTCTCTCACCTGCTGCTCGTAGATCTTGATATCGGCTGGCGGTTTTCCGTCGGTCCGCGCCGTCGTCATCAGGTCCCACTTATTCACCACGATGATGACGCTGCGCCCGCTCTCATGCGCGTAGCCGCCGATGTTCGCGTCGAGCGCAGTCACGCCTTCGACCGCATCGATCACCAGCAGCGAAACGTCCGCCGCTTCGAGATGCTTCCGCGCCATCACAACCGATAACTTCTCCGCCATCAGCTTGGTCTTGCCCTTGCGCCGAATGCCGGCTGTATCCACAAAGCGGAAGCTGTGGCCGCCGCGTTCTACAACCTCATCGACCGCATCGCGCGTGGTCCCGGCAATCGGCGAGACGATCGCGCGGGAACTTCCTGTGAGCGCATTCAGCAGTGTGCTCTTGCCGACGTTCGGCCTGCCGATGATGGCGATCTTGGTCTCCTTCTGAACATAATCGCCATGCGTCCGCAGCTTGCGCACTGGCTGCGGCCCATCTTCATCCTCGGCCATCTCGTCTTCGGCGGTCAGCATGACTTCGGTCGGTTCCTCACCTACCTCTTCAGGCGGCAGCGAAGCAAACACTTCGTCCAGCAAGTCGCCAATGCCGCTGCCATGTTCCGCCGAAATCGCCAGCACATTGCGGAAACCCAATCGACGGAAGTTCTCTGCCTGCGGCTGCATCGCCTCGGTGTCCATCTTGTTCACCGCCAGAAACACCGGCTTGCCGCCGCGCAGCAGCAACCTTGCCAGTTCCATGTCAGGCGAAGCCAGCTCTGTCCGTCCATCGACAACCATGACAATCGAATCCGCCTCTTCGAGCGCGACCTGCGCCTGACGGAAGATCTCGCTGGGAATCAGCGCCTCATCGTCCGGAACGACGCCGCCTGTATCGACGATGCGCGCATCGCGTCCTGCCCACTCGATCTCGCCGTAGATGCGGTCGCGCGTGATTCCCGGCTCGTCGCCCACGATTGATCGCCGCGATCCTGTCAGGCGGTTAAACAGCGTGCTCTTGCCCACGTTCGGCCGTCCGCAGACCGCGATCAGCGGCAACTCCTGCGCTTCAGCGCTCTCGGTGACCGTCGACAACTGCGCGGCGATTGCCTCGGCCTCGCGCCAGTCGTCCTCGCCGATGTTCTCCCGCCCGGCAACGTTCGATGAACGCGGCGTCTGCCGCCCCGCGATTCCGTCTGCAGGGCGCGTACTTTGCGCGGATCGCAACGTTTTCTTGGTCTCGAACTCGGGAGACCGCTTCGACACCAGCTTGGCCTTGGCCGCCGCTGCCTTCTTAGTCGCCAGTACCTTGCGCTTGCGCGGGTCTACGGCTCCCGTCGTGGGAGCGACTCTCGGTGCCCGTCCCTTCTTGGGGCGGGTCTTTGTCTGCCTGTGTTTTTTGCCTAACCGCTTCCTATCGTCGTTTTGTGCCACGGAATGTCCATCTTTCTCCCACACACCCGGGAAGGCGGCAAGGCTTTACGCTAATTCTTCGCTACGCTGTCTATTGCTACGCTGTCTATTATAGAAAGCACAGCTCGTCTGTGCCGGCTGTATCTTGCGTGCTCTATACATTGTCCACCACAATACCCATCTCGATTACGCCCGCGCCGCCGGAGAATCTTCCGAACCTGCACGACTTTTTTTCACCCGGCGGGAGGCTTGCCCGCTCGTCGCTCGCCTTTGAGCACCGCAAAGGGCAGTACGAGATGGCGCGCGCCATTGAAAAGGCGTTCAAGGAGAAGCGGCATCTGATTGTCGAAGCGGGTACGGGCACAGGCAAGACGCTTGCTTATCTGCTGCCTGCGCTGCGGCTTGCGCGGGAACGACAGCAGCGGGTCATCATCTCGACGGGCACCAAAAATCTTCAGGAGCAGCTCTTCTTCAAGGACGTTCCTTTCCTCGAATCGCTGCTTGGGCCGCTGAAGGTCTGTTATATGAAGGGCCGCAACAACTACCTTTGTCGCCACAAGCTGTATGCGTTGCGCGACACTCCGCTGTTGAATGGCCTCGAAGAGATCGAGCAGTTCCACGTCATCGCCGAGTGGGAGAAGACCACCGAGACTGGGGACCGCGCCGAGATCGACGCCCTGCCGGAATCTTCCGCGCTGTGGCACAAACTCGACGCACGCACCGAGGCCTGTCTTGGTCAGACGTGCCCGGACTGGGAGCGCTGCTTCGTCACCAACATGCGCCGCAAAGCGCTTGAGTCGGACATCGTCATCGTCAACCACCACCTCTTTTTTGCCGATCTCAGCATCAAGCAGCAGGCCGCGAATGCTCCCGACGCAGGCATTCTTCCGGAGGCGGCGGTCGTCATCTTTGACGAGGCGCATGAACTGGAAGAGATCGCTTCCAACTACTTCGGCATCGGGCTCAGCACGCAGCGTTTCGATGAGTTGACCCGCGATATCGAGACGATGCTGAAGAGCAAAGATGCTTTCTCCTCCTCGATCGTCAGCGCCAGCACGATGGTGAAGGAGCGTGCCCATCGCTTCTTCGCGGCGTTGCCTAACGAAGACGGCTTCGGCGCTCCAGGCATTGGGCGAATGCCGTTTGAAGACCGTGAGGCCTTCCTCGAAGAGAGCGGCGATACCTATACTGCCACTCTCAATGCGCTTACCCGTCTGGAAGGCGAACTGGAGTGCATCAAGAACGTTGAGGAGATCTCCGGGTTGCGCAAACGCACCGCGGATATTCGTGCGCATCTGGCGTTTCTGCTTGAGTCCTCCGACCGCAACACCGTCTTCTGGATCGAGCGCCGGGCTTCAGGGGGTGTTCGTAGTCTTGCTCGTAGAGGCGCTGCTCCAGCTGCGTTTCACACGCATCTGCAGGCAACGCCGATCGATGTCTCCGAGTTGCTGACTACGTCGCTCTTCGATTGCTACAGCAGTGTCGTTCTTACCTCTGCGACACTCACGGTCTCCGGTGGATTCGACCATATCCGCAGACGCCTGGGCCTCACCAGTGCGCGTGAACTCGTCGTTCCCTCGCACTTCAACTATGAGAAACAGGCGTTGCTCTATCTGCCGCCGAACATGCCCGACCCGCGTGAGCCCGACTTTCAGATCAAGGCGACAGAGCGCATCCGGCGCGTGCTCGAGATCACCAAAGGCCGTGCCTTCTGTCTCTTTACCAGCTACAAGCAGATGCGCGAGACCCATGACCGCCTGCTCAGCGAGCTGCCGTACACGCTGCTGCTGCATGGGACTGCGCCGCGCCATGTGCTGCTGCAACAGTTCAGGGACACGCCCAATGCGGTGCTCTTCGGCACGTCCAGCTTCTGGCAGGGAGTGGATGTGCAGGGCGAGCAGCTTAGTTGCGTCATCATCGACCGTCTCCCCTTCGATGTGCCCGGCGACCCTGTGGTCAAGGCGCGGATGGAGGCGATTGAGGCTCTCGGCGGCAAGCCTTTCTTCGATTACCAGGTGCCGAACGCCGTCATCACGCTGAAACAGGGCTTTGGCCGGCTTATCCGCTCGCTCGACGATCGCGGCGTGCTGATGCTGCTCGATCCGCGCATCCAGCGCCAGCGTTATGGACGGATCTTCCTCGAAAGCCTGCCGCCGTATCGGCTGACGCAGGAGATCACGGATGTCGAGCAGTTCTTCGAGCAGGTAAAATAGAACAAGCTCTATGGGACGCAATCTCTACATCCTCGCCGGAACTCTCCTCCTTTTTGCGATGGTCTCCTTTGGCGTCTCCTACACCAATATCGCGCAGCAACCCGGTTCGCCGGGCGATACCTCGCTCTGGCGAACGATGGCGCTTGCGCTCTTCTTCGTCAGCATGGTCATCTCGCTGGCTGCCGTGCTCTCCTCTCTGTTCGAGCAGGCCGAGCGTCATACGGACGAGAAGCGCCGCCAGCGGCGTCGGCAACGCTAGACCTCTCGAAACAAGTACAATGAAAATAAACAGGCAGTGGAAGAGGTCAGCCACGCTGAAAGCCGCGCCACTCCAGCCCCAAAATCCAGCCTTGCGCGGCTGTTGAAGGGATCGTAGAACCATGTTCGAAGTCACCGTAGAAGCCGGTTTCTCCTCCGGTCACTACCTCCGCAACTATCGCGGCAAGTGCGAGAACCCGCACGGCCACAACTACAAGGTCTTCGTTACGCTGATCGGTCCCAACCTGGACGAAGCGGGACTTCTGCTTGACTTCAAGCTGCTGAAGCAGGTGATGCGCCCTGTGGTCGACTATCTCGACCATCAGATGATCAACGACCTGAAGCCGTTTGACGAGGTGAATCCGTCGGCGGAAAACCTGGCACGCTACTTCTACCAGGAGACGGTGAAGCAACTGCACGACATGACCGAGGGCCGCGTCCGCATCAAGGACTGCACGCTCTACGAGACCGATACCAGTTTCGCGCGGTATTACGAGTAAATCCAACAGAGATGCACTTAATCGAACTCTACAAATCGGTTCAGGGCGAGTCGTCCTTCGCAGGACTCCCCTGCATCTTCGTTCGTCTCGCGGGCTGCAATCTTCGCTGCGCGTGGTGCGACTCCGAGTACACGTTCACCGGCGGCAAGCCGTTTACGGAAGACGAGATCGTCGCGCAGATCGAAGCGCTGGCACCGTGCAAGCTCATCGAGTTCACCGGTGGAGAGCCGATGCTGCAGGCGAAGGAGTTGCTTCCGCTGATGCAGCGGCTGCTGGCGCAGGGCTACACCCTGATGATCGAAACGTCAGGGGAGCGTCCCCTGGTTGAGGTTCCCAAAGCGGTGCATAAGATTGTCGATGTCAAATGCCCCGGTGCTGGGACTGCCGCGAATAGCTTTCGCCTCGAAAATCTGGATGCGCTTACACGGAATGACGAGGTAAAGTTCGTCATCACCAATCGCGAAGATTATGACTTCGCCCGCGAATTTATTCTGCAATACGGACTGGACAGTAAGGTCGGCGGAATTTTGTTGAGCCCTGCCTTTCAAAAGACACCCAGTCCTCAGCGCACGGCGGACAATATGGCCCTCGACCCGCGAAAGCTGGTGGAATGGATGCTGGCGGATGGGCTCAATGCACGGCTATCTTTGCAGATCCATAAGTTCATCTGGGAGCCCATGAAAAAGGGCGTTTAGGTCGGTCTAAAGCTACCGCAGAATCTTCCGAACGACGCGCCGCACTGTCTCTGTAACCATGCCGAAGACCGCATGGGAGGCCATCTCGCTTGTGCGCTCACGCGTCATCTGTTCTTCTTTCGGAGCCGACAACCCCATCGCCGGCAGGACGTCTTCATGGGTCAGCGATGCCAGCGCCATGCCGAAGTCCGCGCCATCCTTCGCCGTGGCTGCGGGATAAAACTCTGCCAGCGCGCCATAGGCCGCTCCGGTCAGTGCGCCGAAGCCCCAGTGGATCGTCTCCACCGCAACTGTCTCCTGGCTTGCTGTCAGCTCGTGCCCAGCGAGCTTTCGCGCCAGTACAGCCGGAGGCTCCGGTTCCCCATGCGTTCGCGGAGGGTACATCCTCTCCATCATCGTCTTGGCGGCCGTAGCTACCAGACCTCCGATCAGCCCGGCTACCAGGCCTTTCATCAGCGACCTTGCAGGTACTGCCTTCTGCTCTTCGTCTCTCTCACTCAATCCATCACCTCGATACTTTAATCACACTCGCTGTTGGATGCGTTCTTCCGGTTCGAAGCAGCCCTATCCGACATACGCGGTGGCGTCGGTCGTATCTGCACTCGCGCCCACGTTGACTATGCGAAAGAACAGAGTCAACGCAGCGGCGATTAGCAGGTTCAAAAGCAACGCCGGGACTGCGGCGTACATGGCATACGTCTGTCCAAACAGGTGCAGTGGGTAGACGGAGCTCTTGAGGCCCAGCGAAGCTACCATCCCTGTTCCCACACCCATCCCCACCGCCCAACCGGCGAGCAGCGCCCATGGATGAAACCACCGGCTGAAGATTCCCACCACGACGGAGGGGAATAGCTGCGTAATCCAGATGCCGCCGAGCAACTGCATGTCGATGGCATAGGCCACGGGCAGCCGCAGCACGAAGATCAGGGCGCCGAACTTCACCACCAGAGAGACCACCTTCGCCATCTGCGATTCGCCGGCGGCGCTCAATGGCTTGCGCGCAAAGGCTCCATAGAGATTGCGGGTGAAGAGGTTTGAGGCTGAGATCGACATGATCGCGGCGGGCACCAGTGCTCCAATTGCGACAGCAGACAGGCAGAAGCCGGCAAACCACTCAGGGAACATCTTCATCAACAGCAGCGGGACGGCCTCGCTGGTGTTCTTCGTGGTGACGCCCGCTGCCAGAGCGAGGTAACCCAGCAGCGCGATCATTCCCAGCAGAAAGCTGTAGGCGGGCAGCATTGCCATGTTGCGCCGGACGACGTTGGGGCTCTTCGCGCTGAGCACTGCGGTTGCGGTATGGGGATAGAGCATCAACGCCACCGCCGAACCGATTGCCAGCGTCGAATACGCCATATACTGTCCGGGCCGCAGGAGAATGGACCCGGCGGGAGTATGGGTTGCCAGGGCGCGGCTCGCCAGCTCGAAGATGTGAGCGTAGCCGCCCAGCTTCAGCGGCAGCAGGATCAAGGCGGCCAGCACCATTACATACAACATGACGTCCTTTACGATGGCGATGACTGCGGGTGCGCGCAGGCCGCTCGAGTAGGTGTAAGCCGCGAGAATGATGAACGCTGCCGCCAGCGGCCACTCTCCGTGCACACCCATGGCTTCGATCACAACCTGCATGCCCACCAGTTGCAGGGCGATGTAAGGCATCAGCGCCATGATTCCGGTGACGGCGACGGCGATGGTGAGCCATCGATTTCCGTAGCGTCCGCCTACGAAGTCGGCCAGAGTAATGTAACCGTGGCGGTGGCATATCGTCCACAGGCGCGGCAATACCAACATCATGAAGGGATAGGTGATGACCGCATAGGGGACGGCGAAGAATCCCATAGCACCGCCGCCGTACAGCAGCGCGGGCACGGCGATGACGGTGTAGGCCGTGTAGAGATCGCCGCCGATGAGGAACCAGGTCACCCAGGTCCCGAAGCTGCGTCCGGCGAGGCCCCATTCTTCGAGCGACGCGATGCCCGCTGCGGGACGTCTCCACCGTGCAGCCCAGAACCCGGCCAGCGTCACCAGCGAAAAAAAGATGCAGAAGATTACAAGAGCCGTCGTGTGCAAGCACTCACCCAGTTGGAGATTTACGGTATGCAGGATAGAAGGTTACGCGAATTCTAATACCGAGGCTGCTGGGAGACGATAGCCTTTTCTTCAGCTCTTTCCGGACTCACTCCAGTCGTAGACGACGATGCCGAGATTGTTGAGTGTATTGACCACGGTCTCCATATTGCGGCGAACCTGGGGGCGCGCGCTGACCGGGACCTCGTGCGCCTCTTCGACCGCTACAACGCGTCCATACGGCCAGCAGTTCTGCGGGATGGCGTTCAATGCAGCGGAGAGTTCGCCGATGCGTACATTCAGATCGCGGCGGCGTGCGCCCATGGGACGCAGCAGACCGCCCTTGCCCAGGTCGCTGGTGTTTGCGTCGGCCAGCATGACGTGCACCGTCACCATGCCGCCCTGCACCGTGAGGTAGGGATTCTGCCAGAGCGTCAGGCTCTTGACCGCCATGTACTGCGCCTTGGACGGCGGCGGAATCGCCTCCATCTGCTGCTTTGCCTGGGCGGACTCTTCCTGATGCTCGGCGGCGATGGCGCGCATCTCGGCCTGGCTTGGGGTGGAGGTTCGGGTGCAGCCGGTCAGAAGTAATGGGAAAAGAAGCGCCGGAAGCAGCGCCAGCGGGAGGATGGATGGGGGTCTACGCACGGATATCAGCATATCAAGGTGTACTCCTGCGGGAAAGCGCTTGAAACGCAAAGTTTCGCGGAGCTTCATCGTCCTGTCCACTTCGGCGGCCGCTTGTCCAGAAATGCCGCTGTTCCCTCTGCTTTATCATCTGTTCCCGAGAGACGCCCGAAGATCGACGCTTCGACCTTCATGGCCTCGTCGATGCCGAGTGCGCTTCCGTGCTGGACAGCTTCGATACATCCGGCAACCGCCAACGGAGCCATGGCCACGATTGCGTCCGCCAGCTCTTTTGCCCGCGCCAGCAATCGTTCCGACGGCACGATCTCATCGACCAGGCCGATGCGCAGGGCCTCCGCAGCTCCGATCATCTCTCCGGTCAGCAGCAGGCGAAGCGCCGCTGATTGTCCGACGAGGCGGGGGAGACGCTGGGTGCCGCCGTATCCCGGTACCAGGCCGAGCTTCACCTCAGGCTGGCCCAGACGGGCGGTTTCGCTGGCCAGACGCTGGGTGCAGGCCATTGCCAGCTCGCAGCCGCCGCCGAGCGCGAAGCCGTTGATGCAGGCAATGACCGGCTTGCCGCAGGTCTCGATGAGCCGGAATACAGACTGCCCGCGCCGTGCCTTGGCTTCGCCGGTTACGACGTCGGTCGCCGCCAGCTCGTTGATGTCTGCGCCTGCCGCAAAGGCCTTTTCGCCTGCGCCGGTCAGCAGGATGACGCGGATGGCCGGGTCTTTTGCGAGTGCCGTAAATGCTGCTTCCAGTTCGTCGAAGACCTGGGCGTTGAGCGCGTTCAGGACCTTTGGACGATTGAGCGTTATGGTCGCAATCTGCTCGTTGACCTCGCAGAGCAGCGCCTCCCATGTCGTCTCATTGTTCACGGCCATCTCCTTCGCGTTTCATCTCAGACGATACAATCGAACCTATGATTAAGGGAATTACGGTTGTCAGCGCCGTCTCTTCGGCAGACACGTTCGACCAGCTCAACAGCCTGCTGGGTGCGCTGGGCTTTGAGCCGGGCAAGGGCTGGCAGGATGACAAGGGCCGCGGCTCGGCTCACCTTGCACCGCTCGGCAATCTGGAGTTCGTTACCGGAAGGCCGCCGGCTGTTCCGCCGCTGCTGATCGAGGTCACGCAGCTCGACCAGGTACACGCTGCAGTGCAGAAGTGGATGCTGGCCAACTATCGCACGGAAGAGGTTGCGGCGCTGCTCTCCGCGCCTGAACTTACGCATTGGAACAGCCGCTTGTTCACCGTGAAGATTACGACCGGCGAAGCGGAGGCGTTGACGCTGGGCTTCTGGCAGTCGGAGAACCCGCTGCATAACAAGCCTGTTGCTGTTGAAGGCGATCTTTCTGCTGGCGGGATGCGGTTTGCCATTGTGACCGCTCGCTGGAATGCGGTGATTACCGACCGCCTGTTGCAGGGGTCGCTCGATGGTCTGTACCGAAGCGGCGCGGCCAAGGCCGATGTCGAGATCGTTCGCGTGCCGGGAGCGTGGGAGATTCCATCGGCGGCACGCACGCTGGCAGAGTCGAAGCGGTTCGATGCGGTGATTACGCTGGGCTGCCTGCTGCGCGGGGAGACGGCGCACTATGAGGCAATTTATACCGAAGTCGCGCGGGGGATTGGCCAGTCGCAGCAGGAGACCGGTGTTCCTCATGCGTTCGGCGTGCTGACCTGCGAGACGCTGGAGCAGGCGCTGGACCGGGCCGGGGTCAAGGCAGGGAATAAAGGATTTGAGGCTGCGATTGCAGCGATTGAGATGGTTTCGATCCAGAAGAAACTGGCGGTGAAGCGCTAATGGGAACTCGCCGTAAATCTCGTGAACTGACGATGCAGATGCTGTTCCAGGGCGATCTGGGCAAACAGAGTCCGGATGAAGTACGCAAGCTGTTCTGGCCCTCGCGCGATGACGTGGATGCAGAGACCCGCGGCTTTGCCGAGGACTTATACCGCATCGCAACCTCGCGGCAGGCGGAGATCGATGCTCTGATCGAGGCTCACGCGCAAAACTGGCGGATCGAGCGAATGCCGGTGGTGGACCGCAGCCTGATTCGTGCGGCAGTTGCGGAGATGCTGGGGTTTCCTAATACTCCGGCAGCGATCATCATCAATGAATCGCTGGAGGTGGGGCGGCGTTATGCGGCTCCTGAGTCCATTCATTTTCTTAACGGTGTGCTGGATGCGATTGCTCGTGATCTTTTGAAGAAGCGGCTGGCTTGATGCCTCGATAATTTGGGCCCTACTCTTCGGTCATGCAGGTATGGAGATGACCACTTTTCCATAACTGTGTGTGGCCTGGACGGTCCGCGAGTAGGCAGCCGAAGCGTCTTCAAGGGGAACGGCGGCTTTCAAAAATGCTTTCAGTTTTCCTGTATCGAGCAGATGCGCGATCTCGACCAGTTGTTTTTGATTTGGCTCGACGATGAAAAAGGCATCCTTTATGCGCTGTTCTGTTGTGGCTTCCGCGTCGGCAGCGATTGTGACCATGCGGCCACCGGGCTTGAGAACGCTCCAGGACCGGTCGAGGGTCTCTCCTCCTATCGCGTCGAAGATTACGTCCACCTTTTCGGCGATCTCGTCTTCAAAACGGACCTTCTGGTAGTCGATCACCTCATCTGCTCCAAGCCTTTGAACGAAATCAATATTCTGCGCGGAGGCGGTGGCGATCACGCGCGCACCATGAAGATGCGCGAGCTGGACTGCAAAAAGACCGACCGCGCCGGCGGCCCCGTGCACCAGTACACGTTCGCCAGGTTGTATCCTGGCGCGGTCGAGCAGGCCTTGCCATGCGGTTAAAGCACCTATGGGAACGGTTGCCGACAATTCATGGGTCAGCGCGGCGGGCTTTGCCGCGATGTCATGCGGCTGCGCCAGGCAGAACTCAGCGGTTGCGCCATCTGCGAACCAGTCATTGATGCCGTAGATGGCCTGTCCCAGCGTGAAGCCTCTGGTCTGTTCTCCCAGCTTCGCTACGACGCCGGAAAATTCGTGTCCCGGCACGGCCCGCAGCCGCGCCTGCCCATCTTTGGTATGGGTGGTGGGAGACCAGAGCAACTCGGAAGGAGTAACACCAGCGGCATGGACGCGGATCAGCAGCTCGTTCTCACCCGGTTCCGGTGTAGGAAGGTCGGCTGGAACGAGGATGGGAGTTTGATCTTCGCCATGGAGCTGCATTGCTTTCATCGATGGGCCTCTGCTAAATCGTAGCCTATCGCTTCTTCTTTTTTTTTCGTTTTACCGCAGCTGACAAAAACGGAATGAGGCTGGCGGTCATGGGGGAGCCCAGACCGGTGCAGGCGTCCCAGCCGGGGCCGGCGCTGAAGCTGCCGTTGCTGCCGGAGGTAATGTCGCGGAATCCGGATTTGGCCTTGGCGGCGTAGATCTGTGGTTGGAGCAGCCCTGCGGTTTTGCCGTTCTGCTTGTTGGCAACGGCGATGAGGCCAGCCCAGAGCGGAGCCACGGCGCTGGTGCCGCCGATGACTAAAGTCTGGCCGTCTACGCGGACGGTGTAGCCGGTGGCGGGGTCGGCGTTGCCCGAGACGTCGGGGACGCCTCGCCCTCCGGCGGAGTTGGTGGGCTTGGGGACGCTGGCGCTCGATTGCCATGTGGGGGGAGGGAAGACGTTGCTGACGCCGCCGCCGGTGGCTCCTTCGTTGCTGGCCTGTTCGTTCCAGACGACCTCGCTGCTGATCGTGCTTCCGCTGCCGGTGAGTTTGGTTCCACCACAGGCGAGCACGTGGGGGCTGGAGGAGGGGAAGTCCACGTTGTCTCCGGTGCCGCCGTCGCTGGAGCCGTTGTCTCCGGCGGCTACGGTGATCGAGATGCCGAGGGCGGCGGCGGTCTGACAGGCGGAGTCGAGGGCGGTCATTGCCTGCTGGGTCCAGTTCGCCTCTGCCGCTCCCCAACTGATCGAGATCACACTGGGCTTGTTGGTGGTGTCGTGGATGGCGGAGTCGAGGCCGTCGAGAAATCCCTGGTCGGTGTTGGGGGCGAAGTAGACGGCGATATTAGCTCCGGGGGCCACGGCGGCGGAGACCTCGATGTCGAGCATGACTTCGCCATCGGCGCCGTTGGCGGTGGAGGGGCTGTTTTTAGCTCCGTCTACCGAGACGGCTGTGACTTTGGGAGTGCGCTGGCCGAGGGACTTGAAGTAAGCGGTAAGGTCAGCCGTCCGATAGCCTCCGCCTAGTTCGAGGATGCCGATGGTCTGGCCCGCGGCGCTGGCATTGGGGGGGAATTGATAGAGCTGCGCTATCTGGACCGGGGTGTAAGAGGTGTTGGCCTGGGCGCTGGGCCGGATGCTGGCCTGGGGTGTGGCGAAGCCTCCGGCCTGTGCCGTGCGAGCGGCGAGATTGTTTTTTTCGCCGGCGATGCGAAAGTGGGGCTGCGCCTGAGGGCGGTTGTCGAGGCCAAGCACGGCTTTGACGCTGCCGGAGAGCTCGGCGGGAAGTGTGATGGCCCCTTCGCGGGTGCGGTAGGTGGCGGCATCGCTCGATTGGTGGACGAGGGTGGTGCCGAAGGCCCGCTGCATCGCAGCGATGGTTCCGGTGAGCTTGACGATGCAACTGCCGGAGGCAGGCGTTCCGGGAACGACGGCGAGGCCAAACTCTTTGGCGAAGGAGCGGATGAGCTTGAGGGCATTGGGGTCGGGGCCGTGGGATTGGCGGAGCTGGGAGCGGGTGAGGCGCTGTTTGCCGAGACTGTTCGCGGTTTTGAGGGGGGCCTTGCATTTGACCACGACAGAGACAGTGATGCGGGTGGCGGAAGGAGCGGACTTTTCTGTGGCGGGTTGGGTGAACGCGGGTTTCTGACTGCCGGGGAGAATGACACGGCTTTGAGTTGCGAAACGAGGAGCGGATTTTTTTGTCGGCATCGGAGGAATCTCCAGAGAGTGTGATGCGGCTGGGGGCCGACACGGCTTGCTCTTCCGCGCAGCAGCAACAGAGTATGGCTGCTAGTATGGCTCCTGCCGGGTAGAGGCCATTTGCCGAAGCCGTGACGGCAATCGACAGGATCGGGGTATAGGGATTTGAGTAGCAATTGGACCAGACGGCATTTTCTCGGCGGAGCGGCGGGCTCGGCGGCATCTCTGGCGATGGGACCAAGCTCCCGGATTCTGGCCGAGGGCCTTTCTCGCCCGTCTGCATTCCGCGGAAGATTTGTAACTCATGTTTCGGTCGTGCGCGTGAACCAGATCGAGGTAACTCCCACCCATTCGATTGGCGAAGATGAGTCTGGCGATAACAGTACCGATCACATCCGCTCGCGGCGGGATGCCTTTGCCAGAGGGTGTCCGGGAGGAAAGATGACCTGGGCGATCAGTTGGCTGGCCCTCATCGACAAGCGCAGGGAGTATCAGGATGCGCGGAAGCTGCTGGCCTCGTACCACGACCGCTATGGTGACGAGATCACCTTTATTCCCGGAGGCTATTTTGCTCCGATGTATAACAGTCGGGAGCAAATCCGGAAGACGATCCACGATGCGTTGAAGCTGGTCTCCGGCATGGTCGGCGGCGGCTATCGCCCGGAGTGCGTGGTGGCAGGCTTCATGGACGCGGAGAACCAGAGGCTGCTCGCGACGGACGAGGGCATTCACGTGTGCCAGGGACAGATCTGGAGCCAGCATGGGATCGACCATGGCGATGGCGACGGCGGTATCTGCTATCCCTATTACCCCAGCCGCGAACATTATCTGAAGCCCGCGCAGGGAGCGGCGGACTTTATCGACTGCGTGTGCCTCGACGGCTGGACGTGCGATTTTCTGACGGCGCGCCGGGACGGCTTCAAGGGCGGCTTCAACAGTCGGATGGGCGTAGGCCCGATTGAAACTGTAGGCAATCTGGGTAGAGAGGCCGGCCGCAAAGAGATGATGGATACCACCGCGATTCACTTTGACCGCGGTCATGCCCTGAACGGTTTTGGCTGGGTCACGGGCATCTGGGAGGTATCGGTTGGCCACGACGAGGACCTGACCTACTGGTTGCAAACCATCCACGACCGATGGCCGGATACGCAGGTGATGACCGAAGGCGCGTTTGGGTTGGAGTGGAGGAAGGCTACGCCCAACAATGCCTCACTCAACTACCGGTTCGATGAAAAAGGGACCGGAGCGCCCGGCTCGGAGAAAAATCTGGAGATTGAGTGGTTTATGAACCGCGAGTTTCGCCTGGCGCTGCTGCACGACTGGGTGAAGGACAGCCCGACGATGGCGATCGATTTTACGCGATATGACCTGAAGGCTGAGGAACCTCGGGGCCTGCAACGCGAATGGAGCCTGATGAATGTGCTGAACCAGAAGGAGACGCGGCCTCAGGACAAGCCGATTCGGCTGGGACAGCTTCCTCTCGAAGACCAACGACGCATCTTTGCGCGCTATCCTGAGCTGAAGAGCCGGGCTTGATGAAAATCAGGAAAGGTTCTTCAATAGGCGGAGTTGCTCTTTCCGGGCGACTGAGATTGCTGGAAAGGCGGAGGCTATGGTTCGACAGATCACAGTGGCGGCCCTGATTCTTTCGGCTTCCGGAGTGTTTGCACAGGCTCCTGCCCCACGTCCGACATCCGAAACATTTGAAGTGGCGACGATCAAGCCGGTCGAGTCGAGTGAGAAATCGTCCCGGTTCATCAAGATGGAGGGGCCGCACCGGTTCATCGAGAAGGACTACACCCTGAAGCTTCTGATTGCGGCGGCATACGATCTCAATCCCCGCACCATCTCCGGCGGCCCGGCGTGGATTGGCTCCGACCACTATGACATCGTCGCGTTGACGCCTGGCGATGTGCAGCCCAGCCGCGATAAGCAGATGTTGATGCTTCGCAGCCTTTTGACGGACAGGTTCAAACTTACGTTTCATCGCGAACAGAAAGAGTTTTCAATCTACGAACTGAACGTTGCGAAGAGTGGACCGAAGTTGAAGAAGAGCGCGGAGCCTCCGGATACTGCCCCCGCGCTGATCAGCACGGTCTATCCGCAGCGCATCCTGCTGCCCGCGCGGAATACGACGATGGGTGAGTTTGTTTCATTGCTGCAGCGGGCGGTTCTCGACCGTCCGGTCGTGGACAAGACGGGGCTGTCGGGGAAGTATGACTTTGATCTGGAGTGGGCTCCCGATGAGACTCAGTTCGGTGGAGAGGTGGCGGCGGCGTCTGCGGATGCGCCCAGCGCTCCTTTCTTTACCGCGATTCAGCAGCAACTTGGATTGAAGCTCGAAGCGACGAGAGGCCCGGTGGCGGCTCTTATCGTCGATAATGCAGAGCGGCCTTCGGCCAACTGACTGTGCTATGAAAAGATCGAGCCGGGTGCTGCGAGAAGCGGTAGCTGGCTGAGGAGAGAGAAGACGTGGCGGAGAAGATTGATGCGCACCACCATCTTTGGCGGTATTCGCCGGAGGAGTATGGGTGGATCGATGACGAGATGGCAGTGCTGCGGAGGGACTTTCTGCCGCAGGATCTCGCGCGGGAGATTGCGGCGGCGGGGATCGATGGCACGGTAGCCGTGCAGGCCCGGCAGACGATGGATGAGACTCGCTGGTTGTTGAAGATGGCCGATGAGTGTGAGGCGATTCGCGGCGTGGTGGGATGGGCCCCGATTGCGGGAGAAGAGTTTCCGGGTGTGATGGAGGAGTTCGAGTTCCGGCCGAAGCTGAAAGGGTTGCGGCACGTGATCCAAAGCGAGAAGGACGAGAACTATATTCTGCGCGAGGACTTCAATTCGGGGATTCGCACGCTACTGGGGAGCGGGCTGGTCTACGACATCCTGATCTTTGAACGGCATCTTCCGCAGACGATTGATTTTGTGGATGAGCATCCCGACCAAGTATTTGTGCTGGACCATATGGCCAAGCCGCTGATCCGTGAAGGCGCGCTGGAGCCGTGGGCGGCTCGGATGCGCGAGTTGGGGAAGCGCGAGAATGTCTGGTGCAAGGTGTCGGGAATGGTGACGGAGGCGGACTGGAAGGCATGGACGCCGGAGTTGCTGCGGCCTTATCTGGATGTGGTTGTGGAGGCGTTTGGCGTGGAGCGGTTGATGGCGGGATCGGACTGGCCGGTCTGCCTGGTGGGAAGCGAGTACGGGCAATGGTTTGAGTTGCTGCGGACTTACTTCACAGGGTTCAGCGAAGGGGAGCGGGAGGCTGTGTTTGGCGGGACAGCGACCTCGGTCTACGAGTTGGAGTAGATTTGTGAAAACACTATTTTCTTATTTGAAAATAGATTCACTGGAGTTGGGATGAAGGCGTTTCGGATGGAGGGGCCCCGCGTTGCGGCTGTGGCAGAGGTCCCGGATGTTGCGGTGAAGACCGGTGAGGCTTTGCTGCGGGTGAAGATGGTGGGGATGTGCGGGACGGACCTCAATACCTTTCGCGGACGGAATGCGATGGTCGCCTTCCCGCGTGTGCCGGGACATGAGGTCGCGGCGGAAATCGTTGATGGCGGCGGCTCGCTGGCAGCGGGAACACGAGTGACGATTTCGCCTTATACGAGTTGCGGCAGATGTCCATCGTGTCGGCGTGGACGCGTGAATGCTTGCCAGTTTAACGAGACGATGGGCGTGCAGCGTGACGGCGCGATGACGGAGTACATCAGCGTTCCGCTGGAGAAGTTATACCCGGCGAATTTGTCTATTAAAGAATTTTGCCTGGTCGAGCCGCTGACAGTTGGGTTTCATGCCGCGGCGCGTGGACGGGTAACGGCACACGATACGGTCGCCGTCTTTGGATGCGGCGGCGTGGGGCTGGGAGCGATTGCTTCGGCGGCGTTTCGCGGCGCGGAGACGATTGCGATTGATATGGACGACGCAAAGCTCGAGATCGCGCGGAAGGCGGGAGCGAAGCATCTGATCCACTCGAAGAACGAAGATCTGCATGAACGGTTAAGCGCGATTACGGGCGGGCATGGGCCGGATGTGATGATTGAGGCGATTGGGCTGCCGCAGACGTTTCGCGCGGCAGTGGAGGAGGTCGCGTTTACCGGGCGCGTCGTTTATATCGGCTATGCAAAGGAGCCGGTGGCGTATGAGACGCGATTGTTTGTGCAGAAAGAACTCGACATTCTGGGGAGCAGGAATGCGCTGCCGGAGGACTTTCGCGAGGTGATCCGGATGCTCGAATCGGGTCGGTTTCCGGTGGAGGATGCGGTGAGCGTGGTGGTGCCGATGGAAGAGGCGGCGCGAATGCTGAGCGAGTGGAGCGAGGCCCCGGGGAAGTTTACGAAGATTATGGTGGAGATTTAGAACTACAGGGATCAGGGATCAGGGATCAGGGATCAGGGATTGAGGGATTAGATGCAGATTTCTACGCCGGTTGGCGGAAGCGCGAAGGTTGAGGATGGCAGGAAGTATCCGATGTTTCCTGTGGGACATCTGCTGCCGTTTATTTTTGTGACGGTGCTGTTTTTTCTTTGGGGGATGTCGAATAACCTGACCGACATCCTGGTGCAACAGTTCAAGAAGTCGTTTGAGCTGTCGCAGTTCAGTGCGCAACTGGTGCAGACGGCGAACTTCTTCGGCTATTTCTGCATGGCGATTCCGGCGGCTCTGTTGATGCGGAAGTGGGGCTATAAGGCCGGCATGGTGACTGGGCTGGTCATCTTTGGATCGGGGATGGTGATCTTCTGGCCGGCAGCCGTGAGCCATCAATATTCGCTGTTCCTGATCGCGCTGTTTACGGTGGGCAGCGGGGCTTCCGTGCTGGAGACGGCCGCGAATCCTTTTATCGCACAGTTCGGCGACCCGCATACTTCAGAGCAGCGGTTGAACTTTTCGCAAGCCTTCAATCCTCCGGGAACGATTACGGGCGTGTTGATTGGGACCTACTTCATCTTTTCCGGCGTGGAGCCGAATGCCGCGCAGGTTGCGGCGATGAAGGTGGCGGGGAGCTATCAGACCTATCTGCATGGTGAGATCATGCGGGTGGTGCCGACGTACCTGACGTTCGGCGTCGTGGTGCTGTTGTGCGCGCTGATTCTTTCGCGGACGAAGTTTCCGGTGATGAAATCGGAGCATGAAGGCGAGGGCGAAGACCATGGCAGCTTTGCGGAGCTGATGCGGATTCCTGCCATATGGATTGCTGTGGCGGCGAACTTTTGCAACGTGGGAGCACAGATCTCTTCGTGGAGCAGCCTGATCCCTTATATGAAGCAGTACACCGTGGTTTCCGAGCGGACGGCGGCGTTTTACCTGCTGGCGACGCTGATTGCGATGGCGGTGGGACGGTTCGTATCGACACCGCTGATGCGCATTGTGCGGCCCAGCCGCATGCTGGCATTTTATGGCGTGGCCAATGCGCTGTTGATGCTGGTGGCGGTGAATCGTCCGGGGCTGGTTGGAGCATGGGGAATCGTCGCCAGCGGGTTTTTCCTGTCGATCATGTATCCGACTATTTTTGCGCTGGGCCTGAAGGGGCTCGGCAGAAATACCAAGATCGGCGGATCACTGCTGGTGATGGCGATTGTCGGCGGAGCGATCTTTCCGCCGGTGTCAGGATTGATTGCTCGCCAGACGGGGAGCGTGGCGTTGGGCTACCTGGTGCCGATGACGGGCTTCCTGGGTGTGGCCCTCTTTGGGTTCTATCAATCAGCGCAACGGAGTCTGCTCTCGGGCCCGGCTTATTGAAGGCTTGCTAGAAGTGGCGTAGCGGCTCCGATGGCGTGGGGGACTCGGGATCACCGGGGATGGGGTCCGTGCGTTCTACATTCTTTTCGAGAGAGCGGCTGACGATGTCACGGGAGCCGAGTCCGACGGCCAGGGCGAGAGTGAGTACGATGCCTCCGAAGAGAATGCCGAAGGCCAGCTCGACGATGGCTCCGCCGATCTCAAGGTGGTCGAGCACCATGGCTGCAGTGAGAACAAGCACCAGCCACTTGATGCCCAGCGACAGGAAACGCGCGTATTGAAGGCGGGCGTTCACGGCTCCGATGAGGACGCTGCGCTCGAGAAATCGGGCAACCAGGTTGCCGATGATGAGAAGGACAATGGCGCCGACGGAGTGGGTGAGATAGGGAAGCAGAAAGGTTGATATCTGCGAGCCGTTTGAGGAGGCGTCGAAGGCGGAGATGCCGATGATTACGCCGAGGGCGATGCAACCCCAGAAGGCAATGCGGGCGACCAGCAGGGTGGGGCTGCCGGACGGGGACCAGTCGGAGAGTGCGTCGGTCGAGTTGCGGGCGACGCGCTCGTCGAATTTGGCGGAGGTGAGAATACGGCGCAGGATTGCAGCGACAGCGGCACCGACGAGCGCAAGCAGAAGGACAGCGACGAGCAGAGCGACGAGGCCGGGAAGAAAGCTGGCGAGTTTGAAGAGCACTCGGTGGGCGGACTGGCTTAGCGCGCTATTAACTTGTTGCCACATGGCGTCTTCTCCTTACGTCTTTACCGTGCTGCGGATGGTTCTGATCCTGCTGCTGGCTGATTGGCTATGGGTTGAAGCGGTCGGGCCAGCGCCAGCGGGATACGAGATAGGGTTTATCGGTCTCGAAGGCGGAGGCGAGATCCTGGATGTGTTTTTCAGGCGGCGTGCCGCTGCCGGTGAGAACGAGATGCGACGCTACCCAGGCGAGATAGAGCGGTGTGAGCGCGCCGAGGAGGTGGCCGCGATTAATGGTGCGCAGACGGTAGGCCAGAGCAAAGTCGTAGACGATGCGGGCCCAGAGGTTGTCGGGCATGTGGAAGCTGTCTGCCGGGGTGACGGAGAGGCGTTTGAGCCCGAGAAGCGAGTTTGGCGGCAGGACGAGCGCCCAGATCTCGTGCAGGTTGCTATAGGCCAGATGGAAGGCGTCGAGCATGTGCGCGATGTCGCGGCCTTCCGCGGGGATGGTGGAGATAGTGAAGGGGTGCGGCGGCTGGGTGCCTCGTGCGCGCTGCCAGAAGGAGGCTTTGGTGTCCACTTCGCTGAAGAGCGAACCGGTGACCTGGGCGAGGAGAGTATTGAGGTCCGTCGCCCCGGGCTGCGGAAGCGTGCGTGCGCCGATGTCGACCTCGGCGATGGCGTAGTTGGCAGACGCGGCCTCGGCTGCCGGCCAGAGCAGCGCGTCGTTCTGATTGGTTGAAATGTACTTTTGCGCGACGATGGCGAGACGCTCGGCCATGCGCGGGGAGAGTCCAAGATCGATAGCCAGAGGATAGCGAGGACGTACGCAGAACAATGCGCGAGTGACCGGGTAGAGGATGGCGGAGTTGACGAGGCCTTCGCGGGGGCCGAGGTTGTAGTAGGCCATGGCCAGGTCGGTGCTTGATCCTGTGACCTCAGCGGCGAGAGCGCGGATCGCTTCAGGGGAGAGCGACTGGCATTCGGCTCCGAGGAGAAGGCAGGCTGTGGCGTGGCCTTCCTGCGCGGCCTTGAAGTTGTTGAGATAGTCGGCTGCGGTGAGTACCCAGCTGGTGGTTGAGGTCGCCGCTGGGGTATAGGGGACCAGATGGATGTTGTCCGGCTTGTCGTGTGCTTCCCCGTTTGGGGTGGTGGCAGGAGTAGCGACAAGGACGGTCTGGGTGGGGAAGGCAGTGGCGAGATTCGACAGCATGGCATCGAGCGCACCATTGGCCAGAGGGGGCAAGCTGATGAGCAGGCTGCCGGTTTTGGCGGCGGTTGGCTGGGTAGCGGCGTCGGTCTGGGTTGGAGTGGAAGCCATCGGAGGTGTGGACTTTCTTTGTTGACGGGGAGCGAAGCTGAAACTATGGATTCAGCGTGAGGCCTTCATCGACTTCTTAAAACGCGGAACGATTTGAAACAAATAGTGACAACTGTTGCGGCAACATTTTTTCTGCCGCTATCAGACGGTACTTAGGTTACGGCATGTTTCCCTCGCGGGGAAGAGCAAGGATGCCTGCGAGCGGAATGCGGACCCAGGCGGGACGGTTATTGATCTCGTAGAGCAGCTCGTAGAGCGCTTTTTCGAGGAGATAAGCGTTGAGCAGGAGGTGGGCCTGCGGAGGTTTAGGGATCAGGTTCGGGTTGGCGCTGATGGTCTGCCGATACGCGTGAAGGAACTCTGTCGAGACGGTGTTCTGCCAGAGGCGCGCCCAGGCTTCGAGGTTGCGGGTATCGGTCTCATTGTTCGGCGGACGGCGCTGCGTGAAGGCGTTGAGTCCGGCATAGGCCGCGTAGCTGAAGGACCGCAGCATTCCGGCTACGTCCTTGAGCGGTGACTGCTTGGCGCGGCGTTCGACGAGCGGCCGGGCAGGCTCGCCTTCAAAGTCGAGAATGACGTAGTCGCCGCGGGAGCGGAGTACCTGGCCGAGATGATAGTCGCCGTGAATGCGAATGCGCTGGCCGGCACTGCCGGGAGACGACGAGGTGATAATGTTGGCGCGGGCGAAGAGGTCGATGCGGCGGCTGATGAGAAGTGCGGCGCTGTCTACAGTGGCGTCGTCGGTGAGTTGTGACATGCCGCGCTTGAGGGCATCGAGGGTGCGAACGATCTGGGCGTCGACGCGAGTGGCATCGGCTTCGAGGTCCGAAGGCGAGAAGGGTTCGGCGGAGAAGGCTGCGTTATCGGTCGGAATGGCGAGGGCGAGATGCATCTCGGCGGTGCGTCGGCCGAGGAGAGCAGCCGCGTCGAGATAGAGGCCGGCGTGTTCACTGGCGATCCTGTGCGCTTCCGTCTGCGTCTCTTTCTCCAGCAAATCGAGGAAGGAAGGCGGCTTACCAGTGTCGTGCGGCGCGCCTGAGGTTGCTGCGCTTTCGTAGTAGCGGGAGAGTTCGTCGAGGGTCCATTGCCAGCCGTCACCCTCATTCTCTACAAGGCCCTGCAGCATGGCGACCGAGATGGGCTCCGTGTTCTCCGAGGTGAGGCAGATGTCGCCGAGGAAAGGGGCGATGCGGGGGAAGTGCGCGGTCTCTGTGAGGAAACGGCCAATTTCTGTGTCGGGATTTTCGCCGGGTTGGAGACGCCGAAAGAGCTTCATGATGAGCCGGGCGTCATAGAGGATCGATGTATTGGATTGCTCTGCCGAGCTGGTGCGCGCGGGGAGCGGGCCGGTGCCGCGTGCCTCTGCGAAGGCAGAGCTTTTGTGGCTCTGAAGAACGCCATGCTGAGTGGGGGTCTCGCCATTGGCTTCGATGATATCCAGCAGGGCCTGGCGGAGGTCTTCACGGGCTACAGCATCGTGCAGGATGGCGGGGCCGGTTGGTGTGGTGAGGGTAGCGATGATGCTGCCGGGAGTGGCGGCACGGATGTTTTCGACCTCTTCGCCAGTGGAGATGGTGAGCGGGAGCTGATAGATGTCTTTCGCTTCGTCTTCGGCTGCATTCTCGTAGGTAAGCTCAAGAAAGACGAGGGCCGCGTTGATGTTTGGGAGTTGGACCCAGTCGATGACGCAGACGGTTTTGATGGTGCGGGACTTCGCACCGAACCAGCGCTGGTGGGGAAGGTAAGTCGGAAGAATCTGCTGAAGCAGTTCAAGGCCGGTTCCCGTGAGCAGGCCATCAAGAGTGGGAGAGAGAAGTTCGAGGGTGCGTTCGCCGTCTTGGATGGCGATGGGTTCGGGCGCTTCTGCAGCGGGCTGAAGTTCGAGCCAGAGGAACGAATAAGGCGAGAGCGTGAGAGCGTATGGGGTGGTGTTAATGATTGGAAACGGCACATAGCCAAGCATCTCCACCGGGACCATATTGGCGAACTGCGAGAGATCGAGCGAGACCGGCTGGGCGAAGCGGGAGAGATTCGCCACGCAGAGAACGGTCTCCGGTGGCGTACCGTCTTCGCGATCGTATCGCCGGATGTAAGCGAGGACCTTTCGATTTTCCGGGTTAAGAAATTCGAGGGTGCCGCGGCCAAAAACCTGGAAGAGTTTGCGCAGCGCGATCATGTTACGCGTCCAGTGCAGGAGCGAAGACTGGTCGCTGAGCTGGGCTTCGACATTGACGGCCTGATAGCCCCAGATGGGGTCCATGATGACGGGAGCGTAGAGCCTAGCGGGGACGGCGCGAGAGAAGCCTGCGTTGCGGTCGGAGGTCCACTGCATGGGTGTCCGAACGCCGTTGCGGTCGCCGAGGTAGATGTTGTCGCCCATGCCGATCTCGTCACCGTAGTAGAGGATGGGCGTGCCGGGAAAGCTGAAGAGCAGCGAGTTGAGCAGCTCGATACGATGCCGGTTGTTGTCGAGCAGCGGCGCGAGACGGCGGCGGATGCCTACGTTGATCCTCATGCGTGGATCGGCGGAGTAGGCGAGATACATATAGTCGCGCTCGTCGTTGGTGACCATCTCAAGCGTGAGTTCGTCGTGGTTGCGGAGGAAGAGTCCCCACTGACAGTTGTCGGGAATCTCCGGTGTCTGCGCCATGATGTCCGTAATGGGCAGTCGGTCTTCCTGCCGCAGCGCCATGTAGATGCGCGGCATCAAGGGGAAGTGGAAGGCCATGTGACACTCGTCGCCATCGCCGAAGTAGGGGCGCACATCGGCGGGCCACATGTTGGCCTCGGCGAGGATAGTGCGGTTTCCGTATTCGGCGTCGATGACGGCGCGGATCTCCTTGATCTTGACGTGCGTCTCGGGCACGTTCTCGCAACTGGTGCCGTCGCGCTCGATGAGATAGGGAATGGCGTCGAGACGGAGGGCGTCGACTCCCATGTCGAGCCAGAAACGCATGGCCGTGAGGACCTCTTCCATGACACGCGGGTTATCGAAGTTGAGATCGGGCTGGTGCGAAAAGAAGCGATGCCAATAGTACTGCTGCGCGACCTCATCCCACGTCCAGTTGGATTTTTCCGTATCGGTGAAGATGATGCGGACACCCTCGAAGAGCTTGTCAGTGTCGGACCAGACATACATGTCACGTTCGGGAGAACCCTTGGGAGCGAGCCGCGCAGTCTCGAACCAGGGATGCTGGTCGGAGGTGTGGTTGATGACCAGCTCGATCATGACCTGCATGCCGCGCTGGTGGGCGGCGTCGAGAACCTGCTTGAAGTCGTCGATGGTGCCGTAGCTGGGATTGACGTCGACGTAATTGGCGATGTCGTAGCCGTCGTCACGCAGGGGCGAGGGGAAGAAGGGAAGGAGCCAGATGCAGGTGACGCCGAGGTCCTGCAGATAATCGAGACGGGCGAGCAGACCACCGAAGTCGCCGATGCCGTCGTTGTTGGAGTCCGCGAAGGCGCGAACGTGCAGCTCGTAGATGATCGCGTCTTTGTACCAGAGGGGATCGCTGGCGCTGCCGGATTTCTTCACTCGATGATCTCCGCCTGTGGAGTTGCTGAGGTGAGTTTAGTACTGTTTCCGTCTTCCTCTCCAAAGCCCGGCTCGCGGGTAACGCGAAAGACGTGGGCAGGCAACACGTCGGGGCGCAGGGCGACATAGTTGCTGCGGTCGTGCCACTGGTAATGAATCCCTGTCAGCAGGTCTTCTACATCGAAGGTCTGGCCGTGCGCGATGGCGAGCTGCTTCAGGTCGAGGTCGATCCAGCCAGCCTGCTCTTGCGTGGGGTCGAGGTTGATGGCCACGAGGATAAGATTGTCCCCGGCGCTTTTGCTGTAGCAAAGAATATGAGGGCTGTCGACGCGATGGAAGTGGAGTGAGCCATCGCTTTGCAGCGCAGGATTTTCGCGGCGAATCTGGTTGAGCCTCGTGATCAGCGGCGCGAGAGAGTGACCGGCCTTGCGGTCCCATCGGCGGATCTCATATTTTTCGCTGTTGAGATATTCTTCGCTGCCGGGCTTTGCCGGAAGATTCTCGCCAAGCTCGAAGGCAGGGCCGTAGATGCCGTAGTTCGCGCCCAGTGTGGCCGCGAGGATGACGCGCTGCATGAAGGCGGGACGGCCCCCATTCTGAAGTGCGGCGTGAAGAATGTCGGGCGTATTCGGCCAGAGATTGGGACGGAAGAAATCGGTGATGGGTGGCTTAGTGATCTCCTCAAAGTACTGCTGCAACTCGCTGCTGGTGTTGCGCCAGGTGAAGTAGGTGTAGGACTGGGTGAAGCCCGCCTTGGCGAGCGAGTACATGACGTGAGGACGGGTGAAGGCCTCAGCTAGGAAGATGACGCCGGGGTGCTTCTTGTGAATCTCGGCGATGCACCACTCCCAGAACGGCAGCGCCTTAGTATGGGGATTATCGACGCGGAAGATTTGAACGCCATGCTGAATCCAGTAGTCGAAGACATCGTGGAGAGCTTGCCAGAGTGCACGCCAACTGGGCGACTCGAAGTTAAGCGGGTAGATGTCCTGATATTTTTTTGGTGGATTTTCTGCGTACTGAATAGAACCGTCGGGACGCTTGATGAACCAGTCAGGATGTTCAGCGACCCAGGGATGATCGGGAGAACATTGGAAGGCGATGTCGAGCGCCAGTTCCAAGCCGTGCGTCCGGGCCCCGGCGACAAGGTGTTCGAAATCGGCGAGGGTGCCAAGCTCTCGATGGATCGCGGTGTGGCCTCCATCCTTTGCGCCGATGGCCCATGGACTGCCGGGGTCGCCCTGGGATGCGACGACATTATTATTCGGGCCTTTGCGGAAGGCATCGCCGATGGGGTGAATGGGCGGCAGATATAGTACGTCGAAGCCCATGGCAGCGACTTCGGGGAGCAACGCTTCGACATCCGCGAACGTTCCGTGGCGGGTTGGATCAGCAGAGGTAGAGCGCGGAAAAAGTTCGTACCAGGTGGAGAAGCGGGCACGTTCGCGGTCGACCCAGAGGGCGAGCTTCTGAGGATATCGCGTAGCCAGAGTGAGATCGGGATATCGATTGACCAGATCAATGATTTCATCGCTGAGTGGAGAAACAGAGATATCGGTTTTTTGTTCGGCCATCCAGCGAAGAGCTACGAGAATTTGGTCAAGAAGTTTGGCATCGGCGCCCTTGGCTCGGGTGGCCGCGTCTTCGAGCAGCATGGCGCCCGTGCGCAGGGCAAGAGGGATATTCTGCGACGCCGCTGCGGGGTCGGCGGATGGATTGTGTTGAGCGTCGAGACGTTTCTGGAGATCTGAGCACCAGGTTCCGAAGTGGTCGACCCATGCCTCGATGGCGTAACTCCAGGTGCCGGGTTTGTCCACCGTAAATGTTGCCGACCACAGATCGTTATTGAGTGGAGTCAACGGCGTGGAGTTCCACGTCCTCTCTTTTGCATGGCGAAAGAGCAGGCGTCCGGCGATGTGGTCGTGACCGTCCGCGAAAACCGCGGCGGTGACCGTGACGGCATCGCCAATGGTTCGTCGGGCGGGATAACGACCGCAATCGACTTGCGGCTGAACCTCTTCAATGACTACGCGCTTGCGACCTTCAACTGGTTTCATTCAACTCAATTCCAAAAAAAACTTTGTAGATGTTCTCGTGACGTTTCAACAAATAATGGACTATCTGCATCCTATCGTCTAAAGGTCAGCCCTGGTTAGAGAGATGCTGTCTGGGTTGTGTTCGGTTGCTGATCAAGCGAAGACAGCCGGAAAGAGATGCGAGGACGCATGGCAGAACGAAAGAAGCAAGACCGCAAGGAAAAAAAGAAGGGAACGTTGCACGGTGCGCCGATTGAAGATTATTGCCTCATTGGAGACTGCGAGACTGCGGCGCTGGTCTCCCGCGAAGCGTCGATCGACTGGCTGTGCTGGCCGACCTTCTCGTCGGGCGCATGCTTTGCTGCGTTGCTGGGGACGCCGGAGCATGGATTCTGGAAGATAGCTCCCGCGGACAAGATCAAGGCAACCAGACGGCAGTACAAGCCGCACACCCTGGTGGTGGAGACGACGTTTGAGACGGCGAAGGGTGAGATATGCGTGACCGATTTTATGCCGCCGCGCGATGAACATTCGAGTGTGGTGAGGATCGTGCGCGGCGTGCGCGGCGAGGTCGCCATGCGCATGGACCTTGCCATCCGTTTCGATTACGGACGCACCATTCCATGGGTGACTAGTACAGACGGCGAACTGCGCGCGGTCGCGGGCGGAGACATGATCGTGCTGCGGACCAGGGCCCCCCTGCGCGGCAAAGGTATGACGACAGTCAGTGAGTTCAGCGTCAAAGCGGATGAGACGGTTGCATTCACGTTGACGAGTCTGTCCTCGCTGGCGGAAGTTCCGCTGGAGGTTCCGGCGGCCAAAGCGTTGGCCGAGACGCAGCGGCTATGGACGGAGTGGGCGCATCGCAATGAGTACAAGGGGCCGTACAAAGAGGCGATCGAGCGGTCGCTGATTACGCTGAAGGCGTTGACCTATCGTCCCTCCGGAGGAATCGTCGCAGCCGTCACCACGTCGCTGCCGGAAAAGATCGGCGGCACGCGCAACTGGGATTATCGCTACTGCTGGCTGCGCGATACCGCCTTCACGCTGATGGTGCTGATGCTGGCAGGGTATGAAGAGGAGGCGATTGCGTGGCGAAGGTGGCTGCTGCGGGCGATTGCCGGTGCGCCGGAACAGGTGCAGACGATCTATGGGATATGGGGCGAGAGACAACTTTTAGAGTGGGAAGCCGAGTGGTTGCCGGGCTATGAAAACTCGCGGCCAGTGCGTATCGGCAACGCCGCGGTGAACCAGTTTCAACTCGACGTCTTCGGCGAAGTGGCGGCGGCGCTGGCGAGAACTCCCGAAGCGGAGGACAGTATCCGCGCCCCGGCGACAGCATTGCAGGCCTCGCTGGTCGACCATCTATGTGACGTGTGGCAAGAGCCCGATGAAGGAATCTGGGAGACAAGAGGCGGCCGCAGGCACTTCACGCACTCGAAGGTGATGGCGTGGGTAGCGGTGGACCGTGCCATCAAGCACTACGAAAAATATGACGGCGGTGGCGACGTGAAACGATGGAGGAAGGTCCGCGACCAGATCCATCGAGAGGTCTGCGAAAAGGGGTTCAATAAAAAATTGAACAGCTTTGTGCAGTCCTACGGGTCGAAGCATCTGGATGCGTCCTGCCTGCGGATTATGCTGGTCGGCTTCCTTCCCCCGGAGGACCCGCGCATTCGCGGAACGGTGGAGGCGATCGAGCAGCGCTTGATGAAGGGCGGATTCGTCGAGCGGTACGACACCAGGAAATCCAATGACGGTCTGCCGCCGGGAGAGGGCGTCTTTCTGGCGTGCAGCTTTTGGATGGTGGCGAATCTGTGGCTGATCGGGTGCAAAGACGATGCCGTGACTCTCTATGAGCGGCTGCTCGAATTGCGAAACGATGTGGGCCTGTTATCGGAAGAGTATGACCCCGTGGGCAAACGTCTGGTGGGGAATTTTCCGCAGGCGTTGACTCATATCGCGCTTGTTCACGCCGCGTATGTTCTTGCCGGCATGTGGACGCCGGAGGGCCGATAAATAGTAAGCGTTTCTTGCGAATATGCGCCGTGGAAGGTACAACCAAAGATGCGTTTAATACCGTCTAACTGAAGACTCGCCTTTGTGGCATCACTGCTTATGTTGAGGTTGATGTTTGCGTATTCCCGGATCTACGTACCGTTTGCAATTGCACCGCGATTTTACGTTCGACGACGCTGCAAAGATAGCGGAGTATCTGCGCGCGCTTGGCGTGACTCATGTGTACTGCTCGCCTTATCTTCAGGCCGCGCCCGGCAGCATGCACGGCTACGATGTTGTGGACCATCAGAAAGTGAACGAAGAGCTTGGAGGAGCGGCGGGACATGCCCGCTTCTGCGCGAAGCTGGACAAGCTGGGATTGGGGCAGGTGCTGGATGTTGTGCCCAACCACATGGCGCTCGGCAAGGAAAATCGCTACTGGTGGGACGTGCTGGAGAACGGGACGTCGAGCCGGTATACCTCATTCTTTGACATTGACTGGCAGCCGCAGGAAGAGCGGTTGCGTGACAAGGTGCTGGTACCGGTGCTGCCTGGCCAGTATGGACGGGTGTTGCAGTCCGGCGGCATCAAGGTGGTTCGGCGCGAAAACAAATTCATGGTCGAGTGTGCCGGACAGACGTTTCCGGTGGCGCCCACCTCGCTGCCGGTGATTCTCACGCGGGCAGCTGAGTATGCGAAGTCCGACACGCTGAGTTTTCTGGCAGCGTCATTTGGCCGCCTGCCCGCGCCGGAGTTTGTGGACCGCAGGACGACGCTCGCACGGCATCGCGACAAGGTTGTATTGTCCACCTTGCTGGGGCGGTTGTGCGCGGAGGAGCCGGGAGTATGCAGCGCGATCGACCGTTCTCTCGCGGACCTGAATGGAAATCTTGATGCGCTCGACGATTTTCTCAATCAGCAGAACTACAGGCTCTCGTACTGGAAGACGGCGGACCAGCAGCTTGGATATCGGCGCTTTTTCGATGTGAATTCACTGATCGGCTTGCGGGTGGAGCGCGAGCATGTGTTTGAAGAGACCCATGCGCTGGTACTGGACTGGTTGCAGCGGGGCATTCTCGATGGCGTCAGGGTCGATCACCCGGATGGTCTGCGCGATCCGCTGGAGTACCTGCAACGGCTGCGCGAACGCGCCCCGGAAGCGTGGATCGTAGGCGAAAAGATTCTTGAACACGGAGAGTTTCTGCGCGAGAGCTGGCCCATCGAAGGAACGACTGGCTACGACTTTCTGAATACCGCCGCCGGAGTGCTGGTGTCGCGGCAGGGCATGGACGAGCTTAGCAAGGTCTATCAAGCTTTTCTGGGACGCGATTTTGCGGGACAACTGGCAAATTTTCCGCTGATTGCGCATGACAAGAAGGTCAGTGTTACCCAGGAAGGACTGGGGAGCGATGTGAATCGTTTGACCAGCATGTTCGTCGAGATAGGCGAGGCCAATCGCAACCAGCGCGATTACACGCGGGCAGAGATACGCCGGGCGATCCGCGAGGTTGCGGCGTGTTTCGCGATCTATCGCACCTATGTTGTTCCGGCTCGCGACGAGATTACCGATGAGGACAGGGCCTATATCGCGCACGCGACCGAATATGCAAAACAGGAGCGGCAGGACATCGATGGCGGCCTCTTCGATTTTCTTCGCGACGTGTTGACCATGCGCGTGACCGGCAAGCAGGAGAGTGAATTCCTGCTACGGTTTCAGCAGTTCACCGGACCTGTGATGGCGAAGGGTGTGGAGGACACAGCCTTGTATTGCTACAACCGCCTGTCCGCTATGAACGAGGTCGGAGGCGATCCCGGGCGCGACGGCATCAGCGTTGCGGAGTTCCATGCGTATTGCGAAAAGATGCAGGCGACGCATCCGTTGACCATGACCACGCTTTCCACTCACGACACCAAGCGTAGCGAAGATGTAAGAGCGCGAATTGAAGTGTTGTCGGAGATGCCGGCGCGGTTCAGCGCGGCGATTCATCGCTGGGTGCGGATGAATAATGTATTTCGCACAGCGAAAGCCGGCTCAAGCGCCATGCCCGACCGCAATACGGAGTATCTCTACTACCAGACCCTGATCGGGGCATGGCCGCTGACCGTCGAACGCGCACAGGCCTACATGCTGAAGGCTGCGCGCGAGGCGAAGCAACAGACCACCTGGACGGCAAACAATAAAGAATTTGAAGATGCGCTTGGCAAATTCATTGCGGGAACTTTGCAGCATCCTCCGTTTGTGCGAGAGTTGGAGCAGTTTGTCGACAAGGTGAAGGATGCTGGGCGCGTCAACTCGCTGGCGCAGACACTGATGAAATATACAGCGCCCGGAGTGCCGGACACTTACCAGGGAACGGAGGTTTGGGATTTGAGCCTTGTCGATCCCGACAATCGCCGGGCGGTGGACTATAAATTGCGCGCCGAACTACTGAAGGACCTGCAGGGTCTCGATGGCAACGACGTCGCCGCCCAGGTGATGGCCCGCGCCGACGAGGGTCTGCCGAAGATGTGGGTGGTGCATCATGCGCTCCAGTTACGGCGCGCTAAGCCGGAGTGGTTTGGCGCAGAGGCCGCCTATACGCCGCTGTCTGTCGAGGGCGGGAAGAGTGAACATGTCATTGCCTATCTGCGCGGCGATTCGGTTGCGGTTGTGGTGCCGAGGTTGACGGTGAAGCTGGGCGGAGCATGGAGAGAGACCAGCATCACGCTGCCGAAGGGGAGATGGATCGATCACCTGTCCAGCGTGGAGATCGAAGGCGGAAGAGTCATGGCCAGAAATTTGCTGAGTAGCTTCCCGGTTGCTCTGCTTGTGCGAAAGAGCGATGACGAAGACGTTGGCGACGGAGAGCGGCGCCATGCATAAGTTCACCGTATGGGCACCCGATTTGAACAAGATGGCAGTGAAGATTGGTGACGCTCTGTACCCGATGAGTGGACCGGATCAATCAGGGTGGTGGAGCGCCTCGGTGGATGCGGCGGACAATGGTACAGACTATGCCTTCGTGTTGAATGACGATGCAACGCCATACCCCGACCCGCGTGGATTGTGGCAGGCCCATGGCGTTCACGGGCCGTCGCGGGTGTATGACCACGCCGCTTTCGAGTGGAACGATGAGCGCTGGCAAGGGCCGCCGCTATCGGGCGCAGTTCTGTACGAGATGCATGTCGGAACGTTTACAGCCGCGGGGACGTTCGACGCAGCGATAGAACGGCTCGACTATCTTTTCGAACTTGGCATAACCCACATTGAACTGATGCCGGTAGTCGGGTTTCCCGGAAAATTTGGCTGGGGCTATGATGGCGTCGCCCTGTTTGCGGTCAACAATCTTTACGGCGGTCCGAATGGCTTGAAGCGATTTGTGGATGCGTGCCACTCGCGCGGCCTCGCGGTCCTGCTGGATGTCGTCTACAACCACTTTGGGCCAGTGGGAAATTACACCACGAAGTTCGGACCGTATCTGACCCATCGGCACAACACGCCGTGGGGCGATGCCGTGAACTTCGAGGAAGCAGGCAGCGACGAAGTGCGGCGGTTCTTCTGCGACAACGCGCTGATGTGGATGCGCGATTATCACGTCGATGGCCTCAGGCTGGATGCGGTGCATGAGTTTATGGACCGGTCGGCGATTCACTTTATGGAGCAGCTCTCGGCCGAGGTAGAAATACTGTCATCGACGCTGGAGCGAAAGCTGGTGTTGATTGCCGAGAGCGACCTGAATGATCCCAAGGTGGTGAAGCCGCGCGAAGCCGGCGGCTATGGCATGGATGCGCAATGGAGCGACGATTTTCACCATGCGCTTTTTACCATTCTCAATATCGACGTGGAAGGCAAAGCCTACTATGCCGACTTTGGCTCGTTGGAGAAGCTGGCGAAGTCTCTGACCAGCATGTTCGTCTACGACGGCGTGTATTCGCGCTATCGCCGGCACACGCATGGACGTCCGGTGTACGGTCTCTCCGCGCACCACTTTGTCGGCTTTATTCAAAACCATGATCAGGTGGGAAACCGCGCAACGGGCGATCGGCTGGAGCACATTATCGGGATACCGCGCGCAAAGGTTGCAGCCGGAATTGTTCTGATGTCGCCGATGATTCCTCTCCTGTTTCAAGGAGAAGAGTTCGCGGCCTCGACGCCGTTCCAGTACTTCGCCGATCACGACGATCCCGCAATGGCCACGGCAGTCAGGGAGGGAAGGAAGCGGGAGTTTGCTGCATTCGGATGGAAAGCGGATGAGATTCCTGACCCGGATAAGGCTGAGACATTCGAGCGGTCGAAGCTTAAGTGGAACGAGATCCATGAAGAGGAACATGGAGAGATGCTGGAGTGGTTTCGTCGACTGATCCACCTGCGGCGTCACTCTCCTTCCCTGAACGATGGCGACCTGAGCCACCTCAAGGTCAAGTTCGACGAAGAGAAGCAATGGCTGACAATAGCTCGCGGCCAGGTGCTGGTGCTGTGCAATCTTGGCGTGGAGTCGGTGAAGCTGGAAAATCCAGGAGAATTCCCGCTGGCCCTTGCTTCTTGTGACGACGTTGAGGTCACGGATGGTAAGGTTCTGTTGCCGCCCGACAGCATCGCCATTCTCTCCGCGGAAAAGGCCTAAGCGCCTTCAATCAGTGGAGATCGCGCTGATGCCCCCTGCACGATTAAGCTGGTCTTAAGCCTCGCGCTGCTATCTTCGCCTTGGCTTTGCTTATTCCCGACACGAAATCACCTTCATATCAGGAAACTTTTAAGGCATTGGTTCGTCTCCCTTTAGAGACAACAACTTCCCTCCGGGATGGCCGAGGCTGCCCGCGCGTTTTGCAAAGAGCAAGAAATACTAAGGATGACCACAATGGCTACCAGGCTTGGAATCCTCCGGGCATCGATATTGGGCATGAGCCTGCTGCTCCCAATTGCCGGATTGAGCAACTATGACGCGGCTGCACAAGCGCCGGCTGCAGCCGGACCGAAGATCGGAACAGTGACGGCTATTTCCGGCTCCACCATTAATTTGACGACGGATGCCAAGCAACAGATTGCCGTCACGGTTGCGGACGGAGCGCGCATTCTTCAACTGGCGCCGGGCAGCAAGGACTTGAAGTCGGCGCAGACAATTACTTTGACCGATATCGCGACAGGAGACCGTGTCCTCCTCTCCGGCAAGGCCGGCAGTGATCCCAATTCATTCACCGCGTCGCGCGTCATTTTGATGAAGGCCCAGGACATCGCCCAGGAGCACGAGAAGGAACAGGCCGATTGGCAGACACGTGGAACCGGCGGGCTGGTAAGCGCTGTCGATGAACCATCGGGAACGATCACTGTTTCGATCGGCGCAAAGAAAGTTGCTATTCATACGTCGAGCACAACGAAGTTCCGCCGCTATGCCGGTGCTTCGGTGAAGTTTGAAGACGCAGAGCCCAGCACGCTCACGCAGATTCGCGCAGGCGATCAGTTGCGTGTGCTCGGTACGAAATCCGAAGACGGAATGTCGATCCAGGCGGAGACCATTGTCAGTGGCTCTTTCCTGCACCTCGCCGGAACCATCGCAACCATTGACGCTGCCAATGGGACATTTACGCTGAAAGACCTTGCGACCAAAAAGATGATGACGGTGAAGGTCACGTCGGACTCCGATGTACGCAAGCTGCCGCCCGAGGCAGCGGCGAGGTTTGCCGCACGCGCCAAGGGGACTGCTGCGGCCGGACACGCTGCAACTGCGGGCGCCAGGCCTGTGGCACAGCCAGGTCCTTCTGTGCCACCGAATGAGGAGCCGCAGCGCCGGTCCGCAGGTATGGACCTGTCGCAGATGCTGAGCAGGCTGCCGACCCAGACCCTCTCCGATCTCAAAATTGGCGATGCTGTGATGGTCGTGGCGTCTCAGCCGGAGTCTGGCAGCTCCAATGTATCGGCGGTGACGCTGTTGTCCGGCGTCGAGCCGATCCTGTCCGCTTCACCCAGTGGTGCGGCGATGAACCTGTCTCCATGGAACGTCGGCGGCGGTGGCGAGGGTGATGCTGCCGGTTCAGGCTCACCCCAATAACTTTGCACGAACGGGAACAACGTATTTTCTTTGAGGAGTAGTAATGTCATTTCGCTCGGTTTTGAGGTTTGTTGTACTTTTTTCATTCGCTTTTGTGCCGATGGTTTCAAACGCCCAACAGAAAGGCGCTACGGTCCAGGGAACGGTCGCCGATCCCGACGAGGCCGTCATTCCCGGTGCGACGGTTACGCTGACTCCGGCCTCGGGCAAGCCGTTGGTCACGCAGTCCGAGAGCGACGGGACCTACGTATTTCATAATGTGCCCGCCGGTTCCTATTCCGAGACGGTGACCATGCAGGGTTTCGCATCGTTTGTGAAGATGGGGGTCAAGGTCAACCCCAGCCAGTCGCTGACGCTCGATGCAAAGATGGACATCCAGGCGCAGCAGCAGGAGGTGCAGGTCACGGCCCAGACGGCGCAGGTCAGCGTCGATGCGGACAGCAACGCCAGCTCCACGGTCATCAAGGGAAAAGACCTCGACGCGCTGTCGGATGATCCGGATGAGCTGTCGTCGGAGTTGACTGCCCTGGCTGGTCCTTCTGCCGGTCCCAACGGCGGCCAAATTTACGTGGACGGATTTACCGGCGGGCAGTTGCCGCCAAAGTCTTCGATCCGCGAGATCCGCATCAACCAGAACCCCTTCTCGGCGGAGTATGACAAGCTGGGCTACGGCCGCGTCCAGATCTTCACCAAGCCGGGTACGGACAAGCTCCACGGCTTCTATCAGTTGTCCGGAAATACCTCGTCGTTCAACTCCGGCAACCCGTTGCTGAATGTCAACGTAAGCCCCGGACAGACTCCTATCACCCAGCCGCCGTATCACACGATCTTCATGTTCGGCGATGTCTCGGGCCCTCTCTCGTCCAACGCCTCCTTCACGCTCTCCGGATCGCACCGTTCGATTCAGGGCAACTCCATTGTGAATGCGACGGTGCTGCCGTCGATGACAACCTGCGCAGCAGGACAGACTTCCTGCTCCTTTCAATTCGCAAATCCGACCCCGAATATACGGACTGATATCAGTCCCCGTATCGATCTTCAGTTGGGAGAGAAAAATACGCTGACAACGCGGTTCCGGTATGAGCAAAGTGATCAGTCCAACCAGGGCGTCGGCAACCTGAACCTGGCCGCTAGCGGCTATAACGCCTCCAGCTCCGAGATCACGGTTCAGATGACAGACACGCAGGTCGTGAGTTCGCGGGTCATCAATGAGACCCGCTTCGAATACGAGCGGGACCATAGCTCGCAGAGCCCGTTCAACACAACCCCTTCCATTATCGTGCAGGGAAACTTCACCGATGGCGGCGCGGGCAGCGGTACCTTCTCCGACAACGAGACCCACTTCGAACTGCACAATTACACGTCGATACAACTGAAGAAGCACTTTATCCGCTTTGGTGGCCGCTTGCGGTCGACGAGGGATGCGCAGACTTCAGATGCCGGCAGGAATGGCTCCTTCACCTACAACTGCCTTCTGACGGAAGGTTGCGCCAAGGATAAGGATACTGGTCTCGTTTACTCTTACGAGGCCGGCCGCCCCAGCCAATTCACCAAAACGAACATCAAGGTTCCTTCAGTGAATGCAACCATGGTGGACCTCGGTGTCTATGCCGAGGACGACTGGAAGCCGATCACGAAGCTGACTTTCAGCTATGGCATTCGTTACGAGACGCAGAACCGTATTGGAGATCACCATGACATCGCACCGCGCTTGTCCTTCGCCTATGGCCTATGGGGAAAGACGCCAAAGACCGTGTTGCGCGGCGGCTTCGGGATCTTCTACGATCGCTACGATCTCGGCAACGTTCTGACAACGGTTCAGTTGAACGGAATCAATCAGCAACAAACCACTTTGGCGCATCCCGATCCTGCTATCTGTTCGCCCGGCAACATCAACGGTTGCACCGCAGGAACCCCGGGCGGAGAGACGACCGTATCTGCTGCTCCCAACATGCGCACACCATACTCTATGGAGTTTGCCATTGGTGCCGACCAGCAACTCTTCCGGGGGGCTACGCTCTCGGTGAATTATCTGAATACGCGCGGCGTACATCAGTTCCTAAGCCAGAATATCAACGCACCCACTATGGATAGCCAGGGCAATCTGGTTTACCCGGTACCTCCGGCTGACGGAAGTGCACCAGCTGTCATCAAGCAATATCAGTCTGAAGGAGTCTACCGGCAGAACGAGCTGATTGCGAACACCACGATCCGCGAAGGAAACTTCTCCATCTTTGGATACTACGTTTTGAACTTCGCGAAGTCCGATACCGGAGGTATCAGCTCCTTCCCCTCCCAGCCTTACAACATCGGTGCCGACTATGGGCGCGCGTCGTTCGATCGGAGAAATCGTCTCTTCCTCGGCGGCAATGTCACGCTACCCTACAACATCTCGCTCAGCCCTTTCATCATTGCCTCTTCCGGAACACCCTACAACGTAACCCTCGGTCAGGACCTCAACAACGACAGTATCTTCAATGACCGCCCCGCTTTTGGCGCTCCCAACGGTATCCCTGCCGGGCAGCCGGGATCAAATACCATCGCGGGATGCGGCAGCTTTGTCACTCCCACGGCAGGTGAGACTCCCATCCCCATCAATTACTGCACTGGACCTGCGCTGTTTGTGACCAATCTTCGCGCTTCAAAGACCTTTGGATTTGGCCCGTCCACAAGAACCCCGGATCAGGGCGGCCCCGGTGGCGGTCATGACGGCCATGGCGGTCACGGTGGCCATGGCGGTGGTGGTAGAGGTCCCGGGGGGGCCAGCAACACCGGCAGGAAATACAACCTGACGTTCTCGGCACAGGTTCAGAACCTCTTCAACAACGCCGACTATGCGAACCCGAACTCGTCGCTGGGCTCGGCGAAGCTGTTCGGCAAATCGACGCAATTAGCCGGCGGTCCTTACACCAGCAGTTCGTCGCTTCGTCGCATCTCTCTCAATATGTCTTTCAACTTCTAATGGCATCAAGCAGAAGAGAGGCGCAACCAGATATCTGGTTGCGCCTCTCTTTTATAAAGAATCCCGAGAGCGCGTTTGCACAAAACGAGCTGCGGGGCAGAGCTATGAATGTTCAGCGTCCGGCTGCGAGATAACCACCGTCTTCGAGTTGAGAAATTCTCTCATCCCGGCTGCGGAGAGTTCGCGCCCATAACCGGAGTGTTTGATGCCGCCGAAGGGAAGGCGCGGATCGCTGGCGACCATGGCGTTGAGAAAGACCGCGCCGCATTGCAACTCGGCGACGAAGCGCTGCTGCTCCATCGGGTCTCGCGTCCATGCGGAAGCGCTCAGGCCAAAGGCTGTGTCGTTCGCAACTCGTATGGCCTCATCGAGATTCGCTACTCGAAACAGCATCGCCACCGGGCCAAAAAGCTCTTCTCGATAGACCGCGCAGGTGCGTGGAACATCGACCAGTACCGTGGGCTCGAAGTAGTTGCCGTCGCCGACCATGCGCTCGCCGCCGGTAAGAATGCGCGCTCCGGCGCTGGTCGCGGCCTTCACCTGTGCCTCAAGCTCATCGGCGATGCTGGTTGTTGCGAGCGGGCCAATATCGGTGGCGTCTTTCATCGGATCGCCGACGCGCATGGTCTCCATTTCCGCGACAAAGCGTGATTCGAACTCTTCATAAATTTCATCGGCAACGATGAAGCGTTTTGCCGCGATGCACGACTGGCCGTTGTTGACGCAGCGAGCGCGGACGGCGGTCTCGACTGCGATATCGAGATCGGCCGACGGCATGATGATGAAGGGATCGCTGCCACCGAGCTCGAGTACCGATTTCTTGATGAGCCAGCCGGCCTGCGCTGCCACGGCGCGACCAGCGGGTTCGCTGCCGGTGACGGTGACGGCGGCCACGCGCTCATCGCCGAGGACGGACTCGACCTGGCGAGAGTCGATCAGCAGGGCCTGAAAGGTGCCGCGCGGAAAGCCGGCGCGACGCACCAGCGCCTCGATCGTGATCGCGCATTGCGGGACGTTGGAGGAGTGCTTGAGCAGGCCGACATTGCCGGCCATCAGCGCGGGCGCAAGAAAACGGAAGACCTGCCAGAAGGGAAAGTTCCACGGCATTACGGCAAGGACGACGCCGAGTGGCTCCCAGCGGACGTAGCTGTCGTTGCCGTCGCTTGGAATCCGTTCCGGCGCGAGAATACGCGCGGCGTTCTCGGCGTAGTAGCGGCATGCGGCGGCGCACTTCAGGATCTCCTGGCGCGCGGTGTGGAGCGGTTTGCCCATCTCTTCGGTGATGATGGTGGCGAGGTCTTCGGTCTCGTGCTCGAGGATGGCGGCGAGCTTGCGCATGCACAGTGCGCGATGTTCGAGCGGGACGGATTGATAGGCGTTGAATGCTTCAGAGGCAAGGCCGATCTTCTGGCGGATCGCTTCGCCGGTGAGCGGATCGAAGCGGCGAAGCAGCTTGCCGTTGGCGGGATTGATCGATTCGATGGCCATGCGTCGGTGAGCGTCTACATTGATGCTAGCTTAGCAAGGACCGCGAAGGCATGTGCCATAATTTGATTATCCCGTCAGTCTTTCCGTGCCAATTGCGGAATATGAAATAAGGATACCGAGCCGAATGCAGGGCAACCCAATCTTCCTTTGTGTGGCGCAGGATTCCGGCGGCCACGCTGTTGTGGGAGTTGGCGATCTCTAACTTTTAGGCCTGGCGCATGTTCGCCGGCAGAATCGATTACTAAGATATGGCAACGAAGAAGAAGCAGGTAGCGAAGAAGAAACAGGCCGGTTCGACGGTGAAGGTGGCGCTGCTCGGGTTTGGAACCGTGGGCAGTTCGGTGGCGCGGGTGCTGGCCGCGTCGAAGTTTCCCGGTCTGGAACTGACACATATCTTCAATCGCTCGGTCGAGCGCAAGCGGACCTCGGATGCTGCGAAGACTGTTCCAGGTTCTGTGGTCTGGACAGAGGATATTGACGACATCCTGAACTCGAATGTCGATGTCATCGTCGAGCTGATGGGCGGCTTGAACCCTGTCGAGGGCTGGCTGCGCAAGGCTTTGACGGTAGGTAAGTCGGTAGTGACGGCGAACAAGCAATTGATTGCCTATCGCGGTGCGAACCTCGCCAAACTCGCCGCATCGCATCACGTTCATCTGGTCTACGGAGCGGCCGTCGCCGGTGGCGTTCCGGTGATTCCCGGAGTGCTGCAAGGGCTGGGCGGCGACCAGGTGACGCGGCTGAGCGGCATCCTCAATGGAACCTGTAACTACATCCTCAATCGGATGGAAGGCGGCGCGGACTATGCGACCGTGCTGGCCGACGCGCAGCAGCTTGGTTATGCCGAAGCCGATCCATCGGCGGATGTGGACGGATTCGACGCTCGCGCCAAGCTCTGTATCCTGTCGCGGATCGCGCTCCACTCCGAACTCGATCCCGATGCGGTGATGACGCAGACGATCTCGACGATTGAAGCCATCGACTTCATGTACGCGAAAGAGCTGAACTGCACCATCCGCCAGGTCTCGCGGGCGCAGCGGGATGGTAGCGTGGTTCACGCTCGTGTGGCGCCGATGCTGGTGCCGCTCAGCTCGCCGATGGCCTGGTCGCATGGCACGCAGAATATGGTGGTGGCGAGCGGACGCTTTGGCGGCGACGTGGTCTTCTCCGGCCACGGCGCGGGCGGGGAACCGACAGCGGTCGCGGTTGTCTCCGACCTGCTTGCCGTGGCACAGAACTGCGGCACGGTGCAGTTGCCGGTTCGCAAGCGGCAGGTGGCGGGAGAGTTTCTGGCTCCGCACTATCTCCGCTTCGTGGTGGACGACAGGCCGGGGATCGTCTCCTCGATCGCCGGTGCGCTGGCGAAGGTGGACGCTAATATCGATTCACTGCTGCAACGGCCCGGCCATCCCAAGCACCGTCTACCGTTTGTGGTGACGACCGAGCCTTCGATGACCACGACGATTGAAAAGGCCATGAAGGCCATCGCCAGGCTGGACTGCATGTTGGAGCGACCCCTCTGCCTGCAAATTCTGGTGTCCGAAGATAAGCCGGAGTAGCTCCGAAGTACCCCTTCCCCCCCGGGGTACTTTTTTGTAAAGTATCTCGATTCAAGACTTTGCGCAGGGGGCACTTTGCAAAGTCTTCACTCCATTGGATTTAACGACTAAAGTCTTGTTTCTAAAAGACTTTGGCCCAGCTTTTCGCTGGGCCTTTGCTTTTTGGTGCTGTATCTAGTTTAGCAAATGAGATAGAACTGTTTTGCAATCTATATTTCATTTGTTTTGTTGTGCTTATGCGGTTTCAGGGCTTGACAGGATAAATCCCGAGCATTCCGCCAGCGGCGTAACAGGCTGCGCAAAGCAGATCGAAAACTGTACCTCAACCTAAAAGCCCCATTACGAATAATGGACTTACGGCACGGCTGAAACCGTGCCCTAAAGCATTTGGTTCGCTTGGTAATATGCCCATTAAGGAATATATTATTTCCATGCCACTGGCTGTAATTCCCAGCGACGTTTTCATGAGATTGCCGAACGCAAATCAAACAGGAGATTGAATCATGTCAACCACAACGATGAAGCCATCAACCGCAATGATGGAGCTGCAGGGAGAACCACGGAAGCTGCTCGCCCAGCAATTGCTTGCAGAGTTTGAGCAGCAGGTCCCTATCACCCGCAGATTTCTGGAACGCCTGCCCGAGGACAAGCTGACCTGGAGACCGCATAATCGATCGATGTCCGCCGGACAGCTCGCCCTGCATATCGCCGGCGTGCCCGGAGGCGTGATTCGGGGGGTACAGCTGAATCCGGGGCAGGCGCCCGATTTTAACAACATTCCGCAACCCGCCAGCGTGCGCGATGTCCTCGATGCCTTCGAGCAGAGCGTGAATACTGTCCGGGACCTGTTGCCGCAGTTCGACGACAGTGCCATGCAGGAGACCTGGCGTCTGTTCGCGGGGGAGAAGGAGTTGTCGGCCGCGCCGCGGGGACAGTTTCTGAGGGACATCATGCTCAACCACTGGTATCAGCACCGTGGCCAGTTCAGCGTGTACCTGCGCCTGCTGAATGTCCCCGTGCCTTCGAGCTGGGGACCCAGCGCGGACGAGCGGCCCAACTTTCTACAGAGCAGGTAGACCGCTTAGGGATGCTCTGAACAAGTCCGCAGCGAATTCCCTCAGTGGCTAAAGCCGCAAAGATAGCGAAGCACTTATGGCACGGCTGAAGCCGTGCCCTTAACAAAACTGGGCTAAATCAGAGGATTCTTAGAAGAGGCAGGGTAGGGCGTCCCCCCTAAAGGACGCCCTGCGCCGAAGCCTGCTGGACAGGCTCTAGTATTTGGGCAGCGAGGTGTCGATCTTTTCTGCCCAGGCAGTGATGCCGCCGGTCAGGTTGGAGACGTTGGTGAAGCCCGCCTGCTTGAGTGCAAGAGCAGCCTTCTGGCTCCGTCCGCCGGTCTTGCAGTGGACGACGATCTCGCGGTCCTTCTGCGCGGCCAACTCTCCGATGCGGCTCTCGAGGGAACCGAGCGGAATCAGGGGCGCGCCGATGTTGACGATCTGGTACTCGTGCGGCTCGCGAACGTCGAGGACGAAGACGTCTTCCCTGGCGTCGAGCTTCTGCTTCAGCGCTTCAACCGAGATCTGCGGGATGCCGTCAACCACGGGTTGATCGGCGACGGCCTTGTCGCGGGCAACTTCGAGCGGGCCAACCGACGTCGGCTTCTCGATTCCGCAGAACTGGTCGTAGTCGATCAGCTCAGTCAGCGTCGGGTTAGCGCTGCAAACCGGGCAGTCGGGGTTCTTGCGCAGCTTGAGGGTGCGGAAGTTCATGCCGAGAGCGTCGACCAGAAGGAGACGACCGATTAGCGGTTCTCCTATTCCCAGGATCAGCTTGATGGTCTCGGTGGCCTGAATGATGCCGAGCAGACCGGGAAGGATTCCCAGAACGCCGCCTTCGGCGCAGGAGGGAACCAGGCCCGGCGGTGGCGGCTCGGGATAGAGGCAACGGTAGCACGGCCCAGCCGGGGCGCCGAAGATGCTGGCCTGGCCCTCGAAGCGGTAGATGGAGGCGTAGGCGTTGGGCTTGCCGAGCAGGACGCAGGCGTCGTTGACCAGATAGCGGGTCTGGAAGTTATCAGTGCCGTCGGCGATGACGTCGTAGTCTTTCAGGATGTCGAGCGCGTTGGCGCTGGTGAGCATGGTGTTGTGCTTGATGACGTTCAGGCTGGGGTTGAGGCCCTTGAGCATCAACTCGGCCGAATCGTTCTTCAACATGCCGACGGTGGCGGTGGTGTGGATGATCTGGCGCTGGAGGTTGCTGGTATCGACGACGTCGAAGTCGACCAGGCCGATGGTGCCGACTCCGGCAGCGGCAAGATACATGGCAAGCGGCGCACCGAGGCCTCCGGTACCGATACAGAGGACCTTGGCCGCCTTGAGCTTCTGCTGGCCCTCCATGCCGACCTCGGGCAGGATGAGGTGACGGGAGTAGCGGGCGATTTCGTCGTTAGTGAGCTTGGGTAGTACTACGGTCTCTTCGATGGCTGTGGGCATTCGGATTTTCCTTCGTGACCTTTTGTTCTTCTTAATTCTAGATGCTGGAGTGGGGGGAAAGGCTCATTGAGGGATGATTTGCGGCTTTTGAGCCGGTTCAGACGGATAAAAAACGTACCTCAGCGGCTAAAGCCGCATCCCTGACCAGGCTCTTATGGCACGGCTGAAGCCGTGCCCTTAAGCAAACTAAGAATCTTTCGTAGTTTGGGAAGCCGTCACTAAGCGAAGGGGCAACAGTTTGTGCCGCCGGCGATGGAGGGGATGATGGTCAGCTCGTCACGGTCGGTGACGGCGGTGGCTTCCTTGTCGGCGAGATAGCGGAGGTCATCGTCGTTGACGTAGACGTTGACGAAGGAGCGAAGCTTGCCCTCGGGGGTGAAGAGGTGCTGCTTCAGTTCGGGATACTTGCTGGTGAGCTGCTCGAACACCGCGCTGACGGTCGCACCGGAGACGGTGACGGTTTCGAGGCCGCCCGTGTAGGTGCGCAACGGTGTAGGGATATGAATGTTCATGCTTGACCTTTCTGGTTGTTTGCCTGAGCTTCGGCGATTTCAATCTCGATGGCTTCGTCTTCAAACTTTTTATCTTCCTCGGTGGTGCCTGTGAGCAGGAAGGAGTTAGTCAGGACCGCTTTGCCTTTTTCGACGCTGGTGATGATGTAGGAACAGGCCAGCCAGTGGGCCTCGGCAAAGTCTGTCGGCGACCACTGCGCTGGGTGGTCGGGGTGCGAGTGGTAGAAGCCGACGATGTCGAGGCCGAGACCGCGCGCCTGCCGCTGGATCTTGACCAGCTCCTGCGGTGCGATGTTGTAGCGGTTGTGAGCGGAGTCGGTGCGCGTGTTGCCGGCGCGGACGAGCTGATGAACGCGATTGCCCGTACCCGGCTCGTTTTTGCCCAGAAGGACGCCGCAGCACTCGTGCGGGTAGGTCTCCTCGCCGTGCGCGCGCAGGGCCTCGTAGTCGGCATAGCTGATCTGAAGCACTTGGTTACTCCTCCTGCCAGAAACGTTCGCTCATATACTTTTCAGCCGAGTCGGGAAGGATCGTCACGATGACGGCTTCGCGTTCGGCTTTGGCCTCCTGCTCGCCGATCTGGAGCGCTGTGGCGACCACGGCGGCGGCCGAGATGCCGACGAGGATTCCCTGATTGCGAGCGAGGCTTTTCACCATTTTATAGGCTGTCTCGGTGGGCATCTCGATGTTGGCGTCGGCGAGGGTGGGGTCGTAGATGCCGGGGACGATGGCGGTGGGCATGTACTTCAACCCTTCGAGGCCGTTGAAGGGCGAATCGGGCTGCATGGAGATGCAGCGGATGTCGGGATTCAACTCGCGCAGGCGGCGGGCGGTGCCCATAAACGTGCCGCTTGTGCCGAGCCCGGCGACGAAGTGGGTGACGCGGCCCTCGGTCTGCTCCCAGATCTCGTTGCCGGTGGTGCGGTAGTGGGCCTTCCAGTTTTCGTCATTGGAGTACTGGTCGGCGTAGAAATATCTGTCCGGCTCGGCTGCGGCGAGTGCGCGGGCCTTGCGGATGGCGCCGTCGGAGCCGTCGGCGGGGTCGGTCCAGAGGATCTCCGCGCCGTAGGCCGCGAGGTAGCGCTTGCGCTCGGGCGAGACGTTCGACGGCATGCAGAGGGTGACCGGGAAGTCGAGTGCAGCGCCCAGCATGGCGTAGGCGATGCCGGTATTGCCGCTGGTGGCATCGAGCAGGCCACGGCTGGCGGTCAGCAGGCCACGACGTTGCGCGTCGGTGACAATAGACGAGGCGGCGCGGTCTTTGACGGAGCCGCCGGGGTTGGTCCACTCGGCCTTGCCGAGGATTTGAATGCCGGAGAGATGCGGCGCCAGGCGTTCGAGCCGGATGAGTGGCGTGTTGCCGATGCGCTGCAGAATGCTGGTGCCGAGAAATTTGGTGGAAGTAATCATCGTTCCCGTATTTCGTCTGTGGTGCGCCTCGATGGTGCCGATTGTAGGAGAGGAGCGGATGTGCGACAGTTAAGATGAGTCTAACTTATGCTAAAGAAGAGCCCGAAACGAAGCTTCAATGATGTCCTTTCCGTGCTGGGGAGTCAGCGATTTGATGTGGCGCCGGCGCAGGAGGGTGCAAAGCGCACCCCGAACGCGTTCCAGGTGCGCAAGTACGGCTGTGCCGCCGAGATTGCCGCCGCTCCCGACGGAACGGCGATGATGTTGTCGCATCCCGGCTGGGTGTTGAACGGCGAGATCTCGCGGCTGGTCGACAAGGGCTACCAGAAATTTTTGAAGACGAGCCACCTGGAGATTCCGGCGACAGCGGATAAGCTGCGCGCCATTCACGATTTCAGCCAGGAGCTGAACGAAGCGACCGGAGCGACGAATCTCTACAACGAATCGCTGGGAACCACCAGCGATGTTTATATGTACGACCGCGTGAAGGGCCGGGCGTAGAGGCTGGCTGCTTCAGGACGCGGGTTCGTGCAGGAGCTCTTCGTAGAGCTTGTCGCCGACGGCCTTGTGGGTGGCCGTCGAGGGGTGCCCCTCGTGGTAGAAGAAGTGGGTGCCGGGACTGGCGCAGGGCGTAGCGTCCTGGTGAAAGATCTTGCGGCCCGCACAGGCATCTGTCGTATTGGTGATGCCGTACTGTGCCGGGTGGAGCATCACGTCGTCATAGAACAGTCCCCAATGACTAAGGGCGATCTGCGCTCCCGCCAGTTGCGGCGAGAGCTCTTCGGGGATGCGGGCAATCTCGGGATTGAGGCGCTTGCCGACTGCGCTGAAGGCCGGGATGGCCGTCGGGAGTAGCGCGACGGCGAAGCGGCGCGCGCCGAGTCCATAGAGAGTTTTGATCTCGCCGGTGAGGTTGGCAACGGTGGTTGCGCTGGGCAGATGGCGGTCGTTGAGGCCGCCTGCGATGAAAAAGAGGGTGGTCTTTGGATCGAAGGTGATGGCATGGGCATTCACCTTTGCGGCGAAGTCGTCGACTTGATTGCGCATGCCGTAGCCGAGCAGCGCACTGCCGGTTTTGCTTCCTGTGCCGCTGCCGGTCTGGGCTCCGCTGATGGCGAAGTCGAGGCTCTGATTGGCGACGTTGGCGGCGTTTGCGGGAACGAGATTGAAACCGAGGCGCTGGGCCAGATAGGCGACCGCCGTAGGGCCGTTGCCATCGAGATAGCCTTCTCCGATGTCGGAGTAGCTGTCGCCGAAGACGTACATACGATGGATGGGAGCGGGCTTCGTGACCTGCGCCAGTGCAGGGGCAAGGAAGGCACTGCATAGGAGGATGGCGGCAAGGCCAGTGACTTTAAGGCGCGGTATGAGCAACTCTCGGCGGGAAATATTTGTCATCTGAAATATGGCAAGTATTCATGAGCGGATACTGTTTGTGCAAACCGCCAGTTAGCGAAGGCGATTTTGCTCGCGTTGCAGCTCGCGATAGGCATCGCTTTTCCCGATGCCGCGATTCTTTGCCACCCGTTTGAGGGCGTCTTTTTCGGAGAGATCTTCAGCCTGCATTAGAGCGGCCACTTCAGCGGCGATTGTCTGATGCGCTGCGGCGGTTTTTTCTGTCGGCTGCGGTGCGAAGAGCAGAACGATCTCGCCGCGAATGACTGCGCGCGTAGCGAGTTGGGCGCGAAGCTCGCTGACGGGACCGCGCAGGAACTCTTCGTGCAGCTTGGTCAACTCGCGGGCGATGACGGCGTGTTGCGCTGCTCCGAAGACTGTCTCGATATCGGCGAGAGTGTCCACGATGCGGTGCGGGGCCTCGTAGAAGATGTGAGTGGCATTGTCGCGAGGGAGCTCTTCGAGAGCAGTCTTGCGCTGGCCCGGCTTGGAGGGAAGAAAGCCGTGGAAGGTGAAGTGGTCGGTGGTGAGGCCGCTGGCGATCAGGGCGCTGATAGCAGCGTTCGCGCCGGGGACGGGAAAGACGGGGATGCCTGCGGCGATGGCGGCTGCGGCGATCTGGCCGCCGGGATCGGCGATGCCGGGGGTTCCGGCATCGCTGACGATGGCAATGCGCGCGCCTTGTTTTAGCTCAGCGACCAGCTCTTCCGCCCGCGGGGCTTCGTTGTGCATGTGGTAGCTGATAGTTGGAGTGCGGATCTCAAAGTGGTTGAGCAGCTTCTGCGTCTGCCGGGTGTCCTCGCAGGCGATGCGGTCGACGCTGCCGAGGATGCGGAGCGCGCGGAGTGTAATGTCTTCGAGGTTGCCGATGGGAGTGGCTACAAGATAGAGGCCGGGAGCCAGCGGCGCGCCGTCGTTTGTCTCGTGACGGTCAGGCATCTATTCCGCCGGTTGCCGCAGTCTGCGGCGCTGGTTCAGCAGGCCGAGGGCGTGGTTCAGGTTCTGCGGGGTGATGATGCCGACGATTCGGTCTCCTTCGAGGATGGGGACGATCTGCGCGACCTGCCCGGACATGATGCGGCGCAGGGTCTTGACCAGCGAGTCGTCGGGCTGCGCCGTCTGGAAGGAGCGCGTCATGACGCCCTGAACGTAGCCGTTGCCGTCGGCTTGCAGCGCTTCGACGATGCCTTGCCGCGAGACTGCGCCGACGAGGTTGGCTCCGCGCACGACGGGGAAGACATCCTGTAGCGTGTGCACGGAACGTTGTAATGCGTCTTCGAGCGTGTCCGAGGCGGAGAGCATGCTGAACTCGGTCAGCATCACATCGCGCATGCGGACGGCTTCGGTGTCGGTCTGCAACAGCAGCCCCTGGCTCTCCATGTGCGAGCCGATCAGGACGAAGCCGCCGATCATGATGAGCCACATGTTGCTGATGGCGAGGCCGCCGAGGATGAGGCCAATCGCGATGAGCTGTCCGAGACCGGCAGAGGCGCGAGAGCCCTTGAGAATGCCGCCGGACTTCGAGAACTCGCCGCGGAAGAGGCGGCCGCCATCGAGCGGAGAGGCGGGAAGAAGGTTCACGACTCCGAGCAGAAGGTTGATCCAGACGGAGGAGCGCAGCAGATGAGGCAGAGCGATCCACGGACGCTCGAAGAGATTGATCTGGGGTGTGACGGTGAGCACGACGGCCCCCAGCAGCAGGCCGAAGACGATGTTTGCCACCGGGCCGACCAGGGCCAGGCGCTTTTGTATCTCGGGGCTGTCGGCACGCTCCGTCGCTTCGGGCGTGGCAAAGGTCATCAGAGCGCCGGTGGGCAGCAGCAGCAGGCTGCGCAGGTCCAGGCCGAACCATGCGGCGGCAATGGCACGGGCAATCTCGCGAACAGCCAGCGCGAGCATGAGCAGCAACCATAACGAGAAGCCGCGGCTACCGGTCGAGCCGACCACCGATCCATAGCTGACGGCGACGCCCAGCAGCAACAAGAGGAAGGTGTGGACGCGAACATCCACGCCGAGAATTCTGCCGATCGGAAATGACCACCCACGCATAGCTATCATTGTATGCGCTGCCGTCATACCATCGGGAGATGCGCGTGATTGCAGGAACCTATCGCTCCCGTCAACTGACGGCCCCGCGTGGTCTCGAGACTCGGCCGACGAGCGACCGTCTGCGGGAGACGTTGTTCAACATCCTTTCGCCGCGGCTCGAGGGCTGTCGCTTTGTCGATCTGTATGCAGGCACGGGCGCGGTTGGAATCGAAGCGATCAGCCGGGGCGCGGCGCAGGTCTGGTTTGCCGAAAATGCCGATCCGGCGCTGGCATCGTTGCGCGCGAATCTCGCGGCGTTGAAGATCAGTCGCGGCTTTACGCTGGAGCCGCGCGGCGTCGGTGCAATGTTGCAGCGGCTTGGCAAACTGGGGCAGCCGGTCGATCTTGTGTATCTCGATCCGCCGTATGAGGCAGAGGCGGAGTATGCAGGGACGCTGAACTTTTTTGGCAGCGTTCGCGGGCGGGCGTTACTGACGCCCGATGCGCTGGTGATTGCGGAGCACAGCAGCAAAGCGAAGCTGGCCGGGCGCTATGGCGCACTCGAACATACGCGGCTGTTGAAGCAGGGCGATGCAGCGCTCAGTTTTTTTGGCTTTGCGGCTGCGGAGGAAAGCCTCCACCCTGATGCTGGCCAGTGAGCAGATCGACGGAGAAGGCGACTTCCTCGTCGGTCATCAGGTTCCATCCGAAGCCGTGCAGGGTATTGTCTTCGATGCAGGTGATGCGCAGGCCCTCCCAGCTTAGCTTCGCCGTCTGCCAGGACTGGCCATGCTCTCCCCATGCGAGGATGGTGTGGAAGCCGCTGAAGAGCAGCAGATTTTGTTCGGGCAGGGAGCGTACCTCGACCACCGGCTTCATCGCAATGTGAGTGCAGCGTTCCGGGTGGATGGTATCGACGATGTAGGCATAGCCTCCGGCGATGGCGCAGATCTCTTCAGGGCGCGGGCAGGGAAAGATGCCGGTGGGCATCGACCGATCGACGAAGCCGAGAGCGCAGGTGGCGAGGAAGGCTCCGCCGGTTGCGGGGCGCACCATGAGTTGGAGCGCGCCTCGAGCCAGAGCGTCTTCTTCGCCCGCGATCTGCTGCGGATAGGTGAACTGGCGGGCGGGTGCGATGAGCGGGGGCTTTGCCAGGATCTCTGCGGTCCAGTTTTGCGTCATTGCACGGTATCCAGTGCCTGCGCCATGTCTTCGATCAGGTCTTCGATGGCCTCGCAGCCCGCGCTGAGGCGGATGAAGCCTTCGGGGATGGCATCGCCGCCCCAGCGTGCGCGGCGCTCGGCGGTGGTGGTGATGCCGCCAAAGCTGGTGGCTTCGGTGAGGAGCTTCGAGGCGCCTAAAAATCTCTCTGCGGCTGCGCGGTCGTGCAGGATGAAGCTGAGCACCGCGCCGAAGGACCGCATCTGTCTTCGGGCGACGGCGTGGCCGGGATGCGTGGGCAGGCCGGGATAGAGTACGCCTTCGACCTCCTTGCGCGTGGTGAGAAATTCGGCGATGCGTTGCGCATTTTCGCAGCTTCGTTCGAGGCGCAAGGGAAGAGTGGCGATGGAGCGGAGGGCGAGCCACGCCTCCATGGGACCGAGGACGCCGCCGGTCAGGGTGCGCCACTGGTCGATTTTGGCGAGGAGGTCGGGATCGCGGGTGGCGACGTGGCCGAGCAGGAGGTCGCTGTGGCCGGTCATGGATTTGGCGTCGGAGGCGACGGAGAAATCGGCTCCGAGCGCAAGCGGGAGCTGGCCCAGCGGTGTGGCGGTGGTGTTGTCTACAGCTACCAGTGTGCCGGTCCTATGTGCGGCTTCGCATAAGGCGGCGATGTCGCAGATCTCCATCGTGGGGTTGCTGGGAGTCTCGATCCAGAGCAGCTTCGCGCCCCTAAGTTTTGAACCCCCGAGCAATTGGGCCTGCGCGTTGCCCGCGGTGGGAGCGTCGCGGAGTTCGATGCCCATTTTGGCGAAGTATTCCTGGGCCAGAACGCGGGCGGCGAAGTAGGCGTTCGAGGGCAGGACAACGGCGTCGCCGGGACGCAGGATGGCTCCGAAGACGGCTGTGGTGGCGGCCATGCCGGAGGCGAAGACCAGAGCGCTGGCTTGATAACCGGGGCCGGATTCCATCTGGCCGATAGCGCGTTCCAGCTCCGTCCAGGTTGGGTTATGGGAGCGGCCGTAACTATAAGGCGCGTCCGCCGGGTCGCCGGGGGTGTGATACGGGGCGGCGAAGACCGGGCCGGAGTGCAGGGGCTCGCCGGGAACCGCGGCTGTGAGGGTGGAGCGAATGATTCTGGTGGAGTCGCGCATAGATTTTGACAAGTGAATGCGGCTTAGTGACCGGAAAAGTGCTCCCAGCCGTGTGGCTTAAGTGTAGCGCGGGTACCGTTGGGAGTTAGCAGGGTCATCTGTGGGCGCTTCGGTTGTTTGCGGATGAAGCGGCCGATGCGGGTAATGGGGGTGCCCGCCAGTTGGCGGGGGATGCGGGTCGAGGCGGGAGCGGTAAAGAGGAGTTCGTAGTCTTCGCCTCCGTGGAGGGCGAGGTTCAGGGCGGCTTCAGGCGCGAGTTTGCGGGTGAGGGGATGGAGCGGGATGGCCGATTGCTCCAGTTCAGCGGCGACATTGGAGCTGACGCAGAGGTGAGCGAGATCGGTGGAGAGGCCGTCGCTGATGTCGATCGCGGCGGTCGCCAATCTGCGGCGGAGTAGCGCCTGGCCGACCGCGATGCGGGGTTGGGGGAAGGTCTGGGGGTAGTTGGCTGTTGGGGTGGTCTTTGCCATGCGCGGCGGGCCAGTGAGCATGGCGGACAACTCTGCAGCGGCCCCGCCGAGGGAGCCGGTGACGTAGAGGATGTCCCCGGGTCTTGCGCCTGACCTGCGCAGGGACCTTCCAATCGGAGCTGAACCGAGGAGAACGATATCGGCGAGGATGGCGTCGGTGGGAGATTCGGCGGTGTCGCCCCCCGCCAGGGTAATGCGGTGCTGGTCGGCGAGGTCCCGCAGGCCTTTGAAAAAACGGGAGATCCATGTGCGGGACCTGGGACTGGCCAGCAGGCTGGCGGGCAGGGCGAGTGAGAGGAAGGCGGCCATGGGGGTCGCGCCCATGGCGGCGAGGTCGCTGAGGCCGCGGGCAAGGCAGCGGTGGCCGACCGATTCGGGCGGATGGAGATCGCGGCGAAAGTGTCGGCCTTCAAGGGTAAAGTCCGTCGTGACAAGAACTTCGGAGCCGGAGAGAGGGCGGAGAATAGCGCAGTCGTCCCCGATGCCGAGAGTTACGGCGCGACTGCGCGAAGGAGAGAAGTCGCGGCGAATCTGCTCGATGAGGGCCAGTTCTTTCATAATGGGAAAAAGTGCAAAAGTTGTGTAAGTAGATGGTATATTGTGTCGCAAAAGCTGTTGTGTGACGTCTGATCGTTTGTTAGTCTATGAAGGACCTCTAAAGAGAACTGCAATTCCTGAATGCCGATTACTGAAGTCCATTTGCCTCGGTTGAGTCCAGTTCATGAATGCAACTTCGTGAGTTGCGCTGTTTTTAAATGTGATGCCCTTGCGTCAAAAATCCAGGTCTGGATCACCGATTGAGCCTTAAGAAGCGTTATTACATCATGTTCGTCAGCCGTGACGAAGACGGGGGCCTGAACAAGGTCCCGGTGCCGCTGCACTATGCCTATATCTTCGTGGCGGCGGCGGTGATCGGCATGTTTACGATTACCGGGATGGCGGGGTCGTACTCACGGATGCTGATCAAGACGGCGCATTTCAACCAGCTTCGGCAGGACCACAGTTCACTGCAAAAAGACTATGCGCATCTGGAGAAGACGGCGCACGACAAGGACGTCGAGGCGGCGTCACTGGGATCGCTGGCAAACGAGGTTTCGGCGCTGTATGGACTGACGACGAGCAAGCTGACGTCAGCCGGAAAAGTGACAGTCAAAGCTGCAGGCAAGGTGGGGCGTCATAGCAAGTCCTCCGGCGCGGAGGCGGTGGCGACGACGCCGCTGGCCGATGCCAACAGCGGCTTGACGGATGAGTCGTACTACAAGTCGCTTCAAGCCTTCTATGCGCTGCGCAACTCGGCGATGAGCGGAGCGGTGACGCGGTCGCTTTCGGGCGGATCGGACTATGGCTCAGCGGTAACCCTGGGCGGGGTCGCGGGCGGGGGCAATCTGCAGATGGCGTCGTATGCGCCGTCTCTGTGGCCGATCATGGGGCCCATCACCAGCAGCTTCGGTGAGCGGGAAGACCCGATCACGGGCAATGGCGAGGGTGAGTTTCACAAAGGGATCGACATCTCCGCGCCCAATGGAACGCCGGTGCATGTGACGGCGGACGGCGTGGTGAAGATGGTGGGGATGGTGAATGGATACGGGCGCGAGGTGATCGTCGACCATGGCCATGGCGTCGAGAGCTGCTATGCGCACATGTCCGCCTTCGCGGCGATTGTGGGACAGACGGTGATTCGTGGGCAGGTGATCGGGTATGTTGGCCATAGCGGCCGAGTTACCGGGCCGCATCTGCACTACGAGGTCCGCATCCGCAATACGCCTGTGAATCCGCATCGCTACATGCGGTTGACGATGGCGACGCTGAACAAAGATACGGCAGCGGGCAGCTAGGCTAACACCGATCTGCACCGAAGAGCACCCATTAAAGGCGATGACGATTCAAGAAAAAGGTCAGGGCAATATCGCTGCCCTGACCTTTTTCTGTGAGTATGGGGTGAATTTTCTTACTCTTCGTGGGAGAGAGTCTGACCGCTGGGGCCGACCTGGATCTCACCTCGTTTGGAGCCTTTCAGGGTCGCAGCTTCGTAGGCGACGAGTTTGTCCTGTTTCCTCAGAGACTCGACTTTGGTGATCTTTGCGCCTTTGGCTTTGGCGGTGAGGGCGGTCTGTACATTGGCTGGGAGGGAGTCGAACGTGACCTGTTCTTCTATTTCGTTGAGAGAGCCGTCGGGAGCAATCTCGATGTCTTTGGAGTGGCCGTCGATCATCATCTCTGCCTCATAGACGCGTTTGCCGTCTTCGACGTCGGTGGTGAAGCCTTTGATGGTTGCGTTCTGAGACTGGGCCTGGACGGTCTTTTCGACGGCGGGCGGAAGGGCGGCGCGATCGATCTTCTTCTCCTTTGCCACGGCACAGACTGTCAAGGCCAGGACAGAGGCGGTGAGGAGGGGATAGGCGAGGCGGTTCATGGAGGCTCCTGTGCGTGGAATCACGCTGAGAAGAGGATGGCAGGCGCCGCTTAAGTGCTGCTGAAGGAAGGCTTAAGTTTGTCTGAAGAGTAGGAAGGGTCAAATCAATCGGCCGTGGATTACGCGGGGGAGTACGAATAGGCCTTGCTCCTTATCCGTGTTCCTCCCTGTAATCCGCGGTCGGATCGTTTCTGTAGCTTCTTATTTGCCGGTGTAGATGACATGCCAGATGCTCCTGGTGCCGTCGTCGGAGACGAAGAGGGAGCCGTCTTTGGCGACCGCCACACCAACCGGTCGGCCCCAGACCTTGCCATCGGCGCGGACGAAGCCCGTCAAGAAGTCCTCGTACTCTCCGGTGGCGTGGCCGTTCTTCATGGGAACGCGAATCACCTCGTAGCCGGCCCGCTTGTTGCGGTTCCATGATCCGTGTTCGGCGGCGAAGGCGTCACCATCGTAGGCTGACGGGAACTGGCTGCCGGTGTAGAAGGTCATCTCCAGCGAAGCGAAGTGGGGTTGCAGGAGCACGTCGGGCACGATCACCTTCGACTTCAGCTCGGGATGCTTGCCCCCCAGGCGCGGGTCGGGATGTCCGCCGATGTAGTAATATGGCCAGCCGTAGAAGCCACCCTCTTCGATGTGAGTGATGTAGTCGGGAACGAGGTTGTTGCCGAGCCGGTCGCGTTCGTTCGTCGAGCACCAGAGCTGGCCGGTGATGGGGTTGATGGCCTCGCCGACGCAGTTGCGGATGCCGCTGGCGTAGACCTTCACGAACTTGCCCTCGGGGGTGTACTCAAGCACGTCGGCGCGGTGGAATTCGCGGGGATGGGTATCAGGATCGTCGATGTTGGAGCCGGAGCCGACCGAGACGAACATCCGCCCGCCGTCCTTCGAGAAGACGACATCGCGTGTCCAGTGACCGCCGCCGCGAAGCTGTGCGTAGCCGGGGAGGACCGGCACGATGGTCTGCGGCGCTGCGGTGGCTTTCAGGTCGCCTTCTTTATAGGGGAAGCGGACGATGGAGGTTGTGTTGGCAACATAGATCCACTTGGGATTGGCACCGTTGGGATAGAAGGCAATGCCGAAGGGATGGTCGAGACCGCTGGCGAAGGTTTCGGTAGTGATTGCTTTTCCGTCGGCGGTGACGCCGCGAAGGACTTTGATCTCACCGGCTTTGCTGTCGGCGACGAAGAGGTCGCCGTTGGGCGCGGTGAGGATGAGGCGGGGCTCCTGGAAGTCCTGCGCGTAGAGCTCGACCTTGAAGCCCTTAGGGGCCTGCGGCCACGCGCCGTCGGGACGTGGCACCATATCGGCTCCGTTGTCGACCGACTCGTCGGGCGCGGGCGCGGGCAGGTCGGCAACGGTGATGTGACGGCGAACGCCGGGATGCTCCTGCGAGTAGTCGGTGAAGGCGGCCTGGCCGGTGAGGGGCTTGGTGGATTGAGCGGAGAGAGGAAGCACGGACGCGATGGAGGCGAGCGCAAGCACTTGGAGGAGAGAGAGAAGGGATCGATTCATGCGGGTAGCTCCTTGCAGCGTGAAGGCGTTCAGGTGCTGCGGGCCGGGCGGCGGATTTCATCGCCGATAAATCTCAAAACCGATTGGTTCAGATTATTTCGCCCCTGTAGGAAACTGACAAAGGAAGCCCGCAGAAGTTTTGATGCCGATTTTGCATCTGAGAAATTCGCGGTTGGATTATTTACCGTTCGGCGTGCGTTTTTTTCATACTCCGATTGAAAATTCATCAGGGCTGTGGGCTGGCTGCGGGCGCTGTCAGTTGTTTGAGCAGGTCGAGGGGGACGGTGCCGGTGAGGATGGCGCGGTCTTTGTGTTGTTCGATTTTGAGCGAGGAGATCAGGCTGCGCAGGGAGGCGTCGGCGGGAATCTGCGGCTGTCCCTGCTGAATGGACTTGAAGAGGCCGAGCAGGGCAGACAAGGCCTGGGCGGAGCGGGCTGCGTCGGCTTCTGTGGGGGCGATCTGTTCGATACGGAGATGGAGCGCGCCGGTATAGCGCAGGCTGGCGACAAAGGTGGTGTCTTCGGGCAGGGGAAGCTGGAGGCCGAGGACGGAGATGTAGCCCCGCTCTGAGAAGGGCAGGCCGATGTGGCCGATGCCCCATGCACTCGCCAGCAAGGGCACGTCACGGTAGCGCGCCGAGAGCAGGGAGGAGCCGGAGAAGGGCGAGGCCGCGGCGCGATGGCGATCGAGGATGGAGTGGATCTGCTCGGTCGTGGGCATGTTGGAGGCGGCGATGGTGTCGTAGTCGAGCTGGGCGACGCGGAGCAGGCGGCTGGCGCGGGTTTTGGGGTCGGGCTCCCCGACGGGAATGGTGAAGATGGTGTGGCCGTCGTAGCTCTCCTCGGCGGTGGCGATGGAGGCGAGATAGCGGCCGAGGCGCTCGCCGTCGAAGCGGCCCTCGAAGACCTCGGAGTAGCCGACGGGGCCGTTGGGGCCGGTGGGGTCGTCCATGCGGTGGAGGGCGAAGGCGACGTCGTCGAGGTCGCGCTCGGGCACGATGCCGGTGGCGTCGATAAATTTCTGATAGTCGGGGCTGCGCGCGACCTGGTTACGGTCGAAGTGGGTGGCAAGGCGCAGGGGCTTGAGGTTGATGTAGACGATGGCGTCAGACTCGGGCAGCAGACGTGCGGCCTCAGGCGGAGCGGCCTTGCGCAGGAAGATGGCGAAGGCCAGCGCGGCTACAAGCGCGAGCGCGATGAGGAGCGAGTAGCGGGTCGATTTGCGCATCCACTTTGTTTCTACTCTGTCCGGGGACGGACGGCAACGTTTTCAGCAAGTTTCGGGAAGCGGCCCACTCCGGGTTGCATCTCGCGCCGAAGGCTTGAGGTACGGTTAGATCATGGAGAGTTAGATGATGGAGACAAGCTCATTCCATTCTGCCCTGATTAAGATCGACGGGACCGTAAGCGTAAGAGGTGCAGCCACGGCGCGATTTCCGTGGTGGAGTTTCACGAAGACGGCGCTGGCGATCTGTGCGCTTCGGTTAGTCGAAGAAGGGCTGGTCGATCTGGATGCTCTGCGGCCGGGCAAGCCCTTTACGCTTCGTCAACTTCTGCAGCACCGGGCCGGGGTTCCGGAGTATGGCAGGCTCGCGTCTTATCACGAAGCCGTTGCACGGCAGGAGCCTCCATGGACGCGCGAGCGTTTGCTCGAAGCCGTCGGCGCAGACCGGCTCGACTTTGCGCCCGGCACGGGCTGGGAGTACAGCAATGTCGGATACCTGTTCGTCCGAGAGATGATCGAAGAGAGAACGGGTCTCGATCTCGCCGCCGCGCTTCGACAGTTCGTGATCGGGCCGTTGGAGCTGATCTCGGTCCAGCTCGCAACCAGACTTTCCGATTTCAGCGACGTGTATTGGCCCTCTCGCAGCGGGTACGATCCGGGATGGGTGTATCACGGCTGTCTGACGGGAACCCCGCTCGACGCGGCCACGATGCTTCATGCTCTCTTCAGCGGACGAATCCTGAGACCGGATAGCTTCCAGTCGATGCAGGAGATCCACCCTGTCGGAGACGCGATCCCCGGCAGGCCGTGGACCATCTGCGGGTATGGACTGGGGCTGATGTCGGGAACTATGGCCGAGGCGGGCCGTGCGATCGGCCATTCCGGAGCAGGCCCGTTCTGTGTCAACGCCGTCTATCACTTCCCGGACGCGAGTCCGCCGATTACGGTCGCGACGTTTACGGACGGCAGCGACGAAGGCCGTGCAGAATTTGAAGCCGTGCGGCTTGCGTTTGGAGACGGCTGAGCCCGAGATCAAATCTCACACCTGCTCAGAAGAGAGATGGGCGAGGGGAGACGCCTAAGATCGCGTTGCTGATAGAGCCGGTGAAGTGGTTGCCCTCGTCGCCGCCCCAGGAGAAGAGAAGATAGGCGACGGGAAGGCCGCCGGCATGGACGGTCAGCCCGGCGGAGTAGCTCTTGTGCAGGCGGGTGAAGTCCACGTCGTCGCGGCGAAGAGCGGATTTGCCGGCGTCGATGGAGACGAAGAGCCCAATGGGGAGCTTGCCCAGGGCCTGCTCGAAGGAGCCGCGCAGCAGGACCAGGTTGGGGGCGCGGAAGCGGTAGTCCGGGTAGCTGGGGAGCATGGCGTTGCTGTTGAGATCGGAGCCGCCGATGGTGGGATCGAAGTAGAAGGGGACGACCCTTCCCGCCTTCGCCGGCGACTCGACGAGAAGAAGCCGGAAGGAGAGCGAGCCGGTGAAGTCCTTAGTGGTAGAGGCGGAGGGAAGCCCGCCTGCCGACAGAGGGACGTAGGTGGGAGAAGAGGCGGAGCTGGGCTGGCTATCGCTCTTAACCGTCCTGGTGCCGTAGAGAGGAAGCTGGTGGTTGAGATCGACGGTCAGGCGGCGGAAGCCGTAGGTGGAGTTCAGGAACTGCTGGAAGTTGAGGAGGTAGTTGAGGCGGAAGCGGTTGTAGGGCAGGGCGGGGACAAAGCGAATGCCCTCTCCGAACTGCGCGACGGAGGGTTGGGACAGAAGGCCGGGGGCGGTGGTCTCGTCGTAGAGGGTTTCGATCGAGGGGATGGAGGCTGAGTCGTGATTGCCGCGGATCGAGGGAAAGCGGCCATTGGCCTCGCCCAGCAGGGAGATGCCGAGCGGGTCGAGAGGTGAGTAGGGCACCGGGACGTTGGTGCTGATGCCGACGATGGATTCGGTGAGGCCGAAGGAGGTCTGGGCGGAGCGAAGGGTGTTCGGGCCGAGGCCGTAGAAGTCGATGCGGTTCAGAGAGGTGGTCTGGTAGTAGAAGTTGACCACCGGAGCGGGACGGGTGAAGGTCCGGATCTTGACCGGGGCTGCTCCGGGAATCTGCATGTGATGGGGCCGGGAGGCGATGCGGGACGCTTGGACGTAGGCCCCGATTCGCCAGGAGCCGTTGGTGGAGGCCTGACCGTCGGCGTCATATTGCAGAGACCAGTGGCAGGGGTTCTGTGTGCCGGGAGGCACACGGGGAGAGAAGTCGATCCAGGGAGGGCAGGTGATGGGGTGCTGAATCTCGGAGAAGCCGAGGCCGAGACCGATGCCGTTCTGGGGAGGAAGGCTGCCCACGGCGAGGTGAAAGGGCTTGCCGGTAAAGAGCGTTCCGCATTTGTTGATGTTCTGAAGGCTGAAGTGGGCGCAGCCGGAGAGGTCTTTGACCTCCTGCGAGAGATCGGGCCCAAAGGACGTGCCGCCCTGGGCGACAAGCGACGGCGCTTGCAGCAGCCCTAACAGAAGGATGGGGAGGAGCAGAAGAAGGCGCTTCATGGCTTGCGGCTCTTTTTTGGTTTGCGCGGCGTTGCCTTGTTCTTTTCTTTGATGGCGGACGGCTTTCGGGAAGGAGAATCGGGAGCCGAGGCTGCGATGGCGAGACCGGTCGGCTTGATCCTGGGCGGCCGGGCAGGTTTGGTTACGAGTACGGGTGCAGGTTTGGCAGCCGATGCTTGAGCGCGCTCACGGATGAGGTTGGTCATGGTGGCTATGTACCGGTTCGAGGCGGGGGCATCTTTCGGCGAGGGTGGCGGCATGTCCGGATGGAGGGTCGGCTGGACATGACGGGGCAGACGCTGTTCGACCTTGCGGAAGTGTTCCAACTGCGCCTGGAGGAGGTCGTTGAGGGGGCGGTCGGGAGCGAAGGAGTCGGCTGGAACCGGATACCTGCGGATGGTCGCCATAGAGATAATCCTTTCGAGAGCGAGAGGCCCGGCAATGTGCTACGAGCTACGTGCTACGAGAAGATGGGGCAGTCGGTGCGCATGGTGGTCAGGGTAAGGCGGTCGAGGAAGGTGTTGGCGGCCGCTTCGCGAGCAGAGCGGCCGGTGGCAGCGAAGTCCGGAATCAGTAGCTCGGTGAGAGTGGCGGGGATCGAGGCGTGCTCGAAGGTCTCGTTGATGACGGAGCCGCGGGCGACCCAGGGCGAGATGAGGATGGCGGGGACGCGCACGCCGAGACGGTCGAAGTGGAAGGCGTCCGGAGTTCCGGTGGCGCTGGGCTGGGCGACGAAGCCGTCGAGACTGCCGGGGTCGAGGGCAGGAGGAGGAACGTGGTCGTAGATGCCGCCGTGCTCGTCGTAGACGAGCAGTATGGCGGTGTTGGGCCAGAGATTGGGATTGTTGCGGATGCGGTTGTAGACGTCGGCGATAAAGTCTTCGCCGGCGCGCACGTCGTTGTCGGGGTGCTGGTCGGTGGCGAAGAGCTTCTGTCCGTTGGAATCGAGATGGTCTTTGTAGTTGGGCTCGATGAATGAGTACTGCGGCAGTTGATTGGAGTCGCAGGCGGCGAGAAAGTCGGGCCATGTGCCGAAGAGCTGCGCCTGCTCCTGAAAGAGATTGACGACCTCGAGGGTGGAGCTGGTCTCGTCGTAGTAGTAGAGCTTGGCGGTGTGGCCGGCGGCGGTGAGACGTTCGTAGATGCTTTTGAATTTGACCCCGACGTAGAAGGGGTCCATGCCTACGTTTCCGAACGAGGTTCCATAGTGCGCGAAGGCGCGGTTGCAGAGCGTGGGACCGGGGATAGAGGCGAACCAGCGATTGAAGACGGCGAACTCGGTGGCGAGGCCGTGGAGGACGGGCAGATTGTTCGGCGGGTCAACGTTGAAGTGATAGATGACGGCGTGCGAGGCGGCGACGTTGGGCTGCTGGGTGTGGTAGGCGCGGATGAAGCCCTGCATGTTGGGCTGGCGGTTGGGGCCGGTGACTCCGCTGAAGAGCTGGGCGTCGACGGAGGCGAAGTCATGATGCGGGTCGGGCAGCAACTGGCCGCGAAACATGGCCTTCGGCTGGACCGGGATATCGGCTTCGGTGGAGTCGGGGTTGGACTCGTTGCCGGTGAGCCCGTCGATCTCGGGATGAGCGGCTTTGAGCGCGCCGAGCATGTGGTCGAAGGAACGGTTCTCCAACATGAGAACGACGACATGTTTTAGAGCCTGGATGCCGGGGAGGGTACGGTCGAGAGCCATCGAACAATCTCCTTTGAAGGTGAAGGAAATCTGGCCCGTGGTTCTGAAAACCTCTAAGACAGCATTCGAAACATGGTTCGTGATGGATTGGCTGGCACCTCGCCGCATACAGGGTGCCGCCCGGAACTGTCACAGTAGATCAGCTTAAGAGGATCGCTTAAGCGGGAGAGCAATCACGTATGAGCGGGAGAATACTCGCGTTCGGAAGGATGCGCAACAAGTTTCCGACGCGGGGAATCCGCAGGAGAATGGATACGTTGCGACCTCGTTCCAGCTATGCTAAAGTTACGACTGCGGCGCACTCTGCGCGGGCACTGCTGCGCGTTCTGCGGCTGGGCTTGCATGGGGTTGATTCAAGGTAAGATCAAGGCTGTTTGGGCTGGCGTAGCTCAGCTGGTAGAGCATCTGATTTGTAATCAGAGGGTCGGGGGTTCAAGTCCCTTCGCCAGCTCCAGTTTCAGGCAGCACGGATGTAAGAGGCGATAGAAAGACGGATTTGGTTGTACTGCTTGCCGTTCTGGTCATGCAGGCCTCCCGAGACTTCTTCAAGTTTTGAACACCCGCTCGATTCGCGGTTGGGATCGTTCGACGGGGTTTGATGGGTTGAGATGGGCTGCGTTCAGCAAGGTTTTTGCAGGATGTGCACAGGTGGCCGAGTGGTTAATGGCAGCAGACTGTAAATCTGCCACTCTTCGAGTTACGGAGGTTCGAATCCTCCCCTGTGCACCACTAGTTTGTTGTACGAGTGGAGAGTTGTGGATTTAAGCCCTGCAGGCAGCGGACGAATGTGGATTGCGCTTGCTGTCATCGGGGTATTGGCCTTGCTGTCCTGGCACACGATGCAGCCGGGGAAGTACAGGTCGCTGACGTGGATTTTATTGGGCTATTTTGCCTTCCGCGTCGGGCTGGAACGCTATCGTTCGCGGTAAAATTGTTTTGTCGTAAAGGTTTTGTGTTTTCAGGTTTTTATGCTGGCGTAGCTCAGTGGTAGAGCACTCCCTTGGTAAGGGAGAGGTCGAGAGTTCAAGCCTCTCCGTCAGCTCCAGATTTCGTCCGGAAGATGGACACAAGTAAGGCGGGAGTAACTCAGTGGTAGAGTCACAGCCTTCCAAGCTGTTGGTCGCGGGTTCGATTCCCGTCTCCCGCTCCAGACGTTTTGAAGGTGATTCTGTAGGAGATTGCATTGAGCGCACTGCATGAGCGGGCTGTACTTCACATTGCCGATCCCGGGCCGTTTGGCGCGCTGAAGGCGGCGATCGATACCTCCTTCTCTCCAGGGAAGGTCGCCGACTTTCTGAAGTCGCTCGACCGCTCAGGAGTCCGCGTACGGGACTTTCAGGCGGTGTTGAGCAAGGGGTTGCTGGGCAAGGCCGTCATCGCTGAATATGGGCGGCTTGGCAATAGCGACCAGGGCCAGCTTCGCGAGTTCTACCTTGCCAGCCTGGAGCGGGTCGCGCCGGAGCTGCGGCAGAAGTTTTTCAAGCTGTACGCGTACTACTGAGCCGGATAAAGTTTATTTTTAGCTTATTTTTTTATACCGCCGGTCCAAACGCCGGCCAACACGAGGAGACGAGTAGTCATGGGCAAGGAAAAGTTTGACCGGTCAAAGCCGCACGTAAACGTAGGGACGATTGGGCATATCGATCACGGCAAGACGACGCTGACGGCTGCGAT